>Ga0208022_1000015_pt1 | contig 117442 bp, 120 predicted proteins | sample ColrivemetaGS747_FD_187622 | JGI IMG/M metagenome (GOLD analysis project Ga0208022, IMG submission 187622) | Estuarine microbial communities from the Columbia River estuary - Freshwater metaG S.747 (SPAdes) (version 2) | ecosystem: Environmental > Aquatic > Marine > Intertidal zone > Estuary ...
CATTAAAGCTAACGGGCAAGGCAGAAGCGGGTTACTCTGAGCAGGTTGCACTAAGCGGCACTTTGGCTTCTAAACGACTTGTTTCAGCATTGACTGGCAAGGCCTTCGTTCCCCCAACACCAGTGGAAGCTGCGGACATTTTGCGCGCGCAGGGTAGTTACCAAGGCATAAAAAGGAAGGCAGGAAACGATCGAGCAGGGCGAGCGCTGAAAAACCTGCTCGCCAATTGGGTAGGACCCGCGCGCAAACGGTGATTACTGGTGACGGCCACTGCAACAAGGAGATGGCCAAAGATGAAACCTGAAGTTTTCACAACAATTGAAGCCGCAGCCTACACAAGGCTAGGAAAGCCTACGCTGGAGCGTTTTCGGATCACTGGGGATGGTCCCAGATACGCTAAGCTAGGCGGTGCAGTGCGGTATCGTCGATGCGACCTTGACGCTTGGCTTGAAAGCCGCCTGATCAACTCGACTAGCTCTAGCCGCCTTTAAAAAACAGCCCCTGCTCATAGTGAACCGAGGGCTGTGATTAGCGTCTCGACCTCTATAGCAACTGTGAGCAGAGCTTTCAAATGGAAGCAATGAAATGACAATCAATACACACGCGTGGTGTAACCGTCGGGTTGCGCTATTAAATGGTAATAGAGATACTCGCAAAGGAACTCGGCGCGCCTTTAAGACTATTACATTAGGAGAAGTCTTCGCGGCCGCAGATAATCCTACAGCATTAGACAAACGCTCTGCAAAGGCCATTATCCCATCATCCTACGCATCGGCTGATGCACGAACTCATGCTGTTCAGCGCGAAAGAGGTTCATTCCCTATGCTAGCGGCAGATATCGATAGGGGAAACATAGCCCTTGCGCATATTGAAGCTGCTGTAGACACTATCTTTGGTGCCGAGAGGGCATCCCTTATATACAGCACTGCCTCAGCAACCTGCAGCAGTCGCAAATGGCGGGTCATCATTCCCCTTACCGAGCCGCTGCCTTTCCAAATCTGGCAGCCAGCACAGCAAGCCTTCTTCGACCTGCTTCGGACACATCAAATTTTACCAGATGTGACGCTGGAACGAGCTGGACAGCTGATTTACCTCCCGAATGTCCCGCCGAAACTGCGCAGTGAAGATGGCGAACCGATCTTTTATGAATGTTCAGTTGCCGAAGGCTCTAGTGTCGATCTTTCTAGTCCAAATCTTGCGAGGGCTATTGAGCGCCTTGCTGAAGCAGCAAAGGTTGCCGAAGCAAAAAGGTTGGCGGATCGAACGGCAATGCAACTGAAGAAGTCACTGCGCCCAGCCGCTGATGATCTCAGCCCAATTGAACGCTTCAACGCCGACAATCCGCTTGAGGATATCCTGATCAAATTCGGATACGAACAGAAACACGCCCAGAGTTGTGACTGGCGGTCACCTCTGCAAACATCCGGTAGCTTCGCCACAAGGGTATATCTTGAGCCTGATGGTGGCTCTTGGATCAGCCTGTCGGGTTCTGACGCCGAAGCCGGCCTAGGAGCTCCAACGGCATCGGGCCAAAGGTTTGGTGATGCGTTCGATGTGTTCGTCCATTTCAAGCACAATGGCGACCGCGCAGCGGCTTTGGCGTCCATTTCCGGAGTGGCAACAATTGGCGCAACACAAAAACAGGTGGAGGCTATCTCGGCCACACCATATGTTTGGCGCAATCCTGAGAAGTTGCCAGCCCGACCTTGGGCCTTTGGGCACTGGCTTTTGTTCAATACAATTGCCTGTATCGTTGCACCCGGGGGTGTCGGCAAATCTACTTTAGTAGCAGGCATCGTATTGTCGATAGCCACCGGGCGTAATTTGATGGGGAAAACAATCTGGGGCGGGCCTCAGGCAGTGTGGCTGTGGAACTTGGAAGACGATTTGGACGAGTTATCCAGGTCAATTCAAGCAGCAGCCAAGCATCATGGAATTACCCCTGCGGAAATCAAAAGTAACCTATTCGTTGATAGTGCTATGGATGGTTCCGGCCTGTGTACGGCTATCGAAGACCGCGACGGCATGAAGTTGCTTGAGCCGGTTTATCGGGCGCTTACAGCAGAGTTAACCTTGCGCGGGATTAAGGTGCTGGTTGTCGATCCCTTCGTATCTTCTCACGCGGTTGAAGAAAACTCGAACAGCAAAATCGATAAGATAGCAAAGGCATGGGCGCGAGTAGCAAAGGCCGCCGGTTGTGTCGTGGTGCTGGTACATCATACCAACAAGGCAGGATCGATGGAAGTGAACGCCAACTCAGCAAGAGGCGCTTCAGCCCTCATCAGCGCTGCAAGATCTGCATTAGTGCTGAACCGGATGAGTGCCGATGAAGCAACGCAACTGGGCATCAACAAGGATGACCGGCGGCAGTATATTTCCGTTCAAGATGACAAACATAACCGCGCTGCGCCCGAGGCAGCCAATTGGTTCCAACTGATTTCAGTTGATCTGGGCAACGGTGATAGCGTCGGCGTAGCCGAGCCGTGGATACCCCCAGAACCAGCCGATCTGTTCACGACTGATGACATCATTCGGGTTCAGGAGGCTACCGCGGCAGGTATTTTTCGATACGATTGGCGCTCCCCAGATTGGATCGGGCACGTTGTCGGTAACGTGCTCGGGTGGAATTCAAAAGATGGCCCATCCCGCAAGCGCATCGAATGGATATTGAGTGAGTGGATCAAGGATGGTCACTTTAAAACAGAGGACCGCCAAGATGACAAACGAAAGGTTCGCAAATTCATCGTAATTGGCAACACGCCGGTGTCTTCGTCCTCGCAAGCTAATGAGACTGTTGCAGCCATTGCTCCGGTAAGGGCAGCTTACTGGAGCACACCGGCGCAAATTGAAGCAAAACCACATTCCGATACTGCTCCAGTCCAGTCTCTCCCCTTTAGGGGAGACTGTAACTGGAGCGGAGCGGCGGGACGATGAAACATCTCGGCACTGGCGAAGAACTTTTCGCGCCGGACTTCTTCAAACCTACAGACTCAGAATAGGCAGAACAGCATTTATGACCCCGTATATCACCCATAGGCCTGCCGCATATCTGCCCGCCCAAGGACGAAACAGTCACATCCCCTATGGCTTATATGTTTGCCCTGACGGCAGCCAAGTGCTGCATTGTCGAAACTATACCCCGACATGGGTACGGCAAGGAGATGGTTGGCCAGCGCAGCCTGTGAAGCTGCTTGAGACTCCCCAATCTCGCTGGGTGGAATACCAATGCCACGGATACTTCTTTAGACGCGGCAATCATCCCATTGGAAGAAAGCCAGTTGGAGGGGCCGTTCGTGACGAAATCGCGCGTGGCGAAAGTATCCTCAATGCTTTTCTCGCCGGCAAGCCAGTATGGCGATATCTTATCCAGCCCCCGGGTTGCCCTGACCATCTTTCGTCCGCGCATTAAGGCTAGATAACTTCGCGCGCGCGATAGCTGGGTATTTATGTTATAGTGTATTATCAACATTTTGTTACATGAGATTTAGAATGATTACAGCACTTGCAAAACGCAGCGCAGGCCGTCCGCAGACTATCCATCCCGATAAGATCTGGCCGGAAGTGCTGAGCTACATCGCCAGCGGTGATGCGCTATCCACTGCCTTAAAGCGGCTGGACCCAGCGCCTTCCTACAGTTGGGCCAAGGTTCAATTACGAGAGAACCCCGAACTGCAATCAGCCTATCGTGCAGCAATCGAAGACCGCGCCGATAGTCTCGCTGATGACATCATTGCCTTGGCTGACAGCGAGCCCCCAGCACATCTTGAAGGCCCTGCTTTATCGGCATGGGTCCAGCAACTAAAACTGCGCGTTCATGCCCGCGAGTGGACCGCATCAAAGCTGCGGCCGAAGGTATATGGCCAGCAGATCGACGTCGCGGTCCAGCACACACAGATCAGTGTTTTGGCGGCTCTTGCGTTAGCGGAGCAGCGAGTGATCGGTTCAATTTGAAATGGGCTCAGGGCTCACGGATTGATGCAGAAACTATCATCCAACGACGGGAAAGGATCAAACGAAAGACTATCGATTATAGGCGCTTCCAACACCACAAGCTGGCCGCCTAGTATCAACCCAACTGATGAGGCCAACACTCCGTTAATTTACGCAGCTGTCAGTGCCAAATGTTCTGTCGATGAGCAATGTAAGTAAGGTGTTCTGCGTAAACAACGCAACTAGATAAACAAGCGTCAGAAGCTCCTCGGAGCATTGAAGAGCGTCATTCTAAATAAGAACCATAATACGCTAATCGGATGAACCTTCGCTGTTAAAGTGCTTAAACTTGCTCTCAGGAATGCTAGGCAATCGACCGCCGGTCATCTGTTGCTATTTCAAGATGCAACACGCTAAGTAAGGCCTATGTTTGAACAAACCTTCAAGAATATCGACGACGTCCTTCGTAAAGAGGCTGGCTGCACCACCGAGCTGGATTACACCGAACAGACCAGCTGGATACTTTTCCTCAAATATCTCGATGAGCTTGAGGGCGACCGCCAGATTGAAGCTGAACTACGCGGTGTGGCTTACACCCCGATCATTGATGCCGCTCACCGGTGGAGCATCTGGGCAGCACCCAAGGATGCTGAGGGCAAGTTCGATCATAACCGTGCACTCACCGGTCCCGACCTAATCGATTATGTAAACCGCGAACTTTTCCCTTATTTGCAGGGCTTCAAGCAACGTGCTCCTGCCCCTGATACCATCGAATATAAAATCGGTGAAATTTTCGGGGAAATCAAAAACCGTTTCAACTCCGGTTATTCGCTGCGTGATGTGCTTGAACTGATCGACCAATTATCGTTCCGCAGCCAGGACCAGAAGCATGAGCTGAGCCACCTTTATGAGGTGAAGATCAAGAACATGGGCAACGCAGGGCGTAACGGCGGTGAATATTACACCCCGCGTCCTCTCATCCGCGCAATGATCAAGGTGCTGAAGCCCAAGATTGGTGACAGGATTTATGACGGTGCGGTCGGTTCCGCAGGGTTCCTGTGCGAAGCCTATGACTATCTGAAGCCACTCGCCAAATCGACCAGCGACAATGACACGCTCCAACGCCGCACCTTTTACGGCAAGGAGAAGAAGAGCCTCGCTTATGTCATCGCGATCATGAACATGATCCTGCACGGTATCGAAGCGCCCAATATCGAGCACACCAATACGCTGGGCGAGAATATCAACGATATTCAGGAGAAGGACCGGTTTGACATCATCCTTGCGAACCCGCCCTTCGGTGGCAAGGAACGGCCGGAAATACAGCAGAACTTCCCGATCAAAACCGGCGAGACTGCGTTCCTGTTTTTGCAGCATTTCATCAAGTCGCTGCGTGCGGGCGGAAGCGCCGCGATCGTTATCAAAAACACATTCCTGTCGAACAGCGACAATGCCAGCGTCGCGTTGCGCAAGGAATTGCTCGAAAGCTGCAACCTGCACACCATCCTCGATATGCCCGGCGGCACGTTTCAGGGGGCTGGCGTCAAGACGGTGGTCCTGTTCTTTGAAAAGGGCGCGCCTACGCGGAGCATCTATTATTATCAGCTCGATCCCGGTCGCAATATGGGCAAGACCAATCCGCTGAATGACAATGATCTGGCGGAATTTTTGGAATTACAGGCAGGATTTGCGACCAGCCCCAAAAGCTGGAGCATTGATGTCGAGACCATTGATCGAACCAGCTTTGACCTGTCGGTGAAGAACCCCGATGCTGGTGAGGAAGTGGTATTGCGTAATCCCGAAGCGATATTGGAAGAGATCGCTACGCTTGATGCGGAGAGCGCAGGGATTTTGGCTGAGATTAGGGCAATGCTGTGAGTGTGAGGTTTGAAACTAAACCGATTGGCGAAGTCTGCACATTCTACAATGGCCTTTGGACAGGCAAAAAACCGCCCTATGTTACTGCAGGAGTGTTCCGAAACACAGATTTTGGTCGCGATGGTCAATTGAAGGACAGTGAAGTCGCCGTTTTGCAGGTTGAAGAAAAGCAGCTTGTTAAGCGCCGCCTCCAATTTGGTGACATCATATTGGAAAAATCAGGTGGCGGGCCAAAGCAAGCCGTTGGTCGAGTAGCATTTTATGACAAGACAGAGGGCGTCTATTCGTTCAGCAATTTCACATCTGCAATTCGGGTCAATGATACGAACCAATTGTTGCCGCAATACCTCCTGAAGTTCTTGTTCTGGACGTATCAGTCCGGTGTGACCGAAGGCATGCAAAGCCATTCGACGGGCATTCGCAACCTCAACGCTGACGCTTACAAACAGATTGAAGTTCCGATCCCGCCCCTCGAAGAGCAGCGGCGGATTGTTGCGGTGTTGGACAAGGCATTTGCAGGCATCGCCACCGCCACCGCGAACGCCGAGAAAAACCTAACCAACGCCCGCTCGCTATTTGAGAGTTATCTGGAAGCAATCGCCACAGGTCAGGGCGACGGTTGGGCGGTAACACCATTGGGAGATGTATGCGAAACCCAATATGGAATCTCAGGAACGATGAATACAAGCGGCTTGGGGTATAAGATCTTCCGCATGGGCGAGGTTCAGGATGGCCGGATGATCGACACCGGGCAAATGAAGCACATCGACATCCCAGATACCGAGTTTGAAACATATCGGTTGCGCAAAGGTGATGTGCTTTTCAATCGGACGAATAGCATAGCGTTGGTTGGTAAAACCGGAGTGTTCTCGCTCGACGGGCAATATTGCTTCGCATCATACCTTATCCGAGTAAAATTCGACGCCAAGAAGATGTCATCTCGTTTCGCCGGTTATGTCATGAACTCCAAATCATTCCTTGAGAGAGTTAGAGCCAAGGCCGCTCAATCGGTAAATCAAGCAAACATCAATGCTACCATTTTGCGCGCAGAGGTAATCAGCTATCCTGTCGAAGTAGCAGTTCAGAACGAGATTATTGACAGGCTGGATGCTTTCTCGGCACATATCCAATCATTGCAATTGGTTTATCAAAAAAAACTCACATCCCTGACCGAACTCAAACAATCCCTCCTCCAAAAAGCCTTTGCCGGTGAATTGATCTAGAAGATGAACGAAGCCGAAACCCGAGCTGATCTTATCAACCCCGCCCTCGCTGCGGCTGGTTGGGGCGTGGTGAACGGAAGCCGCCTTCGGCATGAAGTGATTGCACCGGGGCGGCTGACCGGCTCTGGTAAGCGCGCTGAGGCCAAGTCTGCCGACTATGTGTTGGTTTATCGCAACACCAAGCTTGCGAGTGTTGAGGCGAAGGCAGCTACTAAAAGCTATGCCGAGGGTGTCGGCCAAGCCAAGGATTATGCCGAACGTCTGCAAACACGTTTCGGCTATGCCACTAACGGCAAACAGATTTACCGCATCGATATGGCGACCGGCGAAGAAGGTCTGGTCGACCGCTGGCCCACTCCGCTAGAATTGTGGGACGCGACATTTGCTGAAGCTAATATCTGGCGCGACCGCTTTGCCGCTGTGCCTTATGAAACCGGCGGCAAGTTCGAACCGCGATATTACCAGTACAACGCCATTGAGAAGGCTCTAGCGGCGATCACATCGGGCAAAGACCGCATCTTGCTGACCCTCGCCACCGGCACAGGCAAAACATGTGTCGCATTCCAAATATCGTGGAAGCTGTTCAATGCGCGTTGGAACTTGCAGGATTGGCGGACCGGCGCTGAACCCGCACGACGTCCGCGCATATTGTTTCTCGCCGACCGCAACATGTTGGCTGACCAAGCCTATAACAGCTTTTCCGCATTCGAGCCCGACGCGCTCGTCCGCATCACACCAGCCGAAATTCGGAAAAAAGGACGCGTGCCCAAAAATGGCAGCGTGTTCTTCACCATCTTCCAATCCGTCATGACCGACGGAGGCGCTGAAGTGTCTGGCGAAGAAGAAGCGGCCTTCAACTATCAGGATTACCCGCCAGACTTTTTCGACTGTATCATCATCGACGAATGCCACCGTGCAGGCGCCAAAGATGGCAGCGAATGGCGGGGCATCCTCGATTATTTTGCACCAGCCGTGCAGATTGGGCTGACCGCGACACCCAAGCGCAAAGACAATGTCGATACCTATGCTTATTTCGGCGAGCCGGTTTATACTTACTCGTTGAAAGAGGGCATCAACGACGGTTACCTGACCCCGTTCAAGGTGGTCGAGCTTGGCACTACTATCGATGATTATGTCTACACCGCCGACGACGAGGTCGTGTCGGGCGAAGTTGCAGACGGAAAGCGATACACCGAGAGCGATTTCAACCGCACCATCGAAATGGAAGCGCGAGAGCGTTACCGCGTCAAAATCTTCATGGAGCGCATCAACCAGCGGGAAAAGACTTTGGTCTTCTGCGCGACGCAGGAACATGCTGCAAAGGTCCGCGACCTGATCAACCAGACCAAGACAAGCACTGACCCGAATTACTGCGTCCGTGTGACCGCCAACGACGGTGCCATGGGTGAACATTGGCTGCGCATCTTCCAAGACAATGACAAGACTATCCCTACAATACTGACGACATCGCAAAAGCTTTCCACGGGTGTGGACGCTCGCAACGTGCGCAACATTGTGCTGATGCGGCCGGTCACCTCCATGATTGAGTTCAAGCAGATTATCGGGCGTGGCACGCGATTGTTTGATGGGAAGGATTACTTCACGATCTATGATTTCGTGAAGGCTTATGAGTTGTTCAATGACGCCGAATGGGATGGCGAGCCACTAGAGCCGGAAGGCGCCGGAACGCCAGGCGGGAACACAGGACCCAAGCCACCCAAGCCCGGCGGCGGCGAAACGCCCGAACCCAAGCAGAAACTCGTCATCAAGCTAGCGGATGGCAAAGAACGCACGTTCCAGCATATGAGCGCGACAACTTTCTGGGACGCGAGCGGGCGGCCTATTTCCGCTACGCAATTCGTCCAGAACCTGTTTGGAAAGCTCCCAGAGCTATTCCGCGACGAAGATGACCTCCGGCGTATCTGGGGGCAACCTGACACCCGTGCAGCGCTTGTAGCCGGTTTGGCAGAACGAGGCTTTGACGGTGAAGCCCTCGCCTCGGTCCGACAGATGATCGACGCCGATGATTGTGACCTATTCGACGTACTGAACTACATCGCGCATACCAAAGCTCCATTGAAGCGCGCAGAACGTGCCGAAACACACAGGGCAAACATATTATCCCGCTACGATGCCAAGCAGCAGGCATTCCTTGAGTTTGTGCTGTCCCAATATGTCGCCGAGGGCGAAGAGGAGCTTGGCACCAATAAGTTGCCGGATCTCCTCGATCTCAAATATGGATCACCCACCGATGCGGTGCGTGAACTCGGTAGCGTCGCAGATATCCGTTCGACATTTACGGGGTTTCAGAAGGGTTTGTACGAGAACTAACTGCCGTGAGCACTTTGGTGTTTTCTGCAAACAGCTGAATGCAAAATGGCTTCAGCTTGTAGTCAGAGCATCCAACCTTTAAGTGTACAGCCTAGATTTGGGAGTATGGAACGCGTCAGATGATTAAACTATGGATTTCAGTTTGTATCGTGATAGCGTCGCAAACGTCTTTTCCAAGCATCGCAGCAGAAGCGCATGCGGCAGCAAAAGCGAAAAATACTGCTGAGGATTTAGTAGCTGACATAGACGAAGGTATCAAAACCATTGATTGGCTCTTGCGTAACCCTAACCGCCGCCTAATTAACGGCTCGATTGAAGGCAATCTGCCTAGGTTCTTGCAGTATGGCGCCCGCGCCGACGCGCAGGCCGCTTTTGATCAGATTAAATCCCAAGCCGCCAATTCATTAATCGCTAACTCACTAATTCAGACAGGCACCATGCCTAAATTCGATGCTGAACTAAAACGTATACGTTCCAGGCTGTACGACACTCGCACCAGCGCCATAACCTTATATAATTTCGAGTACGCAGACCTAATCGCAGGCAACCCAAGCCTACAGTTAAACGTGCCGCCGATTGCAGATAGGTATATAAGCATACAGGACCTTCGCAAAACGAGAGAGCCAAGCAAGGCTAGCGTCGGATGGGGTGAAGCTAAAGTAGTCGGAAACTGATGCCCGACGCGCTGAATAAGAACTGCGGACCACTCGATGCCGCTATTCAACGGGTGAGTAACGGTTAATTCTAGGAACGGCACTTCCCGACAGTTGCAGCACCAATTTTGCGACCGTTTTTATCAAGATACAGATAGCTGTAGGTCGCACCTGATTTTACCATGAGATTACTGACAGCATCGCCACAAATTAACGCATCAGCGTCATAAGCAGCCTGTTTAGACATCGATGCCCAGTCGATCTCATCCTTTTCCGCCGATATTACGTAAGTGTATGTTAGATTGATATCGTCCCGTTTTGCGCTGACGACTGACATAAATTCATCAATCTTCAGAGGCTTGGTTTCATTAAAGGAATGTATCGATTGCTCGTGATCTTGCCTAATCCGAGCCTTTGTAAATAAGTTCACAGCACCTTCTTTGATCAGGATATCGTCGGTTGGCTGCCACATCGAATTTGAGGGGGTTCCAAATACCTTATCGGCAAAAGGTTCTGATAATCCAGCATCCGCATATGCTAGCCTCATTTCGAGTGAACCGCCATTGACGACTACATCATCACCATAAACTCCACCGCTCGGACTATGGAAACCTAATGACGCATCAACGTCAAAAGCCCTAACCTTGCTTGATAAGAATATGAGCGTACACGCGGACGAACATTCTCCAACTGCAACCGTTGATAGATTTCGTTTTTTAATGATCGACGAGATTTTAACAGCGGCATCTATGCTGCCACCTAGAGATGTCAGTGATACTTGGATTACTTCGGGGTGCTTGCCGATCAACTCTTTGAACTGCTCTGCTACCTCTGCGGTAATGGACCCATCGATATGTAATGTACGACCGTTTATCGATAGGACAGCGGGAACACCGAAAGGGTAAATGCCGCCCACGACTAATGCGTTATCTACAATCGGAGACGGTGTTTGACTTAAATGTGCAACCAAGCCCAATGCGCCAATTGATGCAAACAGCTTTGCCATGAGCACCGATTTAATCGTGCCTGCTTCTGCCTGTCGCCTTGTTGATGATCGCCAGATACCGATGATAGCCCAGGCGGAAATTGCTATCGACAATCCAAACGCTGCTAGCGTGGCAGCTAACCATGCTTTCTCCGACAGATCACTTTGGTAAATTTGATCAACTGCATAGGTGGTCAGCACAGCAACAATGACTGCGGCAAATAAGCCATTCACCCAGATCGATATACGCAGTGGCAGGCTTCCTTGCCAATGATTCTTGATATAGCCAAGAGCATCAAGGTAGCTTGGCGGTTCTTTATGTCGGCCGTTGGCTGTACTAAGTAGTTTCATCTAAAGCAGGATCTGTCTGTAGCTTGTTTGCAGAGGAAGGTCTGAAGTCTTGGCCTCTTGGAATTCCTGCAAATCCGCGAATGACCCACCCCATGACAAAACTGAAGATCCAAAAGCCCCCGATGAAATAAGCAGCTATCGATAGAACTTCTTTTGAATTCTCAATCCACTCATCACGCTCGATCTTAGGTAGGTGTTTTTCTATCTTTAGGCGCGCTTCCGAGTTGATTTCAAAATCCGCAGTGCGCCGGTCGACATAGCTCTGAACTTCGGGATCGACCGGATCCGAACTTAATGTCTGAGCACCATCAAAATCGGCTTCAGCTATCGTTTTTCGAATAGTTGAGGCCGCGAGGGCCAAAACCTTAGCATCATTCTCTTCGCCTGAAGCATTTGCCTTAACAATCGCAGCTTCAACTCTTTTTAGGTATTCACTTTCCTCCCGCTTATCGAAATAGATTATTCCACCTTGATCGTCCGGCTGAAAACACAGCGAAATATCGCGGACCAAGTCGTCGTTAATCTGATAATCATAAATAAACTTAGTTTCAGCACATTCGATAGGAGCGAACTTTGAAAATGGATTGTCATCAAAGTTCCAGTCATCTCGAGGCGAGGTCGTAACTAACTGGACCCTGTTCGGCGAATAGTCACAGGCATAATAGAGACCTATCGCTGCCGAGATGCCCATCAACAGGTAAGTTATGCGGCGGCCGCCTTCGAACCAGTTGATATTCATTTTGTTTTTTCGTTAAGCGTGACCATCGGAGCCTTCGGTACCGTTATCGGCAATGTCATACGCTTGCCGTCTCGCACCAACTCCATTGGTACAGTCTGCCCAACATAATCTGTTTTGACCTGATCCATTTTTTCTTTGTTAGAAAAATCTTGTCCGGCAATGGACAAAACAACATCACCCGGTAACAGATCTGCGTCAAATGCTGCGGAACCCCGTCTCACGAACTCAACAACTGCGGCTTTATTTGTGCCAATCTGCTGGACCTCCTGAGGGGTCATGAACCTATGCACAATTCCAAACCCTATTTTTTCGGGCCGAATTTTAGAAAAGTAAAATGCACCTACGTCGTAATTATGGAAGGTTATGGGAACTGCAAGGCCTCCACGCATGCTCCCAGGGTGAGGCGTATACATAGACCCGCCTGATTCCGAGCCAAGGTATTGATATGTAAATAAGACGACCTCTGCTTTTATCTTTTTTGCCTTTTTAATAGACTTTTTGGGATCCTCATATCGGCCGCGCCATTCGGATCGCCCAATCTCGATATATCCGTTTTCTTCCATGAGCCTATAGTCCGCATTTATATCATTGGTGACCTGAATGCGTGGCAATGATTTTGCAGGCTCTACACCTACTAAGATTTCAGGTGGGGAGGCCTGAAAAAAATCCTCGAAGGGCCCAGCCGACGCAGTTGTCGCACAGGCTAAGGCTAGAGCTAATGTGATACAAGAGATACTTCGCTTCATGTTTAAGACACCATTAAATTAAGATAGGATACCTTACGTTCCAGTGAAGAAACCTCGCTTTCAAGTGAGGAAACCTCGCTTTCAAGTTCGTTGATTTTGGCCTCAGCCTCTTCAATTCTAGCATTCAACCGATTATCATTGTTTATTAAATACCTAGTTTCTTCTCTTACCATTTCATTGATGTCATTGCGAGAATGAGCCTTCGGCAAACTATCGCATCCGGCAAGCAGAAGTCCAAAAACAACAATAATGATTTTCATCCTGCCTACCATGGTCAAACCCTCCAATTATTATTTAACTACATCGAGCGTATTAACGCAATTATCACGTCCAAATCTCAGACAGGCAACCGCATTTATCGACAACCCCTCGGCGGAATGAGAATTTCCTCAATCTCTGCAAAGTGACATTTTATTTTTAAGTTTCAAAAAATTTCGTGCGAAGGTAGCCCGTGACAATCACGCAGCGCTCGGCCCTACCCCCGGGGGTTCTCGCAACTACAGCAACAATTTTTGTATATATTAATATCGAGAATACCGCAGGGCCAACCAGCCCCGAGTCCTAGCAATTACATCCCGATAACAATGCCCAGTGAAACTATATCGGCTGATGCCTATATGATGCCTAGAGCATCATGACCACAATAATTCTAGAACCATATTTTATGTAAATCATTGAAATATATGGTGCACCCAACTGGATTCGAACCAGTGGCCCCCAGATTAGGAATCTGATGCTCTATCCTGCTGAGCTATGGGTGCATCGAAAATGGCCATAGCTGTGCGCAATCAGACGGTCAATTTTTTGCAGAGGGCGGGACGACCGGAAACAATAAAGGCGCAACGTCGATGCCTTCTTCGACTAAAGCCTTTGCCTCATCGCGGCTGGTTTCGCCGTGAATTAGGCGGTCGGGCTCCTCGCCATAATGGATGGCACGCGCGGTTTCGGCGAAGTTACCGCCCACCCATTGCGACTTATCCAGCATTTCAGATTGCGCACGCGCCAATTTTTGGACCAGCTCCGCCACAATAGCGGGGGGCATTTCGGTGGCCGGTGCATCCGCGTTGGTCGCAGCCGCAGCGGGAGCCACCGAAGCAGGGCTGCCCGCTTGTTGGTTCCCCTTGCGCGGAACATTAGGCACCGACAGCGCCTTTTGTATCACGCAGTCTTGGCAGGTTGGGCAAACGAGCAGACCGCGCGATTTCTGTGCATCAAAATCAGCAGAGGACGCGAACCAGCCTTCGAACTGGTGTCCGTTGCTGCAATTCAGGTCAAATGTGATCATACTGCGCTGTTGACTCCCAGCAGGCTATCCAGCTTTCCTTGCGCATCGAGCGCGCGCAAATCATCCGATCCGCCAATTGCGACATCATTGATAAAAATCTGCGGTACGGTTTGAGCGCCAGGCGCCCGTGCGACCATTTCAGCACGCTTTGCACCACCCATCGTCACGTCATATTCGCTATATTGAACGCCTTTGCTGTCCAACAGATGTTTGGCCCGCACGCAATAAGGGCAGGCAAATTTGGTGTAGATTTCAACTATTGCTGTCATGAAACTGAAATGGTGTTCCGCGCCCAGCAAGTCAAGCGTCGAACGATATCATTGCGTCCGCTTGCGTCCCGCCGTCACGCAGGGCCCGCGCCCAACAGAAAATCTGCACCCAATCTGCGCCCCCGCGCTTCAGCACCGCGACGCAGCCGTCGCTGGTCGCCCCCGTGGTCAGAACATCGTCGATCAGGATGATCCTTCGCCCCTTCAACGTGCCCTTGTACTTTGGATGCAGGGCAAAAGCGCGTGCCACGGCCTGTCTGCGGCGTTTGTGATCTAACCCTCGCATGCTGGGCGTGCGTTTATGCCGGACCAAGATATCGGGCACAAAGGCGATGCCGCTTAAGGCTGCAAGCTGTTTACCGATCAACGCTGACTGGTTGAAACTGCGGGACCAAATCCGCGTCCAATGCAATGGCACGGGCGTAATGACCAACTGCTCTTGCTCTTCGGGCAAATGGCGCAGCATGTGTTGCGCGATGACGCGGGCTAAGCCGATTTTGCCGCCGTATTTCAACCGAAGGGCAACTTGCGCCGATAAATCATCATATTTTACCGCCGCACGGATGCCGTCATGTCGGGGCGGATTTGCGATGCAGGACGCGCAATACGCGTCCGCGCCACGGTCAAATTCAAAGGGGGTTGCGCACCCCCGACACCAAGGTGCCCCCAGAAACTCCAACTTTTGCCAACAGGACACACAAAATGACCCGCCCGCCGCAATAATAACGCCGCAACAAGGGCAGCGTTCGGGCAATACCCAATTCAACATATCATGGAAAATGTGGCGTCCTTTTGCCATATCGCACTTGTCGAACAAAGCATCGGGCGGCACAAGGGCACAAATGCATAATGAATTGAATCCACCTGAAATTTTTGACCGTCGCCGTCGTCATGCCTTGCGCGCACGGGCCGCAGGGCGTTCGGGGGATGATTTCCTATGGCACCATATCGCGCAGGATATGGCGGAGCGGCTATCTGCGGTTACGCGCTCGTTCGCACATGCTCTTATCATTGGGCCTATCGGACAATGGCAGAAGGAGATTCTCCCGCCAAATGTCCCTTGCACCCTTTCCCCTCTGCGCGACACAGGAACTGGGGCGGGGACGGCGCATGATGCACCCGTTGCTTTGGAAGAAGACCGTCTGCCTTTCACGCCGGGCAGCTTTGATCTCGTAATATCGGCGGGAACGCTGGATAGCGTAAACGACTTGCCCGGTGCGCTGTTTCAAATCCGCCGGCTCTTGCGGCCCGACGGGCTATTCCTTGGTCACATGTTTGGCGCAGGGACGCTGGGTACGCTAAAGGCTATGTTGCTGGAGGCGGATGCGGATCGCGTCACCCCGCATATTCACCCACAAATTGACTTGCGTAGCGCGGCAGACCTTATCGTCCGTGCTGGCTTCACTTTGCCTGTGGCGGATCAGGACATGTCTGCGGTACGTTATGGTGACTGGCGCTCCATTGTGTCAGACATACGGGACGCTGGGCTAGGCAATGCGCTTGCCGGTCCGCGCAATTATTTGGGCAAAAACATCGTCGCTCGGCTAGACTATGCGTTCGCGTCGCGTGCCGATGCGCAAGGCAAGGTGACCGAAGGCTTTGCGCATATTTACTTAAGCGGCTGGGCACCGTCCGAAAACCAACCCCGACCCGCTAAGAGGGGAAGTGGGCAGGTGTCTCTCGCGGATATATTGTCCAAGGATCAAGCGGGCTAAATGCCCTGAAGCTTGCGGACCAGCGGATAGTCGGCGGGCGGCATCGGCAAATCCGCCATGTCTTGTGGCAATGCCCAACGGATATCGGAGGCGTAAATCGCCGTTGGCGTGCCCGTCCATTTGACACAGCGATAGAGCAGCAACACCAGATTGCGGTCCCCCAATGGTTCACTGGCGAAGGTTTCTGGCACCAAATCCTGCGCCGCGACGATAATGCCCAACTCCTCCTCAAGCTCGCGCACCAGCGCCGCTTCAGGAGATTCGCCGAGATCGACCTTGCCCCCTGGGAATTCCCACAGGCCGCCCATTTGAGCACCCATAGGCCGCTGTTGCAGGAGGATTTCCCCCTTATCATTGGTCAATGCGGCGGCAACCACGAACAATAACGTCGGACTGTTTTCCATATTCTCATCACATCGCAAGGTTTTGTCAGGCTGTGTGGGATTTTGATGCGTCTCGCAACACGGGAATGCAGCGGGACATCCCTTTTTCGTTCAGTATGTGACGATCTTCAGCTTCTGCCCCGCGCGAATAGTCGCGTTGGATGACAGCCCGTTTAGCGCCCTAAAACGTTCGGTCTGCAAGGACGGATATGCCATGCGCGCCGCCAGCGATGCGACATTATCTTGTGACCCTGCCGTGATAATACGCAGCTTGCGTGGTTTTACCGCTGATGCTTGTGCGGCGGTCAGGCGCGACATGCTCGCAAACATGCGGTCAAACGGGTTTGCGTTGCCGGCCGTAATCGTCACAAAATGATAGGCCATGTCCGGTGCCCATTCATACGCAAACACCGTAACGACGCGTTGCCCCTGCTGTGTGTTAACAACAGAATTGCTGTAAAAAGCCGGGATATCGTTCACCGTTGTTCGCCGAATTTCTCCGGCCGGAATGGTCGCATTGTCGCCCGAAACCGCCTTCAATGCTTTGGCGATGTAGCTGCTGCGATTACCATCAAATGCGCCGCCCGTGAATATCGCCTTCCCGCTATTGCCGTTGATCGCCACGGAATCGCTGCTGTTTTGCATGCCAAAGCCATAAGGCGCGGCGAACTGCATCTTCAGTATCGGATGCAGGAAATTTTGTCCTTCGACCACGCCTTGCGCAGGATCATCGCCATATAGCATGCCATCAATCACAGCCAAATGTGCGTCGGCATTGCGCAAAGTGCTGGCGGGATAGCTTTTGGCGCGCGATGCCGCCCGCGAAACGCGGCGGGCAGGATCAGGGTGGGTACTTGCCCACTCCGGAACTCGGTTATCGGCTAAACCGGCAACTTGCGTATCGACGCTGGTCTGCAACGCCAAGGAATAAAGCATCGATGCCAAGGCGCTGGGGTCATATCCGGCCTTACTCAAATAGCGGATGCCGTAATCATCGGCCTCCTCCTCTTGCGTGCGCGAATATTTAAGCGTGAAGACCTGCGCCAATGGACCTGCATATTGTTGCAAACCGCCGCCCAACGCGCCCAATAAGCCACCAGAATTTCCGAGCACAGCTCCCAATATGCTGCCGCCCATCCCCAAAAGACCAGCCAACGTCGCGTTGTTTTTGCGCTTTTCACTATGCCGCGCTGCGGTGTGCCCGACCTCATGCCCGAGCACGCCCGCCATTTCGGCTTCGCTGTTGGTCAAGGCAACCAATTGCCGCGTGATGTAGATATACCCGCCGGGCAGCGCGAATGCGTTGTTCACCGACGAATTGAGCAAGGTCACGTTAAAGTCGCTTTGCGCGTTTCCAAGCCCCGACTGCATGGCAATATTTTTGCCAATGCGTACGACATAGGCCGTTTGCGGACTTTCCATCGGTCCGCCAAATTCTTTCAGGATTTCTGTGTGATATTTGGCACCCTCATTCTTTTCTTGGGCGGTAAAGGGCTTGGGCGCCACTAGGCCTGCAGAACTGGACTGTGCGTCGGCGGGAAACGGACCGGCAACCACGCTCAGTCCGAAAATTACGGCACTGGTAAAAAGATACAGTTTCGAAAAACGCATCAACATCCTCCCCAAATACGGGCAACGTTACTTGGAATTTGCCGTTTCACGCCGCATATAAGAACGGTCATGGGATGTTTACATCCGCTACGGTTCAAGCCCCCATGGACAAGAATTTGGCGCGACGCTGTTGCAGCAATTCCTTGGACGAGAATCCGGACAATGCCACCAACTCCTCGTCTATGGCGGCCGCAAGCGCCGCCGCAGCCGCCGCGTGATCGCGATGCGCACCGCCAATGGGTTCGGCAACAATCCGGTCAATGATACGCAGTGCCTTTAAATCGTCTGCGGTCATCTTCATGGCTTGCGCGGCGTCCGCCGCTTTGTCGCCCGTGCGCCACAATATCGATGCGCAACCTTCGGGCGATATCACCGAATAAACGGCGTATTGAAACATCAAAATGCGATCGGCAGCCGCCAATGCAACGGCACCGCCAGAACCACCTTCCCCGACGATGCACGCAATCATCGGCACACCCAGCGCGAGACATTTCTCGGTGGAACGGGCAATCGCCTCTGCCTGTCCACGCTCTTCGGCCTGAATGCCTGGGAACGCGCCCGACGTATCGACCAAGCTTACAACTGGGATGCCGAACCGATCCGCCAGTTCCATCAGGCGAATGGCCTTGCGATAGCCCTCGGGCTTGCCCATGCCAAAATTATGGCGCAGGCGGCTTTGCGTATCGTCGCCTTTTTCATGCCCAATGACCATCACACGGCGGCCGTTGAGGCGGCCAAGGCCACCTATAATCGCTTGGTCATCGCCAAAGGCGCGGTCCCCTGCCAAAGGCATGAAGTCTTCAAACATCGCTTCGATATAATGTTTGAAATGGGGACGTTCGGGGTGCCGAGCGACCTGCGTTTTCTGCCATGCGGTTAGATTGGCATAAGTATCCTTCAATTGCTTGTCCGCCTTGGCGCGCAATTTGGTGATTTCGGCGCCCGCATCAACGTCGCTATCACGTGCAGCATCTTGCAGTTCAAGGATGCGCGCTTCGAGCGCGGCAACCGGCTTTTCAAAATCGAGATATACCATCATGCCAGCGGGTTAGAGCCTGATGCGCGACGGGTCAATGTGCGCGTTGCCAATGGATGACGTCGATTGACCAGTTCGACGAGCTTGCTGCTGTCGACATGCGTGTAAATCTGCGTCGTCGCGATGTCTGCATGCCCCAGCATGGACTGCAACGCCCGCAGATTCGCGCCGCCTGCCAAAAGATGGGTGGCAAAGGCATGCCGCAGGACATGGGGGCTGACCTTTGCGGGATCCAGCCCCGCATGCGCAGCCAGATCTTTAATGATCTGGAACAAGCGAATGCGGCTGATATGCCCTTCGCGTGATGGAAAGAGAAATCGCGACTTTTCCGGAACGAAGTCCAACCATGCACTGACCGCTTGGCGCGCACGGTTGGAAATGGGGATTAATCGTTCCTTATCGCCTTTGCCCTTTATGATGATGAATGGCCGATCAGAAACGACCGCATTGCGGGGTAGGGCAACCAATTCAGTCGCACGCAGGCCGGAGCCGTATAGCAGCTCGATAAGCGCCGATAGTCGGTAATCGTTGGCTATGGGATGCGCCTGTAGGAGCTTTGCTTCAATGACCGCGAACAAAGTGTCGACTTCATCTTTATCCAGAATTTTGGGCAAGGGCCGCGTCTGTGCTGGCTTTGGTAGGGCGGTCGACGGATTGTCGGCGCGAAAACCCTCCTCATGCAGAAAGGCAAAAAAACGCCGTAATGCCGACGCCTTGCGCGCTACGGAACTGTTGGCAAGATCGCGCCATTGGCTGGCGAGCGCGACAAGCGCGTCAGGTTCCGCCGCGGTGAGTTTACCATGCAAAAGGCCGGATGCCGACATCAAGTCGCTTTGATACGCCAATAGCGTGTTCTTAGCGACCCCCTGCTCTGCCGCCAGCATCTCCAGAAAACGGCCAATCAGATCACGATCGGCTAAGCTCATTGCCGGCTGACGATCGTCATTGTCATATTATCAGGCAAACGTGACAGCTTCCGCAGCAATCATCCGTGCTTCGGCCTCCAAACCGACCTGGCGCAAGGAACGGACGATATAATAGAGATGACTGGCGGGCACAGCCGACCATGACGGCGCCTGTAGTGCCGCAATCGCCATCAACGCAACTGTGCCCTGCTCGCCACGTTCGGCGGCGGCGCTAATCGCCTTTGACCATGCCGTTTGCCGGGCAATATTGAATTTGAGATCGCTTGCAAAATCGGTGCGGGCGTCGCTTTCAATGCGGCCAAGCCCAGACAGACCAGCTAACAAAAGCCGCGATTTATGTCCGTCGCTACTGTCATCATTGCCGAAAAAATCATCCAGGCTGCCATAATCAGCGGCCGTTACCCGCCCTGGCGCCGCCAATGTCAGAAGCGCCCAACCCAGCGATCCATCCGCCACAACATTCATCCATCGCGCCGCGGATCGGTCAAGTCCAGCCGTCAGCATCGACGCGATCAGCTGGTCGGCCTCTGCCTGATGATCGGCGTCAGGGGTAATCAGCGCCGCCGCCCGCGCGGTCATCACCAATGACGCCTGATAGTCTGCACCCGCAGCCGCCGTCGTCCATAACGAAGTCATAGCCGCAACCTTGGCATCTGCATCCGAAGCGGTGTAGGCATTTCCGAGATTTTCTGCCTGCGCCCGCGCGGCGTCGGGCGCATCGGGATCCGCAAGAACCTGCGCATAGAGATCCACCATGTTCCGGTTCGACAATATGCCAAGCGCCGCTGCATTGGATGCATATTTGACGCGGATCGTCGGCGTAAACATTGGCAACTGGACCCGCCAACCATCGATCTGACGCCCCGTGCCGGCAAATAGGCTTTCGGGAGGTTGAAGGCCGACAGCAGCCGAAAGACCGAAGCGCCAAGGGTTCATACCCTCCACATTTTCCCACTCAATTTTGACCGAACGTCGCCCGTTCATGCCGGCCCCAACTGCTTTTTCAGCCAGACGATAATCGACGCCGCGGACCCAGCCTTGATAGCGGCCCTGATTTATCAGTGCCGTCGCATTGCCTTGCTCACCCGCCAAAGACGCACAGATGGCGCGGGTCATCTTCCAGCGGCCATTGTTCACAAGACGCGCGCCGCTTTCGCTAATGGGGCACATGCCAGCCAAATCGCCATTGGCCAAATAAGCCTGCATCGCGACCTCATGGAGGCGTTTTGTGTAATCTGCGCCGTCAACCTGCTGAACAAGATTACGCGCCACAACCGAGTCGCCCATGCGCAGCAACAACCACGCACGTTCCGCTGTCCAATCGGCGCCGTTGACACCGGTTGGCGTCATGGTGCGGCTGGCCAGCAAGCGCCGTGCCATAATGGTACCCCAGCGCGAAGCAATCGGGCCCGTCGTCCGCTTCAATATTTGGTTTAGGAAAGCACCGTCCACCCTACCAAAAGAGTTGGCAGGAAATCCGCCGGAGGCTTCCGATAAAATCCCGATATCGTTCAACGACTGGCGTGCCGAAGGTGGCACGTCAAAACGGATGGCCAATTCTGGCTCTTCTGTATCCTCTTCTTCCGTTTCGCTTTCGTCCTCTGCCACAGAATTCGCGGAAGTTGCGCCAACGGGCGATGCGGAACTATTGGGCGCTGGTCGGGCCGTTACGGGTGTTGGCAGAGGCGCAGGATCGCCAAAACCCTCCGGCAGCAAGGATTCAGGTCCCTGCTGCCCAAGCGCTGGCAAGGAGAATACCAAGACCAGGGCGCTGGCAACCAAAAGGCCGCTTTTTGAAATCTTGTCAGTCAATGATGCGAACCTGTTTCCATATTTGCGAGCAGCAATGCGGCATGTCTTATTATCATCCGTTGCCATAGCCGCAACCTTCACCCGAGAATAGCAAGTCTATGCCCCTTGCGGCAACCGATAGAAACCGCAAAAACGGAATTTCACCCAACTAAGCGGCTTTTCTCATCTTATCATCTTGAATTTACAACGAAAATCGCTAAAGTGGCAAACTGCTTTCGGCAAACGCCAAGGCGATATATAGGCCATTTTATCATGGCGGAACTTCACCCACCCAAAAAACGAAAACATGGCGTGCAAAATGCATTCGTCATTGACCGTCCGGTGGTGCTTGTTGGGATGATGGGTGTCGGCAAAACCAGCATTGGAAAGCGGCTTGCCGCGCGCTTGGGGACGCCTTTTGTCGACGCCGATGAAGAAATTGAAAAGGCATCGGGCCTTTCAATTACAGAAATATTCGCGAAATTTGGCGAGGAATATTTTCGGGATGGAGAACGCCGAGTGATTGCTCGGCTCATTGAAGGCGAACCGAAGGTCATTGCGACAGGCGGCGGCGCTTTTGTCAACGACGATACCCGCGCACTTATCTTGGACCGCGCAACGTCGATCTGGCTTAATGCCGATGTGCAGGTACTCGCCGACCGTGTGTCGCGGCGCAGCCACCGCCCCTTATTGAAGGGCAAGGATCCAGTGACGGTGCTGACCGAGCTTGGCAAGGTGCGTAACCCCTTATATGCCGCTGCCAATCTCCATATTCGCAGCGATACGTCGCCGCATGTGCGGACCGTTGAAAATATATTAAAGGCCCTCGCCGCATGACCGTGATATCCGTCGACCTTTCCAACCGCCCTTATGACATACATGTACGTGCTGGGTTACTGGCGGATGTTGGCGCTGTTTTGACGCCTTATGCGCGTAATGGCCGTATACTTGTGGTAACCGACGAAAATGTTGCACAAGCGGTCCTGCCAAAGTTTGAAGCCACATTGCGCGACGCGGGTATTGCGTGCGCAACCTTCACACTCCCAGCAGGCGAAGCGGGAAAAAGCTGGACGCAATTAGAGCGTCTCACCGATTGGCTGTTGGAACAACATGTCGAGCGCAGCGACCATATCATTGCGCTGGGCGGTGGCGTGGTGGGGGATATTACGGGCTTTGCCGCGCATATCATCAAACGCGGCTGCGCCTTTGTCCAAATACCGACAACCTTACTAGCCCAAGTCGACAGCAGTGTCGGCGGCAAGACCGCTATCAATAGCGCAGCAGGCAAAAACCTGGTCGGCGCATTTCATCAACCGGCTTTGGTGCTCATCGACCCGGAGTTGCTCTCAACCCTACCTACCCGCCAACTCGCGGCGGGATTTGCCGAGGTGGTTAAATACGGCCTCATCGATGACAAAGCCTTTTTTGAATTTTGTGCGGATAATCTCGACAGCTTTTTTGGCGGCGACCCTGATATCCGCGCGCAGGCCATCATCCGTTCCGTACAGTCCAAGGCGCGGATCGTCGCTGCCGATGAAACCGAACGCACCGGCACCCGAGCGCTGTTGAACTTGGGCCACACTTTTGGCCATGCGCTGGAGGCTGACACAGGTTTTTCCGACCGGCTATTTCATGGCGAGGCAGTCGCCGCTGGCATGGCGCTGGCGTTTCGATACTCGGTGCGGCTTGGCCTTTGCCCCGCACAAGATGCGCAAAATGTAGCACAACTTCTGCAACGCGCTGGTCTGCCCACGACCCTGTCCGAAGCGGGTGTCACGGCCAATGGCGCGACGTTGGTCGACTATATGCGGCATGATAAGAAAATGAGCGCGGGGACGCTGCCCTTCTTGCTCGCGCGCGGTATCGGGCAGACATTTTTGTCCAAAGATGTCGTACTGGACGACGTCGCCGCATTTTTGGACAGCGAAGCTTAGCCCCAGGGCTTAATCGTCCGCAATCGAGAAATCGTCGGACCCATCGCCACCGAAGCTATGTCGCCTTCCTGCATGCATATCCCCGCTGGTGAACTGCGCTTTCATCCGGCTGCGGTCACGCCGCCGGAACTCCAAGATAATGTCGTGAATCTTTGCGCGATCCGTACCAAAATATTTCAGCGCGTCAGCCGACATGCGGATGGAGGATTCAAACACTTCACGCATGATGCTGATGCCGTTGTCTTGCATCAACAACAAGGTTTGCTGCCGATCATAAGCCCGCACAAACAATTTTGTGCGCGGGAATGTTTCGCGCACGGGCATGAGCGACTCTGCGGTCATATACCGGTCGTCAATGCAGAAGAATATCGCTTGCGCCTCTTCGCCGCCTGCCCGCTGGAGCAAGTCGACACGGGTGCCATCGCCATAAAAAACCTTGAAGCCAAAGTCCCCACTGCGGTCGATGGTCTGTGGATTGATATCGATCAACGTCACCGAACGCCCTGCGGCATGCATAATCTGGGACACTTGTTGCCCGAAACGTCCATGTCCGACGATTATGACATTGGCTCGTGACGCCAATTCCGGATCATCCAACTGGACATCGCCCTTCACCTTTCGTGCCGCAAGCTTGCCCGCAAAGATCATGAGGAACGGCGTGGTGGCCATCGACAAGGTTACGACGGCCCCGAAAAGGCTCGCGGCTTCGGGTTCGATCAACAGGGCACTCTGTGCGGCGGCAAAGAGCACAAAGGCAAACTCACCCCCCTGACTTAACAGCATCGCCATGATGAACGACGGTTTGTTGTCGAGACCAAAAAACCGGCCAAGCGCAAAGATAATCGCAATCTTGACCGCAACCAATGCCAGCGCAAGACCTGCCACGAAAAAGGGTTGGGAGAGGATAACATCAACATCCAGCAACATGCCGACCGCCAAGAAAAACAACCCCAGCAAGATTGAGCGGAATGGGTCAATGTCGGCCTCCAGCTCATGCCGATAAGGGGATTCCGCCAACATGACGCCAGCAACAAACGCACCCAAGGCGGGTGACACGCCAATCGCCTGCATCACCGCGGCGCTGACGCAGACAGTGAATAATCCTGTGACGATGAACAATTCGCGCTCTGATATCTTACCGACCAAGCGCAATAGCGGCGACAATAGATAGCGTCCGGCCAGCACCAGCCCCGTAATCGCCAGCACCGCATAAAGCACCAGAGACCATCCCTCAATCGCGCCTTCTTCGGCAGGGGCACGCGACAAAGCGGCGACGATCGTCAGCAAGGGAACAATGGAAATGTCCTGAAACAATAAAATGGAGAAGCTTTTCTCGCCATAATCGGTCTTCATGCGGCCGCGCGATTGCAGCAATGGCAACACCTGCGCGGTGGAAGACAAAGCCAGTGGAAGCCCAAGGACCAAAGCAGCTTGCCAGCTAAAGCTTGGCATCGCGAATTGAATGATCGCAAACATACCAAGCCCGCACAAAATGACCTGCAACGGCCCGAAAAGTAGAATGTCGCGCCGCAACAACCACAGCCTGCTCGGCGATAGTTCGAGCCCGACGAGGAACAACAGCAAGATGATACCAATTTCGGAATAGGCCAAAATCGTCTCTGGCGCGTCAATCAATGCAAGACCATCGGGACCAATGGCAATACCGGCCACCAAATAGCCAAGAACGGCACCAAGGCCCAAACGCCGGAAAATCAGTACGGCCAAAAGCGCCGCACCGAGCAGCACCACCCCGCCTAACATGACATCAGCGACGAGGTGATGTGATGCTTCTTCCATCAGACTTTCGCTTTAGCCTGCGCGGCGGCAGCGAGGATCGCGTCATAGGGCAATAATATCGCGGCATGGCGTGAAGGATAATCACAGGCCGCAGCCAGCAAAGCGAGTTCTGGCCAGCAACTGGGCATATCGCCCGCCCGCTGTAACGCCTGCGCCACGCCATCGCGCAATTTGGCAACTTCGGTCAAAGCTGTTCCAACCGCATTTTGCGCCAAAATAGCACTAGAAGCCTGCCCAAGTGCGCAGGCATTGGCGCGCAAGGCAAGGTCACGCAATATGCCCTCTGCGTCCATCACAATATCTGCTTGAATGCGGCTACCACATAAGGGCGAACGCACTTCAGCACTGCCGTCGGGGTCCGCAAGGCGATCGCCTGCAACCAATGACGTCGCCAGCCTTAAGATATCCCGATTGTAGAGCGCAGAGTCCATCAGTGTGCGGCTTCCGCATCGCTATCGGCAGCGAGGCGTTGTTCGCGGACAAATTCGGACATGGCTTCACCGCTCGCATTGAGCAAAGGATAAGTGCGCGAACTGGTCATCCACTCGGGCCTTCCCGCATCCGCGCCATAGACCAAATCATATCCCATCACGAATAATAGGAAAATAAGGGTCGCGATAATCAGACCCTTGAGCATACCAAAGCCGAAACCAAGGACACGATCAATCGGGCCAAGCAACGACTTTCGTGATTTAGCGCCAATCGATTTTGCAATCCATTTACCCAGGGCAAAGATCACGATGACGAGCGCCAAAAAGGCGAGCACGGCCGCGCCCGAATCCGAACCGACAGCCTCCGCCAAAGCGGCCGTCGCAGGGGTATGAAACATGTAAACGGCCAAGATGATCAGCACCCACGCGATCATCGACAGAGTCTCTTGCACAAAGCCGCGTAAGAAGCCGAATGCCGCCCCGCTACCCAGCAAGAACAGGACAATGATATCAAGTGCTGTCATCTAATCCTGTTGCCCTTATTATCGTTCAAAGCGAATTTAGGAGCGTCCCAGCATATGGTCAACGAGATTGGCAAGCGTGCGGAACTCTTGCGTTGAAATGCCCGCCTGCCCCTTCACCGATGGTGGGACCAATGCGCGGCCAAAGCCAAGCTTCGCCGATTCCTTCAGTCGCAACGCGCCATGTGCGACGGGACGAATTTCGCCGGACAAGGCGACTTCACCAAATAGCACCGCATCGGATGGCAATGGCCGTTCGGACAGCGCCGAAACCAACGCCGCTGCCACCGCAAGATCGGCAGCGGGATCCGAAATGCGATAGCCACCTGCAATGTTGAGATAGACCTCAGCGGTTGAAAAACTCAGGCCACATCGCGCCTCCAGCACCGCCAATATCATCGCGAGGCGGCCACTGTCCCAACCGACCACGGCACGGCGCGGTGTGGCGCCACTGGATAGCCGCACGGTCAACGCCTGAATTTCGACCAAAACTGGCCGCGTCCCCTCCAACGCCGGAAACACCGTTGCCCCCGTAACCTGTTCGGCCCGATCGGTTAGGAATAATGCACTGGGGTTGCCAACCTCGGTCAGCCCTTCTTCCACCATCGCAAAAACACCGATTTCGTCGGTCCCGCCAAAACGATTTTTGGATGCGCGCAAGATGCGATATTGGTGGCTGCGCTCGCCTTCAAACGACAAGACGGTGTCGACCATATGCTCCAGCACGCGGGGACCCGCAATCGTCCCATCCTTGGTAACATGGCCAACGAGCATCAACGCCGTGCCGCGTTCCTTGGCAAAGCGGATCAGCTCTTGGGCGGATGCGCGGACTTGGCTGACCGTGCCCGGCGCGCCTTCGATCAGATCGCTGTGCATGGTTTGAATGGAATCGATGACCAATAAAGCGGGCGGCGCGCCTTGCGTCATCGTCGTCAAGATATCGCGCACAGATGTCGCAGCAGCAAGCTGCACCGGTGCATCGCCAAGGCCAAGCCGGCGTGCCCGCAAGCGCACTTGGTCGACCGCTTCTTCGCCGGAAATATAAGCAACCGATAGGCCACGCCGCGCGAGGTTTGCGGCGGCTTGCAGCAATAATGTCGACTTACCAATGCCCGGATCCCCGCCCAGCAATGTCGCCGAACCAGGCACAAGGCCGCCACCCAAGGCACGGTCAAATTCGGCAATGCCTGTCGAGGCACGTTCCGGCAGCGTGATGTCGGTGTTCAATCCGGACAATTCGACCGCACGGCCGCCCGCATGCAAATGATGCTTCAGCTCAAAAACCGTGGCCTTGGCCTCTTCCGCCAAGCTGTTCCATTCGCCGCAATCGTCGCATTGTCCCTGCCAGCGGTTGGATTCCGAACCGCATGCCTGACATACATATCTGCGCTTTGCCTTTGCCATGCCCCATAATTAACAGAACAAATCAAGAACTCAAGACATAAGTGCGCCGGATCAGCCCTTGCGTGCGAGGCGGCCTAATGCCACATCATGGCCATGCGCGAAAAAGAACTCAGACTGGCGCTCATTTGTTATGGCGGGGTCAGCCTTGCCATTTACATGCATGGCGTCACGCGCGAGATTTGGCACATGGTCCGCGCCAGCCGCTTTTTTCATGACGGCACAGCACCTACCCGGCGTAGCGAAATTGTCTATCATGATTTGCTCACCGAAATGTCACGCGTCAGCGGCGTGAAGCTGCGGGTCTTTACGGACATCATTGCGGGGTCAAGCGCGGGCGGCATTAACGGCATTTTCCTGTCGCAAGCTATCGTCACCGGCCAATCTTTGGAGCCGTTAACCGACATGTGGCTTGAAATGGCGGACGTCGACATATTGCTCGATCCGGACGCACGCCCGCTGTCGCGCTTCACCAAATTTTGGGCGACGCCGATCGCTTGGTTGATCTTGCGCCGGCGTGGTGGTGCGGTCGAAAGGACAGTCGCGAAGGAAGCGCAGGAGGAGGTTGCGATCAAGCTGTCGCGCTTTATCCGCGCCCGCTGGTTTGCGCCGCCCTTTGGCGGGAATGTGTTTTCGAAATTGTTGCTCGACGCATTGAACATTATGGCCAAGAGCGAAATAGAGCAGCCGCTTTTGCCCGACAACCAACCGCTGGACCTGTTTGTCACTGTAACCGATTATTATGGCCATGATCGAGTGCTGCGCCTCAATAGCCCGGAAGAAGTCACCGAGTCAGAACATCGCATCACTGTCGATTTTTCAACGCGCGGACGAACGGGGCTTGCCGACATTCCCGAGCTGATTTTTGCGGCGCGCGCAACGGCCAGTTTTCCGGGCGCCTTCCCGCCATTTTCAGTGCGTGAACTTGATCGCTTGCTGGCGCGTGAAAATGTCCCATGGCTTGACCGATCTGCATTTTTGAAACGCATATTGCCGCAGCAATTTGCCGCCAATGCCGCCGAAGATACGATGTTAATCGACGGCTCGGTATTGGCCAATGCGCCGTTTAACCAAGCAATTTCCGCCTTGCGCAACCGGCCAGCGCGGCGCGAAGTGGACCGCCGCTTTGTCTATATCGACCCAAAACCGGGCCACCCCAGTTTCCGATTTGGCAAACGCAATGCGGACGGCACTGCCGATGTACCCCGCAAGCCACCAGGGTTTTTCTTAACGATATTGGGGGCGACCTCCAACATCCCGCGGGCGCAGCCCATTCGCGACAGCCTTGAGAAAATCACCGGCCGTTCGGAACGTATTGAACGGATGCAACGCGTCATCGACAGCTTGCGGAATGAGGTGGAAGATACCGTCGAGGCGATGCTGGGCAAGACGTGGTTCCTCACCCAACCGACGGCCAGCCGTATGCAAAAATGGCGGCATTCAGCGCAGGAAAAGGCAACTATTGCCGCTGGTTTCGGCTATCGTGCCTATAACCATCTCAAAATCGCGGGCGTCGTTGACGATATTGTCGCCACCGCCCGCCGCAGCTTGCCCGACGCATCAAGCGCGTTTTTGCGTGACCTGCGCGCCGCACTTTGGCGCGAAATCGGCGCCCGTGACCTTGATCATATGCCACCGCATAAGGGCAAAGCGACCGCGCGCCAAATTGCCTTTTTCCGCGCACATGACCTGCGTTTCCGGATCCGACGCTTGCGCTTTCTCGCTCGGCATCTGACCGAACAGGTCGAAAATGTCATCGATATGCCGGATAATGATATCGCCAAGATGCGCGATGCCATTTACACTTGCCTCGCCTTGTTTCTCGATCTGGAAACGGCAGAGTTTTTGGGGGCAGATTTCGCACTGGCCGCCAAATCTGGCATCGACGATCCCGCAGGCTTGATCGACCATCTCGCGGTACAGCGTGACTTGGTGCGCACAGATGCCAAGGTTGATAAGATATTGTGCGATGCCATTCTGACGCTGCCCGTTGCGGCACGCCGGACCATGCTGCTCGGCTATTTGGGCTATCCGCTCTATGACATCGCCACCTTGCCCTTGTTGCAGGATGAGGGCTTTGACGAATTTGATCCTGTCAAAGTCGACCGCATATCCCCCGACGACTGCGCATCCATCCGCGCTGGCGGTACGGCTGCGACATTAAAGGGCATAGAGTTCAACAATTTCGGGGCGTTTTTTAGCCGCGCCTATCGGGAAAACGACTATCTGTGGGGCCGTTTGCATGGCGCGGAGCGGATGATCGATATTCTGATATCATCCCTACCACCCGGCCATGCATTTTCGGCGCAGCGCGCGCAAAGCTACAAAAAGCGCGCATTCCATGCGATATTGGATGAGGAACAGGATCGGCTGACGCATATCCAGCCGCTCATCATGTCCTTACGGACCGAGGTCGATCAGATTCACAGCTGATCCTCACCCGCAGCCGAGCTTAATCGGTGATGTCGTCCCAAATGTTTTTCAGCTTATCAAAAAAGCCAGTGGATTGCGGACATTCTGCTCCAGTTTCGGTTTCGCGGAACTCGCGCAAAATTTCCTTCTGCCGTGTGGACAGCTTTGACGGCGTTTCAACGTCGATTTGAATGACCATGTCGCCACGACCCCGCCCTTGCAGGACGGGCATCCCGGCCCCGCGCTGGCGAAGCTGCTTACCCGACTGTATGCCCTCTGGAACGACGATGATATGTTCAGCACCATCGAGCCCCGGAATGCGAATTTCACCCCCCAGCGCCGCTGTGGTGAAGCTGACGGGCACGCGGCAGAATAATGTCGTGCCATCGCGTTCGAACACATTGTGGCGCAATAAATGGATGAAGATGTACAGGTCACCTGCCGCTGCACCATTTGGTCCTGCCTCACCCCGACCAGCAACGCGAATGCGCGTGCCTTCGTCGACGCCCGGCGGAACATTGACGGCGATGGTCTTGCGTTCATCCGCTCGACCTTCGCCACCGCAAGCCCGGCAGGGGGATTCAATCACTTCGCCGCGACCGTGGCAGGTCGGGCATGTGCGCTCGACTACAAAGAAACCTTGCTGCGCGCGCACCTTGCCATGACCAGCGCACAGGTTGCAGCGACGTTTACCGGACCCTGGCGTTGCGCCGGTGCCTTCACAGGTGCCGCATGCCGTTGCGACATCGATGGTGATTTCCGCTTCTTTGCCGTGGAAGGCCTCATCGAGCGAGATTTCAAGGTCATAGCGTAAATCTGCACCACGCGCAGGGCCACGCTGGCGCCCACCAAAGGCGTCGCCAAAAAAGCTTTCGAAAATATCGGAGAAGTCACCAAAGCCACCGCCGCCTTGGCCACCGCCGGCGCCCATGCCGCCATTTTCAAACGCTTCTTTGCCATAACGGTCATAAGCTGCGCGCTTTTGCGGGTCTTTCAGGACGTCATAAGCTTGGCTCACCGCCTTAAATTTAGCTTCGGATTTGTCGCAACCCGGGTTGCGGTCGGGATGACATTCCATCGCGATCCGACGATACGCGGTTTTCAGCGTCTTCTCATCCGCTGTCCGCTCGACTTCCAACAATTCATAATAATCAATGTCGAGATTCATGAATGACTAACCCCCCGGTCTTTCCGACCGTCGCTGCGTTTCGGCGGCGACAGTCGGAAATAAGCAACATCAGTCTTTCTTGTCGTCTTCGACTTCGGAGAATTCGGCATCCACGACATTATCGTCTGCTGGCGCTTCTTCCGATCCGGCATCTGCTGATGCACCGGCGGCTTGCTCTTCCTTGTAGATCGCTTCGCCAAGCTTCATCGCGACTTGGGCCAAGGCACTAGCCTTTTCCTTCATCGCTTCTACATCACCGCCTTCGATAGCAGTCTTGGTTTCAGCCACAGCCGTTTCGATTTCGCCCTTCAGCGTGGCATCAATCTTATCGCCATGCTCTTCCAACTGCTTCTCGGTGGAGTGGACAAGGCTTTCTGCATTATTCTTAGCTTCGGCCGATTCACGACGCTTCTTGTCTTCTTCGGCAAAGGCTTCGGCGTCGCGGACCATCTGTTCAATATCCGCATCGGACAAACCGCCCGACGCCTGAATTTTGATCTGTTGTTCTTTGCCTGTGCCCTTATCCTTGGCGGTCACGCTGACCAGACCATTGGCGTCAATGTCGAAAGTCACTTCAACTTGCGGCACGCCGCGCGGTGCAGGCGGAATGCCGACCAAGTCGAAATTGCCAAGCAACTTGTTATCCGCGGCCATTTCGCGCTCACCTTGGAACACGCGAATGGTTACGGCATTCTGATTGTCTTCAGCCGTCGAATATACTTGGCTCTTTTTCGTTGGGATCGTGGTGTTACGGTCGATCATGCGCGTGAATACGCCGCCCAGCGTTTCGATACCCAAGGACAATGGCGTTACGTCGAGCAACAACACATCCTTAACGTCGCCCTGCAACACGCCCGCCTGAATGGCGGCGCCCATGGCAACAACTTCATCTGGGTTCACCCCGGTATGCGGTTCCTTGCCAAAGAAATTCTTCACGACGTCGCGCACCTTGGGCATACGGGTCATACCGCCGACCATTACGACTTCATCAATGCCATCGGCCTTGATACCCGCATCGGCCAAAGCCTTTTTGCAAGGCTCCAACGTGCGCTTGATCAGGTTGTCGACCAGTTTCTCAAGGTCGGCACGGGTGATGGTTTTCACAAGGTGCTTTGGACCATTTTGGTCCGCGGTGATGAACGGCAGATTGACTTCGGTCGTCTGTGTGGATGACAATTCGATCTTCGCCTTTTCCGCAGCTTCCTTCAAACGTTGCAGCGCCAGCTTGTCCTTAGTCAGGTCAATGCCTTCGGCCTTGTTGAAATCGGCCGCCAGATGCTCGACGAGCACGCTGTCAAAATCTTCACCGCCCAAGAATGTGTCACCATTGGTCGACTTCACTTCGAATACGCCGTCGCCGACTTCGAGGATCGAGATGTCGAACGTGCCGCCACCAAGGTCATAAACCGCGATGGTCTTATTCTCATCCTTGTCCATGCCATAAGCAAGCGCTGCAGCGGTTGGCTCGTTAATGATACGCAGCACTTCAAGGCCGGCAATCTGGCCAGCATCTTTCGTTGCCTGACGCTGGGCATCGTTGAAATAGGCGGGAACGGTGATGACCGCTTGCGTGACGGTTTCGCCCAAATAAGCTTCCGCCGTTTCCTTCATCTTTTGCAAAGTGAAGGCCGAAATTTGTGAGGGCGAATATTCTTCGCCGCCTGCCTTAACCCAAGCATCGCCGGTCTTGCCCTTGACGATGCTGTACGGAACGAGGTCCATATCTTTCTTGGTCAATGGATCATCGAAACGGCGGCCGATAAGGCGCTTCACCGCATAAATGGTGCTTTCCGGATTGGTGACCGCCTGACGCTTGGCTGGCTGGCCGATCAAGCGCTCGCCGTCCTTAGCAAAGGCCACGATCGATGGCGTTGTCCGTGCGCCTTCTGCATTTTCGATGACCTTGGGCTTGCCGCCGTCCATAACCGCAACGCAGCTGTTTGTTGTGCCCAAGTCGATACCAATAACTTTAGCCATAAAAACTTACCCCGAAATTTTAAAAATTGAACTTTACCCTGTCCCGTTTCGCACCAGCCCTATCAGGCACTGGGGTTCCGCATAACGTGACGTTGTAGCGGCGATATAGGTGCCAATTCTCTTGGCACAAGACTTCGGCGTTCCTAGATAGGGAAAAAGTTAAGGAAAAACTCTGTATACGGTGGGCGCGCCATCCGGCGCACCTAACAGCAAAAGGAGAAGGTTATGAACCGACGTATATTCACATTTAGCGCCGCTGCGGCGGCCCTTTTGCTGGGTGGATGTGGCCCGACACCGCAGTTAAAGGTGAAGGAAGCGGTGCTGACTTTATCGCCTGTCGACAACAATCCGTCGGCCATGCATTTCAATGTCTATGGCGGGCCAGAGGATGTGCATTTGCTGCGCGTCAGTTCACCATCGGCCATTCGTGTCGAAATGCACGATGTCACGGTAGATGCAAAAACCGGCGCCGTGACCATGGCGCCTATGGACCGTGTGCTTATCCCTGCTGGGGACAAAGTCGCCTTCAAAAAAGGTGGCAAGCATGTGATGATGTGGGGCGTCAATATCATCCCCCGCCGCTTGGGCGTGATTGAGACCGAATTTCTGTTTTCGAATAATGTGCGGATATTGGTGAAAGCACGCGTGCAGGAAGTCGATGGCACGGACCCCGACGAGAAAAAGGCAATTGACGGCTAAGGGATGTTGAAACGGATTTTGTTTAAACATGCTCGGCCCGCATAAGTCCGGCCGGCCCCTGACTGACCGGGAACGGGCGCTGGCGGAATCTGTGTTCGGCTCCGCGCTCGATTACCAACGCATCCGGATACACAATCGCAAATATTGGTGGTTCCAGCCGCGGCGGGTCACCATGGCCCCAAACGGCCATTTGTGGTTCCACCCGAAAAGCGACCTGTTCTGCGCAGATTTTTGCGACCGTGACCTTGGCTTACAAGGCCATTTTATCCATGAATTGGTACATGTGTGGCAATATCAGAAAGGCATATGCCTAATATTGCGGCGACACCCATTCAGTCGCTATGCGTACCGCCTGCAACCCGGGTGGAAGCTGGAACAATATGGGATTGAACAGCAGGCAGAGATTGTCCGGCACATATTCCTGTTGCGTAACGGAGCAAAGGTCGCAGGTGCGCCGCCATTGTCGCAATATGATGGGATATTAAGCTTCTAAAGGCAGCAACCCAAGCCGCGCGCGCATTGACCATCGCACGAGCATCAGCACGGCGACAATGCCAAGCCCAGTCGCCAAGCCAACCCAGATACCAACGCCGTTCCAACCTTGGTAAAATGCCAGCCACGCGCCAACACCAATGCCCACTACCCAATAGCCGAAGGCCGCGAATAGCATGGGCACGGTGGTGTCATGCAACCCACGCAGCATACCGGCACCGACGACTTGCGCGCCGTCGACAATCTGAAACAAGGCGGCAATGGCGAGGAAGCTGATGGCCAGTTGCACCACCTCTGCATTAATCGCAGCATCGCGGTCTATGAACAGCGTAATCAGCAATTCGGGCGACAGCCATATCAGCATTGCCATTGCCGCCATGAAACCCGTTCCCATGACAAAGCTGGTCCAACCGGCGCGGCGGATAAGCGCAAGATCGCGGCGGCCATAACCAATGCCCACACGCACCGTCGCGGCCTGCGCAAGGCCCATTGGTACCATGAAAGTCACGCTTGCAACCTGCAGCGCGATGGCGTGCGCCGCGACTGAGGCGGTGTCGATTAACCCCATGAGCATGACCGCAACGCCAAACACGCCACCTTCCAATCCCATTGTCACGGCAATCGGCAAGCCCAGTTTCCACAGCGCCCGAAAACGCGGCCAATCGCTACGCCACCAACGCCCGAATAGATGATATCGCCGGAATTTGGGATGGTAAGTGATGACGGCGACCATGCCCAGAAACATGAAAACATTCGCCAAGATACTACCAATACCAGCGCCGATTATGCCCAAGGCTGGCACGCCGAGCTTGCCGAAAATCAGAACATAGTTGAATGCAGCATTGGCAAAAACGCCCAATATGCCAATGATCAGCGACCATAAGGGCTGCTCCAGCGCCGACAGAAAATTACGCGCGATAATCAGCCACAAAAATGGCAGAATCGACCACATATAGGCGCGGACATAGCTTTGCGCTTTGACCGCAAGCTCGGCTTGCTGGCCCAGCGTTAGCAATATGGCCTCCGTCTGCCACAAGATCAGCCAGATCGGGATCATGATCGCCACCGCGACCCAAAGTCCTTGCCGGAATGTGCGGCGGATATCGCGCACGGAATGTGCCTTTGCCCCGCGCTCGCTCGCCATCATCGGCGCGGTCGCGGTGACGAGGCCCATGCAGAAAATCGCCGCCGTCATGCACAGGTTGAAACCCAATGACGCCGCCGCCAATTCGGTTGGCCCGAGCCAACCCACCATCACCACATCGGTCGCGCCAATCAAGGACATCGACAGATTGGTTAGGATCAACGGCCATGCAAGCGACAAGGTCGCGCGAAGCTCATCGCGCCAAGGGGACTGATGGCCCGTGGAAACTGCCGTTGCGGTCATATCGAGCGCTCGTTAGCCGAGCGCGTTGCGTTAGACCACCCCCGGCGTACTGGTCATGATGCGGGCAAGATTACTCGGCAGCCTTTGCCACACCAACCAAAGCAGGGCGTAGCAAGCGGTCCTTGATCATATATCCTGCCTGCATTTCGGCAACGATGGTGCCCGGTTCGGCATCGGTGGTGGGAATTTCAACCATCGCCTGATGCTGATTGGGGTCCAATGGCATGCCCATTGCGGCAATACGGGTGATGCCGTTTTTGGCAAAGACACTGTCCAACTCGCGGCCCGTCGCTTCAAGGCCGATGACGAGCGGCTTCATTGCCTCACTCTCGCGCATTTCAGCGGGAATTGACTCCAAGGCGCGCGACAGATTATCGGACACCGACAGCACATCGCGGGCAAAGCCCGTCGCGGCATAAGCGCGTGCGTCCTGCGCCTCTTTCTCCATACGGCGACGCACATTCTGCGTTTCGGCCTGCGCATATAAAACTTCTTGCTGTGCCGCGGCGAGCGCGTCTTCTAGCGCCGCAATCTGCGCATCGGCCGTATCGGTCGCTTCTGGCGTATCGTTCTTCATATGCTCTGGCACGCCTTCAAGTTCTTTTTCTACAGCAGGATCGGCTGCGGCTGATTTTTTCTCTGTCATAAACCTGATTAACCCAATTACGTTACGACTGCATGGTCGGTTGTTGCTGCTTGCATATAGAAAGCAATTTTATTTCATCAACCCGGGCAACATTTAAGCTGGACGAATTAAACGGCTCAGCGCCTGCGCGGTAAAGTCCACCATCGGCACGATGCGCGCATAATTCAACCGCGTCGGGCCGATCACACCAATCACGCCAACGACCTTACCACCCGCCTCCCGATAGGGCGCGGCGATGACCGACGATCCTGAAAGCGAGAAAAGATTATTTTCCGAACCAATGAATATCCTCGTTGATTGCGCCTCACGCGCGCTGTCGACCAGCCGTGCAATTTCCTCTTTGCTCTCAAGCTCGTCCAACAATTGCCGGACACGGTCGAGGTCAGCTGCGGCAGCTTCATCGATCAGGTTCGATTGCCCGCGCACGATTAGCACTGGCCGGTCATTCGCATCGAGCGACCAGATCGCCAGCCCATCACGCACCAGTTTTTGGCTGGCGACGTCAAGTTCCGCCTTCTCGGCGCGAATTTCGCTGTCGAGCCGCTCCAAAGCTTCGGAAAGCGTCAATCCAGACAGGCGGGCGGAGATATAGTTCGCAGCCTCCGATAGCATGGATTCGCTAATCGCTGGGTCAATCGACACCAATCGATTTTCAACACTGTTGTCCGATCCCACCATGATCGCAAGCACTTGGGATGGGGACAGACGCGCAAAGCTAAATGCCTTTAGGACAGCGTCCCGCTTTGGCACCAACACGATACCGGCGCAGGCAGACAGGCCCGACAGGACGGACGTTGCCGCTGCCAGCGCCTCTTCGATCGGCCCATCGCCCCGGATTTGTGATTCAATCGCGCGTTGCTCCTCAACCGATGGCGCCGCCGATTGCATCATGCCGTCCACGAACAGACGTAGACCGCTTTCGGTAGGCACTCGCCCGGCGCTGGTATGTGGAGAGGCGAGATAGCCCGCTTCCTCCAAATCCTGCATAACGTTGCGGATCGAGGCTGGCGACAGGTTTAACCCTGCAAATTTGGACACGGTCCGCGATCCAACGGGCGCGCCATTGTCTAGATAGCTTTCCACCACCATCCGAAAAATGATGCGTGTTCGGTCATTCAATTCATGAATAGGTGTTTGGCTCACCGCGACAGTGTAGCGCACCGCGCACTTGCAAAGCAAGCGGGGCAGGCTATGGCAGCCTCTTACCCACTATCAGGAGATTATCATGCGTCCTTCCGGCCGTGCGCCAGACGAAATGCGGGCCATTTCGATTGAAACCCATTTCACAAAACATGCCGAAGGCAGCTGCCTTATCGGATTTGGCGACACCCGCGTGTTGGTCACCGCCAGCGTTGAAGATCGCATTCCACCATGGTTGCGCGGCAAGGGTGAAGGCTGGGTCACGGCGGAATATTCCATGCTCCCACGCGCGACACATACGCGTAGCCAGAGGGAAGCCGCCAAGGGCAAGCAGTCCGGGCGCACGCAGGAAATTCAACGCCTTATCGGCCGTTCTTTACGTTCTGTCGTAGATTTAAAAAAGTTGGGCGAAAACCAAATCACCGTCGATTGCGACGTGTTGCAAGCCGATGGCGGCACACGCACCGCCGCGATTTCCGGCGCGTGGGTTGCCTTACGGCTTGCCGTCAATGGCTTGCTGGCCTCAGGCGCGATTAAGGAAGATCCTATTACTGGCCGCGTTGCCGCGGTGAGCTGCGGCATCTTTAAAGGCACGCCCGTTTTGGACTTGGATTATATCGAAGACTCCGACGCCGATGCCGATGCGAATTTCGTTCTGATCGAAGGTGGCCAGATTGCCGAAGTGCAAGCCACTGCCGAAGGCGCGACCTATGACGAAGAAGGCCTGCTCCGTTTGCTCCGCCTTGCGCGCATGGGAACCGACCGGATTTTCGCCGCGCAGGCCGAAGCAGTCAAGTAAGGGGCCGTCGCTCCAGCACAGGCTGGGGCGACGGACTTTATAGTCAGAGGTAAGCGTTATGAATCACCGCAAACTTGAACCTGGCAGGCTGGTCATTGCCAGCCATAATGCTGGGAAGGTCCGCGAGATCCGTGCCTTGCTCGCCCCTTTTGGTATAGAGCCGGTATCCGCTGGCGAACTTGACCTGCCCGAGCCTGAAGAAACCGGCACTAGCTTTGCCGAAAATGCTTTGCTGAAGGCCCATGCGTCGGCGCAAGGGTCGGGCCTTCCTGCCCTTGCCGACGACAGTGGCCTGTGTGTTGCCGCCTTGGGCGGTGCGCCGGGGGTCTACACCGCCGACTGGGCGGAAAAGCAGGTTTTCGAAGGCGGACCGGGGCGCGACTGGTATATGGCAATGGGCAAGGTTGAGGGCAAGCTGTCCGAAATCGGTCCCAACACCGACCGAAGCGCCTATTTCATCTGCACCTTGGCGCTTGCATGGCCCGACGGACATCAGGAAGTTTTCGAAGGCCGTGTGCAGGGCAGCCTAACATGGCCGCCACGCGGGTTGCTGGGTTTTGGCTATGACCCCGTGTTTGTACCAGAAGGCCGCAGCGAGACCTTTGCCGAACTCGACCCACAAGAAAAACACGCGATGAGCCACAGGGCGGATGCATTCCGCAAATTGGTCGCGGCTATATTCTCCTAAGGCTAGGAGATTTGGTGGCCACCCCCCTCGCCCTTTACATCCATTGGCCATTTTGCGTTTCCAAATGTCCTTATTGTGATTTCAATAGCCATGTCCGCGACACGGTGGACGACGCAGCATGGTGTGCGGCGTTGCTGGCGGATATGTCGTATGAGGCGGCACTGACATCGGGACGTAAGCTGACGTCCATCTTCTTCGGTGGCGGGACCCCATCGTTGATGCCGCCTTCCACTGTCGCCGCGCTGATTGACGCCGCGGAGAGGCATTGGGGCTTTGCGAACGATGTTGAGATCACTTTGGAAGCCAACCCGTCTTCGGTGGAGGCAGCACGCTTCGCGGACCTCGCGGCGGCAGGGGTCAACCGCGTATCGCTAGGTCTTCAGTCGCTTGACGATGCCGCGCTGACGTTTCTGGGCCGCGCACATTCGGTTGCGGAAAGCCTCTACGCCCTCGGCATTGCGCAACGTCATTTCGCCCGCGTGAATTTCGACTTGATTTATGCGCGGCCTGACCAGACCGCCGCCCAATGGGAAGCGGAACTGCAACGCGCTTTGTCCTTTGGCACCGACCATATGTCGCTGTACCAGCTTACGATTGAACCGGGCACACGCTTTGAAACTTTGGTCCGCACGGGCCATTTCATCCCCGCCGATGATGATGATGCCGCGACATTATATGAACTGACTGGACAAATGACATCGGCCGCAGGCATCCCGGCCTATGAAATCAGCAATCATGCCCGTCCCGGCAACGAAAGCCGCCATAATTTAAGCTATTGGCGCTATGATGATTATATCGGCATTGGCCCGGGTGCACATGGACGGCGGCTGAACACCGCAACGCAGCGCCATAAAAAGCCTGAGAATTTCCTGTCGGCTGTTGAACGCAATACGCATGGCATCAGCAGCGAAGAATATCTCGATGCGGCGACGCGCGCGACCGAAAGCTTGCTGATGGGATTGCGGCTAGCAGAAGGGATTGACCTTGGCCGACTATCGCAACGGACGGGTATCGCCGCCGCCGACTTGTTGGATATGGATGCCGTGGGCAAAATAGCGCAGCTTGGCCTCATCACCCACAATGACACCCATGTCACCGTTACGCCGCAGGGCATGCCGTTGCTCGATGCCATATTGCCGCAAATAGTAAAGATTGAGGCGGATGCCTCCGCCTGATAGCGTGGTGCATATGGCGTCTTTGCTCAATGAATATCTCGCGTTCCTGACCGACAATCGCCGGATGTCGCCGCATAGCGTGCGCGCCTATCATGCAACGGCAGACCGACTAACCGGTTTCTTGCAATTGCATTGGGGCACTGACGTAACGCGCATCACGCTGCACAAGATTTCATCGTCGGACATGCGTGCCTTTTTGGCGGACCGGCGCGGTGATGGTTTAACTAATCGCTCCACCGCGCGCGAATTATCCGCCGTAAGGCATTTTTTGCGCTTTGCCTTGGGTGATGATGTGACTTTGCCAGTCATGAAAGGGCCGCGTGTATCGCGCAGCCTGCCGCGTCCCGTAAACCCTGATGATGTACTGGCCCTCGCCGATGACGTTGCTGAAAATGCCAAGGATGGCTGGATCGGCGCGCGCGATTGGGCGTTGCTTTTGCTACTATATGGCAGCGGCTTGCGGGTCAGCGAAGCGACGGGCCTGATGGGCGACATATTGCCGCTTGGCACTACGTTGCGCGTCACGGGCAAGCGCAACAAGACGCGCATCGTGCCGTTGCTGGAACAAGTCCGGACCGCCATGCAGGAATATCTCGCTGTATGCCCTTATGCCGCCAATGCCGACCAGCCTTTGTTTCGCGGCGCGCAGGGCGGACCATTATCGCCCGCCTTGGTGCGCCGCGCGGTGCAGGGCGCCCGCACGCGATTGGGCCTGTCCGACCGGACAACGCCGCACGCGCTGCGCCACAGCTTTGCCACGCATTTGCTGTCGGGCGGCGCGGACTTACGCAGTCTGCAGGAATTATTGGGCCATGCCAGCCTGTCGTCGACGCAGGTCTATACCGCCGTTGATACCGCTATGCTTTTGGATGAGTATCTGAACGCCCATCCACGGGCTTAGGCTTTAGGCTTCCAACGCAATAAGCGCCAAACATAGGTTAGGACGATGCCTGCAATGACTAATGTCGAAACGGGCCCCAACCATTTTTCAACATCGTCAAACTGCGACCCCAGAAAATAGCCTGCACTGGCCAAGGCTGCGGTCCATCCGGCGGTACCAATCGTCGAGAAGATCATGAAGCGGCGAAAGGTCATGCCGAATAAGCCAGCCGGTATTGAGATTAGCGACCGTAATGTCGGCAACATGCGCGCAATCAGGACGATGATTGATCCATGCGTGCGGAACAGCCTTTGGCCGCGCTCCACCTCATCCCAATCGAGCGTCAACCAACGGCTGTAACGGTCGATGAAAACATGCATTCGTTTTTCGCCAAATTTGACCGCCACCCAATACCAAATCCAATTGCCCAGCATAGCGCCAGCCGTGCCCGCCGCAATGGTGCCAGCAAGGTTCATCGTGCCGCGCGCAGAAGATACGCCCGCCACCGTCATGATGACTTCGGATGGTATTGGCGGGAATATCGTTTCGAGCAGCATCAGAAGCGCAACGCCCCAATAATGGCCCCATTCGACCAAGCGGATGATCCAATCTTCCATGCTTATTTCACCGCCAGTCGGCGTTCAATCGCATCGAGAATGCGCGCGGGTGTGTCCGTGCCGTTGAAACGATCAATCGCGACGATACCTGTGGGCGATGTCACATTGATTTCGGTCAGCCATTGTCCGCCAATGACGTCGATGCCGACGAAGATCAGGCCAAGCTCTTTCAAACGTGGCCCCATCGCGGCGCAGATTTCGCGTTCACGCGCGGTGAGCTCGGTCGATTCCGCGCTGCCACCAACGGCCAAGTTGGACCGGAACTCGCCTTCACCCGGACGACGGTTGATCGCGCCGGTGACTTCGCCGTCGATCATAACGATACGTTTATCACCCAATGCCACATCAGGCAGGAACGGCTGCACCATATGCGGTTCGGGCCAAGTGTTGTTGAACACCTCAAACAAGGCGCCCAGATTGCTGCCGTCTGCATCAATGCGGAAAATGGCTTTACCGCCATTGCCATGCAGCGGCTTTACAACAACGGCGCCATGTATTTTTTGGAAGTCACGCACTTCGTCTGCCGAACGGGTGATGATTGTCGGCGGCATAAATTGCCGATAATCGAGCACCATCACTTTTTCCGGCGCGTTGCGGACGCTGGCGGGGTTGTTGACCACCAATGTCTCATGCTCAATCCGCTCAAGCAAATGGGTGGCAGTGATATATCCGACATGAAAGGGCGGGTCCTGCCGCATCAACACCACGTCGATATCCGCGCCTAAATCCAATTTCTTCGGCGCGCCAAAACGGTAATGCGCGCCTTCTACGCGTTGCAGATCATGCACCGGATGCGCCAGTGCCGTCAGCCGGTCATTGGCATCCAGTGTCAGCGTGCCAACATCATAATGCCAAATATCATAGCCCCGCGCTTGTGCGGAAAGCATCAGCGCAAAGCTGGAATCGCCGTTAATGTTGATACCGTCCATAGGGTCCATTTGGACCGCCATTTTGATTGTCATTTCGTGCGTTCCTATCCGTGCCAGACATTTGGCAAATGCTGAGGAAATCGCCAAGGCGCAACCATAATCACATCAATCTGCATATTTTCACATTCTTTGCCATATTTGGGCAAGAGGATTTCCGCCGCGGCGGCCACACGGCGCAACCGACTGGCGTCAATCGCCGTGGCAAGGTCAACGGCTTTCGTCCGCGCCTTTACCTCAACAAAGGCAATGCTCTTTCCGCGCCGTGCGATGATATCCACCTCACCACGCGGGGTTTTGACGCGCATGCCCATAATCCGCCATCCTTTCAGGCGTAGGAACCAAGCAGCAATCGCCTCCCCGCGTCGTCCGCGTTGTTCGGCGGCACGGCGGTTCACTTTGTCTTCAATTCCGTGGCACGGGCATAGACGGCATTGCGTTCCAGACCGAAGCGTTTGGCAATCGCGCCCGCAGCCTTGGCGGCGGACATGGTTTCCAACGCCTCTTGCAATGCCGTATCGACATCTCCCGTCTCCGTCACCATATCATCAGTAGGCGGGCCGATGATGAGGACGATTTCGCCTTTGGGTTCCTGCGCGGCATAACGCGCCGCCAGTTCCGCCGTGGTGCCAGTGACCACCTCTTCAAACTTCTTGGTCAGTTCGCGGGCCACGGCGACTTCGCGGTCGCCATAAATGTCGGCGATGGCGGCCAAGCTTGCGGCCAAACGTGGGCCCGCTTCATAAAATACCAATGTTGCTTTGACTTGCCCCAATTCGGTCAAAGTCTCGGCCCGCGCTTTGGCTTTGTTGGGTAAAAAGCCTGCAAATAAAAACCTGTCTGTCGGCAGGCCGCAGATCGACAAAGCAGCCGTGACGGCACTTGCGCCGGGAATGGTAAATACAGGCACGCCCGCCGCCCGTGCGGATCGGACAAGCTTATATCCGGGGTCGGAGATTAATGGCGTGCCAGCATCGGATACCAGCGCAATGACACCCCCACGCGCCGCGGCCACCAAGGACTCGCGTTCCACGTCCCCGCTATGGTCGTTATAGCGGCGCATTTTCTTTTTAATGCCCAAATGATGCAGCAATTTGCCCGTCACACGGCTGTCTTCAACCGCGACTATGTCGGCGGCGTTTAAAAGGTCGATCGCCCGTTGTGACATATCTGCAAGGTTGCCGATGGGGGTCGCAACGACATATAAGCCTGATTCGAAAGTCATCGGAATATGCAGCTTTTTCCCAAGGAAACCAAAATGAGTGCATCCATTGCCGCAACGCGGGCGCAGCCGCAAGCTTTAGCAGGCCAAATCAAAAAGCTGCTGGTCTTGGCGTCTGTCGTCCTGCTGGCTGCATGTAGCACAGTCCCGCGCAGCAAGGCGCCTGTGGCAGTCGAACCGTCCGACGGCATGCATCGTGTCGCGCTCTTGTTGCCGGTAACTGGCCCTGACGCCGATGTGGGGCAATCGATTGCCAATGCGACGGCGCTGGCGCTGGCAGATACCAAAGTCACCAACATCCGCATGGTCACCTATGACACCGGCCTTGGTGTGGCTGCCGCGACACAACGCGCGATTGCGGATGGAAATAAGCTAATCTTGGGCCCGTTACGCGGTGACAATGTAATTGAGGTCGCACAAATCGCACGTCCAGCTGGCGTTCCCATCATCAGCTTCTCCAACGATGTCGGCGTGGCCGGACCCAATGTATTCTTACTTGGCCATTTACCTAACCAAGCCATTGAACGCGTGGTGCTATATGCCAAGTCAAAGGGCATCAACCGCTTTGCAGGCGTCGTTGCATCCAATGTCTACGGACAACGTGCGCAATCAAATTTAACGACAGCCGTGCGCGCAGCCGGCGGCATATTGGTGGGCATTCAGGAAACGAACGGAACGGCCGCGTCTGCCGAGGCCGCCGCCCGACGCCTGTCACAAATGGGCGCTATTGATGCCATTTTGGTGGCCGACAGCGGCCGCGCAGCGATCACTATTGTGCCGGCCTTGCGCCGCGGCGGGCTTCGTACGGCCAAAGTCTTGGGCACCGATTTGTGGAATATTGAAGGCACGCTTGCGGGCAGCCCGCCCATATATGGCGCGTGGTTCGCAAGTGTATCGGACACGCTCTACACCCAATATGCGGCCAAATATCGTGCCCGTTTCGGCAAGGCACCTTTGCGCTTATCGAGCCTTGGTTATGACTCGGTGCTGTTGGTGGCGCGCGTCGCACGGGATTGGCAGCCGGGAACGCGCTTTCCCGTGGCGCAGTTGACCGATCCGCAGGGATTCATCGGCGTTGATGGGGCGTTTCGCTTCAACCCCAATGGTCTGACAGATCGCATGTTGGAGGTGCAGGAAGTTCAGGCAGGTAAATTCGTCACCGTCAGCGCGGCGCCGTCACAATTTACAAAATAAACGAAAGCATTGCCCCCGCCTCGCGCGGGAGTTCAAAATAGCGGATCAGTGGCGGCAATCCGGGCCATGCACATGGCCGCCGCCCATTTTGCGGGCCTTTTCGATCTTCTTCAGCACCATCTGACGCTTTAGCCGCGATAGATGATCGATAAACAATATGCCTTCCAAATGGTCCATTTCATGCTGCAAACATGTCGCCATCAGGCCAGTCATGACCTCTTCATGCACCTTGCCATCTAAGTCCTGCCAGCGGGCACGGATTTGGGCGGGGCGCTCCACCTCGGCATATTGGTCGGGGACGGACAAGCAACCTTCATTATACAGGCTATGTTCGTTGGACGGGTCCAGGATTTCGGGATTCACAAAAACGCGCGGGTTGCGCACGGGCTCTTCGCCTTCGGCTTCCTCTTCTTGCAAGTCGATAACTAATAAGCGCTTTGGCACGCCAACTTGTATCGCTGCCAAACCAATGCCGGGTGCGGCATACATTGTTTCGATCATGTCATTGACGAGCGTTTTCAATTCGCCGTCAAAACTCTCGACAGGTTTCGAAATGGTTTTCAGCCGCGGATCGGGCACTTCAAGAATAGGTAATATGGCCATGGGTCGCAAATAGGGACGGTCTTTGGATAAATCAACCGACAGGGCGTCTGGCGCGCAAGGCCTGCGCCAAAGTGCCGTCGTCGAGATAATCCAGCTCTCCGCCCACTGGCACGCCATGCGCCAATTGCGTGAGGCGGATGGGAAATTGTTCCAACCGCTCGGCCAGATAATGCGCCGTTGTTTGCCCCTCAAGCGTGGCGTTCATCGCCAACACCACCTCGTCAACCCCGCCCATCGCAATACGGTTGACCAATCCGTCGATGTTCAAATCTTCGGGCCGGACACCGTCCAATGCCGATAAGCGGCCGCCCAGAACATGATATTTGCCCGGAAACAGCCGCGAGCGGTCCAATGCCCAAAGGTCGGATACATCCTCCACCACACAGATGGACCGGATGTCGCGGCGCGGGTCAATGCAAATGCCACATGGGTTTCCAGTGTCGATATTGCCGCAGGTGCTGCACACCACAAGCCTTTGCTCTACATTCTGCAAGGCGCGCAAAAGCGGCTGCAACACGCTCTCGCGCTTCTTCATCAAATGCAGGACGACACGCCGTGCCGACCGTGGGCCAAGCCCCGGTAACTTCGACAATGCTTGTGCGAGTGCGTCTATTTCTTGCGATGCCATGCGGCGGGTCTTAGGGGGCTTTTGAACAAAGGAAAAGTGACGATGCGTCTTGCCTTCATGGGAACACCCGAATTTGCCGTGCCGACGCTCGATGCGTTGGTGGCGGCTGGGCATGATGTAACCGCTGTTTATACGCAACCGCCGCGCCCCGCCAATCGCGGTAAAAAGCTAACCCCGTCTGCGGTCCATCAACGCGCCGAGGAGCTGGGGCTGCTGGTACGATCACCCCTGTCGCTGCGTCAGGAGGACGCACAGGCGGATTTCGCTGCACTGGGCCTCGATGTAGCCATCGTTGCTGCCTATGGCCTCATACTACCTCCAGCGGTCTTGAACGCGCCTATACATGGTTGCCTGAATGTCCACGGATCATTGCTGCCCCGCTGGCGCGGCGCCGCGCCGGTGCAGCGCGCAATATTGGCGGGCGATGCAACCACCGGCGTCATGGTCATGCAGATGGAGGCTGGTTTGGATACGGGCCCCATCCGCGCAACGACGGAAATCGAAATCGGGGACAAGACGACGGGTCAGCTTACCCAAGAGCTGGCGGAGCTTGGTGCCGAATTGATGGCCCGGACTTTGGCCGATTTGGAGGCGTTCCCTTGCGTGGCGCAACCGGAAGACGGCGTTACGTACGCCACGAAGATCGACAAAGCCGAAACCAAGCTGGATTTTTCTGTGTCCGCCGAAGCCGTCGAACGCCAAATCCGTGCGTTCAACCCCGCACCCGGCGCTTGGTTCGAATTTGAAGGTGAGCGGTATCGGATATTGTCGGCCGATATCGTCCCAGCCCATGGCGCGGCAGGCACAGTTATCGATGACCAACTCACCATCGCCTGCAACACCAACGCCATCCGCCCAACGCGTATCCAACGCGCAGGCAAACCGGCCATGCCCACCGCCGATCTCTTGCGCGGCAAGGCCATTCCCGCTGGGACAAGCCTGCAATGACAACCTTCACCCAAAACATCGTCGCACCAGCGAAGGCTGGTGCCTATCTCGCGCCACAGCCGGCAACGACAGACGCCATAGGCTCCAGCCTGCGCTGGAGCGACGGACAGGTTTCCTTCAATAAAAGCGCTACCTTGTCATGACTCGCTTTGCGCTCACCATCGAATTTGACGGCGGCCCTTATATGGGCTGGCAATGGCAGGACCATGGCCCCTCAGTCCAAGGGGCTATCGAAGAGGCGATATTCAAAACCACCGGCGAAAAAACTTTGGTCTACAGCGCTGGCCGCACCGATGCAGGGGTTCATGCCCTTGGCATGCGGGCGCATGTCGATGTTGAAAAAGGCCTTTCCGCCTTCCGCTTGATGGAGGCCGTTAACGCCCATTTGCGACCGCACCCCATTGCCATACTGGCATGCGAAGAGGTCGCTGATGATTGGCATGCGCGTTATAGCTGCATTGGCCGGTCCTATGAATATCGTATCCTCAATCGCCGGGCCTCGCTGACTTTGGAAAAAGGTCGCGTTTGGCGCGTTGGGCCGGAACTGGATGCCGATGCGATGCACGACGCGGCGCAGCTGCTTGTTGGTTTACATGATTTTACAACTTTCCGCTCCACCGCATGCCAATCCGCCAGTCCCATCAAAACGCTCGATCGGTTGAACGTCCGGCGCGAGGGGCAACATGTGATTATCGAGGCAGCGGCTTTGTCCTTCTTGCACCATCAAGTGCGCTCGATGGTCGGATGCCTCGTCGCTGTGGGGCTTGGACGTTGGACGGCGGCAGATCTACAGGCGGCGTTGGATGCTGCGGACCGTTCCGCGCTTGCGGAAAATGCGCCACCCGAAGGGCTTTATTTCGTCCGCGCTTTATATCCTTAAATTTGGGCTCCTGGCCTAAGCGGGAAACAGACCGCCCTGCCCGCTTTCCCACGCCAGCAAACGGCGCTTGCGTTCCAACCCATAAGCATAGCCGCCAAGGCCGCCATCTGACCGGATGACGCGGTGGCAGGGAATAAGCACCGACACGTGGTTCGCGCCATTGGCCGTGCCTGTCGCGCGCACCGCATCGGGCTTTCCCACTGCCGCAGCGATCTCGGCATAATTGCGCGTTTCCCCAACGGGTATTTGCAGCAACGCCTGCCACACTGCCATTTGGAAATCAGTGCCGCCGATATCCAAGGGCAATTGGGGCATCTGCCTTGGGTTTTGAACGGCAAAGACGGCACCGTCGATCAGGTCCGAGAGCGGACCGCCTTTACCCAACAGGGTCGCGTTCGGAAAACGGCGCTTTAGCGCGCTTTCATTTTCGTCAAACGACAGGCGGCAAATCCCCTTGTCGGTTGCGGCCAGCAACATCGCGCCAAGCGCGGTTTCAGCCACCGCCCAATAAATCGACACGCCGGCACCGCCGTTCATCCAAGTGCTTGGTGTCATATCTGCTGTCACCCTCCACACGCTTGAAAGAGGGCGAGCGTCCGTTCGCGCGCTAAATCGGCACTGGGTTCATGATAATCCTTGCGCCGGTCGGAATTGAACCCGTGATTGGCATCATAAACAAATATCTGCGCGGTCGGATGGGCTTTTTCAATCAGCGCTTCAACGCCCTCCATCGGTATGCCCGCGTCATAACGTCCGAAATGCGCAATAGTCGCGCATTTCGGGGTTTGATCGGCATAGATCGTCGGTATGAGGCTGCCATAATAGCAACTGGCTGCGGCGAGATCATCGCTGATCCCAGCGACAGCCCACGCGACAGAGCCGCCATAGCAATAGCCCGTGATGAACACCGGTCCTGCGTCTTTCAACGCATCAATGCAGACCTGCGCATCATCGAGCGACTGTTGGAACGGGTGCAACTCCCGCGCCAACTCGACGGCACGATTATAATCGGGCCCGGTATATTCCGCCGCAAATCCTGGATGCTCGCGATCGAAAATGGCGGGAGACAGCACCTCGTAGCCATCGGCGGCATATTCATCGCACAATTCGCGGATATGGTCGGTCACGCCAAATATTTCTTGAACAAGGACAAGTCCGCCGCGACGCGCACCCACAGCTTCGGCATGGTACACCGCGATTTCCGCGCCATCCGACATCGTCATGCGAATCATTTTGCCCATGGCACTCTCCGTTTTTCCACACTGAACTTGTTTCAGAATAACGCCCTACGGCAGTTTGTTATCTCGAAACAAGTTCAGGATGAACATTGGGTTGAAACAAACGACAATCGCCATCTTGCATCGCAACAAAACCCCTGCTAGGCGCGGCGCGACGCCACCAAGGGGCAACCCTCCGGTGCGATCGGCAAGTAATTCAGTCTCACAATTTAGGAATTCGACGCGTGGATCATTCCGGCGGCACAAGCGCTAATATTCAAGCCAGTATTGCTGGCCGTTACGCGACGGCATTGTTCGAACTGGCCCGCGACGCGAAGGCGATCGATGCCGTTGAAAAGAGCATGCGGGCGATTGCACAAGCCGTAAGCGAATCGGCTGATCTCAAAGCCCTCACGAGCAACCCAGTGCTCAGCCGTAGCGATGCGAAGAAAGTCATTGCCGCCGTCGCAAAAGCCATGAAGCTTGATGCACTGACAGCAAAGACATTGGGCGTGCTCGCCGAGAACCGCCGCTTGAACGAAACCGTCTCCGTGGCCCGCGCATTTTCAACGCTTGCTGCGGCCCATCGCGGCGAAGTGACCGCCGAAGTAACATCCGCCCACGCACTCAGCGCTGCGCAGACCAAGGCATTATTGGCCTCCCTTAAAACCCGCGTCGGCAGCACCGTCGCCATCCAGACCAAAGTCGATCCGTCACTTCTTGGCGGGCTTACCGTTAAAATCGGTAGCCAGATGATCGACAACTCCATCAAAACCCGTTTGAACACCCTCGCTAACGCGATGAAAGGCTAAGTAGCAACATGGATATCCGCGCCGCAGAAATTTCCAAGGTCATCAAGGACCAGATCGCCAATTTCGGCACCGAAGCTCAGGTTTCGGAAGTCGGCAGCGTATTGTCGGTCGGTGACGGTATCGCCCGTATTCACGGCCTCGACAATGTGCAGGCTGGTGAAATGGTCGAATTCTCCAATGGTATTCAGGGCATGGCGCTGAACCTGGAAGCGGACAATGTGGGTGTCGTTATCTTCGGTTCAGACAGTGAAATCCGCGAAGGCGACGTTGTAAAGCGTACCGGCACCATTGTGGACGTTCCTGTAGGCAAGGAATTGCTTGGCCGCGTTGTCGACGGTCTTGGTAACCCCATCGATGGCAAGGGCCCATTGAAAACCAAGCAGCGCAGCCGCGTTGAAGTAAAAGCGCCAGGCATCATCCCGCGCCAATCGGTTTCGGAGCCTGTGCAAACTGGCCTCAAGGCGCTTGACGCCCTCGTCCCTGTTGGCCGTGGTCAGCGCGAATTGATCATCGGCGACCGTCAGACGGGTAAGACCGCCGTCGCTATCGACACCTTCATCAACCAGAAGGAAGTCAACAAGGGCACCGACGAATCGAAGAAGCTTTACTGCATCTACGTCGCCGTGGGTCAGAAGCGTTCGACCGTTGCGCAGATTGTTCGCGCGCTGGAAGAACAAGGCGCGATGGAATATTCTATCGTTGTTGCCGCAACCGCTTCCGAGCCTGCACCGCTGCAGTATCTCGCGCCTTACACCGGCGTTGCGATGGGTGAATATTTCCGCGACAACGGCATGCACGCGGTCATCGTATATGACGATTTGTCGAAACAAGCTGTGGCCTATCGCCAAATGTCCTTGCTTCTGCGTCGTCCTCCAGGTCGTGAAGCCTATCCAGGTGACGTATTCTATCTGCACAGCCGTTTGTTGGAGCGCGCCGCAAAGATGTCCGACGCCAATGGCGGTGGTTCATTGACCGCGTTGCCAATCATTGAAACACAGGCTGGTGACGTTTCGGCGTACATTCCAACCAACGTGATTTCGATCACCGATGGTCAGATCTTCTTGGAAACCGACCTGTTCTTCCAAGGTATCCGCCCTGCGATTAACGTGGGTCTGTCGGTTAGCCGCGTCGGTTCGGCAGCCCAGACAAAGGCCATGAAGAAGGTTTCTGGTTCGATTAAGCTTGAGCTGGCCCAATATCGCGAAATGGCTGCGTTCGCGCAGTTCGGTTCCGACCTTGATGCCTCAACGCAAAAGCTGCTGAACCGTGGCGCACGTTTGACCGAATTGTTGAAGCAGAAGCAATTCTCGCCGTTGCCGTTTGAAGAGCAAACTGCATCGATCTTTGCAGGTACCAACGGGTATCTCGACGGCATTCCAGTCGCTGATGTGACCCGCTACGAAGAATCAATGCTTGCGGATTTGCGCGCTAACCATGCTGGTATACTGAAGACCATTCGCGATAGCCGCGACTTCAGCGACGACAGCAAAAAAGCGCTGATGGCCGCTCTCGACAAGTTCACGAAGAATTTCGCTTAACAATCACCCGTCATGCTGAACCTGTTTCAGTATCTTAAATAAGACCCTGAAATAACTTCAGGGTGACGGCAAAGGGAAGAATAGATGGCGTCTCTTAAGGCCCTCAAAATACGGATCAACTCGGTCAAATCGACCCAGAAGATCACCAAGGCGATGAAAATGGTCGCCGCTGCAAAGCTGCGTCGGGCGACCGAGGCGGCAGAAGCATCGCGTCCTTATGCCGAGCGGCTTGAGGCAGTGGTGTCGAGCATCGCATCCAAAGTATCTGTTGGCCCGCAATCGCCAAAGCTGCTCGTAGGCAGTGGCAAGAACGACGTGCATTTGTTCGTTGTCGCCACCAGCGACAAGGGCCTTGCCGGTGCATTCAACACCAACATCGTCCGTCTCGCCCGCCGTCAAGCAGAGGCGTTGAAGGCCGAAGGCAAGACCGTCAAATTCTACACCATCGGTAAAAAGGGCCGCGATCAGCTCAGCCGTACTTTCCGTGATGACATCATCCACAGCATTGAACCGGGCGATCTTGGAAAGCTGAGCTTTGCCGATGTGCAAACATGGGGCGAAGATCTGACCGCGCGTTTTGAAGCGGGCGAATTTGACGTCGCGCATCTGTTTTTCAGCAAATTTGTTACCGTTCTGACACAAGAACCAACGCAGATCCAATTGATGCCCGTCGCGGTGACCGCTGGCGAAGGCGATACGGTTGGTCTGTCGGCTACGGTCGAATATGAGCCCGATGAAGAAGAAATTCTCGCCGAATTGTTGCCGCGCAATGTGGCCATTCAGTTGCTACGCGCGAACCGCGAAAATGCGGCATCGGAGCAAGGCTCAAAAATGACAGCTATGGACAATGCAACGCGCAACGCGGGCGACATGATCAACAAGCTGACCATTCAATATAACCGCACGCGTCAGGCGGCGATTACCACCGAACTCATCGAAATTATTGCGGGCGCCGAAGCGCTCTAACGACATCCAAAGGCAAGGAAGAAACACATGGCTACCGCCCCTAAAAAGACCGCCGCTTCGAAGGCTGCTGCACCAAAAGCAGCGAAAGCAGCCAAGGCTGCTGCTGCCCCTAAGGCTAAAGTGCCCGCACGCAAGGCCCCTGCCGCCAAGGCGGGCGCAAGCAAGGCCGCAACCAATGTCGCTGGCGCAACTGGCCGCATCAGCCAGATCATCGGCGCTGTTGTCGACGTAACATTCACTGGCCAACTGCCAGCGATTTTGTCGGCGCTTGAAACCGACAATAACGGCAACCGCTTGGTTCTCGAAGTCGCGCAGCATCTCGGCGAGAACACCGTCCGCACCATCGCCATGGACGCGACCGAAGGCCTGACCCGTGGTCAGCCTGTTCGCGACACCGGTGCGCAGATTTCGGTTCCCGTTGGCCCAATGACGCTTGGCCGCATCATGAACGTGATCGGCGAGCCCATCGACGAGCGTGGCCCCGTTGGCGCTGCAAAGTCCAACCCAATCCACGCAGAAGCGCCTTTGTTCACCGACCAGTCGACAGAAGCTGAAATTCTCGTCACCGGCATTAAGGTTATCGACTTGCTCGCACCTTATGCAAAGGGCGGTAAAATTGGTCTTTTCGGCGGTGCCGGCGTTGGTAAGACCGTTTTGATTCAGGAACTGATCAACAACATCGCAAAGGGCCATGGCGGCGTTTCGGTGTTTGCTGGCGTGGGTGAGCGCACCCGTGAAGGTAACGATCTCTATCACGAATTCCTCGACGCTGGCGTTATCGCCAAGGACGCCGACGGCAACCCAACCCCAGAAGGTTCGAAGGTTGCGTTGGTCTTCGGTCAAATGAACGAGCCTCCCGGTGCCCGTGCGCGCGTTGCGCTTTCGGGTCTGACCATGGCGGAATATTTCCGCGATGAAGAAGGCCAGGACGTTCTGTTCTTCGTCGACAACATCTTCCGCTTCACGCAGGCTGGTTCCGAAGTTTCCGCGCTTTTGGGCCGTATTCCTTCGGCGGTGGGTTATCAGCCAACATTGGCAACCGACATGGGTCAGTTGCAAGAGCGTATTACGTCGACCACCAAGGGTTCGATTACCTCGGTTCAGGCTATTTACGTTCCCGCAGATGACTTGACCGACCCTGCGCCAGCCACGTCGTTCGCCCACTTGGACGCAACGACCACGCTGAACCGCGCAATTTCGGAATTGGGTATCTACCCAGCAGTTGACCCGCTTGACTCGGTCAGCCGCGTTTTGACACCAGCGGTTGTCGGCCAAGAGCATTATGACACGGCCCGCCGCGTTCAAGAAACGCTGCAAAAATATAAGTCGCTGCAAGACATCATCGCAATTTTGGGCATGGACGAATTGTCGGAAGACGACAAATTGACCGTAACCCGTGCGCGTAAGATCCAGCGTTTCTTATCGCAGCCGTTCCATGTTGCGGAAGTCTTCACCGGCATCTCCGGCAAGTTCGTTCAGGTCGAAGACACCGTGAAGTCGTTTAAGGCCGTCGTCGATGGTGAATATGACCATCTTCCAGAAGCCGCTTTCTACATGGTCGGTGGAATCGAAGAAGCGGTTGCAAAGGCAGCCAAAATGGCTGCGGAAGCGGCGTAAGCCATCATGCCGCTCCACTTCGAACTCGTAACCCCTGAGAAGCTCTATCGCTCGGACGACGTCTATATGGTCGTGGTTCCGGGCACTGAGGGCGATTTCGGCGTGTTGGAGGGCCATAGCCCGATGATGAGCACGCTGCGCAACGACGCGGCGCTGGAGATTTACAAGACGCAAGGCGCAACGCCAGAGCGTCTGATGATCGCAGGCGGTTTTGCCGAAGTGAACGCAGCTGGCCTGACTATATTAGCAGAACGCGTCGACGCTTAAGCTTCGCGCGTTTGCTGCGCTTATTTACAGCGCCTCATCGCCCCAGATACGCGACGTTTCGATATAGCCGTAGCGACCATTGGTTTCAAAACGGCAATATCCCTTTTCGCATTCGTCAATGATACCGACCACACCCGGTTCAACGCGCCATGAAATATGCGCATTGGCTTGCGGCGTGTCCCGCAATGTGGCGATGCCTTTACCAATAACGATGGCGGTCTGCGTGGGGCTTAACAACCGAACGTGCAGCCAGCCTTGGTCACCATCGGGGTCTTGAACCTTGCGCCATACGCTGTGAACCGCAACGACCTTCACCGGCAAATTCTGTCTTTTGTAAACCCATGTAACAGGAAACTCAGTGCTCGGCCCTGTGCGCATGCGGGCTTCAGGCTTCTGAATAGACGCCCAATAAGGCGGCGTGCGCTGCGTCTGTCCAGCGGCAGATGCCGCACCCAAGAGCGCGAGCGCCAAGGCACCGAACCGCACTATCGATTTGTTCTGATGAGCTATATTCTTTACCATCGTTCGCATCGTATAAGGCAAGCGTTGCGACAAGCGCAACCATCCTGTCTTGACCTAGCCGCGAATTCCGCTTTAGTCAGTCTATGCCAGAGCTTAGCCGTATCGAACGTCCGTCTATCCGCGTTACACGCCGTTTATTGCCTGCGGTCGAAAAACGCATGGCGGAGCTATTTGACGCCAAATTCAATGCCGACGACACTCCACTCAGCCGGGACGCATTGGTCACTGCGATGGCCGATTGCGATGTGCTGGTGCCAACGGTTACCGACAGTATCGATGCAGACGTCATCGCTGCCGCCCCGCCACGGCTCAAACTCATCGCCAGCTATGGCGCGGGCGTCAATCATATCGATTTGGCCGCGGCGAAGGCGAAAGGCATCATGGTTACGAACACCCCTGGGGTGTTCACCGATGATACCGCCGACCTGACAATGGCGCTTATCCTCAACGTCCCCCGCCGCCTTGGCGAGGGACATCGTGCAATGCGCAACGGCGAATGGCGCGGCTGGAGCCCCACTGGGATGCTTGGTCACCGGATTGGCGGTAAGACTTTGGGCATCATCGGGCTTGGCCGCATTGGTGAGGCCGTGGCGATACGCGCTAAGGCCTTTGGCCTCAAAATCATCTATAACAAGCGCAACCGGCTGCCCGCCAGTGTCGAGGATGAGTTGGGCATCATTTTTGAACCCGACATTGACCGGCTTATGGCGCGGTCGGATATTATCAGCCTGCATTGCCCGTTAACTGCAGAAACCAACAAGATCATCAACGCCGACCGCATCGCGCAGATGAAAGCAGACGCCTATATCATCAATAGCTCGCGGGGGGAGTTGATCGACGAAGATGCGTTGATTAACGCCTTGGAATCGGGCCGGATCGCGGGCGCCGGCTTGGACGTCTATACGCATGAGCCAGCAGTGGATTCGCGGCTGTTCAACATTCCCAATGTTGTGTTGCTTCCCCATTTGGGCAGCGCGACTTTTGAGGGCAGAGAAGCCTCGGGCGAACGCGTCATTACCAATATCCGCATGTGGGCAGACGGGCATAGACCGCCAGATCAAGTCCTCGACGGCTGGCAATAAGCAATATTGTTTTCATTGCGGCATATTCACCGCAATTTTATGCATTGAGCCTTGGGTTTTGCGCGCCTAGAGACTGGTCCCGATCCGGGGGGCTACACGAACATGATTTCAAAAATTATAATGCCAGCGCTGCTGATAAATAGTTTGGCCGCCGCGCCTGCATTTGCACAAAATACAGTTGCCGCATTGCCTGCAGCCAATAGCGGCGACAGCGCATGGATTTTGACCGCTTCGGCGCTTGTTCTGATGATGACATTGCCGGGGCTCGCATTGTTTTACGGTGGTTTGGTGCGGGCCAAGAATTTCCTTTCGGTGTTGGTCCAATGCGGCGCAGTGGCCGCTTTGGCATCAGTCCTCTGGATTGTGATTGGCTATAGCCTTGCCTTTTCCGGCAATGGCAACGGCTTCATCGGTTCTTTTGAAAACGTCATGTTTAATGGCCTGCTAACGTCCATCCGGGACGGCCAGACAACGGGTGAGTTGGCCTTTGCTTTGTTCCAGATGACTTTTGCCATCATCACCCCTGCCCTTATTGTGGGCGCTTGGGTGGAGCGGGCACGCTTTGGCTGGGTGGTCGCATTCAGCGGTTTATGGTCGCTTTTCGTCTATGTTCCAGTGACGCGCTGGGTTTGGGGTAGCGGATTTTTGGCCGATCAAGGCGTTATCGATTTTGCCGGTGGCATCGTCGTGCATACCACTGCAGGCGTTTCCGCGCTCGTGGTGGCCCTGATGCTCGGCAAGCGCATCGGTTTCCCCAGAACGCTCATGTTGCCCCACAGCCCCGCGCTGACCGTCGCCGGGGCCGGATTATTATGGGTGGGCTGGTTCGGCTTTAACGGCGGCTCTGCCTTGGCTGCAAACGACTTGGCGGCAAGTGCCATTATCAACACCCATGTCGGTGCATCGGTGGCGGCATTGGTCTGGTTGCTCATCGAACGGATAAAGGTGGGTAAGGCAACCGCGGTGGGCTTTGCGACCGGCGCTGTTGCTGGGCTCGCAACTATTACGCCGGCGGCTGGCGTAATCGGCCCGGGCGGCGCAATCATTCTGGGTATATTGGCGGCTATGATCTGCTTTTGGTTTGTTGGCCTTATCAAAGGCACGCTGAAAATTGACGACTCACTCGACGTTTTCGCGGTGCACGGCGTCGGCGGCATATTGGGTTCCATGTTACTCGCTGTTTTTGCAAGCGAGGCTCTGGGCGGCGCAGGCTATGCCGAAGGCACAGATATGGCATCGCAGCTTTGGGCGCAGTTCAAAGGCGTCTTTATTGTCGCGGCCTATTCCGCGGTGGCGACGGTTATCATTGGTTATCTGGTGTCGGCGATATTGCCCATGCGCGTGAGCGAGGATCAGGAACGCGACGGGCTCGACATTTCAAGCCATGGTGAAAGAGCTTGGGATTTGGATTAAAAAAATGGCGGGGTGTGATGCCCCGCCAAATCCTTAACAGTTTCATCGGGCCTGACCCGTCAGCGACACCAAAAGGTGTCAGTCACCCGTTAACAGTCGATCCATCAACTGCTGCACCGTCGGGACAAAGCCGTTTGAATAAAACGGATCTTTCCCGAACAGATAAGCGCTGTGTCCCGCAAACATGAGATTTTCATCAATGGGCGCACCATGTGCGATGTTCTGCAGCGCCTTTTGAATGCAAAAGCTGCGCGGATCGGCAAGGCGGCCTGTGGAATTATTATCATGGTCCTTCCACGAGGAAAAACCACAATGCGACAAACATCCCATGCAGTCCTTTTGATCCTTCCGGATAACATCACCCGATGAGGGGGTTACAAATACAAGCGAGTTGTCGGGCGTTTTCAGCGCGACAGTAAATCCGCGCGCATCCCATTCGCGTGCTTTCATCAGGTCGGCTTGGGTTACCCAGAAATTCTTACCCTTCACCCCGACATCCAATTGTGCCGTATGTTCGGCATCGGCGGCTTGCACAAACGGAATCTGACGCTCCGAACGAGCTTGAAGCTCCTGTAGAAACGGATTGATCACCGCACTGGAGTAAAAGCCCGTGGGCGAAAATTGATGGAGCAAAACGCCGTCTTCCGGAATTTTGGTAAGGGCATCTTTCCAACCCGTTGGTATCGGACTTTCTTGCGTCAACAACGGACGCGTACCCAATTGAAACGCAATCTGCCCCAATTTGGGATTATCAATCCAATCATTCCAGTCGCGCAAGAACCAGACACCGCCCGCCATAACGATGGGCACATCATCCGAAATGCCTTCAACGCGCATCACATCGCGCAAGGCCTTTACGCGGGGATAGGGGTCTTCAGGGCTACGCGGGTCTTCGGCATTGGACAGGCCATTGTGCCCGCCGGCGAGCCAGGGATCTTCATAAACAACCGCACCGAGCCATTCAGGCACCTTGTGATAGGCACGCTTCCACAAAGCGCGGAAGGCGCGGGCGGAGCTGACGATCGGCAAATAATAAACGCCATATTGGGCGGCAATTTCGGATAGCTTATACGGCATGCCCGCGCCGCAGGTGACGCCCGTGACCATGCCTTTGGTTGCTTCAAGGATGCCATGCAAGATGCGCTGGGCACCGCCCATTTCCCATAACACGTTGATGTTAATCGCGCCGCGCCCATTCGATATTTCGTGCGCGAGCTTCACCTGCGCAATGCCGCCGCGAATGCCATATGCGACAAGTTCTTCATGCCGTTCGGCACGCGTTTTACCCAGGAAGACTTGCGGGATCATGTCGCCATTTTCATCATAGCTGTCGGCATTTACCGCCGATACGGTACCAATGCCGCCTGCCGCAGCCCACGCGCCGGAGCTTGCATGATTGGTTGCCGCAACGCCCTTGCCGCCTTCGACCAATGGCCATACTTCACGGCCACCATAGATAATGGGTTTCAGACCCTTGAACACAAATATTACCCCTAAAAACTCTTGTCTAAAGCACCTTGCAGGGCGCTTCTGACGGTCGGCGCTATCGCAAATGTTCAGCTTTGTCGCGCAAAATCGGCACGTTTCATGACAGACCCGTAAAGCTGCCGATAGCGTGCAAACATCGTCTCCTCATCATATTGAGAACAGGCCAATAATCGGTTTGCACTGCCCAATGTTGCACGAAGTGCCGCATCTTTTGCGAGACCACTGATTGCGCCGGCCAAAGCGTCCTCATCAAAGCGAGGAACGATAAATGGCCGGTTCTCGCGCGCGACAATGCTGCGGATATCGCCAACATCGGTGGACACAATAGGCAGCGCGCTGGTCATCGCTTCGACCAGTGACACGGGATATTGTTCACTATCCGACGACAACGCAAAAATGTCGAACAATCGGATATAGCGGGCTGGATCGCGCAAATATCCGGGCATCATCAAACGGTCCGTTATGCCAAGCCGCATGGCCTCTGATAGGATGATATCACGGTCAGGCCCCTCGCCCACAATGGCAAGCCGGATATTCGGACCAGCCGCCGCAACCGCACGCACGAGCCGCGGCAAGTTCTTAATCGGTTGCAGCTCGGCGATGGTGCCAACGACAATTTCCCCATCACGTTTCTGAAAACCGGGAAAAGAGCCGCGTTGCGGGCGGCGATCATAATGTCTGGTATCAATGCCATTGGGAAAACGCGCGATTTTCTCCAGCGGTTGATGCCAAACAGTTCGGGCAATCTGCTCGAGCGATTTGGATGGCACAACAAGCGTGTCCGACCTTTGCAATGCAATGGTGCGGAACCAATTGCGCTGCCATTTGAGCTTATCAACCTCATCCGGCTCAAATCCGTCCTCATGATGGATCAACGGCGGCAATTTCATGCTGCGCGTAAACAAGGTATGCGCCATGACCCCGTCCATCGCGCCAAAATTGTAACTCAGCACAAGGTCAAATTTCTTCATATAGCTGGCCAAACGGCGATAACGCCCCATGCTCGGCATTCCGGTGAGCGCAGGCGCTGCGTCTTTGGGAAAGCTTATCTTAACGCGCCGATCAATCATATCTGCCGCGCCAAAGGCATCGCTCGCTGCCGACAAAAGCACATGTTCGGCTTGCCCGCCAAAGTGGTTCATCAGGCGAACCGTGCGCGACTGCTGATCACCTAAGTCAAAGCTGCTATGCAAATGCAGGATGCGAACCGCTGCCATACTTGCCTTTCTCTTTTCCACCGCCCAGATGCGTTAGATGAATATGAAACCCTTCCCCTCCCCCTACCGCGCAGATCCGCAAATCGCCAGTCTTGGTGCGAAAATTGGTGATGCTGTCCGGCCCGCAAACTTTCCGGAAACGATCTTGCGCTTTCGTAACGATCGTTGGGCGACGACAGTCGGCCTTGCGGACTATGATGACGCCGCCTGGGTGCGCCATTTTGGTCGTTTTGAACCGCTGCCAGACAATATGCCTCAGCCGCTGGCATTGCGCTATCATGGGCATCAATTTCGCGTTTATAATCCCGACATTGGCGATGGTCGCGGCTTCCTATTTGCGCAGATTCGCGATGGCGATGGTCGCCTGTTGGATCTGGCAACCAAGGGCTCGGGCATCACGCCCTATAGTCGGCGTGGCGACGGCCGGTTGACGCTAAAAGGGGGCGTGCGCGAGATATTGGCAACCGAGATGCTCGAGGCTTTGGGCGTCAACACCTCAAAGACTTTTTCGATCATTGAGACCGGTGAGCAACTGATCCGCGGCGATGAGCCATCCCCGACACGATCAGCGGTCATGGTGCGTTTGAGCCATAGCCATATCCGTATTGGCAGTTTCCAACGTGTCGCCGCCGAGGGCAATGCCGAATTCATGCAGCAGCTTATCGCTTACTGCCTGACGCAGCTTTATGATGTTGCCCCGGCGGAAAATCCCGCAGCACAGTTGCTTGGGCTAGCGGTGGAACGGGTGGCCGATTTGGCAGCATCCTATATGGTCGCTGGCTTTGTCCATGGCGTGCTGAACACCGACAATATCAATATCACCGGCGAAAGCTTTGATTATGGCCCATGGCGCTTCACCGAATATTGGGACCCGCAATTCACCGCGGCTTATTTCGATGAATCCGGTCTTTATGCGTTCGGCAGACAGGCAGAGGCGCTGCATTGGAATTTGGGGCAGCTGGCCGTAGCGCTGCGTTTGGTATCGGACGCGCCTCCGTTGATTGCGGCGCTTGAGCGTTTTCCGAGCCTATATCAGCAGGCGGTTATGCGGCGTTTCCTCTGGCGTCTGGGTATAGCATCGCGTGGAGAGACGCTGGACAGACAATTGGTCGAAGCCGCAGAACGTGCGATGTCGCGGGAGAAAATTGCAATCGATCAATTCTTCTATCTTTATCGCCATGGCAAGTCGGACGCAGGCGAAACCCCCGGCGAATATCAATTGGCCTTTGCCGCATTGCTGCGCGATTACACGCCAGTCGAAGGGCAGCGTCACGATTATTGGACGAAAGGCGCGATTTGTTCGATGTTGATCCAAGAGGTAGAAGATATCTGGCAAGCCATATCCGAAAGCGATGACTGGGAACCGCTACAGCGCAAAATCGATATTATTCGCGAGATGGGGCAAGCCCATCTAACGCAAAGCTGATGGCCGCAGGATAATAGGATAAAGTTCTTCTAAGCCTTGGCCAACTTATCCTGATTTGATGCTGGCGCCCCAATGGCCCATCATAGCAAGATGGAACAAGCACGTGTATATTTGGTGGGCGCGGGTCCGGGTGACCCAGAACTGCTGACGGTGAAGGCCGTTCGGTTGATTTCGAGCGCGGACGTAGTGGTGCATGACGGCCTGGTGGATGACGCAATCATGGCGCTCATAAACCCGGCGGCACGGCTGATTTCCGTCGCCAAAAGCCGATCACGCCATTCGGTGCCGCAAGGCGGCATCAACGACATACTCATCCGTGAGGCGCAAGCTGGCCATATGGTCGTGCGGCTGAAAGGCGGCGATCCGTTCATCTTCGGACGCGGCGGTGAAGAGGCCGAGGCCTGCCGTGACGCAGGCATCGATGTGGAGGTTGTCCCCGGAATCTCTGCCGCAATGGGCGGGGCAGCAGCGACGATGTTGCCGCTAACCCACCGTGATGCCGCCAGCGCCGTCACCTTCGTCGCGGGCCAGTGCAAGGGCCTGACCGACCAGAATTGGGCGGGCTTAGCAGGTAAAGATCGCACTTTGGTTATCTATATGGGCATCGCAACGGCTTCGGACATTACCGAAAAGCTTATTAGCGATGGCCTATCACCCGACACGCCTGTCGCAGTGTTGGAGCGCGCCACGCGGCCGAATGCCCGCGCCATGCGCACGATATTGACCGACCTTGGCGACATGATCGCACGCGAAGGCGTTGTTTCGCCCGCGATCATCGTCGTCGGTGATGTCGTCCTGAAATCCGATGCCGAAGACCGGCTATTTCATTTTGCCAAACAGGCGGAGAAAATTGCGTGAAGTTACTAACGGGAAATGATTTGGTGTCTGGAGCCGTAACATGGTGGACGGGCAATGGCTGGTCCATCCATGTCGAAGATGCCGCCGATGTTGGCGAACACGGCGAGGCGATACTCCACGCCGAAGAAGGCGCGCGCCGCGTCAACGCACCCTATATCATCGATGCTCTGCCAACCGAAAATGGCCCGCGTCCGGCGCATATTAAGGACCGTATTCGTGCACTTGGGCCAACCGTCCGCACTGACCTCACACTAAAACCTGCCGATCCTACGGCTGGCGACTGGATAATCTGACATGTATAAATATGACAATTATGACCAAGCCATGGTCGACGCGCGCGTCGCAGAATTCCGTGACCAAATAAACCGCCGTATTGCAGGCGAAATTACGGAGGATCAGTTCAAACCGCTGCGTTTGATGAACGGCCTCTATCTCCAATTGCACGCCTATATGCTGCGCGTGGCCATTCCTTATGGCACGCTCGATTCACGGCAAATGCGCATGCTGGCGCATATCGCGCGCAAATATGACCGCGATTACGGACATTTCACCACGCGCCAGAATATCCAGTATAACTGGATTAAGCTGGAGGATTGCGCCGACATCCTAGAGGAGCTGGCTACCGTCGAAATGCATGCCATTCAAACGAGCGGCAATTGCATTCGCAACATTTCCTCAGACCAATATGCGGGCGCTGCAGCGGACGAAGTCACTGACCCACGCCCTTGGGCTGAATTGCTGCGCCAATGGTCAACCTTCCATCCGGAATTCAGCTATCTGCCGCGCAAGTTCAAGATCGCCGTGATTGCGTCGTCCGAGGACCGCGCCGCCATGCGTCTACACGACATCGGGCTCGAACTTGTTCGTAAGGATGGTGAACTGGGTGCACGGGTTTTTGTCGGCGGCGGCATGGGCCGTACGCCGATGATCGCGCCCGAAATCAATCCGTTCGTCAAAGCTGACGACCTGTTGAGCTATTTGGAGGCCTGCCTGCGCGTCTACAACCGCTACGGACGGCGCGACAATATGTACAAAGCGCGGATTAAGATTCTGATCCATGAAATCGGCGCGGATGAATATCGCCGTCAGGTCGCAGAAGAATTTGCGCATGTAAAAACCTTGGGCATCGACCCGCCTTTGGCAGAGTTAGAACGCATCAGCGCCTTTTTTGCGCCGCCGGCTTATGATGCCGCAAATGCAGAGCCGGACCGCAATGATCCCGATTTTGCCTTATGGCTCGATCAAAATGTAAAGCCGCACAAGCAAGCGGGCTATGCCATCGTCAACATCAGCTTAAAGCCCATTGGTGGCATCCCTGGCGATGCGACATCGGCGCAAATTGATGTCATGGCCGACCTCGCCGAAAAATACAGCTTTGACGAATTGCGCGTCACCCATGCGCAGAATATCGTCCTGCCTTATGTCGCAAAGCGCGACCTTTATGTCGTGTGGCAGGCCTTGCGCGATGCCGAATTGGCCGACGCCAATCTTGACCTGATCAGCGACATCATCGCCTGTCCCGGCCTTGATTATTGCAGCCTTGCCAATGCCCGTTCGATCCCCGTCGCGCAGAAAATTGCGACGCGTTTTGCCGATATGGACCGGCAACGCGATTTGGGCGAACTGAAGCTTAAGATTTCAGGCTGCATCAACGCCTGCGGGCATCATCATGCCGGACATATCGGTATATTGGGCGTCGATAAAAAAGGCGTCGAAAATTACCAGCTGACCTTTGGTGGCTCCGGCGCGGAAGATGTCAGCATCGGGAAAATCATTGGACCCGGCTTTGACGAAGATGGCGTGGTCGATGCGGTGGAAAAGGCGACTGAGGTCTATAAGGCATTGCGGCAGGGCGATGAACGTTTCGTCGACACCTACCGCCGTGTCGGCCTCGAACCTTTTAAGGAGGCGATTTATGGTTGAGTTTCGCTACCGCACTGATGAGGTGACAGAACAGCCGTCGGTAACGCTCGATGCGTTTCTGGATCAGTCTAACGCAACAGCTGTCCGGCTGGAGCCCGATGACGATGCACGCGCTTTAATCCCTTTCCTCGACCGACTAACCCTGATCGAAGTGGCCTTCCCCAAATTTCGCGATGGCAGGGGCTATAGCGCCGCACGCATATTGCGGGAGGCTGGGTATCAAGGCGAATTGCGCGCGCAAGGCGATGTGTTGGTAGACCAGATGGCGTATATGCGCCGCTGCGGCTTTGACAGCTTCGCGCCCGAAGCTTCGTTAAACCCCGATGCGGTCGCTCGTGCGCTCGCTTATTATGACCATGCATATCAAGGCGCCGCCGATAGCGCCGTGCCTATTTGGAAGCGACGGCATGGGTGAAAAGGTCCGCATCGTCAATCGTATCAACACCGCCCCGCGTTATACCGAGGGCGATGCTGTTCGCCTGAATAACATGTTCCGGGGCCGTGATACATTTGAGATGCTGACCATTTTGTTGCGCGAAAATATGTTGGGCGATGCGGCTGTGGTCTCCAGCTTCGGCGCCGAAAGCGCGGTATTGCTTCACCTCATTGCAAGCATTGATCCGGCGGTGCCTGTCTTGTTCTTGGACACGGGCAAGCATTTCCTCGAGACAATTACCTATCGGGAGGATCTCCGGTCCAAGCTCGGCCTGTTGGATGTACGCATCCTGACGCCTGACCCAAAACTGCTCCAGCAAAAGGACCAAACAGGGCTGCGTTGGTCATATGACCCTGATGGTTGCTGCGAAATCCGCAAAGTGCTGCCGCTGAATGCCGCTTTGGCGGGCTTTGATGCTCAGTTTACGGGGCGCAAAGCGTTCCAGTCATCAACGCGCCGCGCACTGCCCCGGTTTGAAATCGAAAATGGCCGTTTGAAGGTCAATCCACTCGCCGATTGGGACCAACCCAAAATCGACGCCTATATGGCCGAACATGCTTTGCCTGCACATCCCTTAGTGGAACTTGGCTATCCATCCATCGGTTGTTCCCCTTGCACCACCAAAGTTGCGCCCGGCGAAGACCCACGTTCGGGCCGTTGGAAGGGCTGGGACAAAGTGGAATGTGGGATACACAATGCTGTGACGCCGATTGGCGATGGTTCGGACGACCCTATTTTTTGACGAGCGACCCCATTGTCTTGCGTGCGTCTAAACACGGCGCGCAAATCTTGTATCAATCCCGTCCGAAAAAATATGCCTGCACATCGGCTGCAATGCGCGCAGGCCGCAGCGTTTTTGCATCAATGCAGCACCAGCTGGACTTTACCTCTGCAAGAACTTCTTCGCCACGCTTGATCACCGTGTCGTAAAAAGACCGGGCACCTTGCACTTTTTCAAGCACGACCGATGCGATTACCTCATCATTGAGGAACGCGGGGCGGCGGTATGTAATCTCATGCTTGAGCGCGACCCAAAGATATTTCGCCGCTGCCTCTGGCGGGGCCAGCTTGTTCCAATGCGCGAGCACGGCATCTTGCACCCAGTTCAAGTAGCGTGCGTTGTTCACATGCCCCATGAAGTCGATGTCTGAAGGCGTTACGCCTATGCGGTGAAGATGTGGGACAAGAGTTGTCATGAGGCTTTCATCATAAACGTTAAGAGGGTGCTACAGCCCTATTGCGGCAAAACCATGAACATATGCTGGCTATTACCGACAATGTTAAAGATTTTACATTTCTGCGAAAACGGATCGGGGCTGACATGAACTTGCAACCCCCGTTCTGCGATCCCACATGACGCATATGGACCGCTCGAAACGAAAAAGCTGGAGCGATTTGCCTGCCTATCGCTGGTCGATGGTCATTTTGGGTTGGGCGCTGATTGTTACGGCGCCACTTGTCAGCTGGCTTCCAGGTCCAGGCGGACTAGCGCAGTTTATCATCGGGCTTGGCGTGGTCCTCAAACATTCGCTTTGGGCGAAGAAACGATATTCGCGGCTTTCAAAGATACATCCCGAATATGCACGCTGGGCCAATTGGGCTCTGCGGCGCAACAAGGTCAAAGGCCGCCCGCCCTTTCCCGATGTCAAACGCGACATACTGTACCTGTTCCGGCGCGACGACCTCGGCATGAAAATGCCCTAACCCATGTTGACTTTTCGCCATGCGGACCGTATCGGCCACTGCAACAGAAAAGGTCGCTGGGCAGATTCGGCGACCATTTTCATTTTAAGACGCAAAAAATTTAAGGATTACAGTCATGAAGCGCACTTTTCAGCCGAGCAATCTCGTGCGTGCCCGTCGCCACGGTTTTCGTCTTCGTATGTCAACCGCTGCTGGCCGCAACATCCTGAACGCACGTCGCGCCCGCGGCCGCAAGAAGCTTTCGGCTTAATTACTGAGCAGGCGGACCGCGACATGCGCGGTTACAGCATCATCAAAAAAAGGTCAGACTTTCTGGCTGCCAACCGGGGGAAGCGATATGCAACTCCCGGTTTTGTTTTGCTTGTGAAAGACAGGCAAGATGAAAGCACCGAGATACGCTTGGGCATTACAATTACCAAGAAAGTAGGCAACGCTGTGGTCCGCAACCGGATGCGCCGCCGCTTTCGTGCGCTCGCGCAGGAAATGCTGGGGCCTAATGGCCAACCCGGCGCAGACCATATCCTGATTGGCCGTGACAGTGGGATCGAACGGGATTTTGGCGCATTGCGCAGCGACATGATCAAGGCGTTGGGCAAATTATGCGACTGACGGCCAATAACCCAATCCACCCCGTCGCCACTCGACGGGGAGATAGCTTATGATTGCAAAACTCTTCATCCTGGTCGCACGGGCCTGGCAGATCGGCCCATCGCGCATTTTGCCGCCGACCTGTAGATATAGCCCAAGCTGTTCGGCATATGCGATTAGTGCTCTACAAAAATATGGCGCAATTAAGGGTGGCTGGCTGGCCATCAAACGGCTATTGCGCTGCCAACCATGGGGTGGGCACGGATATGATCCCGTGCCATGAAGCTCCATTTACGGATTAACGGGGAATTTTAGACGTGGACGAAAAACGCAACCTGATATTTGCAGTATTGCTGACGGGCCTCATCCTGTTTGGTTGGCCCTATGTCGCCAGCTATTTCTTCCCCACCGCTGCGCCAGTCGCCAGCACAGCAAAATCGACGGCCAGCCCTGCAGGCGCGGCGACGTCCGACGTGGCTGTCGAAGCTGCGCCCGCCCAAGTGCAGGCCATACCGCTCGCCAACGCGCTACAATCGTCTGCGCGCATTTTGGTCGAAACACCAAAGCTGAAAGGCTCCATCAATCTTGAGGGCGCGAAAATCGACGACCTCGTGTTGCTGACCCACCGTACTGAATTGGCCAAGGATTCTCCGCCCGTCCGTCTATTTGCGCCATCTGGCACCAAAAATGCCTATTTCGCGCGCTTTGGCTGGGCCGGCACCGGCATCACAGCGCCAGACGACAAGACCGTGTGGACACCGAGTGGCAACAAATTGACGCCGTCCACGCCCGTCACCTTAAGCTGGACCAATGCCCAAAGTCAGAAGTTTGAAATCGCGCTGTCGATTGACGACAACTTCATGATCACGGCAAAGCAGCGTTTCACCAATAACAATACGGCCCCTGCCGAAATCGCCAACTTCGCATTGCTTAGCCGCACCGGCAAGCCCGCTGACGCGACTTCGGGTGGCTCGATCTTCACCCATATCCATATCGGGCCCGTGGGCGTGTTCGATGACAAACCCAATTATGACTGGGGCTATGTCGATGTCGCAGAAAATAAGGGTGAAGCTGCCTTCACCAGCACCGGCGGCTGGCTTGGCTTTACCGACAAATATTGGCTGGGCGCACTGATTCCGGATCAAAAAATACCTGTCTCGGCGAAGTTCCGTGCCAGCGGCGACGTCTATCAAGCGCAGGTCATCCCCACGCGTTACAATAATGTCGCGGCAGGAGCGGCATTTGACAGCAGTTCACGCCTATTTGCGGGCGCCAAGGAAATGGCTGTCCTCGCCGCTTATTCCCAAGATTTGGGCATTCCTTATTTGGACTATGCCATTGACTGGGGTTGGTTCTGGTTCATCGCCATTCCGTTCTTCTGGATCCTTCATTGGTTGTTTGGCGTGTTTGGTAACTTTGGCGTTGCTATCATTGGTCTGACCCTCATCGTGCGCGGATTCATGTATCCGGTCGCGCAAAAGCAATTTGCGTCTATGGCGCAGATGCGTGCGGTGCAGCCCAAGCTCAAGGCGCTGCAAGAACGCTGGAAAGACGACAAGCCGCGTCTGCAGCAGGAAATGATGCAGCTCTATAAAGAAGAAAAAGTAAACCCGCTCGCGGGCTGCCTTCCGATCTTGCTGCAAATTCCGATCTTCTTCGCGCTCTACAAGATTCTATTGCTGTCGATTGAAATGCGTCATCAGCCCTTTGTCTTGTGGTTAAAGGATTTGTCTGCACCCGACCCGTTGACGCCCATCAACCTGTTTGGTTTGCTGCCGTTCGATCCGCCATCTTTCATCGCCATCGGCATATTGCCCATTTTGTTGGGCGTAACGATGTGGCTGATGCAACGCCTGAACCCGCAGCCCATGGACGAAGTCCAAAAGCAGGTGTTTGCCGTCATGCCATGGTTCCTGATGTTCATTATGGCCCCATTTGCCGCTGGACTTCAGCTATACTGGGTGATGTCCAACCTCGTTTCGATTGCCCAGCAAAAGTGGCTATATTCGCGGCACCCCATTTTGCGTGAGCAAATGGCCCGTGAAGCCCAAGAAAAGGCGCAAGCGAAAGCGAATGCCAAGGCGTGACCGAAACGACGACTAAAATCTTTTCAGGTCCCATCAGCTTCCTGAAATCCGCGCCAAAGCTCGAATTTCTGCCCGAACCAACGGTGCCGGAAATCGCGTTTGCGGGTCGATCGAATGTCGGCAAGTCGAGCCTGATTAATGCGCTCGTCAACCGCAATAATCTGGCGCGCGCGTCAAACACGCCGGGTCGCACACAGGAATTGAACTTCTTTGATGTGGGCGACCCTGCGGCATTTCGTATCGTCGACATGCCGGGCTATGGATATGCCAAAGCGCCGATTAAAACCGTGCAGCAATGGCGTTACTTGATTAACGATTATTTGCGAGGCCGCGTTGTTTTGAAACGCGTGTTCGTCCTGATCGACAGCCGCCACGGCATTAAAGAGGTCGATCATGACATTATGTCGATGCTCGATAACGCCGCCATCAGCTATCGCATCGTACTGACCAAGACCGACAAGATTAAGGCCAGCGACTTAGCCGCGGTCCAAACCGACACGATGACAAAATTACGCAAGCATGTTGCGGCTTATCCCGACCTATCGGTCACCTCTGCTGAAAAGCGCGGCGGGATTGAAGAATTGCGCGCTGCCGTATTGGACGCTGTGGCGTCGTAAAAAGGGGTTGCGCCTTTAGGCCTCTGCCCTCTCGACAGAAAAGCAAACAGCGGCCATGTAGACGGCATGACTTTGAAATTGATCATTGGAAACAAAGCCTATTCAAGCTGGTCGCTGCGCGGCTGGCTTGCGGCGAAGCAATCCGGCCTGCATTTTGAAGAGGTCTTGGTTCCTTTGTTTGACCAAGATTGGGAACAACGCAAGCGTCAGCCAGACCTTGCGCCATCATCTGGCAAGGTACCGACCTTATGGGATGGAGAGGCGGTGATTTGGGACAGCCTCGCGATTATCGATTATCTCGCGGACAAGGTCGGGCGCGACCGTTATTGGCCCAAGGATGATGTCGCGCGCGGACTGGCGCGTTCCATGGCGGCGGAAATGCATGCAGGCTATTTGTCCTTGCGCCGCGAATGCCCCATGAACACGCGCAGGACTGTTGCTAACGTCACATTATCCGAAGAAACACAGGCCGATGCTGTCCGCATATTGCATAACTGGGCAGAGGCGCGTTCGCGCTTTGGCCAATATGGGCCCTATTTGTTTGGCACATTCAGCGCGGCCGACATCATGTTCGCGCCTGTTGTCACGCGCTTTGTAACCTATGGTTTTACGCTTCCCGGCTTTGCCCAAGCCTATGCCGAAGCCATTATGGCGCATCCGTGGATGGAACAATGGTATGCCGCCGCAGCGGAAGAGCCATGGACAATAGAACGCATCGAGAGCGCTTTTACTTAATCCGCTTCGTCGGATAGGGTGTCCCGTCTTTGCGGAAATAGCCTTCGTCACCAAATGTCATATCAATATCGGCATAGACACCGCCAGCCGTGCGATCCCCCGCGCCTATCGCAATGAAAACGCAATCATGATCACTTCGGTTGATGAGATGATGTCCATCAGGCACGCCTGCCGCCCACGCCGCCACATCGCCTGCCCGTAAAATCGTCTCGCCGTCATCTTCCGTCAGCACCGCCTCACCCGACAATATGATGACAATTTCATCTTCGCCATGATGCCAATGACGGTGCGAGGACCAGCCGCCCGGCTTTAGCACCACATGGCTTGCCCCCATATGTTTCAGGCCAGCCAAAGGCGCCAACCTTCTCCACCAGCGGCCTTCGACTTCGGCGTTAAAAGGTTCGGGATATCCCGTTTCGTTGCTTTGCGCGATTGCCTCTATGTCCAATTTCGGCATCGCAATCACCTAGCCGCATTGCGCGCGGTGCAGCAGCTTTTGATCCGCCAGCACCAGAGCCATCATCGCCGCGACCACGGGCGCGCCCCTGATGCCCACACAAGGGTCGTGGCGGCCCTTGGTGACGATGTCGGTGGCGTCGCCGTCACGTGTAACGGTTTCAACCGGTGTGAGGATGGAGGAGGTCGGCTTGAACGCCACACGCACCAAAACGGGCTGGCCTGTCGAAATGCCGCCCGCGATGCCGCCTGCATTATTCGCCAGAAATTCAGGATGATTTGACCCTTCGCTGGCGGGTCGCATCCGGTCAGCATTTTCTTCGCCGCGCAACCGCGCTGCGCCAAAGCCAGCACCGATTTCGACGCCTTTAACGGCGTTTATACTCATCATCGCCGATGCTAGCTCGCTATCTAGCTTGGCATAAAGCGGCGCGCCCCAACCGGGAGGGACGCCCGTTGCCACACATTCGATGACTGCGCCGAGCGAGGATCCCGCCTTGCGCGCTTCGTCGACCAATTTTTCCCAACGCCCTGCCGCCGCTTCATCGGGGCAGAAAAACGGGTTTTTATCAATTTGTGACGCTTCGAAATTATCGCGATTAATCGCATCGCCACCGATTTCGGCGACATAAGCCATAATTTCAACATCGGGTATGACGGCGCGTGCGACTGCGCCTGCGGCCACACGTGCGGCGGTTTCACGGGCGCTGGACCGGCCACCGCCACGATAATCGCGAAAGCCATATTTGGCGTCATAGCTGTAATCGGCATGGCCGGGGCGATAGGCCTTGGCGACGTCGGAATAATCCTTTGACCGTTGGTCGACATTTTCGATCATCAACGAAATCGGTGTGCCTGTCGTGCGGCCTTCAAATACGCCGGACAATATCCGCACGGCATCGGGTTCCTGCCGCTGCGTGGTGAAGCGCGAGGTACCGGGACGCCTTTGGTCCAAAAATGGCTGAATATCGGCCTCAGACAAGGCAAGGCCGGGAGGGCAGCCATCGACCAACGCACCCAGCGCCGGACCATGCGATTCGCCCCAAGTCGAAAAACGGAAGACGCGGCCAAAGGTGTTAAAGCTCATGTGCGCGCGCTCCTGTCCATAAACTCTATGCGATTTCCAAAAGGATCATGCGTGAAAAACCGCTTTCGTCCGTCCACGTCACTGTCATTTTGCGTATGATATCCAGCCCTTTCCAGCCGCGCACGCAATTCGTCAAGGCCGATGGTGCTAAGCGCGACATGCGCTTTCTGCGCTGCGCGAAAATTTTGATCGACGCCAAGATGAATCTGTCGGTCGGCGACGGCAAACCAGCACCCCCCTCGGGCCTCCAAGCCAGCCGGTTTCGAGAGTTCATCAAGCTTCAATAGATCCCCGAAAAACGACCGCGCGCGATCTTCGCCACCCTCCGGAATAGCAATTTGCACATGGTCGATTTCGAAGCCAAACGTCATTTGATTTCATCGGCCGAAGAGCGCGCTACGACTTTGCGATAGTGCACCAGCTCGTTGCCATGCCCCGCGATCATTTTGTGGTGTCGATATCAGGAGCATCCTCCTGCTTCATGCCGACGGTGTGGTAACCCGCATCAACATGGTGGATTTCGCCCGTCACCCCTGCCGCGAGATCGGACAGGAAATACAGCGCCGAGGATCCGACATCATCAATCGTCACATTACGGCGCAGCGGTGTGTTCAGCTCATTCCATTTCAATATATAGCGGAAGTCGCCAATGCCTGACGCAGCCAGCGTCTTGATCGGGCCCGCCGAAATGGCGTTCACGCGAATGCCCTGCGGCCCTACGTCATTGGCCAGATATTTGACCGAAGTTTCCAACGCAGCCTTTGCCACGCCCATGACGTTATAATGCGGCATAACCTTTTCCGCGCCATAATAGCTCAATGTCAGCATCGACCCGCCGCCTTCCCCGGTTTCGGGGTCAAGCGGCTTCATCATCGCAGCGGCACGCTTCGCGACCGCGGTAAAACTGTAGACGCTGACATTCATGGTCAACAAAAAGTCTTCTAAGCCGACATCATAATATTTGCCGCGCAACGCCTCTTTATTGGTGAAGCCAATGGCGTGCACGACGAAGTCGATGGTTGGCCATTTTTCCGCCAGCGTTTCAAACGCGCGGTCGAGATTGGCCATGTCTGCAACATCGCAGTCAATCAGGAAATCACAATCCAGCTGCGCCGCCAAGGGCCGCACGCGCTTTTCCATGACTTCGCCTTGATAGCTAAAGGCCAATTCGGCGCCTTCGGCGTGCAAGCGCTTTGCGATACCCCATGCGAGCGACTTGTCATTGGCAAGGCCCATAATCAGTCCGCGTTTACCAGCCATCAATCCGGTCATAATATCCTCATTCATCAGCTATATTTGCTTTGAACTGCCTTAGTCCATTTTCATGGGCATTGGCCAGCGCCGCGTTTAATTGCGCCCCTGTTACCAAGCCAAGCCCGATCAGATAAAAGAAAATCAGCGCCACCTGCCACATAATGGACGGGAGCGCGCGGTCATGACAGACTGAATGGGGCCTTGCAGGAAATCTGCAATGCAGGATCGCAAGATGCCAGAGGCGAAATTTCAGACACCTATATTCTCCCGGACTGAACTGTCCGAGAGAACATCACGTATCCGCGCCAATTCCGCCGAATCCGTCGGCAGATGAATCATCAAAGTCACCAGCTGATCCCCGCGGACGCCGGTCTTGGCGGTAAAGCCGCGCCCCTTGATCCGCAGCACTGCGCCGGAATTGGTACGCGGCGGGACGGTGAGCATGACTGCGCCATCCACCGTTGGCACCTTAACCTTGCCGCCCTCTACTGCCTCTTTCAGCGAAATCGGAAGGTCGATGCGGACATTGTCGCCATCGCGCACCAAATGCGGATGCTTGCCAATCTTCAACGTTACCATCGCATCGCCATAGCCGCCGGGGCCAGGTTGCCCCTTGCCGGGAATGCGGATTTGCTGCCCGGCAACGATGCCAGCGGGCAATTTGAACTCCACCGTCTTGCCATCACCCAGCATGATGCGCTGCGGCGCAAGCGTGGCGGCGTCGGTGAACGACACCAGATGCGCATAAGCGATATTCGCGCCTTTGGGCGGGGCTTGCTGCGGACGTGGGCCAGGCCCGCCGCCTGAGCGGCCACCGCCCCCGCCAAACAGACCATCAAATATGTCGCCCAAATCAATCCCGCCACCGCCGAAATTGCCACCTGCAGGGCCGCCTTGGGAATAGCCGCCGCCAAAAGGGTTGCCCGCAAAGCGCGGCTGCCCGTTTTCGTCAATCTCACCGCGATCATATTGCCCGCGTTTTTTGGGGTCGGACAATAAGTCATAGGCTTGCGTGACTTCGCTAAACCGTTCCGACGCCTTCGGATTGTCCTTGTTCTTGTCGGGGTGCAACTCCTTCGCCAGCTTACGATAGGCAAGCTTGATCGCCTTTTCGTCCGCCCCTTTGGACACGCCTAATGTGGAATAAGGATCTGCCATTCTTGTCCCTGTTAATAATTCGTCCGTCTTAGATTGGTATTAAAGCGCGCCGAGTCAACTTGGCCGCACCGCGTTTTCGGGTTTTCTATCCTTGGATCCGCGTAGCAGAAGATAGGTCAGCAAGCCAAGCAAAGCCCATATATTGGCTAACCCCAATATCATGGCCCAGTTCAATTTATTGACTAGCCCCTTTTAACGCGCATCAGTCTAGCCTATCGGAGAATTATGGAAAGACCCGATCCCTTTAGCTTATTCGACACATGGTTTGCCGAAGCGCAAGCGCGCGAAGTGAATGATCCCAATGCCATGGCATTGGCGACCACGGGCGTTGATGGCCAACCTTCGGTGCGGATGGTCTTGTTGAAAGGCCATGGCCGCGACCTCGGCACGCAGGGCGGATTTATATTCTACACCAATTTCGAAAGCCGCAAGGCTACGCAATTGTCTGGCAATGCGCATGTCGCCTTGCTGTTTCACTGGAAATCTTTGCGCCGGCAAATTCGGATTGAGGGCGCGGCAAGCCCCGTCGATGATGCGACTGCCGACGCCTATTTTGCAACCCGCTCACGCAATTCGCAGCTCGGCGCATGGGCATCCGACCAGTCCCGCCCTTTGGCTGACCGCGCGACCTTCGAAGCGCGCTTTGCCGAGGTGGAGGCCCGTTTTAAAGGCCAAGACGTGCCGCGTCCGCCGCATTGGTCTGGCTGGATGGTAACCCCGAACCGTATCGAGTTCTGGAAAGACCGTGAATTCCGCCTGCACGAGCGTTGGCTATATGAACGCGATAGCGACGGCTGGACCACGGGGATGTTATACCCATGAAGGTACCGCGATGAGCCTTGCCCATAATCACCATCACCATGCACATTGCGACCTAACCAACCGCGCGGCCATTGCCAGCGTGACCATGGCCTTGTTCTTGCTCGCGCTAAAGATTTTTGCCGCAGCCGAAACCGGCTCCGTCGCCTTATTGGCGTCGTTGGCGGATACGGGCTTTGATGTTCTGGCATCGGTGCTTACTTTAATCAGCGTCCGTTATGCCGCGATGCCCGCCGATGATGACCACCGATTCGGCCATGGCAAAGCAGAGGCACTGTCTGCGCTTTTCCAGGTCATGTTAATCACCGCGTCGGCGATGTTAATCGCATGGCGGGCCATCGTGCGCTTGGGCGCGCAGGAACAGACCGCACATCCCGAATATGGCATTGGCGTTTCGCTCATTGCCATATTCGCCACCTTGGGCTTGCTGGCCTATCAACGGCATGTGGTCCGTAAGACCGGCTCTGTCGCCATTCAAGCCGACCATGTCCATTATCAAAGCGATCTTTTGCTCAACGTCGCGGTGATCGTCGCGATTGTGCTCGACACGATGTTGAATGTACGCGGCGCTGACCCGTTATTCGGCGTTGCGATTGCCGCATGGTTGTTATGGGGCGCATATCGCGCGGCGCGCGCGGCGCTGGACCAATTGCTGGACCGTGAATGGCCAGAGGAAAAACGGCAACGCTTTATCGAAGTCGCGCTACGCCATCCTGAATTGCGTGGCATCCATGACATGCGCACCCGTTCGAGCGGCGCGCATGATTTCTGCCAATTCCATGCGTGGGTTGACCCCAATATGACGGTCGCGGCCGCCCATGATATCATGGATGAGGTAGAACAAGCGTTGATGGACGCCTTTCCCGGCGTAGAAGTTCTGATCCACCCTGACCCCGAAGGCCATAAGGATGAGAAGGGCTATGTCCCGTCAGAAACCATTGAGCATCATAAGGACATCCATGACTGACTTGCCTTATTATCATGTAGACGCCTTTGCAGACCGTCCCTTCACCGGCAATCAAGCCGCAGTCATGCCGCTTTCGGAGTGGTTGGATGATGCCGTGCTGCAGGCGATTGCGGAGGAAAACAACTTCGCGGAAACCGCCTTTTATGTACCAGATGCAACTGGCGAGGCCGATTATGAGCTGCGTTGGTTTACACCGGCGGTAGAAATTCGCCTCTGTGGTCATGCGACATTGGCCAGCGGGCATATTATTTTGAGCCAAAATCCCGCGCTGGAGCGCGTGACATTCCGCACACGCAAAGCCGGAATATTGGAAGTACGCCGCGAAGGTGATGCTTATGCTGTTGCCCTGCCCGCCATTCCTACAGAGGAAGTCGATAATCCGGCCATGATGGCGGCGATGGGCGGCAAGCCCTTGGCGATGCGCAGCAATCCCGACAGCTATAATATGTTCGTTTATGCAACCGCCGCCGAAATTTTGGCGCTCAAGCCCGATATGAAGGCGCTGGCGGCATTGGGCGATGACAGCTTCACCGCCACCGCGCGCGGTGACGATACCGACGTAGTCAGCCGCGTATTTGTGCCTGGCGCCGGCGTAGATGAAGACAGCGTCACCGGCAGCGCCCATGCGGTAATCGCGCCATATTGGGCATCAATCCTTGGTCGCGACAGCTTCACCGCCTATCAGGCATCGGCCCGCGGCGGCTATTTGGGCTGCCATTTGGAGGGCGACAAAGTTTGGTTGTCAGGCCATTGTTTTACGGTAGTAAAGGGAATGTTCAGCTTGCGCTGACCATCAACGACATTCCATTGTTCAAAGGATCATTCATGCTGAAGTCATTCGCCGTTTTGTCGGCACTCCTGCTTTCACCCGCCGTGATGGCGCAAAATGCCCCGTCAGCTCCGCCAAGTGGTGGCGCACCACAGCCAGAGCAGATTTTTGCGTTTCTCGATGCCGATAAGGACAATTTTATTGCCCGGAACGAAGCGCAAGGCCCGTTGGTCGATTATTTCGCGATTATTGATGCGGATAAGGATGAAAAGATTTCCATGGCCGAGTTGAAAGCCGCGATTGCAGCGATGCGTCCGCCAGAGCCCGCACAAGGCAACAACTAATCATTACCTGATTTGGTATAAACAAAACGCGCGGGAAGCCCATTGGCCTCCCGCGCGTTTTATATTGTGTTTTGGAAAATTAAGCGACGGTCGCCTTGCGAATAACGCCAGGGTTCGCAGGTGGTTCACCCTTTGGCAAAGCGTCGATATGCTCCATGCCGCTGATCACTTGGCCCCAGACGGTGTACTGACGATCCAAGAAGGTCGCATCGTCAAAGCAGATGAAAAACTGGCTGTTGGCAGTGTTTGGATCATTGGTCCGCGCCATCGAGCAAACGCCGCGTACATGCGGCTCGGCGTTAAATTCCTGCTTTAGATTTGGCTTGGAAGAACCGCCCATGCCTGTGCCATTGGGGCAACCGCCCTGCGCCATGAAGCCTGGGATGACGCGGTGAAACTTCACGCCATCGTAAAAGCCTTCGCTGGCGAGTTCGGTGATACGCGCGACATGGTTCGGTGCCAGATCAGGGCGCAGCTTGATAACAACGTCGCCGCTGTCGAGCGAAAAAGTAAGTGTTTGATCGGCCATATTGAGATTCCTTTTGGCGTGTAAATTTGATGTCGGCTGCCCTAGGGGAAGCATCGCAGAGGTGCAAAGCCAAAATCATTGCATTTTATCGCCGCCTGCTTAGGAGGGGCGAATTCTAACTTCAACGTCTCAGATGGAAAAACGGGAGGCCCGCAATTGACCAGCGAAATCGCCAACCCGAACGTCCTTGACCCCGAAATCGTAGAAACGTTGGATGAAGACAATCGCCTGACGCGCGATTTTGTCGACCGCGTTCTCGACGCTGTCGATGAAGGTGATCTGGACGAAGTTTACCGGCTTGTTGAACCTTTACACGAAGCCGACATTGCCGACCTTCTCGAACTAACCCCATCCGAACGGCGTGGCGTACTGGCGATCAGCCTTGGCGACCTGATGAGCGCGGAGGTGTTGGCGGAGGTCAATGATTATGTCCGCGAAGATATTATCGATGCCCTACCTGCATCCCAAGTAGCTGGACTTGCGGGGCAGCTGGATACCGATGACGCGGTTGCGATTATCGAGGATATGGAGGAAGAGGACCAGCAAGCCGTTTTGGCCGAGCTGGACCCCGAAGACCGCGCCGTCATTGAAGATGCGCTGTCTTATCCCGAAGAGTCTGCTGGCCGTATCATGCAGCGCGAACTGGTCGCGGTGCCCGAACATATGACCGTTGGTCAGCTTATCGATTATTTGCGCGATCATCAGGACCTGACCACAGAGTTTTGGGAAATCTTTGTCGTCGATCCGCAGCATAAGCCCGTGGGCACATGCAAATTGAGCTGGATCATGCGCAGCCAGCGCAAGGTTCCGGTTAGCGAAATCATGATGCATGAACAAACGCTCATCCCGGTCGATATGGATCAGGAAGAGGTTGCGTTACGCTTCCAAAAATACGCGCTCATTTCCGCTGCTGTTGTCGATGCATCGGGGCGGTTGGTGGGTGTCATCACCGCCGATGACATCGTCCACATTGTGCAAGAAGAAGCCGACGAGGATATTTTGCGGCTGTCGGGTGCCGGCGAAGGCGACATTAACGAGCCTATTTCAGACAGCTATAAGGCACGCGTGCGTTGGCTGATTGCCAATTTGGGTACGGCGATGGTCGCAAGTTTCATCATTGCCCAATTTGGTGCAGCGATTGAAACGATGGTGGCGCTCGCGGTCTTGATGCCCATCGTTGCGTCCATCGGCGGCAATGCAGGGACACAGACACTGGCCGTAACGGTGCGCGCATTGGCCACCAATCAGTTGACCCAATCGAACACCATGCGTTCGATTTGGCGCGAAATACGGGTCGCCTTGCTAATTGGCGCAACAATCGCGGTGATTGCAGGTCTCGGCGCGGGTCTGATTTTCGAAAATTGGCGGCTCGCTTGTGTCATTGCCGCTGCGATATTGTGCAACATTACGCTTGCTGGATTGTCCGGCGTGGCCATTCCCGTTTTGCTGGACCGGCTCGACCAAGACCCTGCGGTTTCAAGTTCCATCTTTGTAACGATGATTACCGATTCGATGGGCTTTCTCATTTTTCTCGGTCTTGCGGTTTTCAGCGGCCTTGCCGGTTAACCGCGCAGCACCCAAAACCCGCTCATGCCATTGCACATGACCAAAATCGCCTTTGGCGCAGAAAGCCCGCAGCATTTGCGCGAGCGCCTTGCGGCTTATGCCCAAGATGGCGAAGTGCGCTTAACTACCCGCTATCTGCCCAAGCGCGTCGACGAAATGGCGGGCGGCTCGCTCTATTGGATCCACGCGCATACCATCATCGGCAGAAGCCCGATCATCGGCTTCATGGAAAATGGCACTGGTCGGCATTGGATCCGCATTGTACCGCAGCTCATTGCCGTTCGCTCCACGCCCAAGCGTGCGCATCAGGGCTGGCGCTATCTCGAAGACACCAACGCGCCACCCGATCTGGATGCAGTAGAAACCGATGGCCGCGACGAAATGTCGCCCAAAATGCTCAATGAACTGATGAAGATGGGGTTGGTTTAAGCCGCAGCGCGCTTCGTCAGCACCTTGTTAATCACATCGGCGAAGGTTTCGGCACTTTGCGCCCCGGGGACCATATATTTTTGATCGAAAATGATCGCGGGCACGCCCGTAATATTCTGATCAATCCAATGCGCCATTTCGGCGCGCACGCTGGTCGTGAGCGCAGCGTCATTGATCCATGCCAAAGCCACATCGCGGTCCATGCCTTGCGTCTCCGCAATGTCGCACAGAACATCAATGTCGCTCACATCGCGGCGGTCCTGAAAATAAGCCGTGAACAAAGCCATTTTCAACGCCGTCTGCGCGCGCCAACCCCGCTCACTGCCAAATATAGTCAGCAATTTATGCGCGTTGAACGTGTTATAAATGCGCATGCCTTCGCCATAATTGAACGCAAAGCCAACACTATTGCCGATGTCGGACAGCCTGCTCCGATTGGCACGGCTCTGTTCGGGCGTGCTGCCATATTTGCGCGCAATATGCTCCGCGGTATCTTCACCTTCGGGCACCATGTTCGGGTTGAGCTCAAAGGGATGCCAGTATGTTTCGGCGGCAATGTCTTGGCCAACTAAAGTCAGTGCTTTCTCCACCTGTTTCAGGCCAATGATGCACCAGGGGCACACCACGTCTGATACAATGTCTATGCGTAGAGGCACTCCGGCAGCCGTCATTGCGACACCCAATGGCGCAGAAGGCTATGTGCAATCGCAAAGGGTGGCGGGGCGTTGAAACGGCGGTCGGATGCGCCTTCCAGCGCGGCCTTTGCCTCCTCCTTCGTCACCCACATCGCGTCCTCAATCTCATCAGTGTCGAGCGTCAGAGCGTCGCCCAAGGCGTCGGCGGTGCACGCGATCATCAACTGCGACCCGCCAAAGGGCCATGGCTGGCTGGTCACATACCGCACCGCGCCGCAAGTGACGCCCGCTTCTTCATGAATTTCGCGGCGCACAGCCTCTTCAATGCATTCGCCGGGTTCCAAAAAGCCCGCCAGCGCCGAATAATTGCCGGGTGGAAAGCGGGATTGCCGTCCGACCAGCGCCTTGCCTTCAAATTCGGCGAGCATGATGACCACAGGGTCGGTCCGCGGGAAATGCTCTTTCTGGCAATTGCCGCATTTTCGGCCCCATCCTGCGCGGAACAGCACCGTCGCCGCGCCGCAGCGGCCACAGAAACGATGGCCATTATGCCATTCAATCAGGCTGCGTGCCGTGCCGTAAATCGCGGCGTCCTCGGCAGGCAGCATCGACAAGGCACGCCAGATGGCTGGCGAACGAAACGCATCGCCCGTTGCATCGGCAATGGCTACGAAATACGGCTTATCGTCGGACAGGCCAAGCAGGATGAGTTCTTCTGAACCCTCAAGCTCAGCCAAGGAATGCCAGTGCAATTCGCCAGCATCGGTGACCCGCGGATCAAGCCCGTCCAGCCCCAAGACCCGCGCGCGCCAGTCCCCCAATAGCAGGCCATAAGCCTCTGCATCATTGCGGACGCGGTCAGCGCGGTCGAGCGGTGAGCCCGTAAAACCTGGAGCCATCATGGTTTTAAGCGGGCAAGCCTAGGTCCTTTTGGACCCATTTGGCGAAATCGGAGTGAATCGGATAGACATTGCTGGGCATATATTGCGCCATGCAGATGGCGCGCAATTTGCTTCTTGGATCGACAAAAGCCACCGTGCCGGCCGCACCGCCCCAGCCGAACACACCGTCATTCGCGCCCTTGCCGACCCGGCCACCCGCGCCAAAGCCAGCGCCGGCGGCGAAGGTTCCGTCTGTGGAAACGCCGGACGGTAGCAAATCCGACATAGCGAGCTTGGCAGCGGCGGTTGACATCACACGGACGCCATCCAATTCACCATAATTAGCCAACATGTTGAGGAAACGGTCATAATCGCGCGCAGACGTCACCATGCCAGCGCCGCCAAAGGCAAAGGCCGGCTTGTTAAGGTAAATGCTGGTCGACGCGGGATCGATCGGGAACAACACACCGTTAATGGGCGCATAATTGGACACGAAGCGTTTGGTTTCCGACTGAGGCACTTGGAAATAGCTGCTGTTCATTTTCAGCGGTTCAAAAATGCGGGTCTTCAAAAAGGCCTCGAAATCCATGCCGCTAGCAACTTCAATCACGCGGCCTAGCAAATCGAGCGAGATAGAATAGCTCCATTTTGTGCCCGGCTCGGCAATCAATGGCAGCTTGGCCAGCCGTTCGGAAAATGTCTTGAGATCAGGCGTCGGCGCACTTGTCGGCTGACCCGGAATGGGAAAGCGGCTGACGATACCGGGCGTAATGCCATTGTCCAGATAGGCCTTAAGCAATGGTCCCGTTGTGATGATTGAGTAGCCCAGACCGGCGGTATGTGTCAGCAAATGCCGCAATGTGATCTGCGTCTTGGCGGGCACCGCATTCAGATTTTTGTCCGGATCGGTCAGCACCGTCATATTGGCAAATTCTGGCAAGAAATCGGCAATCGGTTGATCGAGCTTCATCTTGCCTTCATCGACCAGGATCATCGCGGCAATGCCAGTGATAGGCTTTGTCATCGAATAAATGCGCCACAAGGTGTCGATATTCACAGGCGTGGCTTCGCCCAGTCCTTGCGTGCCAACGGCGACGACATCAGGCATACCCGCCGCGCGGCCAATCGTTGCGAGAAGTCCAGGAAGCTTGCCCGAAGAAACATAGCTTTCCAACTGTGCTCGGACGGTGGGGTATAGGTCAGTGGCACGTGCCCAAGCACGCGTAGGCGCTAATGCACCAATGGCACCCGCTGCCGCCAATTGGCCGCCCCATGTCAAAAATCCACGCCGGCCAATCATGGCCTGTCCATTAACCTGCATATTCATATTTTCCCCCTGCGTCTAATACCGCCTCTGCTGCTTTTCTGAATAGGGTCGGCAGACCGGCCTTGTCGAGCGATTTTACGGGCCACCATTCGCCATCTCCGGGGTCATCTGCGTCCAATGGCCATGACGTAACGGCAATGTCGAGCCGAAGCGAAAAATGCGTAAACACATGTGCCACATGCACGGGCAATTTTTGCCAGTTGGCAGGCGCAGGCGGCGTCGCATGGCCATCCAATCGCGCGGTCCATTTATCATCCGGTAACGCGCGCATGCCCGCCAACAGGCCTTTGTCATCGCGGCGCAACAGCCAGACATGTTCGTCCCGCGCGATCCAATAGACAGTGCCAGTGCGCTGCGGTTTGGCAGCCTTGGGCGTTTTCGCGGGATAATTTTCCGGATGTCCCAAACGCGCAGCATCGCAAGCAAAGGTTAGTGGGCAGACCAGACAGGAAGGCGCGCGCACCGAACATATGCCCGCCCCTAAATCCATCATCGCCTGCGCAAAGTCGCCCGCGCGGGCATCGGGGGTAATGCTATCGGTCGCCGCGCGAATAAGGGGCTTGGATTGTGGCAAAGGCGTAGAAATCGCAAATAGCCGTGAGATGACACGTTCGACATTGGCATCGACGACGACCGCTCTTTGCCCAAACGCAATCGCGGAAATGGCAGCAGCGGTATAAGGGCCAATACCCGGCAACTTCAGCAACGCCGCTTCGGTCTCCGGCAACCGCCCGTCATGCTCCGCCACGACGACCCGTGCACATTTCAGTAAATTGCGCGCACGCGCATAATAACCAAGACCAGCCCATGCCGCCATGACGTCGGCATCATCGGCCGCCGCCAGTGCCGCAAAGTCGGGCCACATCTGCGTAAATTTCTGAAAATAGGCACCCACCGCCGCGACCGTCGTCTGCTGCAGCATGATTTCCGACAGCCAGACATGATAGGGGTTGGCGACACCCTGCCCCGGCGGCGCACGCCAAGGCAGCGTCCGCGCATGCGCGTCATAATGCGTGAGCAAGGCCTGCGCGATATCCCCAGATTTATCGATGGCTTGTTGGACGGCTGTCATGAAAAATGGCATGGAACAGGGGATGGACAAAGGCAAGTCACCACCTCCGCCAAAAGGCACGCAAAAGGCAACGACGCCCAAAACATTTCAGCGTCCACGCGGCGGCGAGGCGAAGTCCGTATCGTCGCTCATGCCCGATATTGGCCGCGCTGCTTTTCGGAAATTCGGTTTCGTACAAAGCTCTGTCGTGAGCCGCTGGGACGAAATTGTCGGCGCACGCTATGCCGCAGTGTCTGCGCCAGAGGCCATACGCTTCCCCATTGGTAAGAAATCCGACGGTACGCTGGAACTGACGGTCGAAGGCGCTCATGCTACGATGATCCAGCATGTGCTTCCCGAAATCATCGACCGAGTAAACCGCTTTTTTGGTTATGGGGCGGTTGCGCGGGTGAAGGTCCGGCAAGGGCCTGTTGCCGCGCCAAAGGTGCGCCAACCAACCGCCGCGCCGATGCTAAAGCCAGTGCCTATGGAATTAGGCGAATCCTTGCGTGAAATCGGGGATCCCGAGCTTTTTGCCGTCCTCGAAAACCTCGCAAAAAGCCTTGCCAAAGACGGCGAGTGATACCAGATGCGCAAGACAAGTTTCCAAGAAAAAGGTCCATCCATATGTCGCATATGAAAAAATATCTGGGCGCCGTTTTGGTGGGCGCACTGGCGCTCTCGACCACACTCGTTGCCGCGCCCGCACCGAGCAAATGGCTGTCGACCGTAAACGTCACGGCCAAGGGTGCAGTTGTCCTCGGCAACCCAGCCGCGCCAAATAAAGTGGTCGAATATCTCAGCTACACCTGCGGGCATTGTGCCGATTTTGAAATGAACGAAGCACCCGCATTCAAAACGCAGTTTGTCGCCACCGGAAAGGCTAGTCTTGAAATTCGTAACATGGTGCTCAACCCGGTCGATCTGACTGCTGCCATGCTGGCCCGCTGTGGCGGTAAGGCAAAGTTTTTCGGTAATCATCGGCATTTATTTTCGACCCAAGCGACTTGGCTGGGTAAAACCAAAAATATCAGTGCGGCTACACAGGCAAAGCTGAAGGCGCAAGATTATGCCGGCTTTATGATTGGCACCTTTGACGAAATCGGCCTTGGCGCAATCATGCAACAGCGCGGAATTACGCCGGCGCAGGCGAAAGCCTGCTTGGCCGACAAGACAGCGTTAAAAAATATCATTAGCATGACCGAATCAGGATCGGCGCTTGGCGTGCGCGGCACTCCGTCATTTTTGGTCAATGGTGTTTTGCAAGACCATGTCCATAATGTTGCCGAACTCCAGGCGGCAATGAAGTAAACCAAGATCACAGTTAGAAGCCCAGACAGAAGGATATCACATGCATATCAAGACATTCATTTTAACAACCGCCGCGGCATTTGCACTCGCAGCATGTGGTGGTGCCGACACATCTGGCGCACCTAAGGGTGAACCATTGGCAAAGGTTGCTGCCCCGGCGGATAAAGCGTGGATCGATGTTGTCACCAAAACCGAAATTGGTGGCTATCAAATGGGTAACCCCAATGCAAAATTGAAGCTGGTCGAATATGGCGCAATCACCTGCCCCGGCTGTGCGCAATTTTCGATGCAGTCGACCGAGGAATTGCACAAGCTGGTTAATGACGGCACCGTGTCGATGGAATTTCGTCCATTCCTCGTCCATGGTATTCAAGACGTCCCCGGCTTCCTTTTGGCGCAATGCAGCGGTCCAGAGGCATTTTTCCCGCTGACCGAACAGTTGTATGCCGAGCAGCCTTCATGGCTTGGCAAAATCAGCACGGTGACCGAGGCTGACCAGCAAGCGATGCAGAAAATGTCGCCGGAACAGATTGCAACTTTGCTCGGCACCAAAATGGGCTTGATCGAATTTGTAAAATCGCGGGGCATTAGCGAAGACCAAGCCAAAGCCTGCTTGTCGGACAAGGCCGCAATTGATGCGCTGATTAAAACCACCGAGCGCGGGACGAAGGAAGACGAAGTCGCGGGCACGCCATTCTTCTTACTCAACGGCGCCAAATTGGACGCCAGTTCTTGGGTACAAGTGAAGAGCAAGCTGGTCGAGGCCGGCGCACGCTAAATATGGCTCTGGCGGGCCATGACATTGCTGTTGCCGCAACGGAGTTAGTCCCTTGCGGATAAAGAAGCTGAAACTTGTCGGCTTCAAAAGCTTTGTCGAGCCCGCTGAACTTCGGATCGAAAGCGGACTTACGGGCATTGTCGGGCCAAATGGCTGCGGCAAATCCAACCTGTTGGAAGCCATACGCTGGGTGATGGGGGAAAGCAGCGCCAAGTCGATGCGCGGCGCAGGCATGGAAGATGTGATCTTCGCCGGCACCGCCTCGCGCCCGCCCCGCGATTTCGCGGAAGTCACCATATTGGCCGAACGCGACGACGGCAGCGCTGAGGGTGACACAGACGAAGAATTGGAAGTCACCCGCCGGATCGAACGGGGGGCAGGCTCGGCCTATCGGTCCAATGGCCGCGATGTGCGGGCGAAGGATGTCGCGCTGATCTTCGCCGACGCGGCAACAGGCGCACATTCCCCTGCCTTGGTCAGCCAAGGCCGCATTGGCGCTATCATCTCGGCCAAGCCGCAGGAACGCCGCCAAATGCTGGAGGAAGCAGCAGGCATTTCAGGCTTGCATGTCCGGCGCAAGGATGCCGAACAAAAGCTGCGTGCCGCCGAAAGCAATTTGGCACGGTTGGCGACCATTCTGGCCGATATGGACGCGCGCGCGAGCCAGTTGCGCCGCCAAGCCAAGCAAGCTGAGCGCTATCGCACCCTGACCAAAGACATATTGCAAGCAGAAGCGCGTTTGATTTTTGTGCGCTGGCGTGAGGCCAAGGCAGCAGCCGATGTTGCGCGGGCCGATGCCGATATTGCGGCAAAAGCTGTTGAGGACGCCGCCGTTGCCCAGCGCGTCCTCACCGAAAAGCAGCAAGAGGCTGTGCGACAACTAGCCGACGCACGGGCGCTGGCGATGGCGGCGCGCGATGCAGCTAGCGACTTGTCCAACAAGCTTGTCCAACTGACCGGCGAGTATGAACGGATCATCCAACGCCAATCCGACCTCGCAGCGCAAGCCGCGCGCATGGCCGATGATGGCGCACGCGAAGGTAAGCTGACGCATGATGCGGCAGATGCACTCGCCCGTTTGCAGGCAGAAAGCGTTAAGCTCGCCGACGAGATTAAAGCGCAAGAGGAGGAACGTCCTGCTTTGCTGCGCACCGCGGAAAATGCCGAACGGCAGGCAAGGGAAAGCGAAATTGCCTTAGCCAATGCATCCGCAGAGCAAGCGCGCGCAGACGCCGAATTGCGCGTGGCCGACGCGGCACTGGCGGCGGCGGCAACCCGCGTGCAACGGGCCGAGCAGGTCTGCGCGCGGATTCATGCCGAACGAGACGCTTTGGGGGATGAGGCGGCATATGCTGCCTCCAAAAGCCAAGCCGATGCCGACGTCCAAAAGCTGCAAGCCCAATTGCAAACCGACAGCCATGCGCATGACGCCGCCGAGGCGCAGCGCGTCGCGTTGATCTCCGACCGCGACGTCGCCCAAGTTGCCATCGCCAGTGCCAAGGCGGAACTCGCCGCTTTATTGACCGAACAAAGCGCACTGCAACGTTCCTTGACCAAGGGCGAGGGCGACAAAGCGATCGACCGTATTTCGGTCAAGCCAGGCTATGAACGCGCTCTGGCCGCTGCGTTGGGGGATGATGCGGATGCGCGCATTGGCGGCGAAACGGGGCGCCGCTGGCTCGGCGGCGCTGCTGCTTTTGACAAGGTCTCCGACAGTGCCCTGATCCATTTTGTCGACGCCCCGGCAGAGCTTTCGGCGCGACTGTCTATGGTGCGTGTGGCTGAAACCGATGATGGCCAAGCACTTGCCCCCGGCGAACGTTTGGTGACGCTGGCAGGCAGGCTGCGCCGCTGGGACGGCTTTGCCACCGATGGCGACGGCGCGACGATTGCCGAGCAACTGGTGCGCGCCAATCGTTTGGCCGAATTGGAAACGCTCATTGCACCTGCGCAAGCCGCGTTGGATGCGCAGGCGAAAAGCCTGTCGCAGATGGCCGATAAGATTGACGCGGCGCAGGACAGGGTCCGCACCGCCGCCGCGGCGCGTGTGGCGACCGAAGGCCAGTTGCGGCAAGCCTTACGCGCAGTAGATCAAGCCGAAGACGCTTTAGCGCGGCTCAAATCAGCAAAGGCCGCGCTTGGCGACCGCATGGCCGCCGCCGAACAAGATTTGGCCGAGGCGCAAGCCGAGCGCAAAGCGACCGAGGCGGCACGCCAATCCCTGCCCGATGGGTCGCATCATGCAGATGTCGTGCAAAATCTCACCGCTGCGCATGAAGCAACGCGCAACTTACTGGCGCGTAATCAGGCGGACCTGTCTGCGCTCGAACAACGCATAGCGCAAAGCCGCGAGCGCCGCGCCGTGGCGATGGCGGAAATTCGCAGTTGGCAGGACCGTGCAGGCGAAGCCGAACGCCGGATCGCCGAAATGAACAAACGCAGCGCCGACATCGCTACTGAGCAAGCTGAGTTGTCGGGAAGGCCGGAAATGCTGGCCCGCGATATTGCTACTCTACAGGCTGATAAAGAGCAGTTGGCCGAGAAGCTTATGGGCCTACAAAACGCCGAAACGGCGCATGAAACGGCGTTACGCGCCCTTGAAAGCGAATTATCCGCCGCAGCCGAGCAGCTATCGGTTGCCCGCGAAGCCCGCGCCGGCGCCGAAGCGCGCGCCGAAAATCAGGAACTGCGCCGTGTCGAAATGGGCCGGATTTCAGGGGAACGCTTCGAATGTCCGCCACCCGTTTTACCCGAAAAACTAAACTTTGATGAAGATGCGATGGACGATGCGGGTATGGAATCCAGCCGCCTCGATCGCCTACAAAATGAACGCGAACGTATCGGCCCTGTGAACCTGATAGCCGCCGACGAGCTGGCCGAATTGGAAATGCAGCAAGGCAGTGGCCTTGCCGAAAGCGAAGAGCTGACGCTTGCTATTAACCGCTTGCGCGGCTCCATCGGCAGTCTGAACCGCGAAGGCCGCGCACGATTGCTAACGGCTTTTGAGGCGGTAGACGGCCATTTTCGCCGCTTGTTCTCGACCTTGTTCAATGGCGGGCAAGCGCATCTGGCATTGATCGACAGCGACGATCCGTTGGAAGCTGGCCTCGAAATTTTCGCGCAACCACCGGGCAAAAAATTGCAGTCGCTCACCTTGCTGTCGGGCGGCGAACAGGCGCTGACCGCTGTTGCGCTTATCTTCGGTTTGTTCCTCACCAATCCCGCCCCGATTTGCGTGCTCGACGAAGTCGACGCGCCTTTGGATGACGCCAATATCGAGCGCTTCTGCGACTTGCTCGACGCGATGACGCAGGAGACCGCGACACGCTATCTCATCGTCACCCACAATGCCGTGACGATGAGCCGGATGCATCGTTTGTTCGGCGTGACAATGGTGGAACAGGGCATCAGCCGACTGGTATCGGTTGACCTTGGGGGCGCAGAACAATTACTGGCCGCAGAATGACTTTGCATGGCCCCATCACCAACAGCTTTATCTCGCAACGGCTTCGGCTAAACTATGTCGACTGGGGTAATCCCGACGCGCCGCCTTTGCTTTTGGTCCATGGCGGCCGCGATCATGCGCGTAGCTGGGATTGGGTGGCCGAAGAATTGCGTCATGACTGGCATATCATTGCCCCGGATTTGCGGGGCCATGGCGACAGCGCGTGGTCGCCCGATGGCAATTACGAAATGTCCGCATTTGTCTACGATCTGGCGCAATTGATCCATCAACTCAACCTTGCCCCCGTCAGCATCATTGCCCATTCAATGGGCGGTAATATTGCAACCCGTTATGCTGGCCTGTTCCCCGAAAATGTCCGTAAGATGGTGAATATCGAAGGGCTCGGCCTGTCCCCAAAAATGCAGGCCGAACGCGACGCCATCGGTATACAAACCCGTTTCCGCCAGTGGATAGAGGACAAGCGCAACGCCGCTGGCCGCACGCCAAAGCGCTACCCCAATATCGAAGCCGCCTATGAACGGATGAAGACCGAAAATAGCTATTTGACGGACGAACAAGCGCGGCATTTAACCGTGCATGGTATCAGCCGCAATGAAGATGGCAGCTGGAGTTGGAAGTTCGACAACTACCTCAACATCTGGGCAATCTTCGATATGCCACGTGAGGATTTGCTGGCGATTTGGCAATCCATCACCTGCCCGATGTTGATGATGTATGGTGCCAATAGCTGGGCCTCCAACCCTGAAAAGGATGGCCGCATCGCGCATTTCCCAACGGCTCAGGTCATTGAATATGAAAATGCGGGCCATTGGTTGCACCATGACCAATTCGATCGCTTCATGGCCGACGTGCGGGCGTTTCTTTAACCAATCATTGCCCGTAAATTGGCAATGCTGTCTGCCTCATCCGCTGGCTTGTCGCGGCGCAAGCGGGAGATACGTGGGAACCGCATCGCTATGCCCGATTTATGCCGCTTGGATTCGTGCACCGCGTCAAAAGCAACCTCCAGCACCAAAGACTTTTCGACCTCACGCACAGGGCCAAAACGCGCCACCGTGTTGTCGCGCACGAAACGATCCAGCCATTTCAACTCTGCATCGCTAAACCCCGAATAAGCCTTGCCCACGGGCAACAAGACGCCGTCTGGTGTCCAGCAGCCAAAGGTATAATCTGAATAAAAAGACGAGCGCTTCCCGCTGCCGCGCTGCGCATACATCATGACGCAGTCGGCAACGAGCGGCTCGCGTTTCCATTTGTACCAAAGGCCGACCTTGCGGCCCGCCAGATAGGGCGCATCGCGTCGTTTCAACATGACGCCCTCAATGGCCGCCGCACGCGCCGCGGCGCGCATTTCCGCCAGATGGTCAAAGTCCCGCGCTTCGATGATTGCAGACAGGTCGAACCGGACCGGGTCTAGCCTGGCCGCGAATAACTCCAGCCGTTCCCGCCGCACGGTCCAAGGCTGGCTGCGCATATCCTCCGCCCCGTCGAATAATATGTCATATAGGCGAACAAATACCGGATATTCCGCCTGCATCGCTGCCGTTACATTTTTACGGCCCAAACGCTGCTGCAGCGCGTTGAAGCTTGCCGCCTCCCCGCCTTGCACATCGCCACGGACCAATAATTCGCCATCTACCACGCCAATGCCGTTGAAGGCTGCGGCGATTTCAGGAAAGGCTGCGGTCACTTCATCACCACCACGACTGAAAAGACGCGTTTCCCCGCCGGTTGAGGCAATCTGAATACGGATGCCGTCCCATTTCCATTCGGCGGCAAAATCTTCCAGATCTAGGCGTTCATCTTCCAAAGGGTGGGCCAGCATGAAAGGCCGGAAAAACGCGCTATCGGCTGGATCGGGGCGTTCGGATTTGCCTTCGCCCCAGGCAAATAATTCGGCATAAGGCGGGCGTAGCGCGTGCCAGACCTCCTCGACATCGTCTACCGACACCCCAAAGGCTTGCCCAAAGGCGGTTTTGGCCAGCCGTGCTGATATGCCCACGCGCATGCCGCCTGTTGCGAGCTTCAGCAGGGCATAACGACCATTGGCATCCAACCTGTCCATTAGTTCCGCCAGCAAGTTCGGCGCACGCGCACGGCTTGTATTGTTGAGCAGGTCAATGACTTCCGACACCGAAGGAGCAACTGCTTCGGCGGCAATATCAGGCCACATCAGGGCAACCGTTTCCGCCGTGTCACCAACATAATCGCGGCTCATGCGGAACAGCATCGGGTCAAAGCGTTCCTCGGCCATGGCGCGGATGGCCGCCGATTTAACTGTGGCAATGCTGAGTGTACCCGCCAGCGCCGCCAACGCCCAACCGCGATCCGGGTCAGGCGTATCGCGCAGATATTCTGCGATTAGTCGGACCTTATGATCGCGTGATCGGGTGTAGATCAGTCCGTCGATGAGCGCGGCGAAAGCCTGCATCAGCCCTCATCCTCTTCTTCACGGCCAACCAGATCAAGCGCGCGCGCTTTTAATTGGTGTAGCTCGCACCAGCGGCCAAGTGCATCTGTGCGGCCATGGGTGATCCATGTTTCGCTCGGCCGAAGTTCCAACAATGTTTCGGTCAACTCGTTCCAATCGGCATGATCCGAAATCACCAAAGGCAGTTCAACATTACGCTGTCGCGCACGTTGCCGCACCCGCATCCATCCCGACGCCATGGCGGTGATCGGGTCAGGCAAACGCTGCGCCCATCGGTCATTCATCGCCGATGGCGGGGCAATGACAATCCCGCCTTTCATCTCAGCCTTGGCAAGCCCCGTCGCCAATATGAGCTCACCCAAAGGCACATCATGCGCCATATAAAGATCACACATTTTCTGCATCGCGCCATGGATGTAAATGGGCGCGTCATAGCCGGCGCGCCGTAGTTCCGCGATGACACGCTGCGCCTTACCCAGCGCATAGGCCCCTATTAAGATGCAACCATCGCCATTGGCTTCGCGCGCGGCGAGCAATTTGGCAATCTCATCCTCAATCGGCGGATGGGTGAATACGGGCAAGCCAAAGGTAGCTTCGGTAATCAATACATCGCAAGGCACGGGTTCAAAAGGCGCACAGGTCGGGTCGAACCGCCTTTTATAGTCGCCCGTCACAACCACACGCTCGCCCGCATGTTCCAGCAAGATTTGCGCGGATCCCAAAACATGTCCGGCAGGATGAAAGCTGATTTTCACGCCATTTGCCTCAAAGCCTTCGCCATAGCGCATGGGCGTGCCCGTTTCCGTGCCATAACGCAGCGCCATGATCGCCAGCGTCTCTGGCGTTGCCCAGACAGTGCCATGGCCACTGCGCGCATGGTCCGCATGGCCATGTGTCACCAAGGCGCGCTCGGCGGGGCGCGATGGGTCAATCCACAGGTCCGCTGGCTTTACATAAATGCCATGCGCATGTGGTTCGATCCAATGTTGGGCGGCGGTTCGAGAGATTATAACGTTCCTTTTCTGCGGCTTGATATGGGGAGCAGCAAGGGCAATGTAAACCAATCGTAGGGCTGCCATTTCATAATGTTGATGCGCAGCTGGCGTTCACCATTCTGCATTACACACTCCAGACAGGCTATACGCGGGCGAAACATTTTTTCAGCATTTTGTCCTGTAATAGCTGCATTATATTGACGTGATGGTCTTTCTGCTGATTAGTTCGGTGCTGTTGGCGTTAGCGTTTAACCGTCTGGTTTTCGGCAACCGCGCGATTTTAATGTTTTCAAGGGAGGAGCGCGCATTACGCGCGGCAGAGGCATGAGCGAATATATATTGGTCATTGACGAAGGTACGACATCAACACGCGCCGTTTTATTTGCAGCAGACGGCACCGCTGTGGACAGTTGCCAGCGCCCGCTGACGCAGCATTATCAGCAACCCGGACTTGTCGAACATGATGCCGAGGAAATTTGGAACCTCACGCTCGCTTGTGCGCAGGCGATGGTTACCAAAGCGGGCGGCGCAAACCGTATCGCAAGCATTGGCATAACCAACCAGCGCGAGACAATTGTGTTCTGGGACAAACGCACGGGCAAGCCGCTCGCCCCTGCCATTGTATGGCAAGACCGGCGGACGGCCGACATTTGCGCGGCGATGAAAGCGAAAGGCGAAGAGCCCGTACTGCAGGCGAAAACCGGATTATTGCTTGATCCTTATTTCAGCGGATCAAAAATTGGCTGGGCGTTGGAGAATTGGCCGCAGCTGAAGGATGCGGGGGCCAATCTGGCCGTGGGCACAGTCGAAAGCTACCTTGTCTACCGGTTGACAGGCGGAAGCCATATCAGCGACGCCAGCAATGCCGCGCGCACCGCGCTCATGGCGATTGGCAGCGGCGGATGGGATGACGGGTTGATGGACCTATTTGGCGTCCCACGTGACATATTGCCGGAAATCACCGATTGCGCAGGCGACCTGGGCAAGACCTTGCCCGAACATTTCGGCGGCGCAATCCGCATTTCAGGCATGGCGGGGGACCAACAAGCCGCAACCATCGGGCAAGGTTGCTTTGCCGTTGGGCAGACCAAGGCGACCTTCGGCACTGGCGCCTTTGTGCTCACGCAAACCGGCACGACATTGCGCCAGTCGCGTCACCGCTTGCTGTCGACGATATTGTATCAATTGAATGGCGAGCGGCATTATGCGTTGGAAGGGTCGGTATTCGTTGCCGGCAGCCTAGTTCAATGGCTGCGTGATGATTTGGGCCTGATATCCCATGCCGCCGAGACCGAACCGCTTGCACGCAGCGTAGCAGACAATGGCGGCGTCTATCTGGTGCCGGCGCTTTCGGGTCTTGGCGCGCCGCATTGGCGACCAGACGCTCGTGCAACGATCAGCGGATTGAGCTTCGCCGCGACAAAGGCGCATGTCGCCCGCGCCGCGCTGGAGGCGATGGCGCATCAAACCTATGACCTCAAAACCGCCTTTGCCGCCGATGGCGCAGATTGGGCCGAATTGCGTATCGATGGCGGCATGGTCGCGAATGACTGGATGGCGCAGGATCTCGCCGACATGTTGGCGATTGATGTCGAACGCCCTGCCTTTGTCGAAACAACCGCGTTAGGCGCAGCGATGCTTGCGGCGGTGGGTTGCGGACTATTTCCTACCTTGGAGGATGCGGCCAGCATGCGGGGCGGAGTCACGCGTTTTGCACCCATGCTCGACAATGATGCCCGTGCGTCCCGCTTGGCAGGATGGGCCGATGCGCTTGCCCGCGTTCTGCAATGATGCGCTGATAAAAGGGGCTTATCGTCAAGGCCGATGTCTGACTTGTTTTGGCGAGCATTAATCCGTAACGCTGCCGCTTCATGACGGACGCTCTTGCACTGGCTTATGCCCAACGATTGATCGCTTGCGAAAGCGTCACACCCGCCAGTGGTGCGGTATTTGCTGCGCTTGAAGATATGCTCGTACCGCTTGGCTTTACCGTCGAACGCTTCATCTCGGGCGAAGGCGACGACAACCCTGCCCATGGCGCGCCTGTCGAAAATCTATTCGCAATCCGGCAAAGCACAAGTGGTGGGCATTTCGCCTTTGCGGGCCATGTGGATGTTGTTCCGCCCGGCAATGGCTGGACTAGCGACCCGTTTGTGCCAGAGATTAAGGGCGATTTGCTGCATGGACGCGGCGCGGTCGATATGAAGGGCAGCATCGCCGCCTTTGTCGCCGCATTGCATGACATCCCCAAGGATGCAGGCACGATTAGCCTCATCATCACTGGCGACGAAGAAGGGCCAGCCATCCACGGCACGCGGGCGCTGATCACGCATATGCAAAAACGGGGCAGCATTCCTGATTATTGCCTCGTCGGTGAACCCACCAGCGTCAACCGCTTGGGCGATATGATGAAAATCGGCCGTCGCGGATCGGTCAATATGTGGATTTCAGTCGCGGGAACCCAAGGCCATGTCGCTTACCCACATCTGGCGGACAACCCAATTCCAAGGCTCATCGCCATTCTGGCGGAGATCGAGGCAATCACGCTCGATGAAGGTACCGATTGGTTCCAGCCAAGTAATATCGAAGTGACCGACCTGAACGTCGGCAACACGGCAACCAACGTCATTCCCGCAAAAGCCGAAGCGCGATTGTCGATACGGTTCAATGATTTGCAAAATGGCGATGCGCTTGTTTTAAGGCTCCGTGAGCTTGTAGAGCGCCATGGGGGCACTCTGACCGCCATGGTTTCGGGAGAGGCCTTCCTGACGCCTCCCGGCGCGTTCTCAGCCGCTATTGCAGAGGCGGTGGAGCAAGTCGTCGGTATCCCACCCGAAGCATCGACGACGGGCGGTACATCCGATGCACGATTCCTGACCAAAATATGCCCGGTGGTCGAATTTGGCCTGTGCAATGCCACGATGCATAAGCTGGATGAGGCTGTCGCAATAAAGGACCTGTCGGCGCTGACCGAAATTTACCGGCGGATCACGCTTAAAATGTTGGCGGCTTAGCCCTTTAGCATGATGTAAAGCGCGCCTGCGCCGCCATGGCGTGGATGGGCGTTTCGCACCGCCGAAATATGCCGCGCATGCCGCGACGCCGCCAGCCAGTCGCGAACAACAGCAGCAATTGCACCCCGGCCCGTGCCACTGGCCCGATCATGCGCGCGCGGCTTGCCGGTCACGAGCAAGATTACTTTCATCCGCTGGGCAATCGCCTGCTCCAGCGCGCCGTCGAGCCGGTTATATGCCAGCGACAAGGATGCATCGTGTAAATCGATGCTGACATCCGGAATGATGCTACCCCGCGTAATCCTTTTATCCCAATGCCCGTCGAGATTGTGCGGAACTGGCGCAATTTTGCTTTGCGCTGGCGTATGTTTCGGCTTTGTGTCGGCAGGCACAGGCTTAGGTTTGGCGCTGAGAAACTTCGCCAGCACCGCTTTATCTGTCGCTGGAGTCGCAACCGGTGCCGGCTTTGGCTTGCCGCCATGCATTGGCTTGACGGTCGCAATGACCCTGCCCCAAAGCGACTTTTCGGTGCTGTCGAGAGGCCGCGCCATAGCTGCTTTACAAACCTAACCGCGCAACCGCTGCCTTGGGCAAGAAAATAAGCGCAGCGCCACGCGCCGCCATGCCACCCGCAATCGTGCGTGCGCGATCGCCAGCGCCCCAGAAGGTATCGATGCGGTTCGGTCCCTTTATGGCGCCGCCCGTATCCTGCGCAATCCAAATGCCATTGGGCTCCGCACGGTCCATCGACAACCATACAGGCGCGCCCAGCGGGATGAATTTTACGTCCACGGCAATGCTTGTTTCACCCACAACAGGATAGCCCATCGCGCCCAAGGGACCCGGGCCGGTGAGTTCGCGGAAGAAAATATAGCTTTTATTTTCCTGCATGATCTTGCGACCCTCTTCAGGATTGGCCCGCAAAAAGGCGACGATACCCTGCATCGACGCATCGGTAACCAGCCCGCGATCGCGCATCAGGCGACCGATGCCGGTATAACCACGCCCGTTCTGGCTGTCATAACCAATGCGCATCACATTGCCGTCGGGCAGGTTCAACCGACCCGAACCCTGAATTTGCAGGAAGAAAAATTCCACAGCATCGGCGGCATAAGCAATCTCAAGGCCGCGCCCTGATAAGGACCCGTTTTCAATCGCGGCCCGGTCATCATATTGCACAAATTTTGTGCCGCTGACCTTGCCCCTAATGGTTCTGCCCTTCAATTCATCCGAAAACTGCCCAAGATCGACATCTATCAAGTCCGGCGGGCGCTTATAGACGGGCACCCCGCAACCCGCTTCCGGCTTCCGACAACCGGCGATTTCGGGTTCAAAATAGCCCGTGGCCAAAGCCTTGCCCGTGCCGACTTGCACCGCATCCATATGCGTGGCGAAAAACGTGAGAGCATCGCCAGTCCATGTTTTGGCGGCGTCGCAAGCTGCGACCCAATCGCTGCCTTGTGTGAGGCCGCTATTGTCGGTGCGGCGGACAAGGCCCGGGCAACTGGTCCGGAAACTGTCCATCGCCCGCGCCGCTTTGCCTGCATCAACTTGCAAAGTAGCTATTTGCGGGCCGCGTGTTACGCCAAGCCCCTCCGCAGTGGAAACATCTGGCGCAGGCGCAGGCGATACCACCGTGTCAGTAACAGAGGGTTTAGCGACTATTGCCGATGATGACGATGCAGGGCCAACAACTGGTGCTACCCCGCTTGCACAAGCGGACAAAGTGAGCACGGATAGGCTGAGTGTGAACAGGGCGCATTTCATCGCCCAGATGAATCAGACCGAGTCGGTTTCGTCAAGCTTCCAGTTACGGTTGTCCGATTTCACATCGCGCATGAAGGTCCAAATATCATGCGTTTCAACCGCGTCAGTCATCGACCCGCCAATAACATTTCCATCGGCATCCTTGACCATCGCGGCAATGTCGGCGTCAAAACGCACCGAGATACGGGCGATGGGGTGATCATAGCTTGCGTCGACAATACGAACTTCATCAATGCGGACCAAACGGTTTTCGAGGGTCTCACCCCGTTCTGCACGACCATCAATGGCCTCGGCGAAGCTTGTATAAACGTCGTCATCGCACAAGAATTGAAGCGCTTCCTTGTCGCCCTTCCAAAAAGCCTCAAGAACCATTTTATAAGCGGTTTTTGAACCTTCTAAGAAGGAAGTGGAATCAAAATTGCGGTCGGCGTTAGAAATCGCCTTAACGCCACTTTGCGCAGCCGTTTCGACGTTCGAAAGGTCCGTTCCTGGTACAACAGAGGCCGCGTCGCCACTGGTCGATGGCTGCCGCAACAAAGGCGATGCCTGCACTTCAACAGAGCGGCGCGCCGCGGGCTCTTGTTCATGCCCGGTACGTTTGCCAAGCACTGCGTAAAGGCGAAGGCCCAAGAAAGCGGCGACTAGCGCAAGCAATACAATAGTAAACGTCACAACGCCTCCATGCGGCAAAAGCTCAATATGGTTTCTAAGCGAAATCTGATCGCGAAGGTCCCTCATAAAAGCATATAGGAATGAATGATACGGGTTTCAAAGGGCTTTGCCCAAAGAAAATTGCGCTTTACCGCAAACGCAAGTATCATTGCCCTTTGATGTCACGCCTGCTAGGCGCGACGGCCATCAAGGGTCGTTTATTGCGGCTGAGACAAACAACAAGAAAGCACGACACATCATGGCCGACGAAACAAGCACCATCGTTTCCGACAAAGTAAAAGCTAATGGCGAAGACACAGCGCCCGCTGTCGGCATGTTGAACCAGTATATCAAGGACTTGTCGGTTGAAAATCCGAACGCGCCACACAGCTTCAACTGGGAAGGCCCGCCGCAAATTGATGTGCAAGTAAATATTCAAGCCAACGCGATTACAGACGAAGTGCATGAAGTCGCCTTACGGCTCGCCGTCAAGGCAGAGACGGACGATGGCGTGCAGTTCTCCGTTGAGCTGGATTATGGTACCCTATTTGGCCTACGTAATGTCAGCGAAGAGCAAGCGCACCCGTTCTTATTTGGCGAAGCACCGCGCTTGATGTTCCCGTTTGCGCGCCGCATCGTTGCGGATGCAGTGCGTGATGCCGGCTATCCGCCACTGGTGCTTGAACCGATTGATTTCAACGCACTCTACATCCAGCAGCTTGCCCAAGCACAGCAAATGGCAGAGACGCAGCCTGCCGGCGAAGCCTGAAGCCGACGGCACCAGGTGAGCAGATGAGCCTGGTTCGCAACAGCATTACCATCGGGGGGCTGACTTTGGTCAGCCGCGTCTTGGGCCTATTGCGTGACATGTTAATGGCGCGCTTTGTTGGCGCGGGCCTCGCGTCCGATGCCTTTCTGATTGCGTGGCGTTTACCCAATCTGTTCCGGGCCCTTTTTGCAGAAGGCGCATTTGCGGCGGTATTCGTACCGTTGTTTAACAAGAAAATGACTGAAGCCGAACGCGAGAAGGCGGATCAAGGCCTAATCGCCGCGCGCCATTTCGCGAGCCAAGTGCTGTCGGTTTTATTCCCGTTTCTGGTGCTGTTTACCGCGCTCATGATGCTCGCCGCTGGCCCGGTTGTCTGGGCCATGACGGGTGGCTTTCCCGATGGCGGGCCGGAGAAGTTCGCGCTGGCGCGGCATTTGACGATTATCACTTTCCCGTATCTGGCGCTGATCTCGCTCGTTTCTTTGCTTGGCGGGATATTGAATTCGCTCAACCGATTCTGGGTCAATGCAGCCGCACCAATTTTGCTCAACATTTGCATGATTATCGCGCTGATATTCTTCCGCGGCGATACCGAAGTGGAAACGGCCGTCACGCAAGCGATCGCAGTGACCGTGTCGGGCGCGTTGCAGTTATTGTGGCTCATCTGGGCCTGTCATCGCGCGGGCGTTAATCTGAAACTTAGCTTGCCGCGCCTCACGCCCGATGTGAAGTTAATGCTCGCCCTGATTGCACCCGCGGCAATTGGCCAAGGCGCGATCCAGTTCAATTTGCTAATCTCCACCTCATTCGCGGCGCGGTTCCTGCCCGAAGGCTCGGTATCGTGGCTCTATTATGCTGACCGCTTGAACCAATTGCCACTGGGCCTGATTGGCATCGCAATCGGTACCGCTATTTTGCCAGCCTTGTCTCGGCAGATTGCCGGCGCAGATAGCAAAGCGGCATCCGATACACAGAACCGCGCCGTCGAGCTGGCCCTTTTCTTTGCGATGCCGGCGACGGTTGCGTTGATTGTGTCTGCTATCCCGATCGTCCATGGCATATTCGAACATGGCGCCTTTACCGCGGCCGACACACAAGGAACCGCGGCAGTGCTGATGGCATTTTCGGCAGGCGTGCCCGCTTATGTGCTCATCAAGGTGCTTACCCCTGGATTTTATGCGCGTAGCGACACCAAAACGCCGTTGCGCCTGGCTTTATGGGCGATGCTGGTCAACCTTGTCGGCAACCTCATACTCATCTGGCCCTTGGCGCATATTGGCGTCGGTGTGGCGACAGCCATTTCGGCTTGGGTCAATGTCGCATTGCTGTGGGTCACATTGCGCAAACGCGGCCATATCGCCGTTGATGCACGCTTAAAACAAAAGGCATGGCGCATAGTTTTGGCGGCGGTCCTTATGGGCATCGCGCTCTATTTCGTAAATGCACTTATCGAAGGTCAAGTTGGTGCCGGCTTATGGCGCCGCATTGCCGTTTTGGTCAGTTTGATAACCGCTGGCGGCGTCGTCTATGCACTGGCTATATTGCTGTTCGGGGCCTATCGGATTAGCGAGCTCAAATCCCTTTTCCGCGGACGTGCAACGGCGCCTGCGGCTCCTGCAAGCGAGTAATATCTATGCGCGTCGTTTCCGGTATTCAGCCAACGGGCAACCTTCATCTCGGCAATTATCTGGGCGCAATCCGCAACTGGGTGAAGATGCAGGATGAAATGCAATGCCTGTATTTCCTCGCCGATTTGCACGCCATATCGATGCCCCATGTGCCCGAGGAGTTGACCGCAAACACCCGCGAAATGGCGGCCGCGTTGCTCGCCTGCGGGCTAGACATCAATAAGGCAATCCTGTTCAATCAGGCGCAAGTCCCTGCCCATGCCGAGTTGCAATGGCTGCTCACGGGCACCGCCCGCATGGGGTGGTTGAACCGGATGACCCAGTTCAAGGATAAGTCCGGCAAGAATCGCGAAGGCGCGAGCATTGCGTTGTTTACCTACCCTGTTTTGCAAGCCGCCGACGTGCTGCTGTATCAAGCGACGCATGTGCCTGTGGGTGAAGACCAGAAACAACATTTGGAACTTGCCCGCGACATCGCGCAAAAGTTCAACACCGATTTTGGCAAGGGCACCGAGATTTTCACCTTGCCGGACCCTATCATTCCCAAAGCCACCGCGCGCATCATGAGCTTGCGCGACGGCAGCGCCAAAATGTCCAAATCGGACCCAAGCGATATGAGCCGCATCAACCTGATCGATGATGCCGACACGATACTGAGCAAAATCAAAAAGGCGAAAACCGACCCAGAGCCGCTACCATCGGAGGCAGGTGGTCTTGAGGGTCGGCCGGAAGCCAAAAATCTAGTTGGCATCTATGCTGCCTTTGCGAACGAGACCGTAGAGGACACGCTGGCGCGCTTTGGCGGTCAGGGCTTTGGATCATTCAAGCCCGCGCTGGCAGAGATTGTGGTCGAACATCTGCGCCCCATTTCGGAACGCTTTAGTGCGCTCAAGGACGACCATGAACAGATTGACGCGGCATTGGCCAAGGGCGCAGCAAAAGCGCGCGAATTAAGCGCCCCTACGTTAAAGGCAGCTTATGCAGCACTTGGCTTGCTGCGTTGAATATTATTATATCTTTGTTCAACCGCAGTTCAGCGAAACGATTCTAGTTTTTGCACGTGAATGGCAAGTCGGCTTCGCGCCGCTTTTGAAGGGAATGCATCGATGAAAAAGGTCGCAACTTTTCTCGCTCCTTTGGCACTGCTTGCTTTGGGTGCATGCGCAACGCCCTTTAACGCCGATGTTTCGCGCTTTCAGGAACTGCCGGCACCGCAGGGTCAGACCTTTGCGATCCGCGCGGCCAATCCCGCCAATGCAGGTGGCATTGAATTTGGGCAATATGCCGCATTGGTCGCGCAGGAACTGCAGAAGGTTGGTTATGTGCCCGCATCGGGCGACACCGCTAACATGACCGTATCACTGGATTATGCCGTCGATGCAGGCAAAGAACGTGATATCTTGCGCCGGGACCCGTTTTACGACCCTTATTGGGGCTTTGGCAGCTTTTATCGCCCTTATATTGTGCGTACACGTCGCGGCGCGCGCTATGTCATGGGTTTTTATGATCCGTTCCTCTACAGCGGCTTCAACCGGCCATATGACGTGGATAGTTTTACCATATATACTGCCAATCTGGATCTAAAAATTGACCGCAATGGCGACGGGAAACGCCTGTTCGAAGGCAAGGCAGAAGCCAAGTCGCGTTCGAACAAACTGCCTTATCTGGTGCCAAATTTGGTTGAAGCCATGTTCACAGGCTTCCCCGGAAATGGTGGTGAGACCGTCCGGATTTCCGTCGCGCCCGAGGAAAAGCGCTAAGCGTTATTCAGGCTGTCGCATTTATACGCCGCAGCCGAGTTCGGATTTTCCATAAGCCGCGCCTTCACCCTGCGTAGCGGCGATGCCTGCATAAAGATTCGTACCCGTGAACAATCCATCGCGTCCAATGTCGAAGCCTTGCGCGCGAAATACTTCCATAACCTTCGCTGGGGCGTCATCGAAATATAAGGATTGCGATTCATAATGTTGCGCGATGCCTGTCAACGACAATCCTTCGAACGATCGGCGTAGGCGCAGATATTTGCTTTTGCCTTCAACCGCTGCAAAGGCCTTTTGACGGGCAGATTCACTGGCAAATTCCTTTGCCTCCAATGCCTGCCATTGCGCCCGTAACTGCCCGGAGATTTTGGTAAATTCGGTACCTATTTCGCCGGAAAATCCGCAGGTCTGGGGATTGAAACCAATGGTAATTGGCTTACCCCCAAGGCGCGCCAAGATCGACGGCGCATCCGCAAGATATCCGAAGCGACCATCGGCAAGCTTCACTTCAATGAAGTTATCTGGCGTGGTCCCTATCAGCGTCAACTGTGCGCCCTCGCGCAGCCGGTCAAGCAAAACACTATCGGATAAGGTTGTGGCCCAGACATCGATAAATCCATCTGCAACCCAAGGTTGATCATTGAGCGATTTTACCAAAACTGGCGGCTGATTTTGCGACAAATTCACCAAAGCAACAAAGCCATTGCCATCACTTAGTTCAAGCCACCCGCCATCAACGCCTGAACCTGGCTGAATTGTGCCAGTCACTTGCGAGCCGCGGGGCAATTTGCCCAATATGACACTGCCATTTATCGTCGGCTTATCGCGCAAGTTCGCATCGGTGATTGCGAAAAATATCTGGGCATCGGGATTTGAAGCCTCTCCGGCTTCGGTTGCGGGCATATCTGCATCCCGTTTCAAATCGTCCGCAATGAAGAGCCAGAAATATAAGGCGGCCACGACCAACACGATAGCAACTGCCGTAAATGGCATCGACCATCGGCCCTTATTGGCGGCCGACTTGGGGGGTTTCGGAGACGTTTTTAGCTTCAGAGCACGCCCGCAGCTGGCGCAGAAAGCGGCATCATTGGCCGAAGCCGCTCCGCACGAGGCGCACAACTGACTCATAATCGTCCCTCCGACTCACGTCCTTGGGATAATCATTGGAAAGCCTGTTGAAAAGGGGTGGAAATTTAGGGTCGGGACCTAGGCTTCGAGCTGACGGAGCAATGCGCGCACATCATTGTCCATATCGCTGTCCTGCAGCCGAAGTCCTTCAACCAAGCGCACCGCATGGATAACGGTGCTGTGGTCACGTCCCCCAAATTTGCGGCCGATTTCAGGATAGCTACGCGGTGTCATCACCTTGGCAAGGTACATCGCGACTTGGCGCGGACGCACAACGGCACGCGCACGGCGCTTTGAGGACATTTCGCTCCGGTCGATGCGATAATATTCGCAAACCGCCCGCTGGATCTCATCGATGGTGATACGGCGACGGCAGGCGCTCAAAATATCCTTGAGCTGCTCTTCGGCCAATGTCCGCGTCACAGGCTTGCCTGTTAACTGAGCATAAGCGAGCAGCTTGTTCAAGCCACCTTCCAGTTCGCGGACATTGCGGCTGATGGTACGGGCCAGAAACTCAACGACATCTTCACCCACCTGCGCCTCTGGCATATTGGCGAGACGCTGCTCTAAGATTAAACGGCGCAATTCCAGATCAGCAGGTTGAATGTCGGCAACTAGGCCCATCGACAGACGCGACAATATGCGCTGGTCCACGCCATCAAGCGCTTGCGGCGCGCGGTCAGCGGAAACCACCAAACGTTTGCCTGCACCAATGATGGCATCGATCGTGTGCAGAAACTCTTCCTGCGTCGACACTTTGCCAATGATGAACTGGATATCGTCAATCAGCAGCACATCAACGGCACGCAGCCGTGCCTTAAACTCCATGACTTCCTTGCGCCGCATCGCGGTTACAAATTCCATCATGAATTTTTCGGCGGACATATACAAAATCTGTGCGTCGGGATTTACCTCAGCATAAGCATGGCCAATGGCATGCATTAGGTGGGTTTTGCCTTGGCCCGTCGCGGCTTGCAGATAGAGTGGGTTGAACAAGGGCTTGTCTTTCGACGCCACGCGCTCTGCCGCACTCAGCGCCAGAACATTGGTTTGGCCCTTCACGAAATTGGCGAAGGTCATGCGCGGGTCAAGCGCCGACCGCGTGGCTTGTGCCTCACTGCTTTCCTGCGCGACCGCGCGTTCTGCATGGGTTGAAGCGCGGAGCAATTCGACTCGTGGGGCACCGGGGCGTGTGCGAATCTTCAGCTGCTTGACGCTGCTATTTGTGCTGGACCATGCCAAGCGCAAGCGGTCGGCATAATGATCAGAGACCCAGCTTGCCGAAAAGTCCGAGGGCAATAAAAGTTCCAGCGTGCCCGTCAGATCGCAATAATCGCCCAGGCTGATGGAGCGAATCCATTGGCCGTAAACCTGCGCACCTAAATCGCGACGCAAGCCGGAGGAGATATTATGCCAATCGGCGTCAAAACGGGCGTGCGATGAAGACGCATCTTGCCCACTGCCAGATTGACCGATTTTGTTGTGCGATACTGAATTGCCTTCGGCCAACGTGCCTGCCCCCATTTTCCACCCCAACCAGTACCACAAAACCGCGCGCTATCTACCGAACACGGGACGAACGGGGACTGGCCGCGCATTTGTTGCCAAATGCAGCCACGGTACCTGATCATTCTCCATGTGAGGCATTGCCCGACTGTCGTCATGCGTTGCTGGAATGCATTTCTTAGACAGCAAAAAACGAGTCTATCAAGAGCCGCACTGCAAAAAAAATGAAATAAATGGCATTGACTCGCCGGGACCCAAGCAAATGCGTTATCTATTTAGTAAGTATTTGATATACAGTTATTTTTTATAAATATTGAATTGTGCGCCCCCCGAATCGCGGGAAATCCTTACACTTCACATTTGTGACAATTGGCAAAGAAAAACCCGCCGTGTTTGCGGCGGGTTTTGAATGTCTAAAACCGGAAGGTCCGGCGTTATCAGTATCGCTTAAGCGAGACCGCCGACCGCCTTTGTGAGGCGACCAAATTTGCGCGAAGCTGTGTTCTTGTGTAGGACGCCCTTGGATACGCCACGCGCCAATTCAGGCTGCGCTGCGGCCAATGCAGCAGTTGCCGCAGACTTGTCGCCAAGTTCAATCGCCGATTCGACCTTCTTAATGAAAGTACGGATGCGGCTGACGCGTGCGCCATTCACTTCAGTGCGACGCGCATTGCGACGGATACGCTTTTTTGCTTGCGGCGTATTGGCCATTTTTGTCCTCGAATTTCAATATCTGAAGAGGCGCGCCCATGCGGTGCGCCTGTTGAAGGAGCGGCCCTTAACCCTGCCCAATAGATTCGTCAACCTCATAATGCCGCCTCATCGCTGGCATTTCGGGCAGTGAAAGGTTGATCGTCCCGAATCAACACGTCGCAATATGATACTGCCACAGGTGCAAGCTTCACCCTCGCGGCCATAGACGCGCCAGTCCTTTGCAAAATAGCCAAGCTCCCCATCGGGCGCGGCAAAATCACGCAAAGTAGATCCGCCCGCGGCGATCGCAGCAGTGAGCACCTCTTTGATTGCGGCGACCAATCGGGTCAGGCGCGCTTTACTGATGCTTGCGGCGCTGGCCACTGGGTCAATGCCTGCCATATGCAGCGCCTCGCACACATAGATATTCCCCAGGCCGGCCACGACATTCTGATTGAGCAGCATGGCCTTTATCGGCGCTTTGCGGCCGTGCAGTGCCCTTTGCAGCACAGACGCATCAAACGCATCCGACAGCGGCTCTGGTCCCATTTTGGCAAAGAAGCGATAATCGTCAATCTGTTGCGAATCGATAATATCCAGCGACCCGAAACGACGGTGGTCGTTCAATGCAACCACGCGTCCACTTGCGGTTTCCAGAATGAAATGGTCGTGCTTTTCAATATCAGCCGGGTCAACACGCCAGCGGCCGGACATGCCTAAATGAAATATCAACACGTCCTGCCGGTCGGTGTAGATTAATCCATATTTCGCCCGCCGCCCAAGCGTTTCGATGCGTGCGCCCGTCAGCCGCTGGCGCAAATCGGGCGGAATCGGCCAACGGAGATCCGCCCGGCGCGGTTCGGCGCGCACGATAAGTTCACCTTCTAAGACCGAGCGCAGGCCGGAGACAGTGGTTTCGACTTCGGGTAATTCGGGCATATGATTTTGCACCTAAGGGACAGGCCCACCTAACAGTCTTTGCGGCTGGCGCAACAATCGGCTAGAGGCAGCAGGATGAATGACACCGTATCCTTTGGCTATGAGGAAGTTAGCCCCGCAGAAAAGACGCAGCGCGTTGGCGCCGTCTTTTCTAATGTCGCGCGTAAATATGACATTATGAACGACGCGATGTCGGGCGGCTTGCACCGTTTATGGAAAGATAGCTTCGTACGTCGCGTAAAACCGCGCGCGGGCGAGGATATTCTCGACATGGCCGGCGGCACGGGCGACATTGCATTCCGCATGGAAAAATCCGGCGCGCAGGTCACGGTTTCCGACATTAACGAAGACATGTTGGATGTCGGTATGGAACGCGCCATGGAGCGCGGCATCGACAGCCTTATCTGGTCTCCACAAAATGCTGAGACGCTGACCTTTCCCGATGCGCATTTTGATGCCTACACAATCGCCTTTGGCATCCGCAACGTAACGGACATTCCTAAGGCCCTGCGTGAGGCGCATCGTGTGCTGCGTTATGGCGGGCGTTTTTTCTGCCTGGAATTTTCTACGGTCGAATGGCCTGGCCTTGCGCAAATATATGATGTGTACTCGGACAAGTTGGTGCCGAAACTGGGTAAGGCCATCGCCGGCGACGAAGACAGCTACCGCTATTTGGTCGAATCCATCCGCCGTTTCCCCGATATGCAGAATTTCAAACGCATGATCGGTGAGGCTGGCTTTGTACAAACCAAGGTCGAACCCATATTGGGCGGTCTGGTCGCAATCCACAGCGGCTGGAAGGTTTAACCCCGCACCTCATGACGCGTCCCGTTACCCACATCCTTCGCTTGCTCAAATGGGGCCGCATATTAGCGCGCCATGGGGCACTTCGCGCCATTGAGGCAGATCGCAACACCCCTGCGCAAGTGAAGCGCCTGTGCCGCATCGCGCGCTTTGGGACGATCCAGCCAAAAGTGCCCGATTATGCCGGCGCATTTCGCGCCATTGGTCCCGCCGCCATCAAACTCGGGCAAACATTGGCGACACGGCCGGACATCATTGGCGAAGAAGCTGCGCGTAATCTGCTCATGCTGCAGGACCAGTTACCACCCGCGCCCTTTGACAAGGTCTATGCGCAGATCGACAGCAGCTTGAATAAGCCAGCGGCGGCATTGTTTGATTATATCGACCCGGAACCTGTGGGCGCTGCGTCCATTGCGCAGGTGCACCGTGCGCGCACGACCGACGGCAAGGACGTCGCGGTCAAAGTGCTTCGTCCCGGCATTCGTGAACAGTTCGCCCGCGACATTGAAACCTATGAATGGGCAGCTGCACATTTGGAAGCGCTTGGCGGCGAAGCGGCACGGTTGCGACCGCAACTGGTTATCGCCAATCTGAAACGCTGGACCTTGCGCGAGCTCGATTTGCGGCGCGAGGCGGCAAGTGCGTCTGAACTGAAGGACGCGATGGTCGCCGTCGAAGGCTATAATATTCCGGCCATCGATTGGGATCGGACGTCGGGCCGCGTGCTGACGCTGGAATGGATCGACGGCGTTAAGATTTCCGACGTGGATGCGCTCAAGGCAGCGGGCCATGATCTCAAAAAATTGTCCGAAAAGCTTGTTCTCACATTCTTACGCCAAGCCATTTCGGAAGGTTTTTTCCATGCCGACATGCATCAGGGCAATTTGTTCGTCCGCACCGATGGGACGATTGTCGCCATTGATTTCGGCATCATGGGCCGGATCAACAGGCAAGCGCGTTTCTGGTTGGCAGAAATTCTCTACGGCCTGACCACCGGCAATTATAAGCGCGTCGCCGAAATCCATTTTGAAGCACAATATGTGCCCAGCTATCACAATGTTGACGAATTCGCGACGGCGCTGCGCGCGGTCGGCGAACCAACACGCGGCAAGCCCGTTAGCGAATTATCGGTCGGGCAAATGCTCGACAGTCTTTTCGCTATCACCCGCGATTTCGATATGCAGACACAGCCACATTTGTTGCTGCTGCAAAAAACAATGGTGATGGTTGAAGGTATTGCGACCTCGTTAAACCCAAGCATCAACATGTGGGACGTAGCCGCGCCTTATGTGGGTGAATGGATACGCGGCGAGCTTGGGCCAGAAGCTATGCTCGCCGACGGATTGCGTAAACAGGCTGATACGTTGAAGATGATACCCGACCTCATCCGCCGATTGGATGAGCAGCTCCCCCGCAAAGGCGGCGCGCCCGAACCGCCCCCCTTGCCGACCGTCCAACTGATTTGGGAACGTAAGGGCAAGAGCAATGCGGGGCGCTATATATTGGTCGCGGCGTTGGCGGGGGCCTTGGGCGCGGCTGGCATGTGGGCGATGGGGTTAAGCTAATGTCTACCAAACGCATCCTTCTAATCGTCACTGGCGGCATCGCGGCTTATAAGTCGCTTGAACTTGTCCGCTTGCTCAAGCGGCAAGGCCTATCGGTGCGCGCGGTCATGACGCAAAGCGCGACCGAGTTTGTCACGCCCTTGTCCATGTCCGTCATGACCGAAGACCAAGTCTATGGTCATATGTTCGACCTCAAGGAAGAGCGCGAGATTGGGCATATCCAATTGAGCCGACAGGCCGACTTGGTCGTCATCTGTCCTGCCACCGCCAACATATTGGCAAAAATGGCAGCGGGCATATCCGACGACCTCGCAACCACGATTTTGCTAGCAACCGACAAGCCAGTGCTCGCCGTTCCTGCGATGAATGTCCGCATGTGGAACCATCCAGCTACCCAGCGGAACTTGGCGCAATTGCGCGCCGATGGTGTCCACATCATGGATCCTGATGCAGGCGCGATGGCCTGCGGCGAATTTGGCCCCGGAAGGCTGCCTGAGCCACCCGCCATTGCCGAGCAGATTTGCGCGATGTTGGGGCATGATTTCGATATGATGCTGGCATCGGGTCGTTCACCAACTACCGTCCCGAGCGATGCGGCGCTCACAGCGGAGCGGACGCATCGTCCCTTGTCCGGCAAGCGCATCCTTATCACCGCCGGTCCAACGCATGAGGCGATTGACCCTGTGCGCTACATCGCCAATCGCTCTTCGGGGCGTCAGGGCTTTGCCATTGCCGCCGCTGCTGCAGATCTTGGCGCAGAGGTCACGCTCATTGCCGGCCCCGTGCATCTGGCGACACCGCCTGGCGTCGTGCGCATTGATGTGGAAACTGCGCTCGAAATGCAGGCAGAGGTGGAAAAGGCCTTGCCCGTCGATGCCGCTATCCTCGTTGCGGCCGTCGCGGATTGGCGTGCAGCGCAAGCGCCCGAACAAAAAATCAAGAAAGACGGCGGCACTATTCCTGCGCTCAACCTAACCGAAAATCCGGATATTCTTGCCAGCCTCGCCGCGCATGCCAAACGTCCAAAGCTGCTGATTGGCTTTGCGGCCGAAACAGAGAAAATTGTCGAACATGCGCAGGCAAAGCTCGTCAAAAAAGGATGCGATTGGATTGTCGCCAATGACGTATCGGGCGATGTAATGGGTGGTGCAAATAACGCCTTTCATATCGTGACCAAAGACGGCGTTGATAGCTGGCCCGAAAGCGCCAAGGACGTGATTGCCCGTAAATTGATGGAGAAGGTTGCCGATGCCCTCGCAAAAGGTTGATATCCGCGTCAAGCGACTGGATCATGGTGCTGGCCTGCCAATGCCGGCTTATGCGACATCAGGCGCGGCAGGCATGGATATTTGTGCGGCCGAAAGCCTGACCTTGCGCGCTGGAAAACGCCACGCGGTGGCAACCGGCTTCGCCTTTGCCATTCCCGATGGCTATGAAGTTCAAGTGCGTCCGCGCTCCGGTCTTGCGCTGAAACATGGCATCACCTGCCTCAACACCCCCGGCACCATCGACAGCGATTATCGCGGCGAAGTGAAGGTCATTCTTGCCAATTTGGGCGACGAAGATTTCGTGATCAACACCGGCGACCGGATTGCGCAAATTGTTGTGGCACCTGTCACCCAAGGGGTAATGGTTGAAGTCGAGGCCTTGGACGATACCGAGCGGGGCACCGGAGGCTTTGGTTCCACTGGCGTATGACGCTCAACGACCAACAGCTTGACCGTTACGCCCGGCATATAGTGCTGCGCGATATTGGCGGCGCGGGTCAGGCCAAATTGCTGTCGAGCCATGTGCTCCTGATCGGCGCAGGCGGTATTGGTTGCCCTGCTATACAATATCTGGCGGCGGCAGGCGTTGGGACGATCAGCGTGGTGGATGACGACATCGTGTCCCTGTCCAACCTCCAACGGCAAATTCTGTATAGTGAAAGCGACATTGGCGCGGCAAAAGTTGATGCCGCTGGCGCCGCCGTCGCGCGGTTGAACCCTGATGTGATATTCCACGGCCACAAGCAGCGCATTGACCGCGCCACCTCTTTAGACATTCTATCGAGCGTCAATGTCGTCATCGACGGTTGCGATAACTTCGCAACGCGATTGATCGTCAATGACCTATGCCTTGCCGCCAAAGTGCCTTTGGTCAGCGCCGCGATTGGCCAGTTTCATGGCCAGATTGGCACCTTTACCGGATGGCAAGCCGACGCGCCTTGCTATCGTTGCTTTGTCGGCGATGCGCATGACCCCGATGACTGCGATGATTGCGCCACGCAGGGTGTCTTGGGGGCGATGTGCGGCATAATGGGCGCATGTGCTGCGACAGAAGCCATCCGTGCGCTCACCGGTTTTGGGGAGGCCCAAATCGGCAAATTGCATTTGTTCGACGGCATGGGCCCTGCAATGCGGTCTATCCGCCTGCCAAAAGACGCTGCTTGCGGCAGCTGCAGCGCCTTAACCGCCTAATAATTCATCCACCCATTCTGGCACCAATTCGGTTGCGGGGCCGTGCCGCGATTCTTCGAACCATGAACTGCCGTGCGATAGTTCAAGGTTCAGCTCCAATGTTTGTATACCCTTTTGCCGCGCCTCGCGTACAAGACCAGCGGCGGGATAGACCGCGCCAGAGGTACCAATGCTGACGAACAAATCTGCATGATCCAGCGCATGGTAAATTTCGTCCATCCTGTAGGGCATTTCCCCAAACCAGACGATGTCCGGCCGCATCTGCCCCGCCACGCCACATGCCGGACAGGCTGGCCGATCGATTAATGTTGTGCGCCATTTATGGCGTGCATCACAGGCATTGCACCAAGCGTTCAAATGTTCACCATGCATATGCAACAGGCGCTGTGCCCCTGCCCGTTCGTGTAGGTCATCCACATTTTGCGTGACGAGCAGCAGATTGCCCGACCATGCTGCATCCAATCGTGCCAGCGCATAATGCGCCGCATTTGGTTCCACCTGCTGAATACGTTCACGGCGCATATCGTAAAAGCGTAATACAAGGTCGGGATCACGGGCAAAGGCCTCGGGCGTGGCCACATCCTCCACCTTATGCTGCTCCCAAAGGCCCCCTGCGCTGCGGAAGGTATCAATCCCGCTCTCGGCGCTAACGCCAGCGCCCGTTAGGATGAGGATATTTTTGATCTCTTGCCCCACATGCTTTCCTTCATCGTCACCCAAAACTTGTTTCAGATGGCTAATATAGTAAGACCCGAACAATAGGTCAGGGCAAGAGATATGAAAATTGGAATAATTGGCAGCCAAGGGCGCATGGGACAGGTTTTGGTCGATGCGATTGCCGCAGACGGCCATATATATGCAGGCGGCGTGGATAAAGATGGCGATCTCGCCGCATTGACTGCCGCCTCCGACGTGCTTGTCGATTTTTCGAGCCCGCATGCAGTGGAAGCTAATCTCGACGTTTGCGTCGCGGCAGGCAAGCCCATCGTCATCGGCACGACAGGGTTGGAAGAACGCCACCATTTCCTCATCGACGACGCCGCGCGCGACATCGCCATTTTGCAAACGGGCAATACGTCCTTGGGCGTAAACATGCTTGCCGCCTTGGTGGAGCAAGCCGCGCGACAATTGGGCGCGGATTGGGATATAGAAATCCTGGAGATGCACCACAGGCACAAGGTCGACGCCCCATCGGGCACAGCGTTATTGCTCGGCGAAGCCGCCGCCAAGGGCCGCGCGATCCATTTGAAAGATCATAGCGAACGGGGCCGTGACGGGATCACCGGCGCACGCAAGGCCGGCGATATCGGCTTTGCATCCTTACGCGGCGGTAGCGTGGCGGGCGACCACAGTGTCATCCTTGCATCCGACAATGAACGCATCGAGCTTATCCATCGCGCCGAAAATCGCACAATATTTGCCCGCGGCGCGGTGAAAGCCGCGGTCTGGCTAACGCCGCAAAAGCCCGGCCGATATAATATGCAAGAGGTCCTTGGCCTTTGAAGAAAGCAGATATATTCGAATTTTATCGGCGCTTGGCGGAGGCCAACCCTGATCCGGAAACCGAATTAGCTTATGGTAACCCTTATCAATTGCTCGTGGCCGTCACCTGCTCCGCGCAATCGACCGATGTCGGGGTGAACAAGGCGACAAGGGCTTTGTTTGAAGAGGTGAAGACGCCCGCGCAAATGGTCGCACTTGGGCTAGAGGGCTTGAAAGCGCACATAAAAACCATCGGCCTCTATAATAACAAGGCGAAGAACGTCATCGCTCTGTCGGAAATCCTCGTCCGTGATCACGCCGGCGAAGTGCCCGCCAACCGCGATGCGCTGGAGGCTTTGCCCGGCGTGGGCCGCAAAACTGCCAATGTGGTGATGAACACCGCCTTTGGTGCGGAAACCTTCGCCGTCGACACCCATATTTTCCGCGTTGGCAATCGCACCGGAATTGCGCCGGGCAAGACCGTGATTGCGGTCGAAAAAGCGTTGGAGAAAACTACGCCAAACCCGTTCCGCGTGGGCGCGCATCATTGGTTGATTTTACATGGCCGCTATATCTGCAAGGCGCGCACGCCCGAATGCTGGCGTTGTCCCGTGGCTGACCTATGCCGCTTTAAACCCAAAACCTCCGCACCCAAAATCAAGTCCACAAAGGCCGCTCTTACGTCATCTTGAAACAAGTTCAGGGTGACACACAACTATCGCTTTTGTTGGCATTAACGACAGATTCCCTTCGTCATCCCAGCCTGCGCTGGGATGACGGGAGTAGGAGCGGTGACGGCGGCGACGCGATTACCGCCTCGACCCTATACGACTTTATTTCCCCGTCCAATTCCCGGGCCGCTTCTCAACGAACGCAGCCATGCCTTCCTTCTGATCTTCTGTACCAAAAAGGCCATGGAACAGGCGGCGTTCAAACACGACGCCTTGCTGCAATGTCGTTTCAAATGCTGCGTTGACCATTTCCTTGCACGCAAGCGCGGCCAAAGGCGCCATGGCGGCAATCGCCGTGGCGGTCTTAACGGCTTCGTCGACCAGCTCGCCTGCCGGAACAACCTTCGCAACTAAGCCTGAACGCTCTGCCTCGACCGCATCCATCATCCGGCCCGTCAGGCACATTTCCATCGCTTTCGCCTTGCCAATCGCACGCGTTAGGCGCTGGGATCCACCCATTCCGGGCGTGACGGCGAGCTTGATTTCAGGCTGTCCAAATTTGGCCGCATCGCCGGCTATGATGAAGTCTGCCATCATCGCCAATTCGCATCCCCCGCCGAGCGCGAAGCCGTTGACCGCCGCGATCCATGGCTTGCGGGTGGCGGTCACGCGGTCATAGCCTGCGAAGAAGTTTGCGCCATACATGTCCGCGAAAGATTGCGACGACATTTCCTTAATGTCCGCGCCCGCGGCAAAGGCCTTTTCGCTACCTGTTAGGACGGCGCATCTCTGGCTATCATCGGCATCAAATGCCGCAAAGGCCGCGATGAGGTCGGCCAATACCTGACTGTTCAACGCGTTCAACGCTTGCGGCCGATTCAGCGTCATCAGCGTCACGGCGCCGCGTTGTTCGACTAACAAAGTTTCATAGCTCATAGGGGCTTCCATTCTTCCTGTGCCGGCAATGCGGCAAAAATATCGTTAATGAGGTCTTCGGTAACGCCTTCCGGCATAGCGGGATCCCATTGGGGCGCATTATCCTTGTCGACGATAACGGCGCGGACGCCTTCGGCGAAATCGGGACGAACGAGCACGCGGCTGGCAATGCGATATTCCATCGCCATATTATCGGCAAAGTCGGTCAGCTTCAGGCTCTCCGACAATTGGCGTAAGGCGACTTTGCAGGTTTGCGGGCTTTTGGTCCTTAAGGTCGCTAGCTCTTTCATCGCCCATTCGCTCTTATCACCTTCAAGGCTTAGGAGAATATCTTCGAATTGGTCGGCGGCAAAATGGCGATTAATGTGCGACAGCGTTTCGACGATTTTCGACGCCGGCGGCGTTTCGGATAATGTCCCCAATATGCCATCAATACGCGCGACATCTTCGGCCGCAATCCTTGCCTTGGCGTCCGCAAGCGCGCTGCTCGGCAGATAATGGGTCGCAAGGCCAAACGCGAGACACTCTGCACCGGCCACGCGTGCCCCGGTGAGCGCCAGATACTGCCCCATGCGCCCTTCCAGCCGCGACAAATACCAACCGCCGCCTACATCGGGAAACAGGCCAATACCCGTTTCAGGCATGGCAAATTTGGTATTCTCGGTCGCTACGCGGAAACGCGCAGGTTGGCTGATACCCACGCCGCCACCCATCGTAATGCCATCCATGAACGCCACGACAGGTTTGGGAAAAGTGAACAACAAATGGTTCAATTGATATTCGTCATGGAAGAATTTTCGGCCCGACACGCCGCCGTCATTAATGGCCGAATTGCGTAAGAAAGCGATATCTCCTCCTGCGCAAAAGCCACGCCCGTCTGCATGATCAACAACTACGCATTTCACCGCAGCATCGTCAGCCCAAGCGCGCAATGCGGCTGTCATCGCGTGCACCATCGGCAATGTCAGCGCATTCAACGCCGATGGCCGGTTCAGGCTGATGAAACCGGCATGACCATCCACGCGGATTAAGATATCATCGGTCATTGGCGCAACAGATCCCGGCCGATAATCATGCGCATGACCTGATTGGTCCCTTCAAGAATGGAATGAACGCGCAAATCGCGCCAGAAACGTTCGATAGGATAATCCCGCAAATAGCCATAGCCACCGAAAAGCTGCAGCGCTTGATTAACAATCTCGCTGCCGCTGTCGGTCGACAGGCGCTTTGCCATCGCCGAAAAGCGGGACTTGTCTGGCGCGTTGGCCGTGACCTTGGCCGCGGCGATATACAATAATGCCCGCGCCGCTTCCAAATCCGTCGCCATGTCGGCCAGCATGAATTGTGTATTCTGGAACTCGGCCACCGGCTGACCAAATTGTTGACGCTCTTTGGTGTACGCAATCGCCTCATCCAAGCATCTTTGCGCGCCGCCCAGTGAACAGGCACCGATATTCAACCGCCCACCGTCCAAGCCCATCATCGCAAAGCGGAAACCATCGCCTTCTGCGCCCACGCGATTGGCAACGGGCACGCGGCAATCTTCAAAAATCACCTGCGCCGTTGGCGATGCGTTCCAGCCCAGTTTTTTCTCCGGCGCACCAAAGCTCAGCCCTGGCGTATCTTTGTCGACGACAAGGCACGTCACGCCCTTGGTCTTTTCTGCACCCGTGCGGACCATCACGACATAGACGTCATTATAGCCAGCACCCGAGATAAACTGCTTCGTGCCGTTCAGCACATAATGATCACCATCGCGCCGCGCGCTGGTTTTCAGTGCCGCAGCGTCCGACCCGCTGCCCGGTTCGGTCAGACAGTAACTGGCGATTTTATGCATCGACACAAGGTCGGGCAAATAGCGCGCCTTCAGCTCCGCACTGCCAAAAGTATCAATCATCCACGCGGCCATATTGTGGATGGAAATGAACGCGCTGGTGGTGGGGCAGCCATAAGCCATCGCCTCCATAATCAACGCCGCCTCCAACCGGCCAAGGCCAGTGCCGCCCGATTCTTGCGAAACATAAATCGCGCCAAAGCCAAGCGCGCCGGCGGCTTTCCACACATCGACCGGATAATGCGACTTTTCGTCCCATTCAGCGGCAAAAGGAGTGATGGCATCCGCGGTGAATTTGCGTGCCATATCCTGTATGGCGAATTGATCATCGGTGAGTTCAAACTGGTTTTGCATATGATCGCCCTAGCATCGCCATTTTGAGTTATCCAGATATTAGCTGGGAACATTATCGGTATCGCGGGCACCTTGCATCCGCCCATTTCGTTCGCGCAAACGACGCTGTTTCGATGCGCTTGCGTCAAGGCAAAGGCGTAAACGTAAACCGGGTCTAAAAAAAACTTGGCGCAAGGGCGTCATGCCTGCTAACCGCTCTCGGCCCGCACCCATAGCTCAGCTGGATAGAGCGCTGCCCTCCGAAGGCAGAGGCCAGAGGTTCGAATCCTCTTGGGTGCGCCAGATTTCCAGCAAAACAC
>Ga0208022_1000017_pt1 | contig 114567 bp, 173 predicted proteins | sample ColrivemetaGS747_FD_187622 | JGI IMG/M metagenome (GOLD analysis project Ga0208022, IMG submission 187622) | Estuarine microbial communities from the Columbia River estuary - Freshwater metaG S.747 (SPAdes) (version 2) | ecosystem: Environmental > Aquatic > Marine > Intertidal zone > Estuary ...
CGCTATACGGCGTGTCGGCTTGATAATGTCAGCCCTATACGCTACAATTCCACTATAACTACTAACGAAAGAATAACAGATAATGACTATCACATACTCACTATGGGACGGCGCTCAACTACTAGGCGCAGGGTTCACCGCTAAGAGCGCAGACGAAATGAATAAGGTCGTAGCAGACCTGCAAAAGGTTTCTAAAAATGTTGTAGCACACATGCGAAAGGTAGAACAGAACTAATGTCATACGCATACTCATACGCTACAAATAGCATAGACAAATACGAGTCTATCCAATCGTCTGTATCAGACGCATACGCATACCTAGATGAGGTAGATGAAGAACAACCTCCACTAGATGACTTTGATGATGTAGATGATGAAGAACTAGCAAAAGTATTCGCACTAAGTTGGGATAACTAATGAATAGACTAATAACTACACTAGTACAGATAGCCCTTCTAGTACCCGCCCTATACATGGGGCGCATGATGTGGCGTGAGATCGTAGCCGATTTTAGAGAGTGGGATAACTCACACTAGGCTAACGGCGTGTCGCCTTGACATGGGCGATAGCTGCCCCTACGAAGTGTGGGGGCTGTGGATAACTTACGTATGTCTGTGGAAAACCCTTGAATTTTGTGATGTTTATCACAAAAAAAGATTTATCAAAATACGGCGTGTCGTGTGGTAAATGTCAGTCCCCTCTGCTATAATTCCTACTATAACAACAACGAAAGGTCGTTAAAATGACACTTGAAGAATACAAGGCGCACGTTGAGGCGCAACGCAAGGCTAGCCTATTAAAGGCTATCGCAACAATGTCAGAGGCTAATGATAAGATGTCCTCTCTATTCAATACTAAGGAGGCAGAATAAATGGGTTATGTAGAAATCTTTCGCATAGATGATGAGGGTGCTGGCTGGGTAGATTTATCCGAGGCAACACCCGATGAATTATTCAACATTGAATTAGGATTACTAAATGAAGGGGCGTTTGAATAATGGCTAGTAATTGGACAACATTCGCAACTGTAAGAGATTACCCTAGCGGGCTAATGAATGAATGCGTATGCGGGCAAGTAGTCCTTGCGCCAAAAACACGACACGAGAATTGCGAGAATAAATAAATGAAAAAATACACATTCGGCGTTTGGTTAGACATAGACGCAGAGGACGAAAATCAAGCGTTATCTTTATTTGATAGCGTTGTGAAAAATACTTTTGTTTCAGATTCTTATTGTTTTGAATGGAAAGAGGTTGCAGATGAAATCGCAATTTGAAATTGATTTAGAAATCAAAGAAAGTTTTATTGATTTACTAAATGATGTTTATCCAACTGTAAAAATTGGTTATTCAACTTTTACTCCCGCCGAGATTTTGGAATGTTGCGACCCTATCGCATTTTCAATTGGGCTTATTGAACACGAGGATTATCTAGCAGAAATGGAAAATGAATGAGCGACTTATTTGGATTTGAAAAAACAATTCAATTAGATCATCTTAACGATGAGCAAATAAATCAGCTAGATGAAATTCTAAAAGATTTTCAATAACTAGCGGCGTGTCGACTTGACAAAGTTGATCCGCCCGCAAAGGCACGGGGTCGGGCGTGTCGTTATGAAAGAGTTATAAAAACCCTGGAATTTTACGGCGTGTCGATTTGACAGACAAAACGGACATTTTTATGTGACCTTTATCACACGACTTGAGCGTCTTATTATGTGGAATTACTGGCTAGTAATGTGAAAATGTCAGACCCATAGGCTATAATTGCTACTATCAACAAACGAAAGGTGACAACTAATGTCAGCAAATGTCTATACTGTCGAAGATTTACTTATCGGCAAAATGTACCGCTCTCGCTCAGTAGAGGGAGAGATTATCTCAGCAGAAAAACACCCAGCCTGCCTACACTATGACGGCGCGGAAGCGTATCGTGTAGAGGTACGCCCTGTTTATTCTACAACTAGCGGAAAATCAAAATGGTTTGGAAATACTACTTACCGAGCCGTTGCCGTAAAGGTAGGTGACTAAATGATTAAAAATTATTTAGATGAAAACGAGTTTTATTTTATTAAAGATGAAATGAAATTTCATTGTGATGAAAGCCAATTTATTTATGTGTGTAAAGCACACGGCGAACAAATGGGTTGCTATTTCTGCGAATTTGATTACTCAAAAGAATGTGAGTGTGAAGCGTGATTAACTCAGTAATGCGAATAGATTGCTCAGAGTGTAACTCAACAGGTTTAATTTTTTTCGGAAACGAAAATGATTTCGATGTCGAAACTTGCGATTGCGATTTCGGCAAAGAACAAGATTTATTTTTTAACTAACGAAAGGGAAACTATGTACCAGATTACTTTAGCCTATGATAGCCAGCCTATCCACTGGAATAAAAACTATGTAGACGCTTTAGAAGCGTTCACCGATTTTTTAGCGTTCACCGATTGGGGATTTGCTAATGAATACTCAACTGTAAATTTACAAATGCCAACTGGCAAAATGTATACAAAAACTTTTTATCGTGAAGGTCGAAAGGTCGTAACAAAATGATGACTCGCAAAGACTATGTGGCAACCGCTGAAATCTTAAAGTATGCCAGCGATAAAACTCACCCTGCCTTATTTTCTAAAATTGTAAATGATTTCGCAGAGATGTTTGCGAAAGATAATGAGCGATTTGATGTAAGCAGATTTCATGAAGCGAGTGGGTATCATGTCCCAAAATTCACTTCGAGATAAAGTAAAGCGTATTCAGGAATTGCGTCGCAGTAATGCGGCGCAACCTGTACGCAATAAAAAAAAGTATTTTAGAAAAATAAAACACAAAAAGAAAATTGATCTAGAATAATGTAAGGGCGGCCCCTAAAGGAGAGGGGTCCAAATGTGAATTACGACACATTTTAAAAAGCTCCTGAAAATGCGGCGTGTCGATTAGTTTTTGTCAGTATATTCTGCTATACTTGCCATTCAACCAACGAAAGGTTCAATTATGAACAACTGTATCGCATGCGACCAAGAAACTACCCAATTTGTAACCGACGACGGGGAATACTATTACCCAGTATGTGGAGAGTGCTACTAATGGAACAATTTACTGTTGCTTGTCTTAACTATGAAATTTGCGGGGCTCAAGAAATTTTCTATTCTGATGAAGATTATGAAGTCTATGGTGATGACTATACCTGCGCTGAATGCTATGCGTCTGAGGAAATGGAATTCTATGAACTAACTGGCTGGGCCGACTCCGACGCCCTTGCTTCCGCTGGCCACGGTATGGATGAGGATTACTAATATGTCAGACCTAACCGCTATAATTACCCCTATGAAATTGAAACGCTCTAACGATAGAAAGGTGGCTAACCTTGTCACAAAAAATGGAAAGCAAGCCGCAATTGCTAACACTTTCGGATTACCTGCTGGAAAGGCTTACTCGTGCCCTGGTGCCACTAGTATTTGTGAAAGCGTTTGCTACGCAGGAAAACTCGAAAAGTTATTCCCTGGAGTAAAAACTAATCTGCTACACAATTGGGAATTGCTACGCAATGCCGATATGGATACAATGCTTATTCTATTAGATGAGATGATTGTTGAATTTATTGCTGATTGTGAAAAGAAAGGCGCCCCTAAATTATTCCGTATACACTGGGACGGAGATTTCTTTAATGATATTTATACATACGCATGGAAAGTAATTATTTCTAATCATCCTGATGTTCAATTTTGGGTTTATACACGAGTAAAGTCTGCAGCGCTTATTCTAAAAGATGTTACTAATCTTTCACTGTACTATTCCACGGATGATGAAAATAAAGAAATAGCATTCGATTTGAAAACTAATTCCAAGGTCCGCCTGGCCTATTTGGGAAAGACATTCGCTGCAACTGAAGACACAATGAAAGAATTGACTGGCAAGCCTGGCGCTAAATGCCCTGAGAATATGAAAAGTATTCCACTTATCTCTAGTAATGGATCCGCATGCGTTTCTTGCGGTCTCTGCGTTTACGGAAAAGCCGACATTAGATTTTCTGCGAGTAAAAAATAATGGCAGAATTAATTGGTACCGTGATTGGATTTATACTATGCAGTGTACTTGTATTACCAATACCTATAGCAATATGGGCAGTCCTAAAATCCTTTTAGGGCTCCGCCCCCAAAAGAGAGGGGTTATCCACAGCTTTAAGTAAGTTATCCACAACCCCTGGAAATGTGAGTATTATCACAAAAGCTGCGACACGCCGAGAATGGATTAGGTAATGTCAGTGCTATACGCTATAATACTCTTATACCAACAACGAAAGGCAAAAAATGATAGTAGAACATAGTCTAAAGTTCATAACTGAGTTTGCAGAAGGCCATCCAGTTACTCACCAAATGCAAATGCTTGACGAGTCAATGCGTGTGCAAATGCTTGAAGGAATGCTAAAAGAATTGGTAGGCTCTCGCTTAGGTCCTATCCTTGATGAAATAAATAAAAATGGTACTTATGCAATTCTAAAGGTGGCTAACTAATGGGATACAATACAGCACTAGATTTATCTACTGAGTTAGATTTAGAAATGGCTATTTCTATTCATCTACAGAGTAATCATTACCCGCCCGTTCCATTATCTATGGTCGAACCATGTATCGAGGCTATTGACGCATACTATGACGAGGACTATGATAAATTGATCGAAATGCCCGAAGGCGTATCGTATCGAGGAAGCACCCACGCACCCGCTCACGCAATTATAGACCAGCACCATCTCCACGCTTGGCTACCTGAAAGTGACTAAGGTCACATAATAACATTCTCAAATAATGAGATAGGGCTAGACTAATGTCAGACCCCAATGCTATACTACTAACCTAACAAAGAAAAGAGGCAATAAATGACAATAGATAATCATCTCTATCAGGTGGGCGATTTATTCACCACACTAAAGTCAAAGAAAACAGGTGTGATTAAAGAAATCCACCCACAGGCATCTGGCTCGGTGCGTGTGCTACTAGAAATGCCAACAAAGGAAACTCGTTGGACTTCGGTATCTGCTAAGGCACTATTAGGCGCATAGCCTAAAAGCAGGGGGGTCGCAGAAATGTCAGACCCCTCTGCTATACTTACAACTTAATAAACCACTAACCCACCTAACGAAAGAGGAAACACATGGCTAGAAGCAAAGCAATCTCAGTTAAAATTGCAACACCAAAGGTAATCAAGGCACTAGAAGGCGCACTAGCAAAACTAGAACTTGACTACACATCACAAGAAGCCAACGAAGCAAAGTATGAAAAGGCTCGTAAGGCTTGGCAGAAGGAACTTGTTGATTATGCAGTAGCAAACATCAAGAAGGCAGAAAACTTCCGCACTAACTTCCGTTCTTGGAATAATCAGTTAAACATTGACTTCGACCTCACAGTATCAGAGAAGGACTTGCCTAAAGAGCCTATCAAGGATTTTGAGCAAATCTCTATCTACAACTATCGTGAGCAGAAAGAGGAAATCTCTAACGCAATCCGTATCTTGCAGATGACAGATGAGGAAACAGTTTCCACATCAACTTATCAAGCGGTTGCTCGTTATCTCTAAATAAACCAACGACCTGAGTAAGTCGCCAAACTGCTCACACTTCGGTGTAACTACTAACAAAGGCAATAAAATGAAAAATCGTTTTCGTGTAGAAATTTATGACGCAAACAAGTTAAATGATTTAACTATCTATTCAGATAGCGGAGTCGATAAAGAATATTTAACTGAATTAGTAATTAGTAACATCAAACAATTCAGCGGACGTGTTAATGCTTATGCTTATGACGCACAGAAAAAGAAAAAGATAACAGCAATGTTTTTTGATGAAGACACTGTGCACAAACTAAAAAGCAAAATTCAAAGCGCTGCACGTATAAGCTTTAAACTAGAGTAGAGCTGGGATCTCCCAGTTCTGCCCCCAAAGGTGAGGGGTTATCCACAGGCTTACGAGTACTTGTGGATAACCCTGGAATTTTGTGAGAATGATCACATGTCACAATTTGGACAAATGAGTGTTTAATCTAGACAATGTCAGTGGCACCTGTTATACTTACAACAATAACCAATCGAAAGGAAATAAATTCATGGCTCATAATCTAGAAATGGAAAACGGCGAAGTTGCTTTTGCTCTTCGTGGTGCACCTGCATGGCACAATCTTGCTAACCGAATCTTTACACAAGATGAGGAAGTAACTACACAGACAATGCTTGAAGAAGCAAAGTTGGCTAATTGGAATGTTCGTCTATCTCCAATCACTGAGCATATTCCAGAATCTTGGAATGATGTATCTACCGCATCTCTTGTAATTCGTGACAACCCATTCAACAAGGGAACAGATGTTCTTGCAACAGTTGGAAAGCGTTACAAGCCAGTGCAGAATGAAGAATTATTTGCATTCGCTGATGCTATTCATGATGCTAATGCTGATTGTCGTTGGGAATCTGCTGGCTCTCTTAAGCAGGGCAAAGTTGTATTCGGTACAGTTGATATTCCTCGCACAATGGTGCTTGACCCACAAGGTGCTAATGATGCAACAAAGTTGTATCTAATCGTATGGACATCTCATGACGGGTCTGTTGCTGTTCAAGCAGCGGTTACTCCTGTTCGTGTTGTATGCCAAAACACTTTGAATCTTGCAATGCGTAATGCAAAGCAATCTTTCAAGATTCGCCACACGCAATCTGTTGAAGGTCGCATTCAAGTTGCTCGTGAAACTCTTGGGCTTGCTCTTGGTTACTTTGATGAATTTGAAATCGAAGCAAAAGCAATGTTCGAGCAATCTATTACTGATGCTGAATTCTCAAAGTTGATTCAGTCAATTTATCCAAAGCCTGAAAAAGATGCTAAGGGTGCAATTAAGAAGTGGGAAAACAAAGTTGTCCTGCTTGATGATTTGTATCACAACTCACCAACCAATGCCAATATCAAAGGCACAAAGTGGGGTGCGTTTAATGCACTTACTGAGCGTTTAGATTATTATCGTTCAGGACGTGGAAATGGTGAAACTCTTATGGCAGGTGCATCAGGGTTTGACCCAGTTCTTACCGCTGAGAAAAACAAAATCAAGAAATTGGTTTCTGCTTTCTAAATAAATAAAATCCTGAGCAAGATTTAAAACTGCTCACATTTTTTATTGGTCTGTTAGCTCAGTTGGTTAGAGCGCTACCCTGTCACGGTAGAGGTCGACGGTTCAAGTCCGTTACAGATCGCACCGCCCTCAAAGGTAAGGGGGTTAAAAATGTGTTACGAGTCACAAAAAATTTTCCTGGAATCCCTTGTAAATGTCAGTGGCCTCGTGTATAATTCTCTTCATGACCAACGAACTAGTATCAAGTAAATATACATTTGTCTGTGACCCAGATGAATGTGATTGTCTAATTGAATTAACATCATCAGATGGATTTGGATTCCCATCAGGTGTGACAGAACTCACATGTCCATGTGGCCGTAAGACAACCTTATTGTCAGTGGAGCATGCTACAATTGCACCAACAACAACGAAAGAGGAAAAAATGGAAGATACAACAACACCTGCAGTAACAGTTCCCGATACATATAACTCCAACCTATTGGTTACCTACAAAGTAATCCGTGGTTATTCAGATGCAGAATATGCAACTGATAAGGTTGCATCTATCGAGTGGGATTTACATAATGGACGTCAATCACAGAAGCGTGTAACTACTCTGCTATCTCAGATTGATGCAGTCAAAGAAATTATCTGCGAGGCATATGCTGATTCAGGTGACCAAGATACACTTCGTGAAATTGCTGAAGCGCTTTCAATTGAACTAATCAAAGAAGTTCAGTTTACTGCATCTGTTGAAGTTAGCGGAACATATTCATTCAATATTCTTGAAAATGACTATGATATGGACCTTGAGTCAGAAGTTACAGATGCTCTTTATGCTGATTCAAATAACGGTAACATCACAATTGATGACACCGAAGTATGTAATGTGCGTGAGTGCTAATGTACTTTGAACTTACCGCTCCTACTCAAGTAGCCTTTGCGAGGGCTACTTGGGAAGCAGAGTTGCTTGGATTAGACCCTGAACAATGTGGACCGTTGACTTTCAACATCGGAACTGGTAGTATTGAGAAGGTAAGTCGCATTCGTGACAAGTATAACTTAACTGAAAGTTACTGGTCAGACAGAGAAGCGACAGGATATAAGGAGAAGTAATGTCAGATTATAAAGATGGTTTTCAAGACGGGTATAAGTTTGCTCGTGAAGAACTGATGGAGAAATTATCAGAGATTGATATCGCCGACATCGATTCTTGGATCCTTGACCGTCTTTCAGAAATGATTGAAGGTGGAAACCTATGATGGCTGAATGGCTTAAGTGTGATCAATGTGCAGCGCAAGCTATGTGGGAAGCAAAGAAAGATGCAATGTCCCTTTATTTTTGCGGACATCATAAAAACAAACAGGGCGAGTCTCTTGTGGACTGGGCCCATGAAATGGTACAATTACTCAACTACGAAAAAGAACAACAATTAGAAACGGCGGAATAAAATGGGAAATAGAGCAAACTTTGGATTCAGAGATTCTAAGGGCGAAACATTATATCTATATGGACATTGGGCGGGCTCAGAGATGCTGCACCACTTGGCCACTGCAGTAGCAAAAGCAGAACCACGGTGGACGGATGAGGCATATGCTACACGTATATGCATATCTCAATTGGTTGCACAGGAATGGGAATCAGAAACAGGCTGGGGTCTTTATATTAATCATATTGGGGACAACGAGCACAAGGTGCCTGTGATTGATTGGTCTAAGAAAACATTTACACTGTATGAAGAGGACCTATCTCAGGTAGTCTTCTCGCTGCCAATTGATAAATTCGTAGATAAATACAGTCGACTAGTTATGGTATAATTGGACCTAGGACCTTGGTCCTGGTTTTAATATAGAAATGAAATGGTGCGTCTAACTAGTCTGCGGGCCAGGCGCTAAGTAAAGCGGTTTATTTCTTTCGTTGGAAATCAGCAGCCATATTCATACCCCCCAGCTTTTAGCTGGGGGTTTCTATTTGCCCACAAAGGCTGAGGGTATTATAATTTGTTTACGACGTCAATATAAAATCGCCTGAATTTCTGTGATCTTGACCACAAAGCTGAATCATGTGGCATGTATCACATGGCAAATCTATTCCATTTGTCAGTGGTCTAGTCTATAATTAGAACATATCAACGAAAGGATATAAAATGCCAAATTGGGTATTTAATGGATTAACTATAGAAGGTAATCCTGAGCAAGTAAAATCTTTAATCAAGCAGATGAATAAGCCATTCGTTTATTCTATTACTGCAGTAGGTGATTTATCATATGATGTTAAGCAGACTAAGTATGTTAATCCTATCTTTGCTTTTCATAATATCTATAACTATAGAGATGCTGGTATTACTGATGAGGTATATCATGGACAACCTCCTCGTTCCACCGATTTTTCTGAGGCAATGAAGTTTGAGACCAATGACTGGTATAACTTTAATGTCCGTGAGTGGAGCACTAAATGGGATGTAGCCGTATCAGAAGATAATCTTTATCCTGATACAACTATCGAGGAAGCAGAAAATGGCGAGAACTATGTAGTCCATTATAACTTTAATACTGCTTGGTCTCGTCCAATAAATGCTTTGCTTAAACTATCTGCACAATACCCTAATTTACTTATGACTTTATCTTATGAAGAAGAAACAGGTTGGGGTGGGGAGTTAGAGATGCTTCGTGGAGAAATTATCTCAGAATCAGAATACGACAACCAATGTCGTGATTGTGATGCCATTAACCAAATGGAATACTGTGAAGAAAATGACTGTGGCGAAATCTGTGGCAATTGCCACTGGCTTGGCGAGGCAGACCTAGAGGCTGTAGCAATTTGTCAGACCCATAAGATATACTTAGACACTAAAGTACCCGAATATAGAAAGGCGGAAGCATAATGGAAGCATTTACAGATACAGTAGGAGAACATATCCTTGGAGCAATTCAAGTAGATATTGAGCAACACCTATTTGAACAATGGAACAGTAAAAATTTAGATGAGGGTAGCGATTATGCGGAATGGCAATTCATGTCATTTGCTCCTGATAACTTAAAACAATCATACAATGAATATTATGGCTATATTGAGGGAGACGAATACTGCTTATGATTACTACACAGGAACTAATTAATTATATCTATGATGACAACTTAATTCATTTTGATGACAGAGACACATCTGATGATTGTGATTGTCACATTCATATAACATTAAACACTATGGTTAAATATATGGAGGCAATAGAATGTTAGGTTACGAAATATCTGATATAAATATGATGCTTGCCACTATTAATATTGCTTGTAAACAATTAGGCAATTCAGGCATTTCCAAGGGATTAGAAGAAGTATCTAGTTTCTTAGAAGGATTATGGGCGGAGGGCTATTTTGACTAAGTCATCTCAATTCCTGGAATATATGAAGATTCATTTAATTAGTCTTAACCAGGACTTAGAGGATGCAAGAAACAATGAACCTTTAAATGAGGATGAATACTGGGAATCAGATTCATTCTATATGGGAGCAATTGATGCAACCGAACATTTATTGTCAGTGGCAACTGATATAATGAACTCTACTAGCGAAAGGTATGAATAATGAATGCAGAAGATATTGGGCTCCCGCCCCATTTGCAACGCATGGTCAATGCTGGAGTATCAGGCCTTGACATCATGCACGGGGAACTAAAGAATCTAATGTTCATTGCTGAGCAAGAACTTTCAGACGCACAAGCAATTGAAGATGAATCAGAAGAGGCAATGGATTCCATGGCACGTACTGAGGCAACGGGACGACTAGACGCCTTGGTTGAACTATATCAACTAACTTATCAATTGTCATTTGCTATTGGTGAAGCATATGACCGAGAACTGAAAGCGGGAATGAAATGAAACCTGAAGATAAAGATAAACTAAACGAATGTATTGACATCCTAAGCACCACCGACCTAGGTCTCTCCTTGGTTTGGCTATGGACATGGGACGTCATCAAGTACAAAATGGAAGACGGGGACTACACCTGTACAGTAACAGAAGAACAGATGTGGGACCACCTGTGTGAGGCTGTAGAGGCTGGGCAAGGCTTCTCTCTAGAGTACGGTGCAGAACAACACAACGAAGATGTACATGATTGGATGTTAAACCGTGGGTACCTTGTGGATCCAGAAGAGGAAGAGGACGAAGATGAAGATGAGTGACAGGTACGTGAACGATCAATTAGATAAAGCCCAAAAGCTCCTGTGGGGTGGCAGCGAAACCGAAAACATTGAGGCCCATAACATCATTGCTAAATTAATTAAAGATCGTATTGAACAAACTAATTTAACATAAGGGCAGAAAAAGTTGCTTACGGTAACTATTTACAAATCCGTGAAAAGTTGCTATAATTAAATCAAACCAATTATCTTGAAAGGATAAAAACAAATGACAACAAAGCGTGAATATCTAAAAGCTCAGGGCATTACAGTAGGCGTTCGTGGACGTTTCTCAGGTGCAGCAAAGGTCGCCCTCCAAGAGGCAGCAACCAAAGGAATTGTCTTTACAGCAGAGCCAGTTAACAAGGCTAAGTAAGGACCCAAGTGTGGGGCTGGCGATAGCGGTGGGATCCGTGGGCATTGCCAGCCCTGCTTCATTTTGGTATAATAGACAGTTAACGAAAGGCGGAAAATGAGTAAGTCAAACGAAATCAAGTTAGCAGAACAACTGATTAATCTAACAGAAGACCATTGGTTCAATCCAGCAATCATGGCTCGATACATGGCTAATCAACCGTACTACACATTAGATAGATTAATGGAACTGGTAAGTCAGGTCATCAAGGAGGTATCGCTTCGTCACGGGAACAACGATTATGACGGGGTGGAATCAGAAGGAACCTATCTAGCCAATGAACTAAACGAAGCAATCAAGCAAATACAAGAATACAAGGAGTTTGAGTTTCTTAAACTTCCTAAAACAAAGGCGGAACTATTCAAATCAATACCTCAGTCCTATAGGATACAAAGAGAGTATGAGGAGAAGGAATTCGATGAAGTTAATTTAATCAATTAGGCATATACAATGAATATGAGCATGCCTGGTTAGATAGATAAACATATCTAGCCCAAATTATCCACAGGATTATCCACATCCTGTGGATTTTTTGCATGTGTGGGCATGAGGGCAAATTTTTTCGTTTACGACCACATGATCAAAATCCCTGAAATTTATAGCTGAGGGAAAAATTTTCTATTTACGAAGGCCTTGACAAAATCCCTGAAATTTGCTACACAATATGTCTAAATGATTTAAGATACATATAGAATGTCGACAAATGTGTAGAGAATATGGCAAAATAGATCAAAATTCCTCATGAATTCTATTGACAAATATGGATCAATATGCTGCTATATATGTCCAAATTGTCCTATTGACATTACGCCCATCTGTATGTTATGCTCAATTACATATGTATGTTTATATAGATATAACTATAGTATATGATATGTTGTTTATAGTATAAATTCTCCACTATGCTCCACTTTACTCCACTAAATAAGCCTCTAGGAGGCTGATAGAAAGGAGATAAAAGGGAGGGGGATATAGGAGTTAGGAGCTAATTTATTGCAATGGGCTCTTATTCTTAGATGGTCTTCTAGACCAAGATGAAGCCTTATTTGCATTAGTTCCTCTAGATGTAGACTCTATTAGGGCTTTATTCTTATCTAATGCTTCTTGGGCATATTGAAGCTGTTGATCCCAATTGAACTTCCGTTTTTTTGCCATTACTTGCTGTTCCCGCCTTTCAACAATTATGAGTGCATCCACAATCTGGACACTCTTCGCCTCCAGCAGATTTACAATCATCGCACCAGTCTGGTGGATTTTGTTTATATCCTGGTATTTTTGCTTCAGCCATATAATATATTATACTATATTTATAGTATCCTAGTCAACTAGGTTATGCTCTATCTTACTGAGCATTCCAGACACACAAATGGGTCATCATTAGCCTTATAAAATAGGATCAGACATTTGCTACATGCTACCTTATATGGCTCAGTTTTAGCAAACTTATTATATGATGATTCGAATTTATCCATAGCTTATCTCAGTGTTTTACAGCCTAGGCAATAAAATGGGTTACGCATATCATCCATATGGATCACAAGAGTTTGAGCACATTTGCTACAGGTAGCCTGCATTAGGTTATGCTGCTCTAAATCATAGATTGAGACTTTTAGAGTCTTAGTATAATATACCTTAGTTAGGTACCATGTAAGTGCTATTAGTATTATAGTTATCATTGTTCTATTATATCATTTCTTCTTGGTTCTATTAAATACATCTCTTAATAGTTCTATTGGTGAGGTTAGGACTTCTTCTTCCAGCCCGCCGTATTTGTGCAGAATCTTTAATAGGATGCCCGCTATAAATAGATCATCTGCCAATGCCATCCAGGGAAATAGTATATCAAATGGGTCAATTGGTACAGATAGGTACATAACGCACAATATGGCTATGATCTTAATACGGATTGGGCATCTATCAAATTGAGCTTTGTAAGGCTTAAATAGCTTATCTAGTCTTTGCTTTAACATATATATTCATTGTAGCATTTAAGTCACGTAGTGACAATAGGGTCTCTACCGCCGAACTTTTTCACTAATTGGGACCTATATAGTATATATACTATATTAAGATACTAAACCTTGATATGAATGACACGCACACACGCCTACTACTTGATAGTTTCTGTCTACTTCGGCTAAATCATTATATGTAGCTACAGCTTGACAGTAATGGCACTTCTCTGTCTCTTCCGCCTCTAGATAGGCTTCAAGGTTATCTAAGATACCCATGTTATTTATTCCTTGGAATGAGTGTCTGAGGTCCTTCTGTGCCGAACATAGACTTCTTTACTGGTACGCAGTTAGGGACTTTCTTTCCGCCCTTATCTTTCATACCAACCTGCTTATATCCGCTCCAGCAAGCCTTTTCTAAGTTGTCCCATTTATCTTCATCTGGGTTATCTGATTCATATCCCTTTGAGATCTCTTCATCTGTTAATTCAATGTTGTCGTTGTTTTCCATAAGTAAATTATACCACTTAAGCTTCCCCGCCCAATTCATAACCATCAGGGGCAGCACTCACACCGTATCTATCTGGATCATCTAGAATTTGCTCTAGCAGTCCTTCTGGCACATCATGACCAGCATTGATATGTTCCCTAACATGAGATATTAAATGACCATCATCATGTATTTCTTCAGACATAGAGAACAATGAGTATTGATCTGTGGGCTCATTAAGGTAGCAAGCCTGACATTCAATCCAGCCACCAACATGTGGATAGATATATATGTCGCTATCAAAGAATCTTGAGTAGGCCATTACATTGACTTCTTAACTTTATTTAGTGCTTTATGAAACTTTACGTATCTAATTGGGTTCTTCCAAAATCTAAGTGGAAGCTTTATCTTCTTTTTTGACATTATATCCTCCTTATAGATGTATTTTGTTTACAGGCTCTTTAGACCAATGAATGTATGATTTAATATATACTGCTGCATACGCTATAGCTGAAAATATGAATCCGTATTGGCTTGTTATTACTGCATATGTTATCCATAGACATTCGTTAAATAAAAGTACAAACCATCCCCATTTATCTTTTCTGCCTACAAAGTATATACCTGCTACGCCGATTATGGCTAGTATCCATGACCACCACATATTATATCCTTATCGTTAGATATCTATTATATCATTAAATGTGTCAACGTAGTTGACTGGGATCCCTCTACCGTCGCCGATTTCACTAATTGGGGTCTGAATTTCATGATATTGTAAATGAAAGTCTAGTAGATTATGTGTGGTTGCACAAAAACATATTGGGCAATGTGTTATCCACTGAGATTTATCTTCCCAATGTTTACCCACCTATTCGTAGTCCTCTTCTAGAAGCAATGCTGCGTTCATCCATATTTCCCCAGCTGGATTGATTGAGTATGTCATGTACATATGGCTATCGCACATTAGGCACTCGGGCATAGTTTTAAGATTTAGGGTCGTTACATGAATTTCTTCACCACACTTACACTTCCAACCATACTGATATGTCATTGATTGCCAATGTTTAGCCAAAGGGCTATCGTGCCAACTCATTATGACTTTACATTTCTCCAGAAATGAGGTATAAATACCTTTCTGCCGCTTATTAGCTGGTTAGATCCATGAGAATATGGAAGTTTAGCTGGGAACAAAGCTATGCTTCCTGCTTCTGGAGTTATTGTCACATCTAAGTCCTTAAAATATAACTCGCCACCCTCATAGTCTTCGTTGATATAAACAACAAATGAATATTCAAGCATATCTTGATGCTCATTCCAGTCAGCATGTTGTCCCATAACTTCATTTTCTTTATATTTATTTAGCACACAGGCTGAACCTAAATCAATTGGTATATTTATATTATATTCTTTAGCATATTGTTCTGCACAGTTTACCATTGCATCTATTACTTGCTTAACTAAGGCCGCAGACTCTTTATTGCTTTCAGAGTCTTTTAATAGCAAATGTTTCCTATCTCCATAAACATAGGGAGTAGTTCCATCATCAGGGTTAGACTGCCATGGGATCCATGCACTAATTAAATCGTCTTCTATTAATTCTACTTTATCTAACCATTCTTTAGGATTAGGCAAAGCATTTCTAAAAAAAGCTATCTTATCATAAACTATATCCATTTATTCTCCTATCAAGCTTCAGGTGAAGGAATCGGACCTTCATTATCAGTTTCGGAAACTGCTCTACGACCATTATAGGAACCTGAACTGTCCTTGGGGACAATTCGCTTAATTTCAAGATAGCAAACTGGGCACTCTCCTATGTGTAACCAATTACCTGAATCTAAGACAACCATCTCGGTTAACCTTCCTTTTACGCTTTCATTACAATGAACACAAAAGGCACTTAACTCTATTTTCATTACATGGGTCCGCTAAAATCTTTTCCGTCCCATTCATATCTTTCCCCACAATCACATTCCCAAATTGATCCTGAATGCCTTTTTTGAAGGTGTGTTCCAGACATTGTATGAGCGTTTATGGCCCATGGCAGGTCACACTTGTGTGCTGCTTCACCAACTATTTTAATCCATTTTGACATCTTGTTCGGCCTCTTTTAACCATTGATCTTCCCATAATCCAATGAGAGATTTATTGCCAATATCATCAAAGTAATAACGCTTGGCGTTACTATCATATGTCCAACCATACCACATATCGCCTTCCATCCAGCTGCATGAAGCTATATCTGTTAAGTCTGAACCAGTAAATACATCAGACAAATGGTCATACATATGTACTTCTTCAAAGATAGCTTTGCGAAGTGGTGCCCACCAAAATAATTTATGAACTAACCAATCAATCATTCTTATTCCATTTCTCCCAATACGCAACTCCGTCTTTATCACGGTCATTCCATTCTTCCCCGCTCATGTCAATATCTTTTAACATATCCTCTATGACCAGTTTAAGACGCATAGACCTATCTAAACCATCATTCATCTTGGACATCTGGATCCTTTTCCCATGTAAGTTTACCATCTTTATATACTGGCCAGTAACCGAGTGAGCGCCAGTCCATTTTCATAATTTTAGGCTCTTTCATATTTTAAGTATACTAAATATATCCTGAATAGTCAATGGTGCAAGTGGTATAATTATATATGAGAGATATTAATAATCGTATGCTATTAACTTATCCTAGATCTGGCTCTAAGTACTTAAAAGAGCTGATTAATCAAAAAACTGGTTTTATTTTAAAGTCTACTCATGATAAAGAAAAAGTTTTTAATAAATACATTATTTCTATAGTAAGAAATCCTAATGATACTTTAAGATCAAAATATGCAATGCAAAAACACTACGAACCAGGTAAAGTTTTCAATGATTACCCAGAAGCTTACAAAATATTTTATGAAAATTTAATTAATGACTCATATATGTTGATAGACTACAATGATTTAATCAATAATACTGACAGTTTAATTAAATATCTATTTAATTACTTTAATCTTATAGACAACGGATTACTTTATAAAACAAATCTTAAAGATTATGAAGGAAGTAAATATCTTGTATCCAGCAAAACATCTGATACCTATGGAAATATTGATATGACACAATTTGATCTAACTGAGCAAAATAAAATTTATGGCATAGCCTTAAATAAATGTATTAATGTTAATTAACAGTTTCCTGGCTCACTATACATTGCTAAATCTTCTGTATCAAAAATTGCACCATACCAGGTATGTCTATCATTACCATCTACAAAAGCAACTTTATGTTCGAATTCAGGTGCAACTGGTATGGAAACAAATCTTCCTGGCTTTGGGTTTATCTTATAGCTTTTATGTCTAAATTCTAGTTCCCCGCCCTTAAAGTCATCATTTAAATAAACACTAAATGATCTTGCTATATTGTCATTGTAGTCTGGAACTCTTTCATAATGCCAGTCAAAAGCAAAGTCAATTTCTTTATCAATATATTTTTCTTGATACTTTGGAATCAATAATGATTTTGCTTGCTGCTGTGTCATTCCCTTGAATGTTTGTAGCGTTGCAGCCTGTGGGTAATGACCAAATGGCAAAACCTCTCTTATTCTATCAAATATTGGATAGAACCATTCAGGTATTTTGTCTTGTGGCCCTGGTATGGTTGTTACATTTTTTTCATCATCAAGCATTACTTCGGCGCCAATAAATTTATTTAAAACATTTTTATATGGGGACCTCATGGTAACGTACCATTCGTTTTTATCATACATGTATGGCTTAAAAAGATTAATCTCTTCTTCTGTCAGGAAGTTGTCTATGTACCACAGATCTCCGTCAACAATAGTCTTTTCTAATTTCATATTACAATTGTACCATTAATTTTGTTCATAAAAGGACACCCCGTAATAGGTTAATCTATCATTACCTTGATGACTATTAACTGAGTGTGTGTAATCCTCGCCTGCGGGAATAAACACGAACATGTTTGCCTCTGGCTTTACAAGAATATCATTGTTTTTAAAGACAAGCTCTCCTCCTTCAAAATCGTCATTCAAATAAAGCACAAAGCTTCCAGCGACAAGATGATTGTTTTTATTTTCATAGTGCCAAAATAAAGCTGTTTTTTCTTCAACTGGCATTTCTGTCATTTTTTGTAAAACATATGCTTTCTTATATTTAATCATATCTGTATTCATTAGAGACTCTATCTTATTAAATATTCCACCATCTTTATAGAAAATAATTTTATTAGTTCCTTCTATAAACTTATTCCATACATTCTGCATTGGGTTTTTATCTCCGCCCCTTATCTCCCAACCAGAGGGCTCATGCGATTCTTCTAATAGTATTGAAAGTTCTTCATAAGATAAAAAATTTCTAACAACATAAACATTTTCATCAAGATACTCTTTCATCTTATTGCTCAAACAATCTGTCACAAACTTTACATGCATTATATGATTTACCAGTAAATGGGCATGAACCAGCAGTTATTATCTTATGTCCAAACAACTTACACCTTATTGACTTTATCATCTTTCCCCCATTAGTTATACCCAAGCTCTGCTGCCTTTGTATTAATTTTTGCTAAAACTTTATCTGAATCAAATCCAGCAAACTCATATTCTTTTTCAGTAGTAGACCAAAATATTATTGCATATCTATCTCCATCAATAACTTTTTTTCCTCCATGCCATAAGTCTGATGGGAATATAGAAAGATCTCCTGCTGACGGTTTGAATGTTATTCCGCCCATGCTATCATCGTATAAAGGAAAATCAGAAAACGGCACGAAGTCTTTTAAAAAAGAAGCTTCTCCACCAACATAGTTATCATTTAAATATAAAACTGCACTGTAAGATAGGGTAGAGAAATCATTATGTACATCCTGGTGAATCCTTAGCTGGATGTCTTTAGATAGTTTGGTTATTGAAACTCCGTAGAAATAGTGGTCTTTCCCGTCATCCATATGTTCTTTTTGAATTTCCATAAACTTATTTGAGCATCTAGTAATTATATCTTCTAAATCTTTAAACATAGATGGAGGCTTTTCGTCTGGGAATATCGCTCTAACCGCTAGACCCTTGTCGAAAGCAATGCCAACCCTATGTCTAAATTTTTTTTGATCATGACAATTATTGTCTATCCACTTGATTAGAAAATCAATGTCTTGTTTTTCTATAAAGTTATTAAATAGCTTTAATGACGGCATTAAAGTATGCATTTTTTTGGATTCTTTGTTGCCCATATAGGTAGTGCCATTCTAGCACCAGATACAATATTTGTTATCTCATGCATATACTCTGAATCAAATATAACTAGGCTCAGTCTTTTTGGCTTATAGGTTAAGCTATGGTCTAAAAACTTTAGGTAACCGCCATCATAATCATCGTTTAAGTATATTACACCACTTCTAAAAAGGTGCTCAGCGCCCTCATGATTGTCGTTATGAAATGGCAGCTTTGTATTTTTTTCAAACCTTGTCATCCAAAACGCAGTTAGGTATAATTCAAAATCATCTTTAAAAAAATTATAGCATTCATTTAAAAATTTATCGCTATATTTTTTAATAAGATCACTCATTTCTTCATGATCTGATAAAGCGAACTCTTCTGGGACATTGGATTGATACCTGAGATTGCCTGCAGCTAAAGCCTTTTTACCTATTGTAAATTTATAATTATTTAAATAGTTGTTGTTTATATAATCAATGAATGATTGTGCGTCCTCTTCTGATATAAAGTTTTCTATTACTTTAATCTTAGATTCAGGTAACAAGGAGTCGTATGTTCTAAATTCTGATTCTGGCATTATGTCTATAAGCAAATGTATTCTTTCTTCATCGCTATCATTATCTACCGAGTGTGGCTTTCTATTGTTTATCTCCCAACACTCCCCAGCCTTCATGTGAATCTTTTCACCATTTACAGTGTAATAAACCTTATCATTAGTTATTATTGGTATATGAAATCTTCTTACTGTATTAAGATAATCTCCTGAGTCGGTATGCTCTGTTACATTTTTATTACCTTCAAGTTTAATTAGCAGTACTCTAGCAGCTTTACCACAAATTCTTTCTTGTAATTCTTTTATAATTGGCATTACTAATTCATATATTTCTGGATCTTTCAGTGTGGGTAAAAACTTTTCACCATTTTGCCAAAATAAATGGTGGTCTTGAACAATGTATGTATTTGTATAAAGATGAGGATTTCTTCTTTCTGGGTACTGCATATTTTGCCTCGACTGGTCTAGTAGCCACTCCTCTTTTAATGCGATACACTTTTCTTTTATTAATTCTATATTAAACTCTTTAAAGTATATAAAATTATAATTTTTATCTGCTTTATTTATCATTGCTCAGTTATCCCCTAACAACTCTTTGCCACTAACATAAGAATATATTGCATAATCAATATAATTATTCTTTACAATCAACTCTTTTTCATCTGTTGTGAGCATATCTATCAAATCTTTAGTTGTATATACAACTCCCTTGTATTCTGTTGAGGAGGTATTTACCTTATTTAATAGGTTATAATCTATCTCTATATTATAATTCTCAATAAACCATCTATTTACTTTATCCATAAATAGGTCCAAACGTTCAGCAGTATTTACAATATTAAATGATTTGACATTACTCATTGCTAAATCTAAAGAAGTTTTATCATTCCCTACAAACCAAGTAAATGCTTTACCCTCATGAAAACCAATCTCTTTCATTAAGTCATCCCCATAATTTTCATAAAATCCTTTTAAGCTAAAAGACTTTTCATCTGCAGGGTTGCATATAAATCTTGCTTGATAGTTATTATGAAGTGCATAATTGGGATCATTAAATAAATAATATTTAAGTTTATCTAAATAAGTATAAATGGCATCGTATTCTGGTCTGCCTACCATTTGATATTTATAAATAAAATTAAAGTAGCTAACCCTTGCATCTATTGGATTTCTTAGCAGACATGCTACATCCATTGATGGATTTTTTTCAATAGGGTAAGTACCAAAATGACCAGAAACATAAGCTTTATCAAAAACATTAAATTCATTTGGATAGTGTGTGCTTATATATATCCTTAAATCTGTTTCAGATAAAGAATCACGCACACATTTTCCTACAAATTTTCCTGCAGTTTTTGGTATATGCAAAAAATAAAGCTGTTTCAAGGACTACTCCTTAGCTATTTTTTATAGTTGTATTGTAGTACTCTGGTGTTGGGTTTAGGAACCAATTATTCAAATCATCATAAGACATTGTGCGAATTTCTGGTGCGATCTCTTCATGACCCTCTGACGAGTTAAGATTAAGCGTAACCTGATATTTATCTTCTCCGCATAATGTATATGAAACTCTTCCAATTTCTATTGTAAAGGCGTGATCATATGCTACACCTTCTGAGTCAATTCCTGATGAACCTGCTTTTGTAATCATACTTCTTCCTCCTGTGATATTATCATGTCATTTACCACTCCCTCTGGGACGCGGCCTTCTTTTACTGCGTTCTCTTGATTTCTACGGGCATTTGATTTCATGTCTCCGATAGTCAAGCTTTCTTTAAATCCTTCTGGTAACTTTGAATCATCATCTAGACCTGCATAAGGATCTTCTAGCAATGGGTGAGCTTCTCCTAGAGCCCATTGTCTCTTAAGCTGGTACTGATGAATTCTTTCTTTAAGAATCATTCGTTCCATTTCTTGTAGCTCTGCTTCTGAATACCATGCGTCAGCATAGTCCCAGAAAATAACAATAGTATATCTTGTTCCGCCAGTTATTTCTGTAACGCTATGGATGTTTTCTGGTCCGCCTGGGAATGAAACAAATGAGCCAGCAGGAGGAATAACATCTAAACCATGATCTCTAAACTTTAAAACTCCGCCACTGTAATCTGGTTGAGAATTAAGGTAGATACCAGCGTACTGTTTGTTGTCACTCCAGCCCATATCATTTCCATCTAGATCTGAGCTATCCGAATGGTCATTTGCATAAGCTCCAAGTTCCCATTTTTGTGCATGCATGCTGTTAATTTTCATCGGACGCCCCGCGGCATCAGAAACATATTGAACCATTCTTGCACGAAGGTTTGCCATATATTCTTCTGTTATTGTAGTTCCATGCTCTTTATCAAAAGGAGAAACTACGTGCATACCATAAGATCCATAAAAACAAATGTATCTCCACTCTTCAGAATTAGCATTGAAAAATTTAATTAGCTCTTCACACTCTTCTTTAGATATAAAGTTATCGTACTGCCAAATGCCAGTTCCTCCTCCTCCGAGAAGCTTTCCTCCGAGCTGACTGACTACCTGTGTTTCTGACATGATGTCTCCCTTTTCAATATGTATTTACCCAATTATACCATTTCTTGGTTAAGCGGATAGTATTTTTGACAAAGCGTTAATTGTTGCTGCGATTCTGCCAATGTCACGCAGCTGCTCGGTTGAATATCCTTCTTGCTTTAACGTTTCATAATGTGCTTTTACACAGAAATGACATTTACCAATAATAGAAGATGCAAGGCTATATGCTTCAAACTTTGCTTTTGTAGTGCCCCCATGGGAAGCGATAGAATTCATTCTAAGCTGTGCTGGTAGCCCAGATAAATTTTGATCATCTGCCATCTCAATATATGGATACCATACGTTATTTTGTGCCATAATTGCACCAGCAGTAAGGGCTGCATTTCTTTCAACATCATCTGTTGCGCTTGCTGTAATGAAGGCGAGAAGCTTACCGTTACCAGTTGCAAATGCTGCAGCGATAGAAAGATACATGGCATGCTCTGAATCAATAGTTGATCTATTAATTACTGCATCAAGGTTTAGCTTGATGTCTTTAGCATATTCTGGAAGAGAATCCTTAAGCTGGTCTACCCAAGTCATTATAGAGTTTCTCCACCAATTGTTCTATTGCATGCACATAGCTCTCCTGTTTGAAGTGCATCTAGAATACGTAATGTTTCTTCTGGGTTTCTGCCGACGTCAAGGTTATTTACAGTTACATGCTGGATGATGTTTTCTGGATCTACAATAAATGTAGCACGTAGTGCAACTCCTTGTGGTGTTAAAATACCAAGTTGTTCTGCTAGGCCAGCAGTTGATTCTTCTGTCTGATCATTCCATTGCCATCCACGTATTTGATCTGCAAAAGACCAGGAATTAGTCTTAGCTAGGTCTTTATGTGCATTTCTCCAAGCAATTTTGCAAAATTCATTATCTGTAGACCCAGTCATAAGAACTGCATCCCTGTCATGAAAGTCTTTTGATAGCTTGTCGTATGCAACAATTTCTGTTGGGCAAACAAACGTAAAGTCTTTAGGGTAAAAAACAATTACTTTCCATTTTCCAGGAAATGATTTTTCTGTTAAGGTTTCAAATGCATCTTCTGCATAATCAAGTCTTGCTGGCTTAACACCAACAACTGAAAATTGATTGAGTTTATCTCCGATTGTTTTCATAATATTCTTTCTTTTGTTTATAGCATACATTGTGTATACTACCTATTATACAATAGTTATTCGACCTGGTCAATAGATTGTTTTGCTTTTATTTTAATCCATTGACCGATTTTCCCCCTGTTAACTTTTTCTATTAAGACTGGGGCAAAGCTTTCATTTTTAATCTCTGAGCCTACATACTCTTCGCCCGTTTCTAGGTCTATAACCTTATATTTACCTGGGGCTTTAGTGTGTATAATTAGATCAACCGCCTCATCTAATTCAAAGACGGTTGATCCATTTAGCAATTTTCTAATTTTTATAATCCAAGTCTTCAATAAAATCTACTGCGTCATCTATTGTGCGCTCATGTTCTTTATAACAGCTACCGCACTTGATGCACATCGGCTAGATCTTCTTTCTACCAGTTTTCTTAGGTGGCTTAGGTATCAGGCTTGTTTCTCTTCTAATACCATGTTTATTTGTATCCACCCTCATGCCTTGTCTTGGCTGCTTCTTTGTTGCTTCTCTGCTAGTAACAGCGCCAGCAGGTGCACCGCCAGTTGGTGGTGCTTCCATGCCAGTACCATTTTCTTTTTTAAAATTACTCATTTATAAATTGTCTTGTCTGCTCTGGAGTTGAGCTCATGCTTAATGTCAAACCTGAGTCTCCATCTCTTGAAACATCAACAATGTTTGCCTGCGTTCCACCCATAGTGCTTCCTAGGGTTTCACATCCACATTCGTAACACATTAGCCGTTTCTATTTTCCCATGCCCATGCAGCAAATTCAGGTGTTCCTGGAGCTGGTACTGCTGATTTTGGTGCAACTGGAGCTGCTGGTGCAACTGGAGCTGCTGGTGTTTCTGCTTTAATGTTTTCCATATTACTTACCACTCTGTCCTACGCCAGCACCATCTTGTGTTGACTTGTCAGTTACAGGAAATGCTGATCCTGTGTTGTCTGAGTAGTGTGCGTTGATATCATTTGTTCCTGCTGGTGTAGCGGCTTCAAAGCCTCCGCCATTAATTCCATTTGTTGTCATTTTATTCTCCTATAGGTCATTTATTTAGATGGTTCTAGAGTTCCACCTACCAGATAAGTATATCATCTGGTTGATTAGAATGCGTCGGGTGGAGGAACTAGGGTTGTCTTTTGCCAGCTAATTTATTAATAAGTGGCATTACTTTGTCGCTATATTGGTGAATCCTATGGGCATTGATTAATACGTCTGTGGCTCCAAGATTCGACAATTCATTAATTTGATCAGCTATTTCATCTTCTGTCCCATATATAGTATCTTTTTGTAGATCTTTTTTGATCATAGCGTTGTATTGCTCTTCAGCCTCTTCATGGGTATCTCTTATAATTGCCATAATCGCAACCATGTTTATTTCATTTTTAACCTTGTGGTGATTTTTAAGAAAGTCATAGTAAAACATTACATTGCCATGGGCATACATATTGGATGTCTCTATGTCATAGTCTTGAGCAGCACTTATAATAAACTCTACAGTTGAATCTTTTGGTAAAATTTCTCTTATTTTTTTCATATAGTTCCTTGTGTATTCTTGTCTAAAAATATGGTTATCAAATTTTTCTTTTTGAGTTACCATGTTTTCTAATGAATTTTCTTCATTTTGACCAAGTGCACAAACAATATTTATCATTAATCTGTTTTTATGTATCTCTTCAAATGAGGATATCATCATTGCTAAATACTCTGGGGACACTGCATAAGGTCTTATTGCAATCATATATTTAAAAACATGATTCTTATTAAGAACACGAGCTGCTTTTATAAATGGGTCTGGGTCTTGTGCGTGGTATGTAAATAATGAAGAGTAATAGTTGTATTGATCAATTTCATCGGACAAAAGTACCATTCCATCTATGCTTGTATCGTCTAGCCTTGCAAACCAATTGTATCTCAATTTTATCCAATCTTGATATTATTTTTATTAGGACTTAAACTCTTTATGCCAGCATTTGTCACAAATATCTATAATTGGTCCTTCTTTTCTTGATGCAATTCTTGTTGCTTTATTACTACATTCTTTAGACCACTGACAAGTATCTTCAAACACTACTTAGAGCCCTTTGCTTTCTGTCCCCTATAGCCAGTTTTTTTAATATTCATTGATCCAGGCTTTTTTTGTCCACTTGTGTATGTGCCAGCCTGTCTTTGAGCAAGAGCTCTTTGCATTTTATCTAGGTGCTTTCCCATTATTTTATTTTCCCGCCAAATTTAGACCAAGCTCTTTCATGTAAGAAAAAGCCAACCATTTCACATGCTGTGTATATGATTGCAAATGTGCCAGCGTATTCCCAGTGGGCTTCGCCAGTTATAGCCTTTTCAAATAAATAGACCATCGTGCCAACAAATCCAATATGAACTGCTGGCCAAGTAATTGATTTATATAAACTTTTTTTATTTGATTCCATAATTCTATTATACTCTTCGTTTAATAAAATGTAAATGGGGCGGATATTTCACCGCCCCATAAACATTAATTACTTAACTAAGGTAACCTTAGCCTTTGGGTTCTTTGCATTCCACTTTGTAGCGAGTGCATTGAATGACTTCTTTAAAGAAGCAAGTGCTGCAGCATTATCTGCTGTTAGCTTAGCAATAGTTGCATCTTTAGCAAGGACAACTGCATCTGAAGCTGTCTTAGCATCTGCAAGTGCCTTAGCTAGTGCTGCATCTGAAGCAGTCTTTGCATCTGCAAGAGCCTTGGCTGAAGCAGCCTTCTCTGCTGCAAGAGCAGCATCTGAAGCAGTCTTGGCAGCAACAGCATCTGAAGCGGCCTTTACAACTGCAGCATCTGAAACTGCCTTGGCAGCAAGCGCTGCATCTTTAGCAGCAGTCTGTGCAGCAAGTTCTGACACTAGATCACGAACTGCAATCTCTGCAAATGGTGCTAGTGCACGAGCAGGTAGACCAACTACATCAACAGTTGTTGCATCTCCAGCAGTTGTTGGGCTGAATGTGATTAGTGATCGTGTTCCAGTTGCTGGGAGTGTTGCAGTAAACTTTGCAACTCCAAAATCTGAAAGTGTGGCACCAGTTGTTACTGTTGCTGTATCCATAACTGCTGTTGAAGCAAATACGGTTGCAGTAATTGACTTACCAGATACCTTGTTTCCAAATGTGTCTGTGGCAGTTACAGAGATGTCCTGCTTTGTGCCAGCAGCACCTGTAGCAGGAGCAGATACTGTAAGGGTATTAATCTTACCAGCAGTTCCCTGTACGTAGTATGTAAGTTGTGTTCCGCCATTTGTGATTACAACTGTACCAATTGCTGTGGTCTTTGTGTATACCCAGAATGTTGCAGTTGTTCCTGTACCAGTTGCAATTGTCAAAGATGATGATCCTGATGTTGCTCCTACTGGGGCAGCAGTTGTGTGTAGCGCAGACACAATTGTTGCATTTGTTGCTGCTACTGTTACGCTTGTTCCAACATCAACTGTTGCAATAAACTTTAGTGCGTCAGCTGCATCAACTGTGTTATCTGCAGGTACTGGCAATGAAGCTGGTGTGGCAATTGCTGATGCCGTAGTGTTTGCTACAGTATCTAGTGATACTGCAACTGTCATTACAGCAGCACTTGCAGGTGTTGCTACGATTGTGCCCAAAGTCATGGCTGCAACCATGGCTAGTGCGATTTTCTTAAATGAGTTCATTTAATTTATTCTCCTTATTTCCTCTGCGTCTTTATGATCACAGAAATTTAGTGTAGTGCATTTACTTTTACATGGAAAGAGCAGGGATCTCCTCCTTCTTCCCATTCTTGCATTTCTTCATCTGTTAACGGTGGACCATCGTGTGTGTCACAAAATACATCTGACACCCAACCTCTGTCATAACCATTCTTGAGCCATATTTCAAACTCTAGGTGGTCTGCATCGATATCTTCTAGATCCATTTGGAAAGCTCATCAAGCAATACATGCTTTGGCTTAGCCCCAGTAATAGTTTTTACTGGCTTCCCTGACTTAAATAATACCATATAAGGTATAGATGTTACAGAGTATTCTGCTGGTTTAATTGGATTCTCATCAACATTTAGCTTACCAACCCATAATCCACGCTCATTTGATATCTCATCTAGTATGGGAGACACTTTTTTGCAGGGTCCACACCATGGGGCCCAAAAGTCGATAAGGACCAAATCGTGTGCATCTAGAACCTTATCAAAACTTTCATCTGTAACTATCAACTTACTCTCCCTTTAATTCATCCGCTGCTGCATTGAACTTATTCATGAATGTTTGGATTACCCAAACTGCAGTTTCTCCTGCATTAGAAGACATGGCTTTTGAAGCCTCTTCCGTTCTATCTTCAATAGCAAGGGCGTTGTACCATTTCTGGTACAACTCCTCGCCAATCTCTTTAATAATTTCTTCCAATACAGTTAACTTATTATCCATTTAATCTTGCTAACTGCGCTGTTTTGTATGCAGATAGCTTGTCTGCTGCTGCTTTAATCTCTAACTGATATTGAAGCTCTGCATCTGCAATTAGTTTGTTGATTTCTAATTGAAGTGCTGCTTTTGTTGCGGCCTCTGCTTTTGCTTTTGCATCGGCAATTTGTTGAGGTGTTAGAACTGCAACATATTGGTAAGCCAGTGCATCATTAATGCTAATTAGCTTTTTAAACTTTCCCTGTCGTCCAACTGTGTCTACAGAAGTTTGCTTTAGTACATCAATAAGCTGATTCATATTTAGATTTGGCTTTGCTTGCTGCAACTTAATATACTTTGCTGCTGAAACAGCCACCGCAGCAGATGATCCAGCAACATTTTTTACTACTCCACCAGGAGCAGTTGCTTGCCAAAATCCATAATCAAAGAAGTCAAGCTTAGACGCATCGTTATTGCTTGAGATAGACATTTCTCCTTGTTGATCTACATAGCCAACAGAAACTGATTCGTCAATACATGCTGGCCAGTCAATTCTATTATAGTCACGTCCATTGCCTGAAGGAAAGAAAACTGGGACGTCAATCGATGCCAGGTCAATAACCGACTGCTTAGTAATTGGTGTGTTAGGGCAGTAACTTGTTCCTGCTGCGCCAAGGTTATGGTGTCCTTGAGACATGCTTACAGCCTTAATATTATACTTAGATGCATTTTTCTTTACCCAATTAAGAGCATTAAACACAGTTGACTCAAGTGCTACTTGTCGTTGTCCACTTGCGTTGTTACCAATAATTTTAATAAACACAATTTTAGCATTAGGATTATTCTTAAGAAAAATTGATGCCATTTGTGTTCCATGATCAAAGCCATTCTTTGTGATTAGATCTGCTGGCATTGATGCTGCTCCTGGGCCCTCCATGTATGAAAGTCCATTTGGGCAAGTTGTCCAATCAATAAGACAAACTTCTTGAACAATCTTATCCTTAAACTCTGGCAAGGACGTGTCAATTGCTGTGTCTAAAATTGCAATCGTTGGTGCTGGCTCTGCAGCAATCGCCTTGATAGGCGCAATTAGTGTGATTAGTGTGATTAATGCTATTAGTTTTTTATTCATATCTATATTCTACTAAATAACAGCAGAATGTCAAGAGTTATCTGGTTTGTTTTTGTACCATTTTCCGCCGTCTAACTCAGGCGCACTGGACATTCCTTGCATCTCTAATAGATTATTTAATGTCATTTCCAGCAACTGAATAGTCATTTCCATTCTAATTACTGCGAACTCAAGCTCTCTTAATCTTTCTGATTTTCTCAATTTATAAACCCTTTATCTACTGGTGTTGGAGCGGTAGCAACGCTTCCGCAATTAGCGCATTCCATATCTAAGAAATATGTAGCGATTTCATTTGATTCAAACATTACTTTAACATTCCATATATCGCATCCACATGGACAGACATGAGTTGGTGTACCTCTTAAATCCATTGCGTGACTATAGTCTTCTGGTCTGAGCATGTTGATATCTATGGCTCCATCTTGTGCCATAGCCTCTTGCATTTTTTGAGCTTCAATCTGCTCTTGTACTTTATCTATGTAGTAAAATCCAAAATCATATTTTTTCAACATTGATTTAGAGTATTTAATCAAAAACGCTGTTAGGGCGATTGACAGGATAAAAACAAGTACCAACATAAATCAATTATACACTAAACCTGGATATATGTATAGGGGGCAGCCACGCTCATGTTAAACTCAGTTGCTGCTTCTAAGGCTGCTTTTAATCTAAGTTTAGGGTTCTGTTGTTTTTTTGTTGCGTGGAGAGCTCCAAGAGCTATCTGTCCGCCGCTTCCTTCTGCCATGTAGTTAACTATATTTTCTCCAACATGAAAGTCTTCATCTATAGTAAATAGTCTACCGCATACTCCTACTATAAAAATTCCACCAGTATCTTCTTCTGATGAAGATCCAATACTTCCGTAACCGTGATCTTTAAATGCAGCCTTAACAGAATCAACAAATTTAGTTCGCATAAATTTATCTAACCCAGAGTTAGTTTTAGTTGGTGTGTATTTTGGAGGAGTCCACATGTATTGCAAAATTTGTCCCATGCGAAATGAATCTGTAAAGGCAATTCCATATTGACCATTTTTAAAAACTTTAGGTTCTTTTCTTGACAGGATCCATCCCGTTTTATCATCTGAGGCGGCATGGTCAGATCCCATATACACAACACCATTTTGAGCTATAGCAACAATACAAGTCATACTATCAGTATACTATTTATATATTTGTAATGCTAGTGCTCGTCATTATTTTCTAAATTATGTATTTCTATATGGTTTAATGCCATTAGTGTATTCTCAAGTTCGGCTTTTACCTGTATTAATTCTTGTAATGCCTCAAAATATTTGTCTTTCCACTCATCTAGATCTCGCTCAAGTTTATATAATTTAATCTGAAGGTCTTTTAATTCAAGCTTAAGCTCATCTTTTGCTTTTTCTTCCGCCCTTATTTTTTCAGCTTTTTTAGACCTGCGGCCAGCAATTAAGCCAGTGCCCATTCCACTCACAAGTGAGGCAACTAATGTAATTATTATTTGGGCATAGGAAATATTCATTATATCTTATATTATACAGCAAAATCAATCTTAAATTAATAATTCAGATGCAAGAATTTCATCTCCAGGGTATCTTTTTTTAGATACATGCTCTTTAACAAATTCATGTCCAATCTGTCTTCCAGCTAAAATTACTACCCATCTTGGCTCTAATTTACTATCAATGCATGTCTCACACAATAAAAGGTTTATATTCAATAGTGTAGATTTTTTAGCAGATAAGCTATTTTTTGTTTTATTACAGCAATAGCACAATATCTTTTCACTCATTCAAAAACCTCTTCACATTCAGTTTGTTTAAAAAAACGACTAACATCAAACCTGATGCTGTCTCTTGAAAATAGTCCTGCAAAATCCTTTACCAAGGACTTGTATGTTTCTTCGTCTAGATGTTGTTTTATTTTTAGTATTATGTTTTCTGCCTCTATGTAGTCAGATCTAACAAATGTGCAGTCACCACCTTGTGGTCTCTTTAGAGTCTTTTCTGCAATCAAGCCTCCTGGCCCCCACAATTTTATTGTGAGGTGGTCTTTTGCAAAACCCCAATCTTGATACTGATCATAGCCTGCTATGGCATCAAAAACCGTTCTGTAATTATAAATTGATCTTGGAATAGGCTCTCCGTCACGCTGGGTAGTTAGCATCCAGTTTGCATTAATACTTCCATTTTCTTTAATAAAGCGATCTAGTATCAATTGGTGTTCTGGCTTTAGCTGTTTTAGGGCAAGTTCTTTTTGCTCAGCTAAATATTCATCTTGGGTTCTTTCACCTTCTTTTTTTGCAGGAATTATTTGATCCATACTATTTTCCATTTCCAGGTTTCCCTTCTAACTCTACTCTTACTCCGTAAGATTCTAATATTTTTTTTACCATCTCTACATAATCAATCACTCTCATTTTTAATGATCCATCATATCTTCCAAAATTATCTTCATAAAGTCTAATTGCTAGGAAGTCTGGGTACTTGACTATGTCCATCTTTAAATCTGGGGTGGGCTTCTTAAGTTCTCTAATCTTTAAAGCCATTTCTTTATTGTAAAATGTTGGCTTGTTTGGTTCGCCCGTCCATTGATTTATTCCATATTTAAAATGGTCCTTATCTTTATCTATAAAAGTCATTTAAACTTTTTCCAAATTTCTTTTGTTTTGTGAGCATTTCTTACTTTATCTATTTCTCCAGAGCTTAAATAAACTCCGCCCCATACACCATAATCTTTATTTTCAACACCGATATCATAACATATTTTTCTAACTGGACAGCTAAGGCATGCCTCATCTATATTTTTTGCAATAGAGATATCTGATTCATATTTGTCAAAGAATAGATTTGTATCCATTCCAAGGCACAGAGCTAGATCAAACCAATTTACATTTGATTCATCTATACCTAGATCATTTAAAATATTTGACATATTTTTTTGGCAACTTCCAGACTCCTTCATGGTTGACAGAAATTTTTTCTGTCTTACCCCAAGTATCTTTCCTATACATGCCAGTTATGTCAGTATAGCCGCCGCTATCTTTTTTCCATATAATCAAATCATAATTTTTCCAAAATGATTCTTGATTTTTAGTTTGGGATCTTTTTATGAACAGTTCTACACCATCAAGTGTAAGGTTAAGCACTTTTTCTCCGTGTCATGTAAGTCCGCCTAGTATTGCTGGCCCACTAGGATTCGAACCTAGGACCTAGAAGTTAACAGCTTCCCGCTCTGCCTGCTGAGCTATGGGCCAAAGCAGAAACCGCAGTTTCCTATATATTATTATACAGGGTGAACTGCGGTTTTGTCAACGACTATTTGTTTGTTATTTTAATTATATTAACTTTTTTTATTTCATCGTCTATATTAAAAATGTCATGAATATATTCACTTGCATCTTCTGCATTGAAGGCTTCTACCTCAACCTCTACGTCTAATTTAATGCGATATTTATTCATAGTACAATTATATCATTATTTTGCAGCTTTTTTATCTACGGCTAAGAATGCTGCATTAATTTCTGCTACCGTGAGTTTTCCGTCATCCAAGAATCCTCGTGCAAGCCTTTCAACTACAGTGGCAACGCCAAGAGTCCCAGCCAATATAACTGCTTTAGCTGTGCTGATTCCTACTACTGCTCCCGCTCCAATTACTGATAGTCCTGAAGCAGCAAATACTGCAATTATACGCATAACAATATTATTAATACTTGCAATAGCTCCTCCTCCAACATGGGTTGGTTTTTCTATATATGCTTTTGCCATTATTTATCTCCTTTTCCTGCAAAATATCCACCAATAATTCCTATTAGTCCTACTAATGCATTTTGCACTAATGCGATTGCATCTTCGTTTGTTCCATATTTTTCACCTGATGTTGATTGTTGGAGAAGCATTGAAGCATATTCTCCAATTACTACAAGACCAATGAAGCCTAATATACCAAGTGTAATTACCCACATTAATTTATCTTTCATTATTTATCCTCTTTTCTTAGCGGGATTGTAATTAGCCAGACTACTGTTACTGCTAATACTGCAATTCCAACTATGTCTCTTGCTGATCCCGTCAAAGTTAGCCATGCAATAAAGAAGCCAAGGAGGGTGAATGCCTGTGCAATTAATTCCATTCCTGCATCTTTAAACCATTTGATTAATCCTTTAAGCATTTTGCCTACAAGATTGATGGCTTTATTGATTATTTTCATTTGTTCCTCCTTATCATTGCCCCTGCAATTTGTGATGCAATGACCACTGGGACAATTACTTCCTGCGCTTTTTCTCTCTGATCATCTGTCATATCCATACCTAACTCAGAAAAATTAGATAGTAGTTCTACTGGGTCCACTTCAAACACTGCTCCAAGTGGGTCTGCTAAAAATGCTTCTGTTTGTACTTCTGTTGTTGCATCTGCTAATGTAAATGGCATTGGGGTATCTCCTGCATCCCCTGCTCTTTCTGCAAACTCAACAAATGCTGCTGCTACTGCAGGGTTAGATTTCATTGATTCTGCAACCTTTGCAACTTCTGCTGGTGCAATACCAAGGTCTGCTGCAACTTCAGCCTTTGCCTCTTGTGTTAAAGACTTAAGTGTTTGGCTAACTGCTGCTGTTTGCTCAACAGAAAGCTTAACTAATTTATTATCCTTGCTTGTAAGGTTTGCTATAACTCCAGAAAGATCTTCTGAATTTCCTGTACCCTTTTGTGGGATAAGTGCTGCCAATTCTGCATCCTTAATTACTGGATCAATATCTTCTGCTGGCTTGAAGTCTGGTCTTGGAAGTGGTTTAGGCTCTGGAGAAGGCTCAACAGGAGGCTCTGGAGTAGGCTCTGGCTTTGGTTCAGGGTTTGGGGCAGGTGTAGGCTTAGGCTCTTCTGGTTTTGGCTTATCAGTAGGCTCTGGCTTTGGCTTGTCTGTTGGTTCTGGTTTAGGTCCAGGCTCTGTAGGCTTTGGTCCTGGCTGTGTAGGCTTTGGTCCTGGTTCTTCTGTAGAGGTATTGCCACTTGGTTTTGGCTCAGGCTTTTCTGTTGGTGGTGGGGAAGGCTTTGGCTTTTCTGGTTCAACAGTTGGCTTTGGCTCTGGTGTAGGTTGATTTGCTGCAGCATTGGCTGCTGCTTGAGCAATTGCTCTTTGAATTTCTCTTTGTGATTGCTCATCATAGTAACGCCATGCGTCATCAATGGCACTATTAACATCAAGGATTGCGTTATTAAAATTAGATATAGAATTATTCTTTTCAGACAAAGCATCTGCTGTATCGTTAACAGCATTGTCATACTCAGATTCTTTATTAGTTAATGTTTGATTTAGTGAATTTAATGTTGCAACTGCTTGGTTATAAATATTTAGTTTATCATTGTATACATCTTGGGCTGCGTTCTTTGCAGCGAGTGCATTGTTGTAGTCGTTGGTCTGTTCTTGAGTTGCCCCAGATCCAGAAGAAAATGTGTTTAAATTACAACTAAAGTTTTGTCCCCATACTCTTGGATTTCCAGCATAGTCACAACCTGCTCCAGTCCATCCTCCAGGTATAGCCCATCCAAGGTGATAGGATCCTGGGCCACCACCGTTGTACCACCATATTTCTACATCAAAAACCTTGTCTATTGTTACATCATATATTGGAGAGTATGGGCTCCAAGTTGTTCCTTGCTCTATCCAGTTATTAATAACCAACTCTCCATCAATATACATTCTAAATCCATCATCTGTATATCCTGCAAATTTTGTTGATGTAAACCATGACGGTACTGTTATTTTTCCAGTAAATTTAACTATAAAGTTTTCATATCTATTACCACAAACTGGACGAGTCATGTAGTTTCCATTTAGTATTCCACTACATAAGAATTGATCTGTGGCTGCAAGGCCATCAACCCTGATTAAACTATAAACATTGTATGATAAACCAGCACCACCAGCATTATTTAATGCTTGCTGAGCAGTTGATAAATTAATATTTGCTACACCAAGAGCATCATAGGCATTGTTCTTGTTAGTTAGTGCAGTTGCTACTGTGACTGTTTGCCCATCTACATTTGACTGAGCAATTTCTACTTCTTCTAAGGCTAATTCTTCTGCCTCTACTGCATCATCATAGTCTTCGTAAGCAGCATCTCTAACATCTCGCAGATTTTTAGCATACATAAACTTGTTTTCTGCTATGTCAATTAAATTTATTAGACCATCTTTATAATCTAGCTTATCTACTGCCGAATTTAAATTTTCAATTTTTTTTGCGGCTACTGTTAAAGGGTCATCGCTGTAGGCGGGGGACATAAAAAGCCATCCAAATGCAAGCATTATGGACGCTGTTATTCTAAATAACTTTTCCCTTTTCAAGTATAGCTCCTATGCAAACAAGATGTCTGCTTAGTTAATTATACCACTTTAGTTATTTAGGATTATCTGTTTTGTAAAAGCCATTGCCCTTGAATTGTATGCCAAATGGTGTAAAGAATCTAATCATTTCTGATTCACACTCTACGCATGTATATCCTGGGTCGTCATCTTTAATTGATCTATGGATTGACATCGTGGCATGTGCATCATCATATGAGCATTTATATTCGTATACTGGCATTACTTTCTACCCCATTTAACTTTATTCCACCCACGCTCATGGAAATAATAAAGAATAGTTTTTGTAAATACCTCAAAGCTTGCAATTGCTCCTGCTGTAACTGGCTCTTTGGTTATAGCCCACGATATGATAAACGTGTCTGCTGTTCCTATGACACGCCAAGTAATTGCTTTTAATGCTGATCTTTGTTTACTTACGTTCATCTTTATCCTCAGAAAAAAGTCTTTCTTCTGCTTCGTTCATTGCCTTTCCAGCATTTTCTAATTGTTTAAAGACCCATTTCCCTACGTTTTTCAGTTGCTGAAATAGCATGAATCGCTGCCCCCAAATCTACTTGTTCAATCTTATATCCCACATCACGACCATATACAATGTTGGTAATGTTAGGCATCTTGATAACCATTGCTTTGTCCATTACTGAATCATTAGCAATATACTTTTTAACCTGATTAAAATCAAGCGGATCTTTTTCGCTAGTCTTATACGTATTTCTAACACCTAGCATTACCTGGGCCGTTCTGTTACCCGCCTCATCATATAAAGCATGATGCCCTTCATGCCATGGCTGGTAGCGACCAAGCATTAATGTTGTTGGTTGTCTCCAATCGTGCAATTGAAAATCAACACATGCAACCCTAGCTGCAACATCATATTCTGTCATGTCATCAAACATTAAATCTGGATTCGCTGGTGTCTCCCACATTGCGGTTGTATCTGGAAAATCTCTGACTGGTTTTCTGTTCATCCAAACAACTTTATCTGGGTTTCCAAAAGATGCTCTTGTCTCTGCTGTTGGGTTAACAAAATCTACAACAACATGGTAACCTTGATCAGAAAGTAGCCTTGATAACGCTCCCATTCTGCGAGCCTGCTCTAACCTATCTTCTGGGCTAAACCCTAGGTCTTTATTTAGCTCTGCTCTGACTGCGTCTGCATTTAAATGAACGGCGTTTATTCTATCCGCTAGCTCTTTTGCAAATGTAGTTTTTCCAGAACCTGGCAAACCAATTACTTGTATAATCATGAGAATCTTTCCATTAAATAAGCAGCCAGAATTTGGCAGATACTAATCCATTATAGCATTTGTATAACTAGAGTTGCAAGTTATTTTTTATATCCCTTTGCAATAGCAAGCGCAGCTGCTGCGTCCATTCCATTTGGATCAATCCAAAATCCTGGAATTAAATATTTCCAACCGCTTTTAACAATATGAGCTGTGTGGCTATATGGCTCTTGTGATGGAAATATAAGAATACTTCCAGCCTCTGGCTTTAAAGAAAAAGTTATTTTTCCATCATTAATGGGATCATCTAGTGCGCCTTGGGCTGCAAATTCATTTGGTTTTTCAAATTCTTTTACCATATGATTCCATGTGTTCTCTGGGAATTCTTTATCGGGATTACTAAGTACTCCATCACGAATACAAAAAGAAATTTCTCCACCCTCATAATCATCATTTACATAAAGAATCATAGAGTACTTAAGTCTGGTGTCGCCTTCTTGTGCGTCGTGGTGTGTACCCATCCATGTATTCTCTTTGTATTTATGAACGTTCATTTGACTAAGGATTACAATTTCATCTTCTACATTTCTTTTTTCCTTGTAGTCTTTTGCAACCTCATTGAAACCATTAAATACTGTATCAAATATATACTTGCATCTGGCAAGATCTTCTGGGGACAAGTCTTTTTTATCTATGTCCTCAAGGCTATTTAAAAGCACTCGCTTTTTTCTTCCATACCAATAAACTGTACCTCTGTCTGCTTCGACACCCCAATCAATCCAGTTATCTATAATATCTTTAATTGAATCTACATTTTCTGTGTCCTCAATAGCTGCTACTAAAGCATAAGGGTCTTTAATGACATTCTTATAATAGTAAACTCCATCATGTAATTCTTCATGGTTTATCATTTTTTACCCGCTTTTTCTCTAGCTTTTGCTAGTGCATTAAAATCTTTAACTTTTGTTTCTCCTAGGTAGCCCCATGCATACCCGTCATTTATCATCATTTCATTTAGTGAAATTGTGCTTCCATCCACATAAACCCAGCCAAGTATTCTTCCATATTTTTCTGAAGAGTCCATCTTTTCTGTTTTAATAATTACAGACTTTGCATCTTTAATATTTTTCTTTAAGTAATCTTTTGCTTCTAATCCTAGGGCTTTTTCTTTTAGGTCTTTTGTTCTTGATTCTGGCGTATCAATTCCAGCAAGTCTGACACGTGATGCAAAAAGGATATCAAATCCTAAATCAATTAGTACGTCTATAGTGTCACCATCAACTACATTTTCTACCTTTTTAACATAATATTCGTACATTATTCCCCCTATTGATATCTTTCACTTTTTGTATGCATTATTGTCATCTGATCTACATTGACATGGTTTGGCAATGAAATGATCCATCTTACCGCTTCACCTATATCTTCTGGCTTTGTTGCTATTTCTTGTGGAAACTCTGGCTTAGTATCAATTGCTCCTGGTATGATCTGTGTGACCTTTATCCCTTGACCCGATACTTCCATTCTTAATGTCTCTGCAAATGCTCCTTCAGCACGTTTTGCAACCACATAGTTCCCGCCTCCTTTATATGGGTATAGGCCAGCGATAGATGTAATTACTATGATATCACCAATACCATTTTTTTTCATATGAGGGATTATTGCTTTAGACATACTCATTGGAGCTATAACATTTAAATTATATGCATATTGCCATGCTTCTGCGGAGTCATTTTCTATATTTGTATTACCGCCCCCACCGCCAGCATTATTTACAAGTGCACGAACACTTTTGTCTGCCAAAAAAAGGCTTAGACCTTCAATTGATTTTGAATCTGTGATATCCATCTTATACGGAAAAATATTTTTATACCCATCAAAAACTTCATTCATTCTTTTTAAATCTCTAGATACTGCTATTACGTTATAAGACCTGGAAAGGACTTTTGATATGCCCTCTCCAGATCCACGGCTTGCGCCAGTTACAATAACGTATTCTTTTTGCAAGTTATTACTTAGCTGCTGCTGGTTTTCCGCCACCCTTAGAAGTTTTAGCTGCTGGTTTTGCTGCTGACTTCTTTACTGGTGTTGCTACTTTTTTTGCAACTGGCTTACCAAATGATGGTCTTCCAAAACCTACAATTCCTACAATTTGGCTTCTGCGAAGCTTTGATCCATTTTTCTTTTTGTAAGCACGATTCTTGAGGCAGCATTCTCCGCCATTTCTTTGATCACCTTTTTTATCTGAAGAAGTGTTTCCTTCTACAACATCTACTGTGCCGTCTGTATTAACTGCAACAACAATTCCTACGTGAGAAATTCTATCGACGCCGTCTGATGGGAAATCAAAATAGGCTATATCTCCAACTTCTGGTGTTGCTACTTCTGCCATCTGCCATGTTCCTGCTTTAATAAAAGCCTGTGCACCTGCAGGTGTATATACCGTGTTAGGAACTTTTACCCCTGCTTGATCTGCACACCACATAACAAAACTTCCACACCATGGCTGAAAGTTTGATTTTGTAAACTTACCATATTTTGTTTCGTTGTCTTTTGGACCTTCAATAGTTCCAACTTCTGCTAATGCCACTTCTACTAATCTTGCTGCTGATCCTTGTGCTGCTGCCATTTTTTCTCCTATGTTATTTATTTTAAAATACTTGATATATATATTATACCATTTTGGTTATCTAAAAGAATAGTGTCCCCAGATGGTCTCGAACCATCGACCCGCAGATTAAAAGTCTGCTGCTCTACCAGCTGAGCTATAGGAACGTACCCCTGGCTGGGATCGAACCAGCGACCTACAGATTAGAAGTCTGTTGCTCTTCCGCTGAGCTACAAAGGTGTGTGCCAGGTAGGACTTGAACCTACGATTACCGAATTATGAGTTCGGGGCTTTAACCAACTAAGCTACTGGCACCTAGTTGTATTGTATACTACCGTCTTGATTTTTGTCAATAGAATTCTCTACAATCTGCTGCACATACTCAGAAAAATGTTTTCTTATTCCACCCATCGGTCTTTGTCCATAAGATTCCCAAATCTTTTTATACTCTATTATATTTTGTAAAGTAGTTGGACATACAATTATTCCATCATACATTTTCATTGTAGTTGGCATAGGCACATGTTTTGTGCAGCATTTACATTGTTTGGCCATCTCTTGATATTCGTTCATATTATTTGCATCCTATCCATAGCGTCTCTTAAATTTTCAGGCATCCTTGGTGGCCTTATCATATTGTATGAGTTTGTTTCTGCGTCTTCATCTCTTTTAAAATCATTATCATAACTCATTGATTCATAAGTATGAACATTTATTTCTTGATTGTTATCAAATCTAGTACGGCTAATAGCATTAAATATGGCACCGCATGTAGCATCTGCAAGATCCTTGGAACCTTTTCTAGGGTGGTCAACTTTATCTCTCATAATTCTAAGCTGGCATAGCTCATCTATAAGCAATGATATGTGCGGCCCGATTAATCTTTCTTCAGCAACAACCATAGCCATGTCGTCGTAATGCTTTTTAGCAACAGAAAGAATTTCTGTGTTTATGCCATACTGCTTTAGCTGTTGCATCATATCGTGAGAGTTCCATCTATCAAAAGTACATATTGCTATGTTAAATCCTCTTGTTTTTAGAGACAATATGTAGTCCTTAACTTCAGTAAAATCAACCGACTTATCTGGTGTAGGGGTCCAGTATCTAACTGCATCAACCTCAACAATCGGGGCTGGCTGAGAATAGGTGTCTGTGACTTTTACATTTACCCACTTGTTAACATGTGCCATTGTAACAGCGCAATGGTCATGTTTTTGAGCAAGGTCAACATGTATATAGTATTTTTTATCTGGGTCTGGCAAAAACCATTCCTCAAGTCTACCAAAAGTATCAACTGCAATTGAGCCTACATTAAATGCCTTTTCTACTTTTTCTCTTGATTTGAAAAATGCATCAACCGCATCAGGTGGCATACAGGCGAATCTGGATAGAGCATCAGTGGGGTTTGTATAGAATGCTGTTTTAAAGTCGTCAATTTTTCTAACTGGGTTGATCTCCCAAGTCGGACGTTTAATAGCATATACTTTAGGTATCTTATAAGATATGATATGGTCTTCCTCCCATTGTATTTCAAATTCATTCCCCTCTGTTCCATCGGGTATTTCCTCGTACATCTTAAATTTGTGTTCTCTAATTACCGTTTCTTTTTCACCTATCACTGCATCATATCTTTGCTGAATATAATCATTTTTAAATCTAGGAAAGGATAGCAATATTACTTTGCCAAAGTCTGGGAAACGAGAATCTACTGATGCCCTGTACATATCATATACCGCACTGCCTGTTTTTGCTTGGTCGTGGCCAGTTGTATTTTCAATTGCAAAGCCAGAGATTTCGTCAAGGATTACAACAATAACGTTATATCCTTCCCATGCCTCTCTCTCAGAGTGGCCAGAGTGAACTGTTATTGCCTTGTCAAACTGTATTTCAGATGCTTTTGCATAGTACTTTCCAACAAACCATGGGGACTTGTCTATGCGGCTTCTAAAGCCTTTAAAAAATACATTGCTTGCCTGCTGTGAGTTAATCGCAATATTAATAATATCAATTGAGTCTCCAGGAGGTTTGCCATAATAAGTCGCTGGATCTTTTAGGCATAATAGTAAATATACTATATATGCAACTGCAATTGTAGAGCAGTAGTCTTTTCCAGAACCTTTTCCTAATTGTGCTACAACTTCATTAGCAGTTTGCTTAAATCTAATTGATCCTTCTTCGTCTCCAAATAATTTTTTAAGTGTAGACTCTTTATATATTTGTGAGCTTTTTTCAATTAATGTATACTGGTATTCAGAAAGTGGAGGCAATCCTAAAAAGTTTGGATGATTTACAAATGTGCGTAGGTCTACTGGCTTTTCTTCAAACTCTTCGCCATCTAGTATGTCAATTAAATCTGAGAAATCAAACGACATCAGCTTCCTCAATTATTACTGATTCGACTATACCAGTAATTTGAGATAGCCTTTTTGCAACTTCCATCTTGCACTTAGGACAAGTTGCTGTTACTTCTTTTAAAATTCCAACTAAAACTTCTTGCTTACGCTCTGTCTCTGCAATTTGAGATGCTATCTGTGTATTTTCTAAAACACCAACAGATTGAAGCATTGCTATTCTTTTGGTCTCTATGTCTGCTATGAGCTTTAATGCTCCCGCCTTTACATTTAATTGTCCTTGAGTATCCGCGTCTTCCACAGTCTTCCATGCTTCTTTAATAAGCATTGCGTAGTGTTGATCAGCACCAGAGATTGCTTCTCTGGCACGATCACGGATGTTGCTATCATTGTGCACAACACCCTTCCACTCATCAATAAACTCTAGAACATCTTTACGTGAAAACCCCGTAATAGTTGCTATTTGTGTGGCGGAATTACCTTTGAGCAACTCTTCAACCACTTTATTCATGCGGTCAAAATGAACTGCTGGTTCTATTTCATTAGTCATATAGTTTATTATACTTCTAGTTGACTGAAATTGCAACCTTAGACATGGCTATCCTTAATAGGATTAAGTAACCTATAAGGTCATCAATATCATTATCTCCAGCAAACCCCTGAGAATTTTTGATTCTATTTAGCTTATCATCAATTCTAACCTTTAGCTGCTCAACTGAGTCTGACTGTGCAAATAGCCTAATCGGGCTAAGCGCTGAGTCTCCATATGATATATTCTTTTTAATAAGCATCTCTGCAATTTCTAAACATTCGCTCATGATTCTATTGCCAGATGGAGCATCTGTTGCTATTAACTGTAGATCAGCTGTCCATGCTTGGTAGCCGCCACTTTTATTAGGATAACCTGTCATTTTTTTCTCAACAATCCAAATACCTGTAAATATCTCTGTATAGTCATAGCAGAGACTCCGCACTCTTTACCTATTTCTGTAACCGTTTTCTTTTGTACTACGTACCTTCGGTGTAGCCAATCTCTGCTCTGATATAGCTTCACATTGCATTCCAACTAAAATGATGCTTGTAGTCTGTGTAGCTAACTACATTTCTATCAACCCACCAGTCTTCATGATAATCTCTTACAACTAGGGCGTAGCCAAGAGAATCTAAAATTTGTCTTTGTGTATCACGCATTGCTACATTATTCAAAACAAGATTTGCATCATGCTCAAAAGTAATAACAGTAAATCTATATTTATTTAATGGTAGTGCAATTAGACCATGTAATGAAAGGTATGGGTTTCCAATAGGATATCCTTTTTCAGTGTATCCTCCATCAATATCTACCTGCAAGTAATCGATTTGCTCTGGAAAATTGTTTTCTTCAAAATATTTAATATAATCAAATTTAGTTGCATCACCAAGTACACAAGGGTTTTTTCTATTTGCTACAACTTCCTCATGAAACTCTGGTACAATCTCAAAGGAAACGCCTTTCCAATCAAATTCATTTTCTAGTCTGTACGTATTGCTTCCATTCTTAGAATGAAATGCACCTTGCTCAACATAATGTCCATTCTTTTTGCCACCTAAAAGTTCTATTACAAATTCTTCTTGATTGCTTTTTTCGTTCCAGTCTGGGCTCATCTTTTTGTTAGCTCCTCGTTTGAATAGTGTGCAATGCCAAATGCATCTGCAACATCAAAATCTGTTATGCTTAGATTATACTTTTTATTAAAGTAGTCTACCGTTCTTTGTTTACGCATATTCCTTAATTGGTTTTTATACCAAGAGTCTGCGTATCCTGGATTTTTAAATCTAATCGCTGCTTTTTCTTCTTTGGTAGGATTTTTGTTTCCAATATAAGCTTGCCAAGCACTAGGGGATATAGTAATGACTGAAGCGCCAGTAGACATAAGCTCAGCAATAACAACCCCGTAGACATATGATAATTTTATCACAGCATCGGGTGATCTGACAAGTATGGCACCTTCTACAACAATATAGTCCGACTTTAATTCATCAAGCATTGTCGACATCTTCTTCTTAGCATCGTATATCTTTTCGTAGATATTCATCCCCTCAAGATCAATTTTACCCCACTTTAATGGTATATTATTTTCCATTAAACAGAATGCAATTGAATTTGTTGAAGCGTCGATACCTAAAACACGATATGCTTTAGTTTTAACTAAGCTAGCTAATTTCATCAATTATCTCTTTAATTCTATTTTTTGTCTTATCTTTTTTGCCATTGACACATTTAGAACAAACATTAGAATCATTGTATCTACTTAGCATAGATTTACAAGATTTACATAATCTGGTAGCACCATTTTTAATAGCCTTTTTTTCATAGTACTTTTCCATTATTCTTTTGTTTGTTGCAATTCTGCAACATTCATCGGTACAGTATTTTTGATTATGAGTCTTGGCATCAAATTCTTTTAAACACTCTTTATTTGAACAGATCACAGAACTGGTGCCTCATATAACTCTATTTGAACAGTTCCAATTGGGCCAGTTTTATCATAGCATTCTTTCTTGACTGGGCAGTATGTGCATGGCATCTTTGATTTAGTTGCACCTGCTGGACGCATTGGAAGATCTCCATTTTTAAAATTATCATATACTTCTTGCATCCATAGGAATGCATCCTCAATAATTTTCTTATTCTTATCATTCATTGAGATTGGAATAATAAGTATCTCTTGCGTGTTCTTGTTTTCATACAAAAAGAAACCCTCTTTGGCATTCTTTAACTTCATGTATGTAAGTAGCTGAAGCATGTGGTTTGCTGAAGATTTCATCTCTGACTGACGTGTATCCCAAACCTCTTGTTTTGCCGTCTTTATTTCACCAATTACTGTCTCGCCATCGTACTCCATAATAAGATCTATGAATCCTCTGATCGGTGGATACTCATTAATAATCTCTTCTTCTTCCGCTCTCCACTCTGGCATAGTAGAAATAAGCTTCTGTAGTCGCTCATGCGCCTGAGTTCCTTGTGCCATATTAGCAACAGCAACCGCATCGTTATCATCAATAAAGACTGCTCCAGAAAATGCCATGTACCAATATCTAGGACACTTGCCGTGGCCATATCCAAGGGAGCTTGGGCTAAATGATTTTTTGGTCATAGACCCATCAGCACGTTTTGTATTTCTGTAAGCCTCGTCTAGAAGATCTGCAAACTTTTCTGGGTCAAAGAACTTTCCAGTATGTTTCTTAAACTTAAGGTTCTTTACAATATCTCTTCCCATTATGAGTTGTACCTAACGACATACTTAAGTGCATCTACAAGTTTGTCTATGGACTCCTTTACTGAATAGTAAACGTTCTTTTTATTATTATTTACAGTTCCCGCTTTATCTTTAGCAATAGTTGAATACACAGAAGACATTACGGCAAACTTAGTAGACATTGCTTGAAGCTCCATAATAAGCATGGGGGCTTTAGCAGATGGAACATCTGGGTTCATCAAAAGCTTTACAACAATTGATAAAGCCTTGTCTAAATGCTCATCCTGCATGTACTCATGAAGATCATTAAACTCTGTTATATCACTAATTAACTGAAGTGTGTTTCTATCCTCTGCCATTTTTAATCCTCTTGTCCCACTTGTCTATAAATAATCCTAGTCCGTAACCAACCACAAGACCAACTAGCAATCCCATAAAAAACATTGTCATGACAACATCCTTTGAACTAATCCGTAGCCCATCCACAAACCAAAAATACCCATTAGGCCAGCAAATACTGGTGGGGCTGGTACTGGTAGTTTAAATATGCTAAATACTGCACCTACACCCATGCCAGTAAGTGTTGTTAGGAATACTTCTCTAATCATGATTCTCCTCATAAAACTGGATCAACTCTTCAAGAATTGACCACTCTATAATACCTAGTCTAACTTTAGACTCTGCTCCTATAATAATTTTTAGCGCTGGGTGCATGTCTCTGTTTACTTTAAAAGTATCCGTACAGATCTTAGCCCAGTTATCTTTGTTTAATGTAAAAGATTTTCCTGCTTCTTTGTAATCCACAAGAAACTTTTTCCATTGTGCGTCACCCTTTTGATAGTCGCCTCTTCCTGAATTCTTCTGGGCTTTAGCTCCATCTCTTTTTACTTCTGCTCTCTCTGACATTATCCAACCCTATGTTTTGTTTCATGCCCATTAGAACAGGTCCACTTCATAATTAAATTTTCGGGATCCCACCACCCACCATCTACATCTAACTCACAACTTGAGCATGGCCTAATACCAGTAAGCTCTTCAAATGTAGAATTGATTTGCTTAGGCTCTTCCTTATTAAAGAATTCATTAATTTTTGGCATTGATTTCCTCAATTAGTTTTTCTACTACTTTTGGGTTCTCTCTTAGGTATGAGACTGCTTTTGCACGTCCTTGTAAACGTTGTCCATCAACTGTGTACCAGGCTCCACCTTTTTCTACCGCTCCAACCATTTCCGCCACGTCTAATGTTTCGCCAACTAAATCTACTCCAAGTGATTCTCCTTGGTAGTAGAAGTCGTATTGTCCAGATAGGTTAGGGGGGCCGAGCTTGTTGTAATCAATAATCCAATTGACAGGTCTGCCAACTCTTTGTTCAATAATTTTGTCACCAACTTTAATGCCTGCTTTGATAGCATTAGCTTCAGCTTCAGAAGACCAAAGCTTAATGACGGTGGAAGAAAAGAACTTGACTGCCATTCCTCCTGTCGGTATGTGGGAGGCATGCATAGATCCAAATTGATTTCTTTGCTGTGAGATGAGTACCAGTAGTGTGTTTTTGTTTGCATAGTTTAACATTTTGACTGCGTGGGTCATATCCTTTGCTTCAGCGCCGATTTGCTTAGTGTCTTGCAAATCTTTCATTTCATTTCCATCTTTTTCAAAATAAATGGCTGGCAGCAATGCTGATATTGAATCGACAACAATTATGTCTACTCCAGCATCCATTAGCTTTGTAGCAACATCAACCATATCGTTTACAGTTTTTGCTGGGGAATAGATAAGGGAAGAAGAATCTACTCCAAGCATCTCTGCCCAAGATTGATCGTAGGATGCCTCTGCATCAATCCAAGCACAAGTTTTTCCTTCTTTTTGTGCAAGAGCAATCATCTGTAAACAGAATGAAGACTTTCCTGCAGATTTATTTCCCCAGACAAGAACCTGTCTTCCGTATCCAAGCCCACCCTTTAATGCCATGTTTAATCCAATGCTAGGTGTCTTTTGCTTTTCTACTTTTACATCTTGTGCTGCTTTTACTCTTGCTCTTGTTTTCGGATCTAATCCTGCTAGGATTTCATCAATCGCTATAGTCATTTATTCTCTCTCTTTTATACAATTATATCATTAAAATAAATTGCCGTGAAGCTTTGGGCGAACCTTATTTTTTTCCATTTTGTTAAATAGAATTTCATCAAGGCTATGTTCTACAAAACCAGCATTTCTCATTGAAGCATATAGATCAAGAGTTCTAATTAAAATATCAACCATTTCTTCTACAATTTGCTCAGAGCCTTTATTTTTTCTTATTGCTTCTAAAACTTCTGTTACTTCTGAATGAATGAGGGCGATCTTGTTTCCAAATACATCAAAGTTTTTTGGACTACTCCAGAAACCTTTTTCAATTGCTGTTTCATGTAGAAGTGCAGCAAGCACATCTAGCCCATAATCCGTAACAAGCTCTTGACTATTACTCGAAGTCTGTAATGAGCTCGTTGTTGTTATTCCCTGATCCATCTTGTTCCTTTAGTGTAAATGTAAATGTCTGATCATCTGAATTGTAATCAACCTTTAGTTCTTGGTCTTCGGTGGCTGCACTTAAAAATGCATCCGTTGGCACTACAATTGTTCCTAATGTTTGCAAGGCTGCAATTAAAATCTTTGGTACACTTAATGCTCCAAAAACCTCTTCTGCAGTTGAAACTTGGATGTTTTCTTCTGTCATGCTATCTCCTTTATATTTAATGTTCCGTCATCTAGTTTAGCTAACGTAACCTTGCACTTCATTCCTTCACGCATTTTTGCTAATGTCATTTTATACATTGCTGGGAATGCGATGGCCCTAGTTAGGTTTTTATCTTTATCTGAAAGGACTATGTGGCTCATTTGTTTGCCAGCCTTAGTTGTATAAGGTGTAAAGTTTACCACAATATACTCGTCTTCTTCAAGGTCATATTTCTTTCTATATAGGTAGTCTACAAATAAATCATTTGACTCTGGGTTTATGTCTGAGACCTTGATGTATCTTGATATTCTGTTATCTCCAACCAAAATAAAATACATCTGCCCTGTTTCAATTTGTGTTTGCTCTGTATGAAAAAGACCAACAGATCCAGTCTCATCTACAAGCTCTACTCTTGCCCAGCCATTTCCACGTTTAATAGACTTAACCATACCAAACATAACAAACGAACCAAGATCGTCAAAATCTTCAATTGGTTTTGCTTGAGCCTTAATCCTTGGAGGAATGCCTTCAAGATTAAATGTTGGAATGCCTAGGTATTCGTAGTAGTTGTCTTTTTCATTTCCTTGCCTTTTGTTATCATTAAACGCAGCACCGCCGATGGAGTTAAGAGCAGCAATAGCACGGCTATTAATGCCAGAACCTTTTTTCGATGCCTTATCAATGAAGTCGCTGTAATCATTATAAGGTCTTCTTTCTATTATCTTATTTGCAATACTGTCTGAAATAAACTTTACTTCAGCCAAACCAAATCTTACAGAATTTTCCTGTAAAGAAAAATAAACATCTGATTCATTAATATGAGGAAGCAGTACTTTTAGCCCTAGTCTCTTTGCCTCAATTAAATATTCTGTTCTTGCATCTTTATCATTTTCGTTTTTAAGAACCGAGAACATAAATTCCAAAGGATAATAAGTTTTGAGCCAAGCAGTATAATAAGAAAGCATAGAGTAAGCAACAGCATGGGAACGATTAAAAGAATAACCTGCATGAGCTTCAAAGTCATGCCATAGGGCTTCTGCTTTTTTCTTAGTAATGTGTTCTGAAGCCCCAGTAACAAACTTATCCTTGAACTGGTCGAATTCTTTTGCATCTTTCTTCTTTCCAATAATCTTACGTACCTTGTCAGCTTCTGCCCATGTCATGCCACCTAGGTGTACACATGCCTGCATAACTTGTTCTTGATATATAATAACACCATATGTGTTCTCGGTAAAAGGTTTCATGATTGTGTGCATATAATCAACTGCCTCGTTGCCATTTTTACGATTAATGTACGCAGCGCCAACTGTATTCATTGCTCCTGGTCTAACGAGAGCATTTGAAGCAGCTAAATCTTCAAACTTGTCTACCCCCATCTTGATTAAAAGATTTGTGTATGGGGTTGCTTCTGCCTGGAAGACGCCTTTTGTGTATCCGTCATTAAGCATTTTATAAACATCTTTATCATCAAGTGGCATTTCGGAAAGATTAATTGTCTTCCCATGCCTTTCTTTGATTGATTGAAGTGTGTCGGAAATCACAGATAAAGTCTTAAGACCTAGCGCATCTAGCTTAATAAGACCTATATCTGCAACCGTATCCATATCGTATGCGACGACTGGAATTCTACCTGACACCTTATCCTGGGAGTCTTCACGAGATTCTACTGGGGCAAACTTACGCAAATCATCTTTGGCCACAACAACTCCAGCAGCATGCACTCCAACTGATCTAATTCTGCCACGTAGTCTGTCAGCAAGCCAAACAACTTCTGGGTACCTAAGTCTAAACTCTTTTGTATTTGGAGAATCGATAAAATCTTCAAATGTATCTACAGACTTTAATGCACGGTTAACTTCTTGAAGTGGAACCATAAAGACACGAGCAGCATCTCGAACCACTCCCTTGTCTTTAAAATAAGTGTATGTAGAAATGGAAGCAACATGCTTAAACTTTTTCTTTAAATAATCTTTAACTTCTTTTCTTCTTCTGTCTTCAAAGTCTGTATCAATGTCTGGGAAGTCATTTCGCTCCTCATTAATAAATCTAAAAAACAATAAATCATATTTAATTGGATCAACATCTGTAATGCCTAATGTATAACAAACTAAAGATCCAGCAGCAGAACCACGGCCTGGACCAACCATAATATTGTTCTCTTTAGCCCAATTAATCATATCTCCAACAACAAGGAAATATGATGCAAAATTTTTCTTAGCAATAATACCAAGCTCTTCGTCAAGCCTCTCCATATAAATAGGGTCTGAAGCCTTCTGAAGCCTCTCTAAGCCCTTTTCAGCCAACTCCCTTAGTCTTTCATCAGCATCAGTCTTTGGGACTGGCAGGAGGTCTAGACCCTGATAGAAGTCATAGTCGCCTATCTTGTCTGCAATCTCCATAGTGTTTTCATAGATGTCTGTTCGATTAATCCCAGCTTTATTAAAGTCAGCTTCAATCTCTGAACGTGATTGTATAAATAGATTCATATCCTGAAATGATATTCTGCGGTCTGGGTAAAGATAATTAAATCTATCTAACATATCTTTCATGTTTCTAGACATTTCAAAATCTGTATCTTTATCAACCTTTGGAGATGTTGATAGGATTAATAATGCTTCTTCTAATATTCTATCTTCTTCTTTAGCAAAGTGGGCATCTCCTGTTGCCACCGCTTTAATTTTAAGTTTATCTGCTAATTCTAGAAGGGCGGAGTTGATCTCCATAGGGTTATGTGATTGCACTTCCACGTAAAAATCTTGTCCGAAAGTTTGTTTAAAGCCTTTGAGAAGAAGTTCTGCTTCCTCCATGTTACCTTTAGCGATAGCCTTACTAATGAGTCCATTAAGACATCCGCTGAGAACGATAATACCTTCGCTATAATCATTTAAAACCTCTCTGTCAATACGTGGCTTATGATAAAAGCCTTCGTTCCAAGCAAGCTCTTGTAGAATATTTATATTCTCCAGCCCCTTTTTATTTTTCGCTAGCAGAATAATATGGTTGTAGGCCTGAATAGACTTGTCTGTTTTAGAAGATCTGTCAAACCTATCGGTTGGAGAAATGTACGCCTCAACACCAAGAATTGGCTTAATGCCAGTTTCTTTTGCGGCAATCTGCATATCTCTGTGTGAAGAGAGAGTGCCATGGTCTGTAATTGCAATCGCAGTTTGCCCAGCATCTAACGCTGCTTGGCATAATTCTTTAGGTGAATTTAGTCCATCCATTAATGAATAGTAGGAGTGAACATGTAGGTGTGTAAAGCTCATTAGTATCCGCCTGTGCATTCATTTCTAGTATGATATAACCTAATTTTAGTTAATATCTTTTTTGTTGGTGCATATAAATCTTCTTTACAGCATCCACATTTCATATGCCATTCTCTAGCAAAGAAATCGTATACTGCACCTACATAATTTTTATACTTATTTGAAACAAATGTCTCAAATGGATCTGGTATCTCGTAGGTAATCATGTTGTCATTCTACTAAATAATGAAGGGGCAGTCAATAGACTGCCCCAACATTTACTTTCTTTTACCAGATAACGCTTGAGTCGTCTGAGCTTGACTCTTCTGCGTGTGGTCCAGCCTCACCAGCAAAGAATGAATCTTGGTCTGTGTAAGGAAGGTCACGAACTGCAGTAGTTTCTAAGTCATACAATTCAAGTGATGATGAGTCAAAAGGCGTCTCATCTTTTGCTAGAGGAATAATTGTATAGCTTGTGTCTGTCTTTGTACCTGAGCGCTTGATACGCCACATAAGGTTTGTGATAGAACCCATTTCACCAGCATATTCAATTAGTGTTGGTGTAATAGTTTTTCCACTTGAACCTTGTGAAAGAATTGCAACATAAGGATCTTCCTTGCCGTCATCAATAAGAACATTGATGTATAGTCGTGAACGGCCTTTCCAGCCAGCCTTATAATCTTTGCGATGTTGTTCGCATCCGTAGCACTTGCCCTGATCTTCCATTGTGCAAAGTGCTTTGCGTCGATAATCTTTTGGATTTGTGTGCTCAACTGCAATAAATCCCAGTCCAGCTTTTTCATTATATGTAGGTGAATCTGGATCAAGCTCTTGAAGAAAACGAACCTTAACGCTTTCTGCATCTTCAAGCTTTGCCCAACGTGCTTTAACTCCGTCACCACTTGAATGCTGAGGTGCATCCATAACCTTATTTAGTCCCTTGAGACCTTTTACTATTCCCATATTTTTCTCCTTTGTATTTGATGGTATATATCCATCTGTTTATTGTTTTTCATGGGTCCAAGATTGATATTCAATATTGGAAACTGCGTTTTTAATACAGGCTTTAATTTCCTCTTCGGTCATGTCGCCAGCATCTTTTGCATCATGTGGATATATCTTACCATATTCATAAGAGGCCCACAAGAGGTCTTTATTCTTTAGTCTTGATGCTAGGCTGTTTGCAAGCTCACGACCAGCATGGTCTGCATCTGTCATAAGTGTCACCTTATTAAAATATCTATTTATCAGACCTATATTTTCTGTAGATATATGTCCTCCAAGAGTTGCAATTACATTGGGGAATCCAGCCTGATGGACACGGATTGCATCAAAGCTAGACTCTACAATAATAACATGGTCGCCTATTTTTTTAGCACGGTGTATGTTAAACATAGTTTTGCTTCTTGGTAAATTAGTACTATTCTTGAACTTCTTTTCTGATATAGACCTGCCAACAATTCCGACTGGCATTCCGTCTGGGCTATGGACTGGTACTGTAACCATGTCTTGCTTTGGAGAATACCCTAAAGAGAAATGTGAAATAGACTGAAGGTCAATGCCCCTGTTTTTAAAATATTCTTTTGCTTGCTCGCTTTTAATTAAATCGTTATACAGATTCTTTAATGTCTCTTCTGGAAACTCTACGAACTCTGGCTTGTCTTCTAACATTTCATTTAATACATCGTCAAAATTCTCAAGCGCTTCCGTCTCTTTTGAATAAACATATCTCATTGCTTCAAAGTCATTCTTATGTAAAACTCTTTTAACTAGTTCTATCAAAGATCCAGTTTCTCCACATGATGGATTAAAGCATAGCCATGCACCAGTTGTTTTGCTAATACTACAACTTGCGCTATGTCTGTTTGAATGAAATGGGCAATAGAAAGAAACCTCTACCTCTGTTTCACCAGCCACCTGTAAGCCAAGGCTTTTTACAATTGCCTTTATGTGTTGCTTAGAGTATTGCGTGGTATCAGCTTTCCTTGCGTAATTGCTTCGTGCCGCCATGCCGTCTTCTTTCCTACATAAGTCCCATAGAGTGTCATTAAGAACATCCATGTTGATCCATCAAATTCTACCGAAAAGTTGGTGTCTATGTCAAGTACCCTAAGATACCCCTTGTCTCTCATTTGGTGAGTAAGCATGCTTTCGTACTGATGCTTAATTCTAACCATGTCAGAGTCGTCTAGGAATTCAACCCTAACTTGAAATCTTTTTATCGGTTTGTGATTCATTATTTTGGAATGGATTCTCATAAATCTCTTTGACGATACCTCTGTTGATATCCCAATCTAAGTATAAACCAAATTCATGTCCATGTCGATTCTTACGTGAAACAATCTCAATCATGTTAGTTCCTGGGTATCTATGTACGGCCATAGCCATATCAGCATCATACTCAATTGCCTTTGACCATGCTACCTGAGACATCATTGGCGGATTATCTTGATCTGATACATCATCTGCAGTTGCTGCGGTAATATCAATAATAGGTATATTGTTAGACACGGCTAGCATCTTAAACTCACGAGAGACATTTCTGTTTCTTTCTACTTCAGAGTTACTTCGCTTGTTATCATTAAATAGCTGGTGATAATCAAGGATAACTAAGTCTGGCTTATGTTGGTCAATCTTACCCTGAATAGTTGCTGGTGTTACTTCTGTGTTGCCCTCGTTTGAAATAAGAATAAAGCTATTCTTATCTGCAAACTTCTTTGTAGACCATGAACGGAAGTCATCAATGTTAATATCTCCCTTAGAAAAGTCAGATGCTTTAAATAAACCAGAGCCAAGCATTGTATAAATACGATCACGCATATTCTCTGGTGACATTTCCAGTGAGACAATCATTGGCTTAAAGCCCTGTTCCCAAGCTTTGCATGCCAGATAAGATGTGAACCATGTCTTTCCACGGCCTGGCCAGCCGATAGCGACGATTAGGTGTCCTGGAGCCATACCTGTTGGGTATGCTAAATCTATGGCCTCAAAACCAGTCTTGATGCCTGGGGAGCCACCCATCTCGGCAGATCGTACTCTTAATAACTCCATATGCCTAATTGCTGCTTCTGAGTCTGTGATGTCTAAGTCTCTTACGTTATTTGTAAATCGGCTCAGCCCAGCTAATTGTGATTGCATATTTTCAAGCACCCTTGATGCTGCATCTTCTTTAAGAGATGAACCAGCACGAAGTATAATTGTCTTTAGTTTATTTGAAATAAATTCATTCTTTAGTGTATCTAAATAATATCCTGTTTGGCCTTTAACATCTAATGGCTCAAAGTCTTTAAACTTTTCCTGTAAGATACCCGCTTCTGGTACGGCTTTAAATTTATAATAGTAAGACTTTAGACCTTCCCAAATGTCTTTATGAGAAGTAAATAGGTCATCTACGTTATCAGCAAGTAGTGTGCTAATGTCTTTATTCTTACATACTGCTGAGATTAACTCTGCCTCTGTGTTCACTCTACTCCGCCTTGCTCTACCATCTTCTTCGTTTCTTCTAGTAACAAACGACGCTTCGCTTTATCTTTTTCAATCTCTGTTCTTACGGTGTCCATCTTATCAAAGTTATACAAAAAGAACTGGATTGTGTGTCCGTGCTTTGTTAGATGAAAATAGTATTCAAGTAATTCTTTTGCACGATCAAATCCTACACTATCAATGACATCTTGCATAGCCCATTTTTCACGGAACTTGTTAATTGAAGGTGCTTTCCCATACTTCTCTTTGTATAGATTCTGAAATAGGGATAGAAGAATATATGGCTCTTTACTATTTGCCACGCTTTAGCTCTTCCTCTACCTCTTGTGTTTTTTCAATTAACTTGCTTTCAACAAAAGCATACACTCTTTCTGTAGCAGCATCTACCGTTTCGCCTTGTCTTACATCGTCTTCAATGCCTACGCCAATTTTGATGCTCTCGTAATTACCAAGATTTCTAGTAAACGATAAATCTACTTTTACCTTTGTTGTCATTTGTGCTCCTTCATATGCCTAGACAAACTATCGTGTGCGAATATACCCCAACGAAGATCCCATTCCTTTTTACAGACTGGGCATGAAACTGTTCTGCTCATTATTCCGCCCTCCAAACTGGTACAAACTTTCCTTCTTCTGTTTTAGTATACAATATTAAGTTGTTTTTGAGAAGGGCCTGCAATTCAGCTTTGGAAGGAATTTCTTTTGAGTGTCCTGAGTCTAAGATATGCTGGTGTATATCTAGTATGTTCTTTTGATTAAACATATACTGAGACCAATTTTCGCTATCTGGTTGTCCTATTGGATATATCTTTTGAGGGGTAGCAACCTTTTCATTCAAAATATACTCTTGTATAGTTACCCTATGCTTATTAAGCATAGAAGCAACTTCTACAACAGTGTATGCGGTTTCCATATTCTTTTTAACCTGAGAATAAGAATACATAACTCTTTTCTTGTCTGGGTAGCACCAAGCAACCATTTCATCTTTTGATCTAGATGACTTTAGTACCTTATGTATCTTATCGTTTAAGAAGAAATACCGTAAGCTTTTTGGTTTGCCGTTTCTTTTGATTCCAGCCATTTTCCGAAAGCACTCGTTTCCTTATTGCACATCCAGCGTTTGCCGCACATGATACAGAATAATTCCATATGTAGTTTTTGAGAGAATACTCTATCTACAAAAACTCTTCCATTACATTTTCCGCACCACATTATAAGGTAAACAGCTTCCCGTCAACAACGCATGAGTAATCAGGCGCCACGTGGATCATCTGTATATGTGGATAATCGTTGACAATGTGAGCGATAGCAAATCCTTTTTGCCAGTCGTGGTGCTGCATGTACTTCATTCCTGGGCCCTTTTCATCACACATATGTCCTAGTTCGTAGCCTCGGAGTGTTTCACCTTCTCCGCCGTTTCTTAACTCATAAGTAACTAGGTGTGATGCAATTCTGTGTGAGTGACCTCTAATTAAAGATACCTGTAGGTCTTCCATGTCCTTGCGAACGGAACCAGTTGCTGCAATTGATAGTCCGTGGTGTACATGTATATCTCCGAATCGGCGCTTAGGTAGTTCGTTATAGTGAATATATTCATAGCCTAAAGAATCTAATCCCCAAAGGGCTTCTGGAGTGACCTCATTAATATAATCAGGAAGCTTTGCATCTACATAGTTAAAAATTCTAACATCGTGGTTTCCTAGTGCTGAAAATAGTTGCGCTTCTGGCAACATCTCTCTTGTCTTAGTATAAAAATCTCTTGCACCTTTTGCTTCATGGCGCATCATTGGAACAATAAGATCTCGACTGTCGGTCTTATGGAGGTTCAAGAACTCTGCTGAGCGTCCTTCTGTGTACTTGCTATAGCATGCTTGATCATCTGTATCACCAAGGTAGTCAACAACGTCAGGCTTAAACCACTTCATTACCTTAAACCAAAGGGCAATCATCTTGTCATCTTGATACGGGAATTGCTGGTCGGATGAAATCATCCATTTTAAATCGTTGCTCATTTTCTACCTTAATATGTAAAAAAGTCACGAGTACGTGACTTTAGGTTATACTTAATAATAGCATATTGATGCTTTATGTCAAGAGAGTTTTTCTCTTGGATAAAATGCAATAATGTTAAATGATTTCTTTACTGATGCGGTTCCTTTTGCAGGAACATACTTAACATACATTTGTGGTACTCCAGAATCAGTAAAAGATATTCTGTAGTCTCCGTCTTCTCCGCCACCTTCGGCAAGTGTTGCAACTATAGAAAGCTTATCAGAAGTTTGCTCTGATGCTATTAGTGGAGAATTAGCCCAATCTATTTGAAATGGTCCAGAGATACCAGTTCCTTTTAGTGTCAAAGGCTTTGTTCTATATCCCCATACAACTGGTATATACTGTTTTATGCTTCCATCTGGCAGCTTCAATGTATTTTCTAAAGAGGAGGTTTTTTCCTGAAGCTCTTGAACAGCAACAAGCATTTTATTAATTTTTGTAACATCAAAGGGTTCTCCTTCAACTAAAAAATTACCTGCTAGTGATGTTGCCATTATTTTTCTCCAATTCCTGCAATTTCTTTTTCATATTCTTCAACTGCTTCTGACTTATCTTGCAATCCTGCACTTTGAATTGTAAGCTCAGCACGAAGAATTGCAATTTGTGTCTCATAGTTTGAGACTAACTCTCCAATTTTTTGTTGGAGCGCTGTTATAATCAATTCATTTCTATCTGACATATTAATCTTTCTTTAGTTAGTTAGTGATGCTCTTGTGAGTACCAATGCATCTTTTTTAGCTGTCGCTGTTGAAATTCTATTTGTAATTGATGTAATTACTGTTTGATCAATATCAACAATTGCATTGGCTTCAACTAGGTCAAGCTCTGCCCCATATATTGAATATTGCATTTGCTTGATGTGTTGATCAATTATGCTAAGCTTTTCATCTACTGTTAGTTCTACGGTCATTGTATTCCTCCTTTCATTATTATAGCATTTACATGTTATTCGTCAAGCCATTAATTAATATCCTCTAATACCTGGAAAATACGGTGGGAAGAATGGTGGTGTTGAACCAGCAGTTGCCAGTACTCCAGCTGAGTAGGATCCGTTACCCGTAGCATTTACTGCTCTAACAAAATAGTAGAACAAAGATGATGTAGGAGTAACATAAGAAGTTCCTGTTATTGGACCAAAGTCACGACTTGTTCCGCTATATGTGGATGCGCTTTGATACCATATGTCATAGCTTGTTGCACCTGATACTGCATTCCAACTTATTGTAGTGTTTGTTCCATCGTTTGTAGCCGTTACTCCAGTAGGTACTCCTGGCAAGGCTGCGGCTGGGAAGTAAGGTGGGAAGAACGGTGGGAAGTGTGGTGGGAAGAACGGTGGGAAGAACGGTGGGAAGTGTGGTGGGAAGAACGGTGGGAAGTGTGGTGCTATAAACGAAGTCTGGTTTGTAGCAGTTGTCAATGTAGTTGTTCCAACATCAACCGTATCTTTTGTTGTGTCTCTCTTCATTACAGATGTAGCTGTAGCGGTATATGCTACTACAGCTGGTACGGTCCCATTAAAATAAACACGATATTTACTACTTTGAATTGGTGTGGCAGGATAGCTTGTTATTGCAACTCCGTCAATCATATAAGCGGCGGCTGTGGATTGAAATGTAAATCTATCTATAATCATTATGTCAGCATATTGTTGACCAGCATAAAATGTTGCTTCATATGTCATTATATTTGCAGCATTTCCATATTGATATCCGCTCCATCTAACAATATATTTTGATGTATCTGACCAATAGTATAGGGATGTTTGAACCATATCTAATGGTAGAACTGCTAGAACTTTACCAGCTGTAGAGGTAACAGCATCTGCTGAATTTTCTGTAATTACAGTGCTGGAACCTAAAGAAATATATCCATTTGTAGAAACGCTTATCTTATTGCCAAAAGCAAAGGTGTATGATGGTGGAGAATATGTCCATCTTGCATACATGGTTCTGCTTACTGAAGGAGGGCTCCATGAAGCTCCTCCCAAAACTGAATAAAAATAAGTTCCTGATGTGGTTTCTGTAAATCTGTCAAGGACATAATTTGCTCTTGTTGGATTTGGTGCTGTTACTGATCCGCCTGCACTAAATGTAGATGTTGATATAGTTCCTGTTCCATCATTTTTATCCCAAGTAATTGTATAAATTGTTGGTGTGACTGGACCAACCTCTCCACCAGCAACTTGTGCGGAGGGTGTGCCATTAGTTGCAGTAACAAACACTCTAAGGTATCTCCGTACTGGACTTATACCTGTATTCGTATAATCTTCCTGAGTTATTGTATAGGTTCCAGTTGTTGTTGGTGCTGTAATTGTTTGTGTAGATACCAATGTTTCGCTGGTTGCTACACTTGCAGTTCCTCTATATATTTTAACTGTATAGCTTGTTGGTGAGTTTGTCCAAGATCCAACATCAAAATTTAAAACTTCTCCTGGCGATAGATTTGTTCCAGTAAGAGTAGGAGCAGAAGTATTTACTGGAGGGCTAGTTACTGTTATTGTTATTTGTGTGGATGTAGATCTAGACTTATCTCCTTGTGGTGTCCAAAAAAGTGTTGCAGCATAAGTGCCTGCGGTAGCATAAGATTTGGTTACAGAAAATCCAGGATTGGACGTGCCAGGAAAGTTTACCCAACCACCATTTTCAACAGTTCCAGTAGTTGTCCCATCTCCAAAATCTATCTTATATTGTCTTGGATATGATGTGTATCCTGTTGGAAATGAAGTGGTAGTTCCACTAAAAGTTATCGACTCAGCAACTGCTGGGGATGTTTTTGATGCGGATAACGCAATAACTGATTCTGTATTTAAATCAAATTCTCCTCCAGTATCTGCCAACACATAAGGCCCACCATTATTATTTATTACACCGCTAAAATATGTTCTTTGTTGTCCAGGTGTTTGTGCTGTTATTCTAATACCTAGTCTATATCTTACTATACCTCCGCCATATGTATGGGATGCCGCAGGGAAATTTGATGTATTAATAAATCTTCTTCCATCATTTAAATATGCTGTGGTGCCGCTAAGTGTGCCCGTAACATTATATTGTGTTGGCCAAGAGTTTCCATTTGTAAAAGATGAACCAGTTAAAAAATTATAATATACTCCAAGTTGCACATCATATAGCCTATAATCAACTCTATATGTTGTTGAGGCTGTTACATTGTCGGCATCAAATTTTAAATACCAATACCCATCTGTAATAAGTCTATTTAAATAATCGGTTGGATCTCTTCCATTATCATCTTCAAACCTTACGTTACGAATAAATGGCAAGACTCCGCTAAATTTTACTGCTGTTACTTCGGTACTAAAATGTGTTGTAAAAGAATTTTTTAAAACAACTTCTGCAATTATATATGTTCCGACTGCGGGAACAGTTGTTGCCAAAATTGAAATTGCATTTAGGTCTGGTGATGTGCTTGATCCATCTGTCCAGCCAGTTCCAAATTTTTGAAAGTTGTTTATATTAGTAGATGTAAAATAATCTGTTTGAAGTATTGTGCCATTTCTGTAGTTTACTTTATCAGTATGCCTCCACCATCTTACATATGAATTTGCTAGGTCTGGTGAGTTGTACCATTTAGAGGAGGCATAAAATTCCATTTGATATATGCCATCACCAGATTCTGTAAATATAGTTGATGTAATAGATGGGGTTTTTTTAATAATTTTAATTGGAGGCACTGGACCATTTAAAACTGTGGATAAACTTGGGTCTTGATTATTAGTAGCTTTTAATTGATAGAATAAATAATTGCCATCTATTCTATTTCTTGTTGTGTCTGTATTATTAGACAGATTAAATACATCTAATGGGGCTGTTGTTTCTACATCCCCCGAAACTATATCTGATAAATTAACTGACGTTGAAGCAACAAATTTTCTATCTGAGGCTGTGGCTGGTCCATTAAGAAAAAGGCCATCGTGGCCATACAAAATTGTATCTATGTACATATAGCCAGTGGCTTCTGTTCCATTATAAGAATTTAATCTAATGTTTATTGGGTCGTCTGGGTTTGTTGAAGGTGCAATTTTTGGCCACACTTTTTGCCAACCAGATTCTACTTTTGCCCAGACAGAATTTATTACAGACCAACCACCAGTACTAGTTTTAGCAAATACTTTTTTAGTGGTTGACCATGTAGTGGAACCAGTCTTAGCAAATAAACCCATTCAAATTACCGTTCTACCCATCAATATGTTACCATGATGTCACCAATATGACCAACACTGCTAGGTGGGGTATATGTGCTAGCAGCACTTTTAACATAAATATTTCTTATATAAGCACCAGTTGAACCATTTGGATAGTAAAGAGGTGCTCCTTTTCTCATTCTCATTCTTCCGTCAATTGTTACAAATGAAGGATGGCTTGCAGAAGTTGCGCCTTCGACATTAGATGTATTTCCTATGTACAAACCAGTTGTTCCTGAAGTTATTATAGAGTGTCCACTTGCTGAAAATGATGCTGCTACCGCTGAGCCTCCATACAGCTCAAGTGTATTTGCAGCTTTTACAATCAAAGACCCAGTTGAATTTATCAACCCGTCTGTAAATGACATTGTTATTGTTTGATTACCTGAGTTTATTGTTGAGCTAGTTCCAGCATTTCCATTATCGCTATCTTCAGCTGCATTTGTGATATCTGAAACTGTAAGGACGCCGCTAAAGCCTATCTCTTTTGTAATATTAAAACTACTTCCAGTAATTGTTGCACCAGTTATGTTTCCGCCATTTATTGTTCCAGCAGTTGCACCAGAGCCATATGCCTGTATGGTGTTTGCAGAAATTCGCCAACCACTTGTAACATCTCCATTTGCATCTACTGTTCCAAATCCTCCGCTTGTTGCAGTAACTTTTCCTCTTATTGTTGCGCTGTTTGCAATTAATGCTCCTGCGTGTGTAACGCTAAATGGTGCCGCTGCAATTTGTGCATCAGTGCTTGAGCCAGATGTTGCTAATGCGCCAGCCCATATTCCATATGATCCACTTCCAGATACTCCGCTTGTAGAAGTTGCTGCTGATGGCGAGGTTACAATTCTTGCATTGGTTGCCGAAGACTCTAGTGTTACGCTTCCAGAACCAGCAACGCTAGATATTGTATTTGCTCCAACCAACCAATAGTTTGAAGAAGATCCAAGTCTACCTCTTTCGGTAGCAAACGTTACTCCACCTGCAGCTGCGTTTGCAAATATAGATGTTGTTGCTGCGGCACCAGCACCATCTGGATAAGCATAAATTCCTGCTGAATTTAATACTGTTCTTTGGCCAGAGCTTACTGCACCACCTGAATATATGGTTCCAGTTACTCCAAGGTTTCCAGTAACTGAAGACGTTCCAGTAATGGTTACTGGGGATACTATGCTTAGTGAGCCACCAGTAGATGTTATACCAGTGCCAGCTCCACCTGCTCTAAAGTTTCCATTTGAATACCAATAGTTATTGTCATCGATATAAATTCCGTTAAAGCTGTCCTTTACCCCTTTACCAAATTTCATATTAGTTGCATCAATTGCTAAAGCGCCTTTTAATGTTCCACTGTCTGCGTTAATTATTCCATTTACTGTTAGGTTCCCTGCCGAAGAAAATATTAGCTTATCCTTTAAAGAAAATTGTCCAGTAGAATCTAAATAAAATCCTGTATCGACATTTCCATGTAATGCACCTGTTCCGCTAAATATTACTCCGCCAGTTCCAATTTTAAATGTTTTGCCAACAAATAAATTATCTGCATCCATTTGAGTTGCTGTTATAGATCCAGCCAAAATTACATTTGCACGTACTGCGCCAGCTGCAATATCTCCATTATCAACTTTTGATGGCTTTTCAAATGCTTGAGTCCCAGCTGCTGCTGAACCGTCAACATCTTTAGCAATTATTTTAACGTAGTATATTGTATCGTATACAAGAGGTGTTCCAGAAATTGTTTTTATAATAGCAAATGTGCCAGCTACTTCAAGTACTTTAGTTGCTATGGATGGTGTAAAGTTATTTGTTGTTGAAGCATGCACTTCATATGTAACAATATCTGCATTAACAATAGGAGTCCATCTAACCTCTAAGGCTCCATACAATGGCGTTACAACTGGTGTGGGTGAAGATGTCGGGGCAATACCATCACTTAGTCCGCCAGATGTATTTGTTGTAAAGGCTGCGCTGGAGGCTGATGCTGAGAATGTTCCAGATACGTCTTCCGTAAATACAGTAACTTGATATATTGAAGAAGGACTTAATCCAGAAAAAGATATGTTTGTGCTAAATGAATACTGGGTTTGAATCAGTGTATTTGTTGTGGCTGGGTCTTTTCTTAGCTCTACTTTATATTTTGAAATTGAAAGTGCGGTTGTTGCTGGTGCTGTCCAGGACGCTACTACTCCTACTCCACTGCTTAAGTTTGATAGCGTAACATTTGATGGTGCGCCTGGTGCGGAGGATGCTGTGACTGCGCTGATGTCTGCGCTGTATGCACTGTAGTTAGAAAAAGAATCTCCTCCGCTAACGCCAATATTATATGTAGTGTTTGGCTGTAGACCTTTTATTGTCCATGAATTTGATCCAACTGAAACTGGTGTTAGGTCGTATCCATAAAGAGATTCGGTTGACTTCTTATATCTAACGTATACATTTTTAGTGTCAGCATCAACTACTGTTATTGTTATAGGTACAGTGGTAGCGGTTGGGGTTCCAGCGCTTACTGAAGGTACCGCTGGCGGTGTGCCGTCTGACGGGTCAGAATTCTTTGGCGATACTGTTGCTACATTAGAATATAATGGTGTGCCATCTGGATTCTTTGGATAGCCGCCTATATTGTCATAAACTAACGCTCTTACCCATCTTTGTGCTGTGCTACTTCCAGTAGATACTGTAACTGGATTAGATGGGCCAAAAGAAACTCTGTTAAATCCAGATGAGGAACCAGTTAAAGATTCTTCTATGCTTATATTATTAAATGCTTTTTTTGATGCTTCGTCAAGTTGATCTGTGTACGAAACCTTGTATCCGCCAACCAGTTGTGATACTGTTATTACTGGTGCGGTAAGAATTGATTCGTATGCAAGAAATGCAAATGGTACCTTTAAGCTTTCTCCGTTATATGTATCGGTTGACCAAACAGAACCAGAAAATCCTGGGTTTAGCTGTGGTCCAAAATAAGTATTGCTTAGATCTTCTCCAAGCTCATATCTTTGTGTATCGCCAGGGACTACTGGGAATTCAAAAGTAAAGCTTATATTTGTTGATGAGGTTAAAGTAATTTTATTACTCTTAATATACTCATTTCCAACTGCTGCTGGGTTTTGAGTAAATGTAACTACAAACTTTGTGCCTGACCAAAATCTTTGTACGTTAGTAGGCGTATTTGGTCCAGTCTGGATTAAAGCTTTTGTTTGAATGTCGCTATCTAATGAAGGCACTCCTGTTTTAGTATATGCGACTAGCTTGACATTATATGTTAGCTTTGGGGTTCCTGGAATAAGTAGGAAACTTGATTTAATAAATACTCCAGCAGATTTCCATTCTGTATCTGTTGATAGTTTATACAATACATCTACATATCCAAATTCTTTTCCGTATTCGTCTCCATCTACATCTACTCCCTGCCAATTTACCTTTAGCTTTCCTTGAAAAACAGTTAGGTCTGTAGGGAGGAACTTAGGTCTCTTTAAAGTATCTTCTCCTGGGGTTGTAAATGTTTTATATGCTGAATAATCTGATATCGTTCCGTCTTCGTACACCCATGCAAATTGTAGTGGAAACTCCGTGTCTGGTGATAGATTTGGTATGCTGACAGTCCAGTATTCAGAGTCATATACAGACTCCTCAACTTTTTGATTTATGTCAGCCTTTTTGTCCAGGTCTAACGGAAGCTTTTCTACCACGACAACTGCAACCTATATTCTATATCTACGGATCGTCCAGCAATTTTATTTAAGGCTGATGCCAAAACAGATCTGCTAATTATTCCATAATTTACATCATAAGTATCTTCATCATTAATTCTAAGTCCATCAAAGTAAACAGTAGTATTCTGTCCAGACTCTGGGAATGTTTCTATTCCAATTTGATTAATACGTGATATCTCTGGGAGACCTACTTTATTTGTAAACAAGTTAGTAAGTAATGAGAATGGTATATCATATCCAGCAGTTGAGTTTGGAGTTAAATCAATATAGTAATATTCTGTATCTGAGCTGTAGAATTTAACTCTAATTTTATTTAAATAGTTGTCTGCTTGGTATATTGATAAAGCTATTGTATCATTTACACTGTACCCCGACATGTCTTTTACATTCATAGAGTATTTGTATTCTTTTGATGTGTTCCCAGTTGTTGACCAGTATACAGTTGTTGGCCCAATTCTAGAATACAATGGGGAAATATTTGCCGATACTCCAGCATTTGTCCATTCGGTTTGGTCATCAAATGAATTTAAAACTTGATCTGAATAGAATGTCTCGCTAGATTCTCCTAGAGGGTACAGGCCAACCTCTTTAATTAATCCAGTAACACTTGATGGAATCTTTGCACTATATATAACAGTATATGTGTATGCAGATAAAGATTCATTCCATTGAATGTCTATGCTTCCAAACGATACTGGGGCTTTATAGAATTCAAACTGCAGCTTGGTATCAAGCTCAGTTGCAGCATTTGATCCTATTCCAAGGGCAATGTCTTTATTCCTAAAGCTTGTGTTCCCAGCAATAAAATTTGTAAGAAATCTTTTGCCAAATCGAGTTATGACATTTTCTGAACGGCAGATTTCTTTGCCATCCTCATAAAAAATATAAGTTCCTTTTATCATTTCATCTCCTATAGTTGAGGCACTTTGGCATCAAATCCTTTTATCTTCCCGCCGCTTGAATTTCTAAATTTAATTTTTAATGTGTATATGACCGCTTGGTTTGGAGTTAATTTTTTCTCGTATGTAAATCCTATAATATCGTCCAGGTCTGGTCTTGTCTTGTCTGGATCTCCTGGATCTCCTGGACCATCTGGGACGCCTACAAGTTTTGTATACTCTGGGGTTACTATACTTTCAGATTTAATAAACCTTGGGTCTAAAAGCAATGCGTCTGGTGAGCCCTGCTGTACTACTATCTTAGGGGCTATTCCGACTTCTTGTTCTTTTATCTTTGCCATATTTTTATTATATCATTTCCATGTCTACAGAGACCTACAACTAATGCTAGTTGTCAATCCGTTTTCTGAGTACCCGTGGGTTACTGAATTGACAATAAATTTAGACGTATTGGTATTAGAGTACCCCTGATATGGATAGAATATTGAAATTACATCTCCAGGAGATACTACTGGGTTTCCAAAAATTTCCATGTCTACCACTGAGCCCTTGTTTATAGCACTTTCTTTAATCCAGTTTCCCAGAGCATCAGCATCTTCATTTGACTGAATCCACTTTGATTCAAATATGAATGGCTCCTTTTTTACATAATCTTTAGTTGTGGTTTCTATTACATTTTCAAGCTGCCCTGAGCTATCAATAGTATTGCCTATTATATAAAAGCTTGCGCTTGTGTTGTCTTGGAGTGGAATTGGAGTAGAGGCGTTGTTTAAAACAAAAGCTTCTCCTTCATAGTTAGTTAATCTTTGAGCAACAATTGAAGCGTATTCATTATTTCCAGTAGAGAATCTAACTGGCATTGATGGCCTAGAATCAAATTTTAGCTCAACGTGATGTAGCTCTCTTACGGTTGTTCCAAATTCGTCTATTGACGCTGATGGTATAGATTTATTTTCTAGACCCTGAAAGTTCAAATCTCCAAAAGCCATGCTGATTAGGTCTTTTGAAAACTGGCCCGTGTATCTGTTTGTTCCATATGAGTCAGACTTCCACTCTGACTCTGTTATACTCATTCCGTAAACATAATCAAAATAGCACGTTCCCTTTTTAGCAAAAATTCCAACATTATTAGTTATAGGTATTAAATTATTAGCAAACGTTTTATTGTTTGCTATTGGCCCGTATGTATCTACTGCTGTTATATTGTATCCATTAATCCATATTTTAATTTCAACCTTATTTGAAAATGCTTTAATTTTTACATCTATATTAAATGCTCTTCCACCATAAACTGCATTTAATGTACTTACATTATTCACATATTCATTTGTTAATTTTGTTTTTCTTCCATAGGTAACTCCGTCTTCTGTTACTTGGTATGATTTAAATATATTTATGTTTTTTGAATTTCCATATATAGCATTTGGTGTTGTGTCTAGTTCAATAAAGTAACCAGTTTTCCCACCTGTCCCTAGTGCAAAAGCAAGGCCTCCACACTGAAGTGGATTTTCCTGTGCATCGTCCATAAAGAATGTTGTTCCGAACGCATAATAAGACGCTCCAGTATATGCATTTGAAGATACCAATGCTGGGGTTATTGAGCTAAATGCTTTTTGCGAGACCGTGTAGGTTGTTGAGTCTTGGGTCTGGGTTATCTTTTTAAATGTTTTTTCTGCTCCTACATTTTTTACTAGTGCCATTATTTTATAACCACCGATCCAGAGTCTACCCAGCCAGTTGAGGTTCTTACATAATGAGTAACTGCTGTGGTGCCAAGTGCTCCTCGGCCAGCCAGTGTTCCGTCTGCGTTTGTTTTAATTCTGTATACGTCCACTGGCTTAAAAAATTCAGATGTTCCGTAGAATGATGGAACCATTGCTCTATATTTATCAACATCTACTTGTGAGGTAGCCCAGAAAAATTTAGGACCAGAGCTATCAATTCTATATTCATACCCTATTGCATCATATTCAATAATTTCAGATTCAATCATTAGATATCCAGAAAATTGATAAAGTGCTGGAACTGAATTCCCGTAGGCGCTTGATACATTTGCTACAACGTTAACTACGTAATATTCTTTTCCGTCTCTCATTGGTGTTTTGGATTGTGGGTAAGGCAGGTCTACAAGCAAGCCTCCTCCACCTAAAAATGTTACTGGTGACTGCCATATTGGAGCTGCGCTGTTTGCCTGGTTTGTTATCTGTGGGACTTGCCATCTAACAATAACTTGGTTGGTTGACGGGATCTCTCTTTTTTGAAATGTTAATATATTTGGTATTCGTGTTACTCCGCTAACAACTGTGTCTTCTGCATAAAAAGAAAAGCTAGAAGATCTAGTAGCATCGTATATATAATTTCTTGTATAGAATTGTAAAATGTTATTGTCATCAAAGAATGCATTCATTTGAGTATCCATGCATATTTGCTGTATTGTATCCCAAACTGTCATCGAGTCATCTGTTGAAAAGTATTTTATGCTTCCAATAGAATTGTCAACTGACGTTTCAGTTGTGGTTGTATTAAAGTTATAGTTTGTCATTCCAACGTTATCGAGTATTGCTTTTATTACGCTTGTTGTTGGGTAAGACTCTAGATATAAATTTGGCATAAGCGTCTCTTGCAAATATTTTGCTCCATCCAAAGCTTGTATAGAAACTTCACCAAATTGACTTCTGCTATATTCATTTATAAAATATGTTCCTTGAGGTACTGTTTTTATTACTCCATCAACATCTAAAGCAATTGAAATATCTATCTGTGCATTTTTAATTAAATAGTTTTTTTCTGGTATGAGGTGGCCTGGCGAAGCAATAGAATCATCGTATGCCAAATACTCTATTGAAGAGTTATTGTATTTAGCAAGATCAATAGATAGGCTATTTGCTGTTACAGATCCAACTGGTAAAACTCCATCTGCGCCAGAGTTAGAAGACTCTTTTGTTATAGAAAAATTAGTTACATCATCAGATATATCACGGACAAGCCTTGGAGATATTTCTATTATTGCAGTAACTCTATCTTGCATTCTGTTTGTGGCAGCTACGGCTACCTCTATAACTTTTTTGCTATTTGCTGGAACTAAGGAAGAAGCATTTGTTGTCCAAGATGATCCATAATAAATTATAGATTCTCCATTTGAATTTGGGGCTGCCGAGATTGGGCCAGATGAAGTTAAATCAGAATACTTTAATGTTATTGTACATGCAGATGGAATCTCATGATACTTCTCAAACTTAACAACAACCTTATTTGTTAATACAAATTTTGGATAAGTTATTGTCATTGAGGCATTAGTGTTAATAGCAGATATCCAATACTTATATGTATTGTCTCCGCCTGCAAAATATAGCCTTGGCAATGAATTAGATTTACCTGCATCTTTTGCTCTTTGGTGAAGACCTGGTTCACCAGTTCCAATTGGAAGTTTAGTTGTTGGGTTTATCTGTCCAGATGCTGTGTAAATATAATACTTAGCTCCAGAATATACTGGTCTAAATGGTTGTATAACTGACTCGGCTGGGAACAGTTTCTTATATGGCTTTGTTCCGTTTGAAGTATATTCTCCGCTTGATGTTACTGTTATATCTTTAATCATTGAGTTCATGTTATATTCAATGTAGCATTTTACGCTTGGCTTTAGTGCTCTAGCAGAGTATAGATGGTTTAATAGTGTTGTATCTGAAGTGGCCATTAGACTTCATCCAGTGTTATAGATACGCTCCAGAATGGTTCCAGGCCTCTTTTTAAAACGCTAAAGGACGCACTCTGAAACATTACTTTTACAACTTCTCCAGTGCTTTCTTGATTGGTTCCATCCGTTGCCAGATTAATCTTTATATTAAATGCGCCTCTGCCTTCAGGGCTGTAATAAAAATTCTGTATATCTTCTGCTCCCCATTTTCCATCTACTGTTAAATCTGTTGAGTGTGGAAGCATGTCCCAAGAAAGGCTGAATGCTCTTTTATCTGCAATCCAAAATTTTCTTAATGATCCATTAACCATTCTTGTTTGGGTTTCTATTCTTTGTGGGCTAATATCAAAAGCAGATCTGTTATGTTCGGTGACTTTATGGTAGGCGCCATTTGATTCTATCTGGAGAATTGAGCCTCTAGGCATTAGCATATATAATCACTTCCTATTCGTTACTACTCGACCCATTGTTGCGTTAACGTTTCGCATTCTTTGGTCAAATTTATTCATTACATCGTCAACAGTTACATTTGTTCCATTAAGCTCTATGTTAACATTATATACTGTTTGTGAAGAATTTGCTACTCCGCCAGTTGCCATATTGGCTTTAATTTTAGATCCAGATGGAATATCATATCTTACTGCTAATCCGCCTTGAGCCATTCTATTTATTGTATCAAGATTCTGGTATCCGTATGCGGATGCAGACTTAGCATTAATTACATACTCACCATTTGAAAGCATAGCTGGAATAGAATCTGATGTCGCACTTCCAGCACCAAACACTGGTCCGCCTTTTGCCTGCCTAATTATCCTGCTTCCTTGAGTTGGATCGTAAACTCTATAGGTTTTTCCAAGATACTTGAAATATTGATCTTTTTGTAAACCTAGCTCTGTTGCAATTTGCACCTTGGCTGGATCGGTAAGGATTCCTCCATCTCTAGTTTTATATTTATCGTAATTTGTGGGCACTGGAATAGCATTTTCTTTTGACCAGCCTCCGTCTTTGCCCTGGCCTCTCACTGCAAGCATAACATCATAAAGTGTAGCTCCGCCCTTGATTGATTCTGCTGCCTTTAAAGATATATCATTTGCCGCAGCTCCAACTTTTGCATCAGCAATTCCTGGAACATATGAGGTAACTGGGCGACCATTGTAAGTAGTAGAAATTTTACCAGCAAGGGATTCTCCCTTAGAGCCAATCATTGTTCCTTGAAATATATCTTTTACCATAGAAGCTAGGGCTGAGTCTTTGCCTGTTGCATCTTTAGAAAGATTTTGTCCTAGTGCGCCAAGGTTTCCTCTAAATGCTTTAATAGCTTCTTCTTTGTCTTTGCCTTCTGCCATTAAATTAATATTTGCTTTTTCTTTAAGTAAATTTTCATACTCTAGCTGGTAAGTTTTAATCTTATCGAGTCTAATTTGAGTCTTTGCTGCTGCTTCTTGAAGCGCTGCAAGTCTCTTTGCTGAAGCTTCTTGCTTTGCAGCAAGACCTTCTTTCTTTTTATTTAAAGCATCGATTTCCTTTGCTTCTTTTTCTCTTATTGCATTTATTGCTAATTCTTTTTGTCTTTGGTCAGCAAGCTGCCTAATCTTAATTTGTGTAAGTGCAGCACCAGCCATGTCGCCTTTAGCCAAAGCGTCTTGATTTTCAATTTGTAGCTGCTGCATATTTGCATTAAAGTCATTAGCCTTTTGTTCATCTTCAATTGCTTTAATCTTTGCATCGGCTTCTTCTTGAATCTTTTTTATCTTTTTATCTATAGCCTTGATTTCATCTTCTATGTTACCCATTGCCTGGTTGTGAGCTTTTTGTTGTGCCGCCAGCCCCTTACCTATTTGCAACTGCAACTTATTAATTATTGTTTGAGATTTACCTAATACACCAGCCCCAGTTTTTTCTTGCGCTTCTATTGCAGAGTTTAGACCCTCTTCAAATTGTGCTATAGCAATTGCTTCTTCTGCTGTTATGTGTTTTAGATCAGCTCTGACTCCTGACAAAACAATTCGCCATTTAGCAAATGCGCTTGCAGTAGTATCTGTTGTATTTAAAATTTCTTGTAGAGCAGGGTGTGTCTCTTTGAGACTTTCTATCTGCTCTTTAGTGAGAGTATTAGTTGACCCTGTCTTAGAATTTATGTCATCTATTGTCATCTTGTAGGCCGTCGCTTCATCTATAACATTACCCATTGCATCTTTTGTTCCGACTAATGCTTTCATGTTTGCATCTATTGCTGCCGTGGTGTTTGACAAAGCGTTTCCTAATGCTTCTCCCTTAAATGAAGACTCTGCTTTATAGCCACCGCCAGAAGCTTGAACAAGCTTTGTCTCTGCCATTTTCTTGTTAAGCTTTTCTACCATAGATGTAGCAGCAGTGGTTTTATCAATAATTTCGGTAAAGCCTTTTGAAGATATTGCATTAAAAGCCATGTCTGCATTTTTTGATGCTTTAATTATTGCAAATATTTTATTTGTTGCTTGTTGCGCTGACATTCCTGCGGCAACAAATTGTGCCTTTAGGTTGGTAGCCATTTCATTAACAATCTTTTGTTTTTCTTGAGTTGATGCACTGCCACTTCCAGCATTGCTAAATCCTTCAACAAGTTCTTTTTGACTTGCTTTAGCTTCTTTAATTGCTTTCTTAAGTTCAGCAATAGTTAATGATAGGCCTTGAACTCCAGCGCTATTTAAATTCTCAAATGCAGCTTTTCCTTTTGCGCGAGTTAGCTCAAGCTGTGCGTTAACATCTGCAATTGAATTAGACATATTGTTATATCTAATTCCTGCTTCTTGTGCGCCCTTTTTAGTTATACCGTTAGAAAGAATTTCTTCTTTTCTATTTTGTGCCTGCTCTTCTCTATATCGTTTCCACAACATAAAGAGTCCGCCAAGTGCAAGTGATACAAGACCAAGTGGTCCCATCAATGCTGCAATTCCTGCCCTTAAGGCAATAAGTATTTTTGGACCAAATGACCCAAGAGCTTTTAGAGCGCCACCCATACCAGCAATATAGGTTCTTGCTTTAGTTAACATTGGAAGCAGTGGTGCCATTTGCATTGCCATTCCAGCAAAGGTCATACCAGATCCTACGGTACCTCCGATTTGTTGACCACCCATCATCATGGCCATTCCAGCCATTGATGAGGCCATGCCAGAACTTGGATCTGGAGCAATAATATTTCCCTCTGCATCTAGCTTTGGTGTTCTTATTGTTCCAGTGCCTCTAACTTTTGAACGGAATGCAGAATACTTTCCATAGCCATTTTTATTAGACCTAACCATACCGCCAAGAGCATAGTTTGAAACTATTCCACCATTATTTTTTGGAACAAATAGTTCTGGTCCTTTTTCTCCAACAAGATATGGCTGTCCAGAATTTACTGGTCCGCCCATTGCTCTTGCTTGAACCATTCCGCCCATATTAAATCCATTGGCATCGTTCTTAAATGCATTATCTGACAAGCTAGCAGCATGTCCTCTTTGTCTCATTCTTAATTCTGATTCTGTTTTTAATTTGAGAAGTGCAGCTGGGGATAATGCTTTTGTAGCAGATGTCTTTACTGCAGAATGGATGCCATGGAATTCTTCCCAGTTAACATTTCTTCCAGCCTTTAGTCTATCTATCATTGCTCTATAGTATTGTCTTTCATCTATACTCAAATCAAACTGAGCTATTGTTTTTTCTAATTTAGGAAGAACACTATCTATCTCAGCAATCATTGCTTCATGATAGTCTTTTGCTTTCATCCCCTTTGGAATATTTAATGTAGATTCAGCAAAGAATTTTTTAGCCCCACCCTTAACGCCTAATAGGTTAATACGAGCTTGATCAGACATTGATGGCATATCACTTGCGTATGACCTCTTGCCAGATGCCATTTTAAATACACCAGCAGTCCCTACATCGGCTAAAGTTGAGCCATATAGGTTACTTGCACTAAGATCTTTATCTCCTCTTAGATTCGCTGCTACGAGCTGTTTGAAGTATTCTGATTGTGTAAATGTTCCACTTGATTTTGCAAATGCTTCATCAAATGGTGACTCTAAAACAATTAATTTTCTCTTACCAGTAGGATCTGTTGGATCTATCATTGTTTTAATATCTTGTCTTGGTGCATTTAATCCATGTGCTTCTCTTGCAATTATTGTTGCTCTTTGTTCCGCCAAAGCAGCTGTCTCATCCATTACTGGTTTAACAAATACCATAGAACCATCTGGCTTTTTATATAATCCGCCAATTCCAGAAACTGGGAAGCTTCTTCCAGTAGTTGGGGAAACAAGCATTCCAAAATCAGTCGGGTCCATGTCAGCAAATCTGCTTGTCATCACTGAGGAATTAATTTCTTCCATTGCAAGTCTTGCTTTTCTTTGCTCTTCTACTGCTTTAATTCCCCTTGGCATTCCAAGGAAGTGTCCTTTTTTAGATGCTCGATATGCATCAATCTGTGGTTTAATCCAAGGGAATCTTTCAAGATTTTTTTGATGCTGTGCTGTTCTTCTTACTTGCTGTGCATCTGCAAATGCTTTTAATCTTGCAGCTGCAGCAGGATCTCCATAAGCATACTTTCCTTGACTTACCATTCCGCCAATCATTCCACCATCATTAGCAAGCTGGAGTTTTCTGCCTCTGATCATAATTGTTCTTGGTTGTCTTTGTGTTTTTGATTTAGAAGGCGTTCCTGAACTTCTAAATACCTTCATATCTCCACCAAGTGCACGTACAAGATTTTCTGGTATCGGGCCTCTTCCATTCCACTTTCCAGTTTTTAGCCATTTTTCAATTACTGGTACGTGTGCTCTGTAATCATCAACGTCTTTAAATCCTAAAGCTACAGAAAGCTTATGCGCTCTTGCCAAAGCCTCATCTCTGGTTAATGGCACTGTGTCATCTATAATTCCTCTTAGATGCAGTCTGTTTCCAAATCTATTGAATGGATCATGTGCTGCTTCTCCAAAGTATCCTCTTGCTGCAATATTTCCTGTGCCTCTTTCTATATGTGCACGGTCACGGTCATGATATATTGTAGAGCCTGGGTATCTCTTTTTTAATACAGACAGGATGCTTTTTCTTATAGTTGCGTTTCCGCCAGCTTTCTTCTTTTTTTCTTTATTCCAATCAACATCATTCATTCCGTTTGGTCTTGTTATAACAAGCTCAGGAAAATTGTCATGCATAAACTTTCTTTGAGACTCTGTGTATGTTAAGCCTTTACCAGTTCTTACATATTCTTTATGACTTTCAATAGATGCCTTTACTGCTTTTTCTGCAATATCGACTGCTTGGGTTGGTGTCATATTCATGTCTTTAGAATTATTTAATATAGCAGCAGCATCATTTTGAATTAGGTTAGGAACAATGTCATCTTGATACGAATTGCTTGTTAAGAAGTCTAAATACTCTGATGTTTTATTAAGTTCATATGAGCCACTTGCTTGAGCTGGGAACATGTCTTGCATCTTTCCATAATTTCTAATTCCGCTTCTTACCATTCCGCCAAGGAATCCACCAGAATTAAATTCAATTCTTGATCCACTATTTGCTCTATCAAGCATTGGCTTATTTGCAGCTGTGAACTCTGGGTCAAAGTATGTTTCTCTTGGTGTTAATATTGCATCTACAACTTTTCCTCCGCCTGCGTATTTGTTCTTTGCCATGTTTACTAGGCTAGGATTTTTACGTGATGCTTCTTGATTAAGTATATAGCTTCCTTCTGGAAGTTTTGCTGGGATCATATCGTAATCTACATTTGCTGGTCCTGGTACAACTGATCCATGCTTTGAAGGATCGTATACCATTCCACCTTCATTTCTTCTAATAATAGGCTTTGTTGTTTCTGTACTGTAGCCTCCGCCAGAAGTTCTAACTCCAAGAGATCTTGCAATCTTATCTACAAGATTCTTTGTTGTTCCTTTGTGGAACATTTCTTTCATGTTAGATTTTCCAGTTATTGGATCTACTGTTGGCTGTGACGTCAGTGGGACTGTTGTAAGATTAATTGTTCTTCCCATGCTTGCTGCAACCATCTGGGATGTCTCTGCCATCATTGCTTCTACCTGTTGATTGAGTGCAATAATCTTTGCTCTTGCCTGATCTACAGTTATTTTGCCAGCCTTAAGTTCTGCTACAATTGCTCCACCTTCTGCAGCTGCCATAGATGTTAGCTCTACCATTGGTGGTAGCATTGCTGAATACGATGCGGATAGTTCTGCTGTTACAGTTCCAGTTGCAGCAACTTCTTGCTTAAGTAATGCAAGTTCTTCTTTTGACTGCATTGCAATTGCCGCTGTCATTGAGTGCCACTTTGCGGCTTCGCTTGCCACTATGCCTGTTGAAACGCTGTTTACAGAAGTTACTCCAGGAACTCTTGGAAGATCTCCGTCCATGTACATCTGTGGGTTATTACTAATCTTTCTATTTACTGGACCAGTTCCAGGAACTACTCCAAATATTGTTCCAAGCTGTTCTTGTCCAGATGGAATTGTGTGAGACATATCTCTAGAGTAAGGCTTGCCCAAATAAGGGCTGTCTTTATCAACAACTCTATCAAACCCTGCGCCTGAAGTGACAGCATTACCTGCGATTGTGCTAACGTTTACACTTGAGTGAGTTGCCTGTGTTGCCATTGCTGCTTTTGTTTGCAAAATATCAAATGATCTAGACAGTGCTAGTACTGCATCTTCAAATACCTTTGCTGCCTTTGCATCGCTATAGAATGATTCTCCTACTGCTTTTGCTGCAGCATCTGCTGCAACTAGCTCTGGGGTTAGAAGCTTGAACTGCTCTCCGCCTTTAAAGAATTGCTTTAGGCTAAACATTCCCTTTACTATGTATCCAAAGAAGTTTGCAAGCACACCAGTAAGCATGATAAGTGGTCCAGCAACTGCAGTCAGTCCGCCCACAAATGTTAATATAGATTTAATTGGTCCAGGAAGTTTTCCAACAAACTTAACAATTCCATCAATAACATTTAATATAAAAGTATTTATCTTTAAGAAAGATTCTCCAATAACAGCAAGGTCTGCCTTTACTGATTCTAGAGCTCTGCGGTACTTACCAGATGCAGACTCTGTCATCATTTTTAATTCTCGGTCAGAGATAGCTGCTAATTCTTGTGTGCTGGCTTTCATCAAATCTAAAACCTGCAGCGTCTGGCTTCCTTCTTTTCCAAGGTTTTCAAACAGAGCAGACATTCTAGCAAACTGGAACTTTCCAAATAGCTGCTCAATTGCTTTTGATTTGCTTAGTGGATCAAGGCTATCTAAAGATTTCTGTAGTGCAACAATTGTTCCTGTTAGGTCTCCAGCATTAGATGTAACAATTCCAGCTATATCAATTCCAAATCCAGCAAACATTTCTCTTGCAACTTTTGTAGGGTTAATGAGAGATGCCATTGCAGATTTAATTGCGTTAGCTCCTTCTGAGGCATTTACTCCGCCTTCTTTCATTGCTGTTAGGTAGAGAGCTAAATCTTGTACGTCTCCACCCAATGATTTAATGACTGGACCAGCTTTTGGAATTGCTTCAGTTAGATCTGCAAGACTTGTTGATGTCTGGTTTTCAACTGCGTTGAGGAAGTTAATTGATTCTGTAAGCTCTTGTGTGTTTTGCTTAAATGCATTTTGAATAGCAAGAGTTGCTTTCATTGCATCTTGTCTATCTACTTCACCAAGCACCGCAAGTCTTGTTGTTTCTTGTGTTGCTTTCATTAAGTCTGCGCCTTGTTTACCAGTGGCAGCAAGATCTGCAGCTAGTGCGATTGTGTCTTTAAATGAAACTCCATATGCCGATGCCATCTCTTTGGCTATACCAGTTACATCTCTTCTGACCTTTTCAAGCTCAGCAGTAGTAGATGCAGTTAATCCGCCATAAACCTTTTGTAGTCTAATAAGCTCGGCGTCTGCGTCTCTGAACGCTTTTGATGCTGCTGCGCCAAAAGCAGCAATTGGTACAGTAAGTCCAACGGTAAGCTGTCTACCAGCCCACTGTGTATTCTTACCCCAGTTAATTAATTGATTAGATCCATCTTGCATGACCTTGTTCATTATTGCTTGCTCTTGTCTTAAGAGCTGAAGCTTGTTTTTGTTTTCATCTAAGCCTCGTGCAACCATTACGTTGTATTGCATCAAGCCCTGAGCATTTTTACCAAGTGGTTGTACTACAGCATTTTGCAGCATTACTTGCTGCTTTGCTAATTCTTTTACTATATTGGTTGTGCCCTTTGCATGACTTTGCCATGTATTGAAATATTGGCCAAGTTTCATTCTGCCTGCGTCTAAGTTTTTACCAAACTTATCTACATCAGATGATAGTGTAACAAAGTGGGAAGAGAACTGGCCCGTTGATCGCATAGTATCTACGAAGGACCTGTTCATCTGTCCTATTTGACCCTGAAGCTTTTGGTTTAACCCAACAGTAGTCGTTTGAAGTTTTATGAGTTGGGCTGTAACGGCCTGTAACTGCGCTGTAAGGCTACTAAAATTCGCCGTCGCAGTTATGTTGGTATTAATATTTTGATCGACCAACTACTTTTACTCCTTGGAGTACCCCAGTCCTGCTCCGACTCCGAATCCAGCTTCTGCTGCAAACGAACCTTGTAGTCCAATAACGTCATCTGCTGACGCATTTACTCCAAGTGCTCTTCTTCGAACATCTTCAAAGGTGGTACTATTTTCATTTTCTTCTTGGCCCAAATCAACTCCTTGAATTGAAGCTAAGAATTTTCTTTTTTCTGACTCTGACTTTTGCATTGATTTAAAAGTTTGAATCAGTTCTGGCATTGAAAGACTGTTTTCTAGTTCTTCGTAATTCTTCCAGTTTCCTAAAAGAAAAACTTCACCCAATAAAGCGGCTAGATCTAGTTCTGACCAGCCAGAACCGCTGCCGCTAGAAGGTTTGGGTCGTCCATCTTAATCCCACCGCAAACTTCAAGAATGCGATTGATTGTAGGAACGTCTAGTGCGTCTTCTAGTAAGTCTCTATCCTTTACCAATTCTGGTAGTTGTTTAGATAGTGCAACTGCACACGCATCAATTAATACTGTTAACGTATCATTTTCTGTTGTTGCTTCTGCTGTCTTATTTATGGCTTCCATAAACGCTCTTAGGTCTTTAATTGTTAAAGGCTTAAGCGTAACTTTGTCTCCATTTTGTAATGTAATTTCTTCTACATCATATACTGTTGTTGCCAATTTAATCCTCCTAGGATCTACTTATAATTATTGTATCATATAGAAAATATAAGGGCAATAGGAAACCCCCCAATTTCTTGGGGGGTCCTATTAATTAATTAAATTAATTATGCTACTAGGACACGGTCTACAATGATACCGTATTCAGAGCCAGTTTTTTCTGCTACTGGAAGTAGACGGAAAGTAACTGGGAATGTTGTTGCTGCGTTACGTGATAGAGAGAACTGTGACTGTTGTACAGAAAGAACTCTACGTGCATAATATACACGCTCTGCTGCTGTTGCGCTTTCTGTAGGTGCCTGACCAACTGCTACTAGCTGACGCTCTGTTGGTGCAATACCAAGAGCTCCCGCTTCCATACCAATTGTAGACTTCTTTGAGTCTCCAGTTCCTGTTACTGTTGGTGCGCCTGCTTGACCAAATACTGCAAGAACGTTTTCAAGAGTACCTTCTGCAAGCTCTGTTGCAATCATAACTTCCATTGACTCTTTAAAAAGTTTTGCTGAGTCAAGAAGCTGATCTACTGTTACTGAACCGTATGATGGGTTGTAAGTAATTTGTAGACCATTGTTTGTAAATCCTACGTTTCTCCACTTTGGTGATGCTGCTGCTGCGTTTGCATTTAGAGTATCTGTGTATGAAACTGTTGCTGGAACTGCTGGTGTTGCTGCTAAGTTCTTTGTTACGAATGCTACGCCACCTGCTGCTCCTGGCTCCATGTCTGCTACATATCCAGCTGTTGTTGAATCAGAAGCTGACAAGAATAGCGGAGAAGCTCCTACTAAAATATTTTTGGCTGATGCCATTTTAAAACCTCCTGTTAAATAAATATATATATATTGACTTACTTTAAAACTTTAAAACTTTAAATCAAGCTGGCTAGGCTCTTTTCCTCTAAGACTAATTTTAGAGTATAATGCACCCAAAAGCAACCTAGTTAAATCTTCCAGCCCCGTCTGTTATTCTTGCATATTTAACCTCAAGGATTACATCTGCAGACAAAAATCCCTGCAGTTCTTGGGATGGCTCAGTGGGTGATATTTCAACAACCATGGTATTAAAGAACTTAATCTTTGGGGTTGATTTTGAGGCATTTAGGTCTTTGGCTGAGTCGTCCATTCTTCTAAATACGTCTAGCATTAAATTTCTAATCTGATTGATCTCTGAAAAATCGGTGGCATATATGGTAAACAGCATCTTCTCACAGCATATCATCCAATTGTCTTCATAGGATAGGCCTATCTTGTCATACACTATATGCTTCTTGCCGCTTAAAAATTGATTTAATTCGGGCTGTTGCTGGACTGGGATAATTGGGATAATCTCTTTGCCTATATTATCACTATAGTAATCTGAGTCATTGAATATCTTATTCAATATAAGCTCTTGCCATAGGTGCTTTCTTATCTCATACATTGCGTCTATATTATAATCTATCATAGTGCCCCTCCAAATGCTTTTGCCAATGACATATCTGCCTCTGCTCTTATTGCGTTAGGGCTAAATGAATATTGGATTTTCTTTATTGATCCTGGGACTGCTAGTGCTTTTGTCATTCCCGCATTAAATAGGTTTTGAAATCCAGAATTTTTGATTGCTATATTCACTAGGTTGCCTGAAAAGAATTGTGAGTAGGCCAATTTAAATTGATTGCTTGATGCTTTTCCGCCTGGGCTTTTTACTGTTACGGACGAGCCCTTTGGCATAAAGACTGTTATTCCGTCTAATTCAAATACAAGTCTTTCTGCAGACTTTGGTCTTATTATAACTGGTAGCCCAGCTTCCATTACATCAGCCTTATTTGCAAATATGTATTTCTTCTTTTGCTTTTTGTTTCTTGATGGAACAGCTGATCTTGAAAGAATAAAGTTTGAGTCTATTTTAAATGATAGTCCAGATGAGTCTATTTGTTTTAATAGGAATAGTCTACTTGTAGGCTGCCCAGTTTTATTCCACTCGTATACATGGTGCAATGAGTTTGGTTTTACTCTTGCCTTTGCATCTATATACTGACCAAACTCTTTATTAATGCTATCAAATATTGTTTTCTTAAATAGTTTTTTAAATGCTGCGTCTGAATCTAATTTGGCAAGGACATTAGCTTGATGATATAGGAATGCAGATATCTGTGCTACATTGCTATCTTTTACTGGGCCTACTGGGGCTCCAGCCATTAATCTTTCTAGTCCGCTTGCGGCTCGAAGAAGTGCGACATTAGATTCCAATTTGCTGGTTCTCCGATCTTTTAACAATAGAGTTATATGCAAGTATATTGCCAAATGGATCTGTTATCGGTGTTGAGCTAACTACTTCAAATACTGTTGGGGTCTCTGAAGGAAAGTCTAATTCTTTCCAAACTATGTTACCCTTAATGTCTCTAATGTTTGTTATCTTATCTCTATAAGTAATCTGATCAACGCTTCTTATTTCAAGCATCTGTTCGTTAGAATATTTTGTGTTAAGGGTTTGTCTATCACCGCCACGGCCTGTTCCAGAGTTAGATATTATTCCTTTTGCAGAGCACTGCATTGTTTTAGAATAGGCCCAGTCTTTTTTGATAGCGCCAGTGTTTTCATCTTGTGTATCTGATTGAAGATATATGTCAAGCTGAAGTGGCATTAGGGAAGTTGCCAGGCTCATTTAAAATACAACCATACCGTTTGTTATATATGGTGCAAGTAGTTGATCTGCATATAGGTTTCCTGTGCCTCTATGTGCATCCTCCATGAATTCAAACTTCCAGTCAAATGTGCTAATGTTTTTTACATACTTGTCTTTCCATGCACGATCTTTTTCAAAATATTGTTGCATCAAAATCTTGCATGCTTCTCTTACATTATCTGGAACATACTGCCAACCAAAGACACCGTCAACAACATACCTAAAGTCTTTCTTAAATGTTCCTGAATATGATCTGCTATTTACTGAAGGTGGTATCATTCCATTTGCTGAGTATATTAAATTATCTTGTAGGTCTTGTATATTAACTCTAATTCCATAATTTGATTCAGAAACTATTGGTGTATAAAACCAATTATTTGATGTTTGGCCTGTTTCAAATACCTTTACATCTTCTTCATATAATCTTGTAATTTGTTCTATTCTAATTGGAAGTGGAAGTATGTCTGACCCATACCCCTGTGCAACTTGGGTTCCAATATAAGGATAAAAAACCTGGTTTGTGTATGCTTCAATTAATTTTCTAGCATACTTTTCAGCAAGTTGTAGTTCATTATAATTTTTGTAGTTAGGGTCAGACTGATCTGTTCCAAAATTTAAATCATCTATCACGTCTGCTATATTTACATAAGGGGTTACAATATCTACAATTTGAGTATTGGCTCCCTGGACTCCACCTATAGTATATGTCCATCTTATTGTAAGCTTTTTAGGGACTGACGTCATGGTATAAGGTATCGTTATTTGATACGTACCTATGTCTGATTCTAGTTTTGTGGCAGTATAGGTTGCAAGCAATGTAAAGCTATTATTGCCATGCACCTCGCTTACAGCTGCAGTGACTGCGCCATCTGCGTCTGTTATTTCTCCACCCCAATATATCTTAGTCTTTACTGGTGATGTTTGAGATTTATATATTTCTGCCATTAACTTATGTTAACGTTTAGTGATAAAAGTCTTGGACTTCCTTTGGTGTCGCTAAACGAAAACCCTCCTCTGTATCAAAAATTTTTTGAGCGTCTTCTTCTGGCATTGCAACGAACGGATGTTCTTTTGTAAATGTATGACCATGAATATCGTATCGGTAATTCTCTCTTGTCATTCTTACCAAAATAGAGTCTGCGTCTACCTTTTTTGGATCTAGTCTAGGAATTATTTCAATCTCTTCTAGATTATCTTCAATTTCCTGCTTTGTCTTTTGATAGACTGACCAAGAAACTCCTTCTTCGGATAGGGCTGCAATAATGTCTTTTTTGTTCTTTAAGCCTTCTGTGTCAACCGCAAAATCTTCTGCAATTACTTTTAATTCGGCTACCTTTAATGTGTCAAACGACATACTTATATTCTCCTTTTTCTAGGTCCTTTAATTATAGCATTGTTAAATTAAAATGAAAAGCCCCCAAAATTAATTGGGGGCCTTTCGGTAGTTTAATTCTTAATTAATTAAGAAGCAACCTTAACGTTCTTTACGACTACCCAAGCATCTGCTTGCTCGATCTGGACGCCAACACGAGTATACATTGTGTACTCGACTGAGTCCTTACGTGGCCAGAAGAAGCGGTAAACAGTAACATCACGCTTGATACCAATAACAACGTTATTTGGGAATGTCAAGTGGATATCTCCGTGTGAACCTGATGGGCTAGCGTATGTACCAGCCTGTGTCTCATTAAGAAGTGGAACTTCAACGATTGGAATACCAAATGCGTATGGAGCTACATATCCTGCTGGACCTCCAACAACTGGAACATCACCACGGATGATGCCTGAAGCAATATCCTGTGGGTTTGCAAAGTTTGTTGAATTAGATGTTGAGTATAGGTAATCCTGGATCAAGTTTGATCCTGCAAGGAAGCGAAGGTCTGTACGACGCTGCTTGTACTTACGTGGAAGTGCCTTAAGTGCAGAGTTGAATACAGCACGTGAAACGGCTGCTCCAGCTGCATCTACTACGCGACCTGAAGTCTTTGCCTTCTTTACTGCGCCATCAAATGACTTGTAAAGAGCATCTCCAGTTAGTGAAGTATCTCCGTTTAGGATCAAATCTTCAATATCGTTACCTGCTTGTGTTGCCATCATTCTGGCAATATGATCTTCGACGTCTGCGCCTTCAATATTGTCTTCAAGAGACTCTGTTGAAAGTTCCCAGTCCATGCGAAGCTTCTTTGTTGTCAAAGAAATTTTTGAGAATGTTACAGGTGAGTTAACTCCTGTGTTGTCTGCTTCAGTTGCAAGCTTTACAAGCTTCTCACCGATAGACATACGGTCAATCTCTGTTGTATCTGCTTTCATTCGGACAGTACGTGCAACCTTACCAATTACGGTAGCGTCGAACATATAGTCTAGAAATCGCGCTGATTGTTCTGGGTTTAGAAGTCCACCATTGCCATTTTCAGACGCTGTGTGTACTCCAGTTCCACCAGTTGCGGATGCATAGCTACCAGTTACATTTGTACCTGCTGCTACTGCTTTTTCTAATAGTTCATTACTCATTTTTATTTCACCTACCCTTTAGTTTGAAAAGATTTCATTTACGGAACCGAGGAAAGAACCGTTCCATGTTGATTTTTTTGTTACAACCTCTGAACGGCCAAGATCAGAAGACTTCTTAATAGCTGTGTCGCCTTCGACGGCATCTACACGCTTTTGAACACCATCAATGGTGCCTTTGATTTCTAGCACTGCTGTGCTTAATGCATTATGCTTTTCTGCCAACTCTGCAATTTGACCATTTACGCTCTTGCTGAATGACTCAACTGTTTCTTTAATTTCTGAAACTTGAGCCGCATTTGCGTCTGTAGCCTTTGCGAGTGTCTCCGAGAAAAATCCCTTAAGATCGCCTAACATTTTTGCAAAGTCAGGATCAGCTGTTTTTTCAACTGTTTCTTCAACGGAGTCGGCAGGAGTTGTGTCTTCGGTTGTTTCTGCAATAGCCTCAACTGCTGCTACTTCTTCTACAACGTCGACAGACTTTTCAATAATTGTTTCTGCTTCTACGGCTTCTACAACTACATCATTTTGTACGTCTGACATCTCATTACCTCCTTCTACGTTTGCCTGTTTTGCAATTGTTTGTGTTTCAGGCAACGCTAATCTTGTCTTCTTAAATGAAGCAAGAATCTTATCTATTTCTTTTGACTTATTCATATCTGAACTTTCTACCCAGCCAATAATTTTTGCTGGCTTACCTGTGATTGGTGAATCAAAAGTTTTTTCTGTTGACATAAAAACAGAATCGCTTTCTTCACAATAAAAAATATTTTCTGTAACAACATCTGCTGCCATACCCTTGAATACAAGTTGGCCATTCATCTTCTCAATTGAAAGAATATTGCAAAGTTGGTTTGCTGGTGAATCTACAATTGATAGCTCTACTAGATCGTAAGCCTTGATAAATCTAACCTGTGTTCCGTCCGCCTTATTAACTTCATTGTCAGACTCTGTTATTTTTCCGCCGATTGAAAAACCAGAAAGAGTACCATCAAGAACTTTTTCCCAAGTGTCTTGTGCACCCTTTGAAATATATGAAGTTACATAAACTCCATTGTAAAATTCTTTTGTTGTTTGGTCGTAGTATGTTTCTGGCTTGAATGATACTACTTTACCAACAGCCATTGGTTGATGCATCTCACGAAGGTTTCCTCTAAAGCTTTCAAATGCTTTCATGCTTGCTTCAGCAGTAACTACATCACCTGTCTGATCAACATTATCTAATGTTGCAAAACCAGAGACTGTTCTGTTTTCACGGTTGACTTTAGTAAATGGTACTGACAAGTGCAAGTTGTCGCCATTACTTGACCATAGGCCTTTTTCAATGTTCATATGCTTAATTTTATAGGTTTATCTACTCTAACGCAAATAGCAGTCGATTAAACTTATTTGACTTTTGGACCATCACCTTTTGGGTTTCTGGCCTCTCCGCTTTTATCTGGGGCATTTGCGGACCTTTGCTGGTCTCGCAATCTGTTGCCAGTAGACTTGGCATTTTGATCAGCCACTTGCTGTGGCTTTAAATCTACCATTTCGTCTCCACCGTCTACGGTTGTCATGTTCTTTCTAATGCGAACTTCGTTAGGGGTAATTACCTGCATTCTTAAATAAATTTCGTCAATGCGGCTTTGTGTCTCTTCGTCAGTAAGGCTAAGTTCATTAAACTTTAATTGTACGACATCTGTCTTTTCTGCAATTAAATAGTTTAGCTTCTTTTCAAGCCTATCTTGTGATGGGCGACATACCTGCTCTTTAAATGTTTTATCTGCATCTCTGGCTGCTGCTAAGTTAATTCCTTCTGGGATGCCTATCTTGCTAATTGGGACACGGTGAGCCAGCAAGATTTCATCTCTATTAGATTTACGATAGATATTAAATGAAGACTCTTGTTCGCCTGCTTCAATTGGTTCCATCTTAAATTCGGTTTTTGAATCTGGGGTATCTGCTGGTAGTGGGATATATAGCGATCTATGGTTCTTTCCCTTTAGTCCAACTTGGAAAAACTCTAGTAGCTTTCTTTCTGACTCTGGAGAAAGCTTTGCTCCTTTTACTGTAATAATATATCTTGGGACCGCCTTATTTTCAAAGTAGTCTAGGTTATATCTTCCTGCAAATTCATTTCCTGCCAGCGCTTGTTGTGCAGCAATAATATCTGGAACTCCGTAATAGTTATTCATTGGAGTGTACTTCTTTAAATGTATAATTTCGTTTGGTCGATCTTCTTGACCAGCAATTGGGCTAGGTGTTTCTAGGTCTCCAAAGTTGCGAAAGAAAACTGCCTTGCCGTAGAGCAACTGAATAAACCCATCACGGAATCTACGCACACGCATTGTCTTAGCTGGTATGTGGCCGATATAGCCTATGTCTCCAGTGACTGTACGTCCTACCTCTATATAACCATTTCCTGTCGCCTCAAGGTCTGTGTAGGCCTTTATGAGGGTCTCTGTAAAAGACTCCTCTTCATTACAATCATCAAGCCATTTGTCTAGCTGTGTTTTAATTCTATCAATTTTTGCACGGGCTCTATCTAATTGCTTATCATCTGTAATTGCATCCATTGCATCTTTAGCTTTAGATGTCTCTGTAAACATGTATCCAAGCCCAACAATATTTGAAACCTTTGCATTAATTGCTGCGTAGTTATACGTTGAAACTTCATAAATTTTTGAAAGGTATTCTAGGTTATAAGTGGGCTCTACTAGATCAAATAATGCATACCCGCTAATTGCCTGCTGTAATAAATTCTGCTGTGTTGAAACTCCGCTTGTTCCAACAAATGCTTTTGAAAAGTCACGATTAATTTTACGTTTAAAGTTTGTTCCAAGGCCTCTTAACTTTTTAATTTCTTCTAAGCCAATTTTAAATGGATCATCTTGAGGCCCATCTAGCTTTTGAAAATGAAACCAGTCGGACGTATTTGATATATCAATTGTGGATACTGTATCAATTTCGTCTTCTATAGATTCTAGCCTTTTCATTTGACCTTACCATTTCTTAACATTGAGTCTTTATAAACACCAATATCCATAGGGTCTGGTGTTAGGCCCCACTTTAGTCTTTCGTTTTGATATTCAAATTCTTCGTCATCGATTTTTCTTCTGCCAGAAAGGAATTTAGGTTGGCCCTCATAAATACCGTATGAGCGAACCTCTCTAGCCAAAGCGTCCATTTTAGATCTGTTTCCTTTTTTGGATGTGACTGATAGGAAGTTGCCATCATCGTCTCCAATCCATCTGCCATCGGGCATTTCCCACACGTATATGCCAAGTGTGGTTTCTTCTAGAATCTGTGATTTTTGGTTTAAGATATTCATAGACCTTAATTGTACCATTATTTGATATTAAAGTCTAGGTTTTGTCCAAGGCTTTGACAAGATTATACGGTTTTGACCACAACAAAGTCATAATTATATATAGGGGTGCCAATTTCTGTCATGGTCATTGACTCATTTGATATGTTTTCATAATATGAGCCAATATGCATTGCATAATGAACAGATGGGCTTATTGTTACAGATGATGGATACAAAGAAATGCCTTCATATTTAGAAGCTATTCCTTGATTATTAAACACAATGTCCTCTGTCCCGCCAGCCGTAAATACCGCAACAATGTGAGAAGGCTGATTTTTTGTCAAATACGTCCATATATTACTTGACCATGAAACTAGCGACCCATTGATATATAGGCTATCAAAACCAGACTTTGATATGACTCCCGCCTGATTCCAGGATATATGGCTGGACCCTCTAGATAATAAAGAGGAAGCGTTTATATTTTCAGGTGTGTACACCATTTCAACTGTTTTTGTTTCTTCTGTGTCTGACACAGTAAATGATCCTGACCCACCAGTTCGAATTCCAGATGCCCTATTTCTTTTTATAGCTGGGGTGGACTTAGATCCTATTGAAATATTAGAAGATGAAGATAGCGTGGCTGGTGAATTAGATGCCGTAACGCTAAGTTCTGAGTACAGTGTTATTGATAAATTTTCTAAAGAAGGAGTGTATTTAGATAAGTCTGTCGTTGAATAAACAACCTTTAGATATATTATTCCAGAATCAGCCAAAGAGTTATACTGATATTGTGGTATAGGAAATCCATTTTCGCATTGTACGTATGAGTTAGATTCACCAGTTGAGCTAGTATAGATGGATACCCCGTTGTCAGAAGACCATTCAATTTTTGATGAAACAAAGTCTAGCATCATGGGTATTGATATTACGTCTATAACTTCTGTTGTTTTAGACACTGCTTCTTCTGTTTTAAAAAGAGAAATTGTTTTTGTTAATGTGTTGTAATATAGATCGTCATTTTGTAAGAGCTGCATGTCTCTATTAAATCCGTATTGGTATACTAAGCTTAATAAAGATGTACCGTCTGTATTTGAAAAAGCTCTTCCATTTTCTGGATCTGCAATAGAAACATAATTTGGCAATGCTGCCATTTGATAGTGAGTTAATACTGAATAGTTTGATAGCTGATATCTATAAATAGCTGGAGCATCTACTATCATATATGAAGATGCGCTGCCAGAGACTGTTCCTATTTGTGGAGCAAATGTAGAATTTGTAAAAAGAAAATCTGTTACATCGATTGTTTCTATCAGATCTCCATCTAGATACAAGCTCATTAGGTTGTTTGAGTAGGTTCCCACAACATGCATAGACTTGTATTTATCTTTAACGAGATGATATATTTTTTTATCTGTTCCTATTGAAAATACTATAGCGTTGTTTGCCCAATAAAATCCTATATCATTTGATTGGTCTGCAAATATTGTTGCAGAAGTAACTTCATTAAATTGAACCCAGCATTCTATTGTAAATGAAACATCAGAACTATATTTATCGGCAAGTGCGCCTTGGATGTAATTACCGTATGGACTTTTTAAATTTAAAAAAGTTATTTTGTTTGTTCCGCTTATTTTTGTTCCAAGAATCCCGCCAGGAACAAGGGGTAAAAATTTATTATCTGGGGTAAAGTTATAGGAAGCATGGTTTTGCGATCCAGAATAATCATAGGCAGTTGCACCAGAAGATTCATCAAGAGGCCAAAAGCCAATTGGATTGTCTTTTAATACAATGTTTTTATATAGCATATAACTATTGTATCACCTAGTCTGTTTTTTGCTTAGTCCAAAATCCTGGGGACATATACTTTATTCCAGACGTTATCTCTTTTGATTCATGTAGATATGGATCTGAGGATGGGAATATTATAAGGCTGCCTGCGTTTGGTTTTAGCATTACGTTATGATTAGGGAAAGATATCTCTCCCCCTTCATAGTCATCGTTTAGATAAGCAACTATGGAGTAGTTTAAATTAGAGTCCCCATCGTTTTGGTCTGCGTGGGGGCCCATCATCTGACCAGTATTATATTTTTTAATATCAAATTCTTTAGACATGTGTATATCGTCTGTTATGTTGTTGTATATTTTATATTCAGATGCAGCGAAGATCATGCTTGACCTTATACTATTATATATATATAGCTCTTTTGGACTTAATATTTTATTTTTACCGTTAATATTTTTTTTATATCCATATATATCATCTGAGCTTGTGCTTGAAGTCCATGGGGTCCATTTAGAAATAATACTTTCGTCTATCTCTGGGTCCACGTCAGTGTTTTCAATAAACTCTATGAGTTTATGTGGCTCATAAATTCCAAATTTAAAATAAAAAATATTTTTTGCTAGTTCTTGAGCTTCGTAATGCAATTTATTTCTCCTCGTTCATCCAAAACCCAGGTACCATGTATTTATAACCACTCTTAACAAGATGGGCTGTGTGATTATATGGTGGAGAAGAAGGAAAAATTAATATACTTCCAGCTTCTGGCTTAAGATAGAATGTTACTTTTTCTTTATTCATTTCATGATCAATGTCTTCTCGTGGTCTATCTTCTTCGCCAAGTATTCCTTCTTTAATTGTAAAAGAAATCTCTCCGCCTTCGTAGTCATCATTTAAATAAGCAACAAGAGAATACTTTAATCTTAAATCTCCTTCTTGTTGATCATAGTGACCTCCCATAAATGTTCCAGGCTTATATTTATTTATACCAATATATGGAGATAAATTAACTTTTTCTGTGACACCTTTGTCTTTAGCAAAATCTTTACAAACATCTGTCATTGAGTTTACAATGATGTCTATTATTTTTTGTGCTTTTTCTTTAGATTCATCATTATTGATTTCAAGCATGTTTTCTATATTTAAGTTTTTCTTTTCCCCGTAGATATAACATTCTCCACTGCAAGCCTCCCAGTGGTCCCAAGAAGGAACTACTTTAGATATACTCTCTTCGCCCTCTGTGCTATTAATCAGCTCAATTAGTGCGGCTGGGTCTGCTATTGCATTCCTGTAATAGTAAACGTTTTCGTGCAGTTTTTCTAGATTCATGATATCTCCTTGTTAATCTTTTATTCTTTCCTTTTGGTACGGTGGTGGCTCTTCCATAATTCCTTTAGATTTATTTTCTTGCCACAACTTTTGATCTTCGGCTTGTCTTATTCTTGCTTCAGCTATTTCTGTTTTCCATTTTTCTTTTGTTTCTTCAGAATATTCAGACTCTTCGTTATCCCAGAATGATCCGATTGTGTATCTTTCTCCATCTGTAATTATCTGGACTTCATGGATATTGTGGTGACCTCCAGAAAATGATGCTAACAGGCCAGCTTTTGGCTTAATGCTTATATCGTGATCTCTGAACTTAAGTTCTCCGCCTTCAAAGTCACCATTTAAATAAAGAAATGATGCCCACTTAGACCTTTCAAAAGCATTATACTCTGGGTCATCTAGAGGGCTATTATCAGAATGGTATCCTGCAAATGCACCTGTGATCCATTTTTGTGCATGATAGCTTACAGATTTTACTGGTTTTCCTCTTGTAATCTCAACAGACTCTTGAATTTTTTTCTCAAGATTTACAAAAAAATCTAGTGGTAAGCCAAACTTTTCTACATCTTCGTCATCTGGTAAGTTTGATGCGTATGACTCATAAAAAGAAATACCCTCCCACGGAAGGGTTCCTTTTTCTACTGAGTGTTTCCAGTATTTTAATATTGATTCACATTCTTCTTCAGTTAAAAAATTTTCAAAAACGCAAATGTCTTCTCTTAGTCTAGTTTGATTTTCTAGGTTAAATGTCATTTTATTCTTACCGCTTTCTCTATATCTTGTTCGTTAATGGACTGATACTTTCCTTCTTTTCTATCTTGCTTAGCTTTTTCTTTTTCCATTTCTAGCCAGATCTCTAGTCCATATTTGTCTGCATTTTCATTCCACTCTACAGAGCCATTGTAATACCTTTGCCAATTTGCTCTTATAAAATATTTTGAGCCATTGTGTACTTTTTTAACTCCGTGGTGATATAGCTCTTGTCCTTCTGTTAAAAAGTTTGGGTCTCCCGCTGGAAAAACAAGTACGTCGCCAGCCTTTGGCTTGTATGATATAAGTTTTCCATTTACTAAAAAATCAATTTCTCCGCCATCGTAGTCATCATTTAAGTATGTTGTTACTGTAACTGCAAAGTTGTATCCTCTTGAGTCTTTAAATTCAACCTGATAGTCTGTATGATAATGCATTGCTAGGTCTTGAGTAACTCCAGCTTCCGCATCATATTTACATAGAGATGGCCCCATCTTTCTCCAAGAATCTACTTCTTGTCCGCTTGGCGTTAAAACTCTTTCTGGCTTTATGTCTACATTGTGTGATGCAGCATAGTGCTCTGTAACATCAAAAAAAACTTGATTTACTTTATCAAGTACTAATCTTTCTTTGATGGATCTGTCTGAATTAATAGACCAATCGTAATGGCTTGTTTCTAGCCCAAATGTATACCAGTCTCCCCAGGGACCAATTGAAGAACCTTCAGGGCTGGCTATGGACTCTTTTAAAACATTAAGGACTTCATTTACATCTTCAAATATATTGCTGTATACAAATATTTTTGGATAAATCTCCTCATATTTTAAATCTTTCATGGCTGTCTTTCTCCAGTGTGTTTTAATATATTCCAAAAAAATGGAGATGTAAATCTATTTCCAGACAAAACTGGTCTAACCCCATGCACGTAATGAAGGTCTCCTGGAAAAAAGTATGCCGAGCCAGCGCTTGGTTTAATCTCTACCCCTTGTACTGGGAAGAATAGCTCTCCTCCTTCATAGTCATCATTAAAATAAAATATTGATGCAATATCGTAATGAGGAAAATCGTTTGGGGTTCCAGCATCTGGACCTTCGTGAAGCTCTTTGTCTGCGTGTGGGTCTTGTCTAGATCCTACTGGCCATCTGACAATTGCGGGTCCAGTTGCCTGAACGTCTACCTCAAAAAATTTATCAACCTCTACTTTTAATCTTTTAATTAATCCTTCAACAACATCAACAATCGTTGGGTCTGCAGAAATTTCCATAGATCTTCTGGTACATACTCTATCTGTCCATGCATTTGCATCATAGATAACTGTTCCATTTTCATTAGTGTGAGATTCTGTTATATCCCAAACCTTGTTATTAAAAGCAAAATTTGTAAGTCTTTCTTTTTCTTCTTCTGTCAAAAAGTTTTTTAGCTCTACTATATTATCTGCAGAATTACCAAAAAATCCAGATGGAGTTATAGAGCTCAGCTTTTTATAATCGTGTTCCTTGTTAGTATTTACTTGCTTTTGCATGATATCTCCTATTTGTATTTTCTTCTTTGCCAGAAGTCTCTTTTATAGACGCCACCCTCTGGTTGTCTAAATGTAATTGAATTTTGCTTATGTTTTTCAAAAAGTTCTTCTTGAGTATAGAATTTATATTCCATTTCCCAATCTTCTCTTTTGAAAGGAAAAACTTGAACTATTGGCGTTCCTGCTGGAACTAGGCCAGTGAATCCACTTTTTAAAAAGAAAGGAAGCAGTCCTGAGTTTGTTACCTTGTCACTATCTATTATACCAGCAACAGTAATGTAAGGTAAATTAAAATGATTTATTGGTTGTAGGTATAGACTGCTATATCCTTCTGGAAGTTCTGGTGCCCAGTTAAGATACCAATGGAAATGTCTTTCATCAAATCCTGGCGGTGTCTCAAAACCACCCATAGGTTCTCTTTCTCCAACTAAATCTTCAAACCCTATTGGAAGCTTTGCCTTGACTCTTCCTCTTTTTAGATAAAACTCTATATCGCAAGGAGTTCTTAGCATATAGCCAGAAGTAAATGTGTCAAGCATAGCTGGGCATGACTTGTAGCTCATAACTTTTCCTTCTCCGCTTGGGTTTACATATGCTTCTCCATTTGGATCTTTTATATATTTGTCTGCGTCTTTCCACCAAGTTGGAACAGAATTTGCAGCTGGTACTGGTCCATTTGTTCCGTCAGCTTTATTGTATACCTTTGCAGAATGAAATACTATTTTATTTGTCACTACATACCTCTGGGCTACCGTCTGTAGTTTTAAATCTTAAAACTTTTACTTCATGGTCTCCAATTTTTTTACCGTGGTGATCTACTGCATCTCTATAAAAATTTGTCCACCGACCAGAATTATTTATATCTTTAACAATTTTTGAGTAGTCTCCGTCTGGGAAAAAATTAGGACCAAGCTCATAAAGAGGTCTAATGTTTGCTTGTGAATTATTTAATTCGCCAAGAGATATAGGAATAACAGACATTACTGGTGTTCCAGCTTTAATAGTTATTTCAACATTTGGCCTAGTAATTCTCCATGCTGCTGGGAACTCCCCTTTAAAAAATGATGTACTTATTAAAGCTGTGAGCGGCTGTACGCCATCTAAAATATAGTTTGGTGGTGGCATTGATAGCATTGTTACATTTTCTGGAGTTTTAATTAAAAGACCAGTCTTAAAACTTATTGTTGCATTTTCTCTTGCTGTATATGCATACTTATGACCACTTAGTATTTTTACATGGTCTGGCTCGCTTGATGTAGCAATTCCATCCCATATAAAAGTTATATCTTCTGGAAAAGATATGCCCCATCCAAGAGAGTTTGTTAAACTTAATGGAAAACATTTATATGCGTGAGCATTATCAGTTTCGTCCATCCAATCTCTTTTAACTGGCAGCTGTTTAAATTCTCCTGGAGTAGGACTAATTTTATATACATCAATGTCGAACATTAGTCTGGCTGTGATATCTCTGATTTAAACTGTCTATAAAATTCTGGGGTGTGGGTTGCATCATTATAGTCAGTCATTGTAACAATTGAATACTTTGTTCCAGATTTAACTGGTAGTGCTGAGTGAGAGAATAAATAGTTTGATGGGAATATATATAGATCGCCAGCTTTTGGTTTTACCTCTAAATCCATTTTATCAAATCTTAATCCACCATCTTCATAGTCATCATTAATATAAGCAACCATTGATACTGTTGCAATGTATGACCATCCGTGATCAGAGTGGTATGAGAAGTGTTGTCCTGGGCCATATTTAATAAAGTTCATGGCTTCCCAGTATTTCATATCAATCTTATAAAATGCACAGTAGTCATCAAGAGCAACTTTTTGTGCGTCTCTTACATCTTTCCATATTTCATCAAATTTTTTCATGTACTCATCTTTGCCTGGGTAGTCAAAGAAATTAATCTTAAAGTCTACACAGTCACGATAGTCTGGGATTTTTTCTCTATATCCTACTGTGGCTTCTTGCCAATTATATAAACCATTACTTGATTCTAAGGTTTGTTCTAATCTATTTATTATATCAAGTTCTGGCTTTATGGCATCTCTATATACCCATATTCCAGGGGTTAGCTCTTCTTTTGAAGAAAAGGAAAAATCTTTTTCCATTTTAATTCTTTCTACTAGACAACTTTATTCAACAATAAAGTTTGTACCATCCCATTTATGCAAAAATGTAATTTCTTCTTCTGGGTCTACTGCTATTGCATTTGTTATGCTTTCCCATTTTTCGGTGTAGAAATCATTTAATTTTCCTGCATCTAAAAATTTTAAATAAAAGATTTCATTATTTTTTAAAATTGCGTATCTGCCTTCAAAGTCGCTAACTGGAATTCTAGGCTCATTATATTTTGTAAATGCTCCATCTGAATATGTAGAACCTAAAATAGCATTTTCATTACCAGAAACATTGATAAAAGTTAAATCGTTTGATGAAAATCCAGCAACCCATCTATCATGCTGCTCATACTTATCAGTAAATGATATTATGTCAATGACTTCGTTTCCTGCTACTAAAATATATTTTTTATCCATTGTTTCTCCTATTGTTAGTATATCATTTATGAGGGGCTATTGCTAGCCCCTCATAAATTTTTAATATAGTCTAGAGCTTGATCCTCTAAATACTGGGAAGTACGGTGGTGCTGGGAAGTACGGTGGTGCTGGGAAGTATGGTGGTGCTGGGAAGTATGGTGGGAAGAATGGTGGGAAGTGTGGAGGGAAGAACGGTGGGAAGTATGGTGGGAAGAACGGTGGGAAGAATGGTGGGAAGTGTGGAGGGAAGAACGGTGGGAAGTATGGTGGGAAGAACGGTGGGAAGAATGGTGGGAAGTGTGGTGGGAAGAATGGTGGGAAGTGTGGTGGGAAGAATGGTGGGAAGAATGGTGGGAAGTGTGGTGGGAAGAATGGTGGGAAGTGTGGTGGGAAGAACGGTGGGAAGAATGGTGGGAAGTGTGGAGGAAAGAACGGTGGGAAGTGTGGAGGCGTAAACGTAGTTACTGTGTTTGTTATTGCGCCTGCGCTTGTGCCGTTGGCATTTATTGCATAAATTGTATAGTTTTGAGAAGTGTTTCCAGTTTCTCCTATGTCTTTTGGAGAAACAGAATTTGCATAAGATGGACCGTCTGAGGAAACAATAGTATAACTTGATACTGCTTTTCCTCCGTCTGTTGTTGGTGCAAGCCATGTAACCCTATCAGTATTAGTTACTGTTGAAGCAACTGAAACTGAAGTCGGTGCGCTTGGAATTGTTGTTGCAGTGACCGCAGAAGTTGATGTTGCAGCAGCGGCTCCTGCTGCATTTGATGCAACAATTGAGAATGTGTATGAGGTTGCTGATGCTAGTCCCTGTGCTCTATAAGAAGTTGCTGCTGTTGTCCACGGTGATCCTGCTACGGATGGTGAGGGAGTTATTGTATAAAGTGTTGCTTCTGGTGAACCAGCTGGCAATGACCAGACTATATCGATTGCACCATTATTTACAGCTCTTCCAGTTCCAACATCAGTTGATGATGTTATTACTACTGGCTTTGGCTCTAGAAAATCATTAGCCGCTGCGGAATGCTTGCCTACTTTTTTTGCCATTATTTATATTCCCCTATCCAATTAAGCTTTCAAATCTCCGTATATCAACCAGTCAGTTGAAGATACTTTTTGTGCAGTTGCTGAAGAATATGTGGTTCTAAGCAATGCGCCTGGTGTGTAGAGCAGGTTGACTGATCCAGTTTTTGCAAAGCTAGCGCCAGTTCCTGATGCTTGGTAGAAATCAACTGATTCTCCAATTGCATACAGTGCATTTGATGCATCGCCAATTGTAATTGCTACAGCTCCAGCTAGTGGAACCATGCTGTCTTGCAAGCTTCCTGCCAATGTTGTGCTTGCAGAAATTGTACTTGCAATTGGTGTACGTGAAGGTACGCCAGCCTTTGTTTGTGTCTTATCTGTAAACGCAACGCCAGCTGCTGCAACTGTTACTGTGCCAGTAAATGTTGGTGAGGCAAGTGGTGCTTTTGCTGCAAGAGCATTTGTCATTGTTGTTGCAAAGCTTGCATCATTTCCAAGCGCTGTTGCTAATTCATTAAGGGTATCAAGAGCAGCTGGTGCTGATGCTATAACTGCATTTACTGAAGCCGTGGCTGATGCTATTGCTTCAGATTTAGCGGTTGCAATTGCTGCAGCCTGTGCTGTTGATACTGGTTTTGAAGCATCCGCTGTATTATCAACAGATCCTAGTCCAACCATTGTCTTTGTAATTCCTGAGACTGTACCTGTAAATGTTGGTGAGGCAATTGGTGCTTTTGCATCGAGCTGTGTCTGTATTGCAGATGTTACTCCATTTACATATCCAATTTCTGTTGAATCAACTAGGCCTATTGAAGTTGTTGATGGAAGAACTACTGTGCCTGTAAATGTTGGACCATCTAGAGTAGCTCGTAGTCCAAGTGCTGTATCTAGTCCAGCAATCTTTGATGTAGCTATTCCTGCTGCTGCATTTATATCTCCGTCTACAATAGTTCCATTTGCAATTTTAGCTGATGTAACGGATGAGTCTGCAAGGTCTCCCTCTACAATAGTTCCGTTTGCAATCTTAGCTGATGTAACAGCTCCGTCTGCAAGATCAATTGTTGAAATTGTTCCGTCTGCAATATTTGCTGATGCAACTGTTCCGTTTGCAAGCATTGCTCCAGTTATTGTTGCAACTGGTGCCTCAAATGTTCCTGTAAATACTGCATTTGCCAACGGAGCCTTTGTATCAAGCTGTACTTGAATTCCTGATGTGACACCGTTAAGGTATCCCATTTCAGTTGAATCAACTAAGCCAATTGAGGTTGTTGCTGGGAGTGTTACGCTTCCTGTAAATGTTGGGCTTGCAAGTGGTGCCTTAGCATCAATTTGAATTTGAAGATTAGATGTTGCTCCATCTAGGTACCCCATTTCCAAGTTAGACACTGATCCGATTGTTGTACTTGAAGGAAGTGTTACATTTCCTGTAAATGTTGGTGAAGCAAGTGGTGCTTTGGCATCAAGTTGTGTCTGTATTCCAGATGTAACTCCGTTAACATAACCTAGCTCTATGTTTGAGACTTGGCCAATGCTTGTGCCTTCTGGCAATGTTACTGTTCCTGTGAATGTTGGAGAAGCAATTGGAGCTTTTAGTCCTATTTCATAAGCATTAGCATCAAGCTGGCTTTGTACACCAGATGTTACTCCATCTAAATATGAAATTTCAGTTCCATCTACGTTTCCAATTGCTGTTGTTGAGGGAAGGACTACGTTTCCAGTGAATGTTGGAGATGCAAGTGGTGATTTTAATGCAAGAGCAGATGTAATTGTTGCTGCATAACTTGCGTTATCATTTAGTGCTGCTGAAAGTTCAGCCAATGTGTCTAGTGCTGCTGGTGCTCCGTTAACTAAATTATTTATTGCTGAATTTGTGTAAGTCTGCGCTGATGTTATTGCTGCTGTTGCTTGAGTATTTACATATCCTCTTTCTGCAATAATAGTTGTATCAATTTGTGATGTTGGAATCTTTGTGCTTGCATTAAGTGTTGCAACACCATTTGGCTGACCAAGGTCAGACACTGGTACAAAGTCTGTATCTACTGTATTTGAAAGACTTGAAAGTGCTGCTGCAGCTGTTGCTTCTGCTGCTGCTCGTGCTGCATTAGCTTTTGTAGTGGCATCGGTTGCTGCTGCTGAAATCGCTGCTGCCTGGGCTGCGTTAGCCTTTGTAGTGGCATCTGCTGATGCAGTTGATACTGAAGCTGCGTCGCCAGTGTCTACATATGACTTAAGTGCTACGACTGTTGAGTCTACTGTTATCTGGATTGTATTTGTTCCATCGTTGTATGACTTTGTGAGTCCCGCTCCCATTGAAAGGGCGGTGTTAATTGCGTCTTGGGATATTTCACCAATCGCTACATCTGAATTGTTTGCATATGCAAGGGCAGTCCATGTAGAAGATCCGTTACCGAATTTAAATAGGTTAGTGTCTGACTCGACACCCATTTCTCCTGCTGCCAAAATTGGATTTACTGAAGTCCACTGTGAAGCGGTACCTCTTCTTACTTGAATTCTTACTGTTGACATATTTGCCACCCCTTGTTTAGACTTATTTGTTAATTATAGCACTACAATAATTCCAAAACAATTATGCAATTGTTCCAGAATCAAAGCTCATGCTATATACTTCTGTTGAGTAATCTCCACCATCCGCAAATTTTGTGGCTGTAGTATTTACTCCGTTCGCATATACTGTATAGATTGGCTGACCGTTATAGTCCATAGCCAATCCAATATCCATAAATGTTAGAGCTCCTAGATCTTCTGCCGCATCTGTTAAAAGAGCGATTTCCTTCCAAGCACCATTAATCTGGATTTTTAGTCTTCCAGTTGATGAGTCGAAGGCAAGGGGGGTTGAATTTAAGACTAAGTTGTCTACATTTACTGCTGCATCAAATGTTGCAGGTCCTGCTACGTTAAGGCCATTTTTAACCTTGAAGTTTTTATTTACTATTGCCATTTAAGTTCACATATCCCCTAATGTTTTTGGTGGGGTTTTGAAAGGACCCCATACCTTTTATTAATTATTTAATTAGTGTTGCGTAAACCATTACATCTGTTGATGCGTATGTTGTTGTTACTGATACTGAAACATCGCCTGAAACATATGCTGCTGTTACAGTTCCAAGATCCGCTCCTGTTGTAATTGTTCCAAATTCAGTTATTGCTACATTGTTGCTTGTATCAAGTGTAAGTAGAATCTCAGAAACTTGAGTATTTACACCATTCTTTAGTTTAACAAGAGCTTTAGCTGTTCTGTAATCTGCTGCTGCCCATGTAAGAGCATTTACTGTTGATGCAGATGCTACGGTTGAAGTTGCTGCCCGTACTGCGGCTACATCGTTTACATTAACTTTAGTGAATGGTGTTGTACCATTTTTTACATTTGTAAGAGCGGTTGCTGCTGTTGATTCCGCTGAGGCTTGCGCTGCAGACTGAGCGGTTGCAATTGCTGCGTTGCGGTCTGTGACCTCACCTGAAATTGCTGTTGAAATTGCTGAGTTACGAGCTGTGGCTTCTGCGGCTACCTTAGATGTAGCATCTGTTGCTGCTGCAGAGATTGCTGCTGCCTGGGCTGCGTTAGCCTTTGTAGTAGCATCTGTTGCTGCTGCAGAGATCGCTGCGGACTGTGCTGCGTTGGCTTTAGATGTAGCATCTGTTGCTGCTGCAGACTGAGCTGCGTTAGCCTTTGTAGTAGCATCTGAAGCGGCAGTTGAAACTGCTGCTGCAATATCTGTTGTGACCTGTGATGCGTTAGCCTTTGTTGCTAAAGCTGTTGTAATAGTTGTTGTGTAATTAGCATCATCATTAATTGCTGCTGCTAATTCATTTAAAGTATCAAGAAGTGCTGGAGCACCATCGACTACTGCTGAAACTGCTGTTGAAATTGCTGTATTACGATTTGCAACCTCTGTTGAAATTGCTGCTGTAAGTGCTGATGCTGCAGTTGCTTCCGCTGCTGCTCGTGCTGCATTAGCCTTAGCTGTTGCATCTGCTGAAGCTGTAGCTTCGGCTGCTGCCTGCGCTGCATTAGCCTTTGAAGTAGCGTCTGTTGCTGCTGCAGAGATTGCTGCAGACTGTGCTGCATTAGCCTTTGAAGTAGCATCTGTGGCTGCTGTAGCAACGGCTGCGTTAGCCTTGGTTGTTGCATCTGTTGCTGCTGCAGTTTCAGCTGCTGTCTTGGCAGTTGCAATTGCTGAATTTCTATCAGTAACTTCTGTTGCAATTGCTGATGCAATTGCTGTGTTACGTGCTGTAGCTTCGGCTGCTACTTTTGATGTAGCATCTGTTGCTGCATTTGCCTGTGCGCTTGATGCTGCACCTGCTGCATCATATGCTGCTGCTGTTGCAGCTAATGCACGAGCATTTGTAAAATATAGATTTGAAGTACCCTCTGTTAGAGTATCTGATGTGTGATTAGAAAGGCTTGAAACTGTACCAGTTACGTTACCAGTTACATTACCAACAATAGATGCTGTAATTGTTCCTGCTGCAAAGTTTCCTGAGCCGTCACGCTTTACTACAGTATTAGGAGTATTGGCTGTATCTGCTGATCCGCCAACTGTGCTGATGATAAAGGCTGTTGATGCCTCTGTTAATACATTAAATCCATTTACCGTTGCGACGGAGCCGTCAACGATAAGACCATTCTTTACTCTAAAATTCTTATTTACTATTGCCATAATTTATGACTCCTCTTACTGCTTTATTTTAACGCTGTTCTAAAATATCTTACAGTAACTTCTCCTGATACTGGGGTGACTGTTAGATTAATTATACCACCAGATGATTCAAAAGCTGTCGTTGCTATTGAAGAATTGGCGTTTGTTACTATGTTGGATTCAGATACATATATATCAGAAGACCCTCTTAAAGCTGTTATGTTTGAAAAATAAGATTCGCCAGTAGATGGCTTTACAATCTGTAGCGCATATGTTGCTGTCCGATAATCTGCTGAGTTATATGAATCAATTGTAGTTTTATTTTGAATTCCTGCAATTGTTAAATCGTTGTTTCCTTCTAAACCCATCAATGTTTCAATATTAGATGATTGGTTTGAAAGAGTATTGAGTGATGTTGAAAGTTCATTTACTTTGTAAGTCAAAGTAGATGAGTCTGTAGAGTTTGTTACACCTACTACATTTTCTAATGCTTCAATTGCATCATTTGCATTTGCATGTTGAGCGGCGTGTCCAGATAGATCATCTGTTGCTGCTGGGTTTGAAAGGTTATCTTTACTTGTCGGAAATGTACTTGCCACTATTGTCCTCCTGGCGATGTTGCCTAAACTAATTATACCGTATATATTTCTAAAGCTACCACTTATTTAATGGGCATACTGCATTAGAAAGCTTTGTTTTTGTTGGCATGTGGCAACCACATTTTTTACATTGTTTTGTTAGTGTTATAAAAGATGTGCAAGATAGGCATATATTAAGCCTTGTTTCAGAAACTTCTTTTTCTGCCAGTTCTGCTTTTGGATTCATTATGTCCCAAGGCCTAGTGTCTCCTAGATTTTTTTTATACTGTTGCCAGGGTGTAAGCTTTTTTTCTTCCATTCTAGATTGCTTCTGGGCTAACTAGGTCGGTTCCGTTCCAAACATAACCAAGCAAAATTTCATCTCGACCAGTTGTCTCAATAATTATAGGATTAGATGAAAATCCTGCTCTAATTAGATCAAGCATTTCATCACTTGTATCCTCTGGGTAAAATGTTACCGTTCCAAAAGATTCTCCGTCAGACACAGCAGTAAATTTTACCATTTTATCAATTCGTGGCTTATCTTGTGGCAATATTGGGTTTTCTTTATTTAAATCATCTGGCATATAAAATTTTTGTCCATCCCATATTGCACCTACGCAAACAGAGTCAATAAGATCTGTATTTATAAATTCAGGACTAGAAAGTAGTCCAGCAGACCACCTAGCTCCATATTCTAAATCATCATTTATAGAAATTTCATGAAACACTTCATTATCTACAATAGCCGCAAAATGTCTTATCATTTAAACTCCTTTTTATAAATAATATCATTTTTAATAAACATTAGCAATACAATCCGCTAGCTGCTGAACATCCGCAGGAAGCATTAATTTTACCAAATCTGTAGCATGGCCCGCCGCAGCCAGCGCAATTTGAGCTACTTGTTGGGTATGTAACTTCGCAATCAGATCCTACTGGGGGGTTGCATCCTGCTGGTGGGAAATATGGTGGGAAGAACGGTGGGAAGTGTGGTGGGAAGAACGGTGGGAAGAATGGCGGGAAGTGTGGTGGGAAGAACGGTGGGAAGAATGGCGGGAAGTGTGGTGGGAAGAACGGTGGGAAGAACGGTGGGAAGTGTGGTGGGAAGAACGGTGGGAAGAATGGCGGGAAGTGTGGTGGGAAGAACGGTGGGAAGAACGGCGGGAAGTGTGGTGGGAAGAACGGTGGGAAGAACGGTGGGAAGTGTGGTGGGAAGAACGGCGGGAAGAACGGAGGGAAGTATGGTGGGGTAAAGGTAAATACTTTATAGGTATACTGAACAACAGATCCTCTTGGAATAACTGAACCAGAAGCTGTGCCTTGTGCAGATACAATATCATTATCAGAAAGAACTGTTCCTGGTGTAGTCTGCTCTAAATAAGTTAAACTTATATTACTTAAATTTATTCGTGCTTGAGTTTTATTAATACCTATAATATTAGGTACTGATACTTTTCTTACACCAGTCTTAATTCCATAAAATCTAGTTACCATTTTAGGCGCTCAAATCGCCCATTACAACCCAAGAGTTAGTTCCTCGTTTTAAAAGTGTCGCCGAAGACCATTTAGCTCTTAATTTTAATCCAGGGGTAGAATCTGGGGTAAATCCGCTGCCAGCGATTAAAACTTGACTATCCGATGTTTGTAAAACGTCTATTGTTGTTCCAGTTGGAAAACTTGCGCTATCTAGTATTGTTAAAGTTCCACCACCGCTCATTTCAATTAATTTAAATGCATCTCCAACTACAATTTGATAAGATCCAGATTGAGGGTTTGTTAAAACTGTCCGATTTAATTTAGAATCTAATGCTGTTTGCGTTGCTGTTGAAATTGGCTTTGCTGTATCTGATGTGTTGTCAACATTACCAAGGCCAACCATAGATTTTGTAATACCGCCAACTGTACCAGTAAATGTTGGTGAGGCAATTGAAGCATATGTTGTTGCTGCTGTAGCAGATGATAACTTAGCATCAAGTGCAGTTTGAGTAGCAGTTGATATTGGCTTTGCTGAATCTGCTGTGTTGTCAACTGATGCGAGGCCAACCATAGATTTTGTAATTCCTGAAACTGTGCCTGTAAATGTTGGTGAATCAATTGGAGCCTTTGTTCCAACTAAAGTTGTAAGTGTTGTAGATGCAGCTTCATCTGCCTGTAACGCTGCAGCTAGCTCTCCTAAAGTATCTAAAGTTGCTGGTGCTGAATTTACAATTGCTGCAACTTTTGCATCGGCATAAGCATTTACTGAAGCTGGTATAACTGAATCTAGTAATTTCCCAGAAGAATTCAAGCCAGCAAATCCGCTGGCTTGATTTCTATCATTTTCTAAAACATAATCGCCTAAAGTATTATTTAAAGATGTCGACAATGAGTCTGTGTAAGCATTAGCAGACACTAAAGCTGCGTTGGCTTTGGTTGTTGCATCTGTGGCTGCTGTAGCAATGGCTGCGTTGGCTTTGGTTGTTGCATCTGTGGCTGCTGTAGCAATGGCTGCGTTGGCTTTGGTTGTTGCATCTGTGGCTGCTGTAGCAATGGCTGCGTTGGCTTTGGTTGTTGCATCTGTGGCTGCAGCTGTGATGGCTGAGGCGGAAGAACCCAAAGATTCATAAGCAGATGCAGTTGCTAAAAGTGCACGGGAATCAGTAAAATATTTATTAGTTCCCTCTGTTACTGTTGAAGTTGTTAGTCCAGATAAAGAAGATTGTATTGCAATATTCCTATTTATTATTTCTGATGATATTGCTGTATTTATAGCAGTTGATCTGGTTGATGCTTCTGTAGAAACTTTATTATCTGTATATGCATTAGCAGCTAAGGATGCAGCAGAGATTGATGCTGAGGATGCTGCTATAGATTCTGATTTTGCTATATCGGCTTTTCCTGTTGCATCTGTTGCTGCGGAAGCAATGGCTTCTGATTTTGCAGTTGCTATTGCAGTATTTCTATTTGTAGTTTCAGACAAAATTGAAGATGATATTAATGAAGATACTGCATCTATTGCTCTTTGGTTTGTAAAATATTTATTTGATCCTTCTGTTATAGAAGATGTAGTTAATGCTGCTAATGCTGCAGATAGCTCTGCATCCATTGATATAGAATCTGGCAATTGAGATGTAGGAATTTTCCCTGTAGGACCTAGTGTAGCTAGTCCGTTTGCTTCTCCTGCTTTAAATGCATATGATGTAGTTGCATTCCATCTTGATCCATTACCAATTTTAAACTTTAGTGTGTCTGTCTCTACTCCAATTTCTCCTGGTAAAAGAATTGGGTTATTTGTTGTCCAGTTTGCTGTTGTATCTCTTCTCAGCTGAATTCTGATTGCCATTATGCTCCTCCGCCATCTATTGGAGTATCATTTCCAGTATCTCCAGAGCTTCCGCCATCCCATGATATATCTGAAGAATAAATTGTATTTCCAGATGGATCTCCGCCATCAAACAAAGTTAACTGCTGTGCTGATGGGAGAGAAACATTATCTGCTGGGGCTCCGCCAAAAACTGCATCAATTATTGGAAGTGTCAATTGAACTCCATTTCCAGAAAAATCTTTAAATGTTATTGGGTCATTAATATCAATAGTGTGTACATCTCCGTCATATGTGTGCGTGTGCAAATAGAAAGGAGTTGGGTCGTCGCTTTTAGCAATGTTAACCCATGTGATGCCATTATGAATTTTTAAGGCTTTCTCAGTTGTATTAAAAAACACATCACCAGCCGACCCTAATGGGTCGGCGGTGAGTGTAGTTAAATTAAGTAAAGACTTAAATTTTCTTGACATTTTATCCTACGATAACAACTCTGTATTCACCAGCTGTTGGGGCCGATGCAAATTTTACAGTAACTACTGAATCTGATGTATGTTGTACGTCAGCCTCTATTTGATTATAGTCTGCAGTAGTTTCAAATATCTGTACTGTAAGATCTTTTGTTCCTAGGTTATGTGTTACTGTATATGATGTTGCTGCACCATCGCCAATTGTTGTTGCATACTTTCTTGCAATATTGTGGTAGTTTCCGCCAACTTGACCAATTTGCCAAACATCAGATGTCTCGTTCCAAAGAATTTCAGCATCTGCTTCATTTCCACGCTCTACAAGAAGTCCAGCATCTGCTACAGGAGTTCCTGTTGCATTGCTGTTAAGCTTTACCTTATTATCTTCAATGTTAATCTGTGTGGTATTTACAGAGTTAACTGTTCCTATTACATTAAGGTTTCCACCTACTTGTAAGTTTCCAGTAATTTCAACATTGTCTGGCAAACCAATTGTTACTGCTGCCGACTCTCCACTATTTGGAGAAACAGTAATTTCATTAGCTGTTCCAACAATTGTTGCTACATAGTCTCCAGTTGTATCAGTTCCAAGTGCTACTGAATTCGGCTGAACTGTTGTTGTGATTGTTACGTCACCAAGATTTGTCATTGTTGCAGAACCAGTTACATCTCCTGAAAGAGTAATTACTGGGTCTTTGTTAAGAGATACAGCTCCTGCTGTAACTGTAAAATCTGTGGAGCTAAATGAAGCAACACCTTTATTTGTATAGGTTGCATCTTCTGCAGATACTGTAATTGTATTATTTGTTACTGCTACATCAATTCCTTCTCCGCCAGATACAGTTAATGTATCTGAAAGTAGATTTACTGTATCTGTTCCAGTATCTCCAGCAATTGAAAGGTTTGTGGCTACATCTGACTCGCTTGCAGCAGTTAGTCTACCCTGTGCATCAACTGTAAACGATGGAATCTTTGTTGTTGACCCATATGAACCAGCTGTTACTGCTGTGTCATTTAATTTTAGTGTTGTTGTTCCTGCTGGGTCGTTGTAAGTTGCAGTAAGTGCTGTGCCTGCTAGTACGGACGAACCAATGACATCTTGAATTACTTCAGTAGAACCAGAAGCTGGTGTCCACTCTGTTCCATTATAGAAAAATAGAACGTTTGAAACGTTGTTGTAGTAAATTTGACCTGAGACTGGATTTGATGGTGCTGATCCCAGGTTTTGAATTCTTGCATTTAACAGCTCATTCTTATTAAGGTCTAAGCTGACCGCATATTTTCTTGCCATTTCTTCTTCTCCCTTTTAAGACAGATGTGCTGTCCCTGAAAATGGTTGAGCCATTGTCAGTGTAATTTGATTTATATTGTTGTAATCTATACCAGTTTCTAGTATATCTCCTGCGCTTGTTTTTACTGTTACGTTGGGATAAAAACCCAAATTGTGCAATATTATAACGCTATATGTATTTGCAATAGGTCCAGTAACTTGTGAAAGTTCCCATGAATATCTAAATGAATAGTCCGTAGGTGGGTTATTTAAAATATAGTTTTGTGCACCTACCCAAGTCTCATCACTTGGTTTTGGTCCATAAAATCTTGTTGTAACAACATCATAAAAAAAATCACCAGTTAGTCCAAGGTTATTGGAAGGTGATCCAGAACCATTTAAAATAGTTCGTCCTCTTGGACCTTGTGGGCCAGGAGTTGATATTGTTACTTTATTTAATGTTTCTTTAACTACTACGGATTCAGCCATTATATAGTCACCGATCTATTGAGAGTCATAAAACCCTCTAGGAGTTTTATTTTGTTCCCGTTAGAATCGACAACCATAATGTCATATGACGATTTTGGATAAAAGAGTTTGTTTGTTTGAGTTGGTGTTAATTTAATAGTTAATTTACCATTTGGTCCATCAATTACAATTCCACCAGATGGAGAAGTTAAAGTTACTGCTAACTTAGCTCCACCTTTTGTATCACGTATCTGCATTTTTGCAGATGCGCCAGTAAGATCAATTGCATTGTTACTTGAATCTTTATATTCTGTAATAAAGGTAAAAGTTGCGTTTTGATCTACTTCAAAGTTCTTTTGTCCTGCCATTTGCCATAGTCTCCTAAATAGGAATACTCCTGTACTAATTTTAGCACAGGAGTATTTCTAATTGACTACTTATTAAGCCTTGTTTGTGAACCCAAAACTCTTATCGTTAGGGTTTAACGCTTTTAGGATAACGGGTGCAACTGCTGCTACTCCGCCAAGCAAAAGGTCTTTAGGATTTGTATTTCCAGTCATGTAAAGAGCAAGTGCTGCTGATAGGAATGCTCTTCCGTAGCTTGATAGTGCTGATAGGATTTGTTCCTGCATTGTTACCTTTCCATCTTTGTTTAAATCTGCTTTTGCAAATTTAGCCATATTGTCATCTCCTCGTGGGCGGGTTGCCCAGGAATTTTCGGTTTACCCGAATACTATAATTTTACCACTATGCTGAGATATCCACAAGTTCGCAGTTTCCATCAGAGCTACACGCAAGCGTAGCATTTGTAGATGTGCCGTCTTCTGTTTCATAGAAAGAAAGATCTTCCCATCGTATATTTTTTGGCATCTTGGCAAGAAGCTCTTCGTAATCTCCTTTAGTTACCTCTTGGTAGGGTGCTTGCTTGTAAGAATGGTCTGAATGGGGGAGGAAAGAAATTCCAGACACTTCATCAAAGTGCTTATATACCCATGCGCCAACTTCCATCCACTCTTCTTCTTTTACTGAAACTGTAATTGATGGCTTATGTTCACACCATGCACGTTGATAAACTAACCAAGTATTTAGATGATCTATGGCTGTTAAATCATTTCTAATAATTGCACCTTCTGGTGCTTTTACTGGAAATGAAAAAACGTATGTGTCATTTGGCTTCATGACATCATCTTCTACTGGAATACCAACCTCTTTTAGAAATACAGAAATTGGATCTCCTTTTGATCCTCTAACTGTGCGAATATAGTATGGTGAATGCCAAGGGTGCATTCCTGAAGATACTCCTACGAGCTGTGAGACTGTTCCAGAGGGCTTAACACATGTAATTGATGCAGATGGAGTAATTCCAATATTTTTTGCTTCAATTGCATTTGTCTCCCTTGCCTTTGTCCTCATTCTTTGAAGTATGTGCTCTAGTCTAAGCATGTTGTCTTTATTAATAATGTCTTCATCATATACTAATCCTCCGCCTTCTGTTAATTCAAAAGAACCAGCAGATCTAGCTTTGCCAGCAAATAGCTTGTTGCCAAACTGACCAGTTAAAGAAACTCCAAGAAGTCTTTCTTCTTCAGTATTTTCTCTCCAGATATCACGAATATAATCAAAGTTTGTTAAAGTAGATTGCCATGTTCCAAGAATTGTGGCTAACTTAACTTTGTGAGTTACTGACTCTTCATCATCATTCTCACGTATAACAACCTCAGATAGATTGCAAAACTGATACGGTCTTAAAATAATTTCAGAACAAGGATTTGTTCCATAGTGAATATTTGGGTCTCTGCCATATTTAGCCGCTTGAGCTTGTGCTGCTGCAACATTGTATATGCCTCGTTCTCCAGATTTTGAATCATATAAAGATTTCCATTCTGCAATAAATTGCTCCATATCTGGTTTACGTGAGTATGCAACAGAGTTATTTGACAATGCTCTTTGAGTATTAGATTCCCACCAATTTCCAGCTTTTGCGTGTGCCATTTCAATATCATTAATGTTTGAAAGAGAAATCATGGCTGACCTGCGAACTCCTCCAACAACAACAACTTCTCCAATTTTACACATTATGTCATGAGCTTCAATTGGCTTAAGGGCTCTGCCCGCTGCGCTTTTAAATTTTGAAATTGTAAAATCAAAAAGATTGACTAATGGTTGTGGGCCTGAAGATCTGCCGCCCATTGTTTTTAAACGAGCACCAGCTGGTCTTACATTAGTAACATCTATGGATGGAATCTTTCCGTCCCAAAGATTTTCTAGCAATGTTCTATAAGCAGTTGCCCATCCTTGCTTTGAGTCTTCAACAATTATTACATCGTTAGTTTTTTCAAATTCTAGTGGGACTGGTGGCAATTGGTTAATGTACTTATATTCAACTGAAAATCCTACACCTGTTCCACACATAAGAACATACATCGTTTCATCAAATGAGCGGGGAGAATCAACTGGTAAGAAAGCACAGTTATACCCTGCAACATTATCTCGTTCTAACGCTGATCCAGATGTCATTAAAGCTCTCATAGACGGCATAACGTTTCTATTATATACAGCATCCTTTAGATTAGATACAAGTATTTCATCTGGAACATAGTTAAAGTTTTTATTTAAATTATTTAACATAAAATTAAAATATCTATCTACAGTTTCTTTCCATGTTTCTCGCCTATTGTCTTCTTCTACCCATCTTGCATATCTTGATAAAGCAATAAAGTTTTCATATGGGTTTTCAATTGTATTTGCAGATACGCTTGTATCTATAAGTTGTAGTGGTTTTTCAGTAAAATAAGACATATACGACCTTTTCTCCGCCTTGCGGTTTTAATTTTTAGATGAAGTCCTAGTGTATCAAACTTTTATTTAGTGGTCTAGAGGTTAAAAATATTTTTGTAAATCTCACATTATGATATTTAATTATAGTCAACTAGCTTGACAATGTCTATAAATCAATGTTATGATTATAGTTCGTTATCTCTAGAGGAGGAAATGCCAATGGAGAATATAAAACAGCAGTTTAGCGATTTAGTTCGTGACTGGACAGTAATTATAGTGACAACACTATTTTTATTTTCTGGAAGCCCAGCTAATGCACTTACTGTAGAACCTTTAGTGAAAACTGAAGCCCAATTAAAGCAAGAAGTTTTAGATAGTTTTAGTAAACAAGTTTACAAGCCATCTGAAATGCTTACAGATCAAGAGTTGGTAAAATTACTTACGACTGTAGGATTCGAAGGGGTAGGCCTTAAAAAAGCTTGGTCCATAGCAAAGCGTGAATCTAATGGAAGACCGCTTGCATATAACGGGAATAGGAATACAGGAGATAGTTCTTATGGACTATTTCAAATAAACATGATCGGAAATCTTGGTCCTGCGAGACTTGAGAAATTTGACCTAAAGAGTAACAAGGAGTTATTCGACCCAGTAACAAACGCAGAGATAACGTACTACATGACTAATGGCGGCAGTGATTGGTCAGCTTGGAAGGGTTTAACCCCAAGAGCTAAGGAATTTTATTTAAAATTTCCGACAAAGTAAAGGAGATGGGATGAAGGTACAGTATGTATCAGCCTACATCTCCATGTCAGAAGAAGGGTTGGTTGAAAAGTTTTTATGCCCAGTAGACCAATCCATTCTTTTTTCAAACCAAAACCTTTCAGACGAGATATACTTATATTGCTTAGAATGTGATTACACTAAAAATATAGGAATTTCTACATATGAAGAAATAGTTAAGGCGGTTAAAAGAAATGCAAAAATGTGATTCAGTTTCCTGTACATGTGGTACAGAATCAAAGCCTATGCAGATAACAGACAGTATGGGGAGAGAAATTTTTTGGGAAGATTTGGGAAGGCCAAATGAGTGACGAGCAAGTAAATTTAGAAGATAACCTACCCATGGTTAATTATATTATGTTACACCGAATATATGATGTGCTTACGTTAATTGCAAATAACTTGGCGGGTAGTGAAAGTACAGAAAAAATGGTAGAATATCATAAACAGGGCTATCTATTAGGACCAGACCCTTCATACACTCCAGGAGAAGAAAATGAATAAAGACAGAGATTCAGTAATTGAATTAATGACCAATGTTTATCAAAATGGTAATACAATGATGTGTTTGCAAGCTGGAATGTCAGCAGAAGACACAACAGAAAAGGTTACTCAAAGTAGACCAGCAGTTCAATATTTAATGAGCGCAATTTTTGACAAGCTAGACGAAAACAATATATTAGTTGAAGAATAAGTGATATAATTGATGTATGACACCTAAACATTTTGGTAAAGTAATGCAAACTCCATACTTTAGAATGGATCAGCAAGTTCTGTCAAATTGTAAGTGTCTTGAGTGTAGAATAGAAAACCTTTTTATTAAATTTTTTAATAGAAAGAGAACTAAATAGTATTACGTAAGTTGAGATAAAACTCCTTACGTATGCACGTAAGTGCTAAACCCATTCGGATCCGCCTCTGAGTGGGTTTCTTACTTTCCTAAAGTTCTTTTAAACCAATATTCTTTATCAAATACAAAGCCAGTTGTCATATATCTAACACCATTAGTTACTTTTTTAATTCCGTGTAAATACTCTTCTCCTCCTGGATGAGATATGAGCATTCTTGCTTTTGGCTTTAAAGTTATTCCTTGATTTGGATACATAATCTCTCCACCTTCAAAATTATCATTATAATACAGTACATAACCCCTAGTTACATGAAGACTATCTCCTCCATCATGAGTGTCTGTATGGGGAGGTAGAGCCCATTTTTCATTTGGTCCGCTATTAATAGTCATTCTTTGAATCATGTCTACCGCATTGGCCATTTCGTTATCGTTATTCATAGTTGCTATAATTCTTAAATTTATTTTAGATAAAGTTTCTTTTGCGCTTTCTGTTAACTCTGATTTGTTGCCATTTTCAAAAGCTCCTGGGTCTCCAAACCAGCAGTCTTCGTTTATACAGTCATTCATTATTATTGAACACTCTTCTTCGGTTATGAAGTCTTCTATCTTCCATATATCACCAGATATGTATTCTTTATTTAGTTCCATATGATTACTCTATCCCAATTGGTGTTGATATAGTGAAAGTGCGAAAAGTGCGGCGCGGAAGAAGAACCTCATATATCTCATAAGTCTTCTGTAGCCGATTTAAGCCATTTTGAGGATGCGACCCATACTCAGACATCAAGAACGCCTCTTATGTGGGCTATAAGGCTTCTAGAATATTCTTGGTTTAAATGAGCTCCATCATCTGTTTCGTTTTCTGTTAGATTAAATGAAGATATGATGTTATTTTGTATAGATATTGTTTCTGCACCTTCACGCAAAATTTTAACAAAGTTATCATAAGCTTCAATAATATCTTCCCTTGAATAAACAAACTTATAGTCTTCTATTGGACATACAAAGCTTTCTTCAGGAATTGGGACGGGCTCAAGAAAAATGACCCTACACTTAAAGTGATCCTTTATACGGTTTATATATGCTTGTACCAAGTACATCTCATTTTTATGTCCTGGTAGATGTCTTAATATATCTTGATCTCCCCAATGTACAATTACAATGTCGTCTTCTTGTATGTCAAAGCCTTCTGACATCTTTTCTAAAATACTTGGATCTTCTACAGTTGTCCATGCAGCCGAAGGTATGAGCCAAGAGAATGTAATTTCCTTTAACTTAATATTTCCATAAAATGGCTCAGGACTGGCGGAATTAAAAGATCTCCACTTTAAGGTATACGGATTACCATAGTATTCAAGAGATGCTGCATAGTTAGATACATGGGAGTTTCCAAACATATAGATCTTTGACATTAGGATATATCCTTATCAATGTCTTCATTTAGATCAAAATCAAAGATTTCTAAATCCCCCGCCAAATTTAAAATTTGATTTAGCAAAGCACCTGAAAGTACAAGAGTTGCAAGCAGTCCTAACATTTTCCACATTTTATTCATTTAATGGTCCATTCTCTCCAGTTGCTTGAGCTTCAGTAATTTCATTTATTGGTTGACCAGAATTAACATCCTCATATACTAGACCTTTATCCCTAAGCTCTTTAACTCTTCTATCGTATGCAAAAGCTGTTGTTACATATCGGACTGCATCACTAGTTACTGGATGTACCCCATGGAAGTATCTTCCAACTCCTGGATGTATAAGAAGATCTCCTTTTTCCGACTTATATTCCATTGGGATTTTTGGATAGTATATCTCTCCGCCCTCAAAATCACTTATATAGAGAACAAACGATAGTTCTACAAAATTGTTTCTGCCCATACTTTCTGTTGGATTATCTGAATGCTCAAACATGCCTTCTCCTTTTTGCATTCTATGGATAGAGGCCATATCGCTGAGAAACCAGTCTTCTGTAAATAACTTTGCTATTTCTTCTTTAATATCAATAAAGGTTTTAATTATTCTGTCGTTTTCAGCAGCAAACAAAAATTTGCCATGCCACCATTCTCTTTTATTTCTTTCCCACCATTTTTCTTCTGGCTGAGATTCAGCATACTCAACAAGTGAGTCGCAAATTTCATCTGAGATAAAGTTTTTAATTACCCAGACGTTTTCTTCAATCTGTGTAAAATTAGGATGAAGTTTGATTAAATCGTAATTAAACATTTCCATTTTATATACTTAACAAAACAAACAAAGCTACTATAATAATAGTGACAATAAGAAACTTGATCTTCTTATGTCTTGGCCATTCATCTGGCACTCTTACTTCATTCATATTTCCTCCAAGTAGGGATACTGGGATTTGAACCCAGAATCTATTGTATATAAGACAAGTGCTTTAACCAAATTAAGCTATATCCCCTAGGGACTAGCGTATTATGTATGAAACAGTACCTAGGATAAAAACTATTACTGCTACTACGGCTATTGCAAATATCGTATTCATGTATCTATTGTACTCTATATTCTAGTCGACTGCAATATTCCAAGTTAGATGAATATCTATATCTACTTCATCTTTATGAAATTCTCCATGCTCTGCTGGAAAACATGCAAGGTTTACTTTGTCTAAATTTTTATTTACAACATTTGTATACATTTCTGGTCCTGTAGCTAATATCCATACAAAGTCTGGAGTATTTTCGTATATGCTATTTGATATCTCTTTTAGTTTTCTAAACATCTCTTCAATAATTTGTCCTAGTACTGGATCCCCTGCTCCCGCCATAAATACTGCCTGTGTAAAGACATCTCTTATTGCACCGTTTGTTTCATGCTCTACGCAAACATTGAGTTTCCCGCTAAATTCTATAGGATAAGACTTTAAAAACATTTTGCATGGGAAACACTCTTCTCCGTGCATGCCATCTTCTGAGTAGATGCTATCCATGTCTGCATATATACCGCCATATTTATATACAACTAGGTATCTCCAAATATCTGCCCTGTACATCCCTGGCTTTATTGAATTATATATAGTTAGGTATTGAGGATAGAATTCTTTTATAAAATTTTCTACATCTATGTCTGAAAAGTATCTGTACTCCCAACCTGGCAAACCTTCTATCCAGGTTTTAGAGTTTTTTAGATATATCTCTGGCAGGTCTTCATATTTAAACTTATGTGTCTGCCATATTATTTTTTCAACCATATGATTAATTATATCAGTATTATTCTAGTTGACTATTATTTTGAATATAGTAAAATGTTAATAAAATATTTTTTTTGGTTGTATCACTTGATCTTAGGTCTTAGGTCTTACTATATATTTAATATTTATTATTTATTGATTTACTGACCCCCCGACCCCCCTAGAAAAATTATACTATTTATATTTTCGATGTCAAGCTTTTTCAGATTTCAGAAAATGTTAATATATTTTTATCTTGTACGATACACACTATTTTAATGTCCGTTTTGTCTAGATAGACCGCACATACATGCCTAAATGTGACCTATCTCACTAACTATTTTTTTAATTTGTCCCTAATGTCCGTTTTGCGAGTTGAAATTTGTCAGACCCCCATGATAGTCTTAAGACATAAGAGTTAATCAAGGTGATTAACAAGAAAGGTAGTCAAATGATTACACTAAACACAATGTGCCGAGAGCACAACCCTATGAAGTCTGCTATCTCAGAGGTGTTGGATACTCAATACACTTTCTGCCAAGATTGCGAGCAGAACATAGAGCGTTGGTATGATGATACTGACCCTGAGCGTCTGCCTATGTGGACAGAATGGCGTGTGAGGTAACTCACACCCTAACCCTCTCGCTATACGGCGTGTCGGCTTGATAATGTCAGCCCTATACGCTACAATTCCACTATAACTACTAACGAAAGAATAACAGATAATGACTATCACATACTCACTATGGGACGGCGCTCAACTACTAGGC
>Ga0208022_1000018_pt1 | contig 113149 bp, 135 predicted proteins | sample ColrivemetaGS747_FD_187622 | JGI IMG/M metagenome (GOLD analysis project Ga0208022, IMG submission 187622) | Estuarine microbial communities from the Columbia River estuary - Freshwater metaG S.747 (SPAdes) (version 2) | ecosystem: Environmental > Aquatic > Marine > Intertidal zone > Estuary ...
ACATACTGTACGAATTCAGGTAATTCATCCTCTGAGATCTCAAAAAGATCTGAATGATTTATAATTGATCTGTGACTCTCTAATGGCTCTTCAGCTACAACTACTGTGTAGCTATTTGTTCCTACACTATTTATTTGTCTTATGTGTCTCATTATGCAAAATATGTTAAATTAACAATTACTACTTTTGTGGTTACAGTTACACTTATGTTTACAAAGAACTCATATCCAGTGTTTGCAGCGTTCCTTCTTAACAAACAGTTTCTAGCTCCTGTTACTGCTGGAGGATTTTGATTTGTAGCGTTTACCATCATACCACTTCCATAAGCAAGTATATCTAATGCCCCAGTAAATCCAGTTATAGATGATGGTACTGGCATGTCGGCTGGCATTGGAAGTATTACACTTGAATTAACTGCACCAGTATTATAACTTAAACTTATTCTAACATTTACCGTACTTCCTATTTGAGTCCACTCGTATGTGTTTGCCAATATAGTTGTTGGAGCTGATGTTGACCAAGTAGGTGTCGCTGTATAGGTTTGTTGACCTACGTCTTTATATACTTGTTCGGTTGGTACTGCACTTGCATTTGTATTATTAGCTAATACTGTATAAGCACTTTGAGATGAAACTGGAATTGATGACCAAGTATTATCACCTCGTAAATAAGTTGTAGCAGATGGTGTACCTGTTGCAGTTAAATTTGCTATTCCAACAGAAGTTAAATAGTTTCCATTGTCTAAATAATAAGTTCCATTAAACACTCTTACAAATGAGGCTCCACTTGTTGTACTTAAAGCTGATATAGATGTAAGATTTGCATTAATCGGTTGCTTACCATTTAACTGTGTTTGAATAGCTGTAGCACTAACTCCAACAAGAGATTTCAACTCTGTTAATGTTGGATAACCATTTGCTGTAGTCAAACTAACCACATTTTTATTAGCATCAAATGAAGCTATTGTAGATGCTGTTTCTAACTGTAACTTTAAACCCGTTGCATCGAATCTTCCCACCTCTACAGTTCCAGTTACATTTGTAAATTTAGCTATTGAATTGCTATTATTTCCACCCACAATATCCAATGCAGTTCCTTGACCTGAAGTTACTTTTAAAGAATTTCCACTATTATTAATATCTATAGCTCCAGTAAAACTTTTATCTCCAGCTATAGTTTGTGTACCCGTTGTAACAACACCACCAAAGGAAGCTGATGCAGGTTGAAGATTTAATACATTTCCTGTTAATGTAGCAGCATTAGCATTAGGAACACTTCCTATTGCAGATAATGATCCTAATAATCCAGATGTACCACTTGTTCCAGGTAATCCTGTATTACCACTAGTACCTGAAGATCCATTACTTCCACTTGTTCCAGAGCTTCCAGTTGAACCAATTGCACCAGATGTTCCTGAAGATCCACTAGTGCCTGAAGTTGCATATACAACACCAACAGATGTAACAATAAATGAATAATATGAAGATCCTTCTGTATACCAGTTTAAAATATGTGAAGCACTATCATTATTATTTGCATAAATTTTAACAATCACCCTAGTTGTAGGATCAATTGTTGTTGTTGTTAATGTTAAATCTGTTGTCACCTCAACAGGTATAGTAGAAGTAACCCATCCAATTGCAGAAACACCTGTAGGTATAATTGGTCCAATTGGTGTCCCTGCACTATCAGCTAATTGTATAGTTGCATAAACATCAATATTATCGTTACTAGCTGGTTTTAAGAAATGATAATGAAATCTTTGTAAGCCTCCAGGTATCACTGAGAAGCCTAGCTGTGGTGTTATAAAACTTGAAATTAATACATTCTGTTGAGTGTTAGTTAATGTTTTAGTTACAATTTGTTCAGCTGCTGCTGATGGTGTTGGAGATAACACTTTATAAGTATTAACTCCTGATGGTTGAGATTCATTAAAATAATAAATCTGTCCTGATGATATACCATTTGCACCACTAGTACCACTAGTTCCTGTAGTCCCTGATGTACCAGAAGTTCCACCTGAACCTGTAGTTCCAGAAGTACCTGTTGTACCAGATGTTCCGCTGCTACCAGTATCTCCACTTGTTCCGCTTGTTCCACTTGTACCTGTAGTTCCACTAGTTCCATTTATTCCATCATATCCTGATGTTCCACTGCTTCCATTAGATCCAGATGTACCACTTATACCATTTATTCCTGACGTACCATTAGATCCATTAGAACCACTTGTTCCTGTGGTACCTGATGTACCATTACTTCCGTTACTTCCACTAGTGCCAGTAGTACCAGAAGAACCAGAAGTACCAGTTGTGCCACTTGTTCCGTTTGAGCCTCTTGTTCCAGATGTACCATTAGAACCTGTACTACCTGATGTTCCTGTAGTTCCACTTGTACCATTTGTACCTGTGGTTCCAGATGTACCAGCTGTTCCACTACTTCCTGATGTTCCTGAAGAACCATCACCACCTGTAGCACCATCAAGATTTACAATCCATGATGTAAATGCTCCTGCTCCTACAGTTAAATTTGGTGTACCAAATACTAATATACCTGTGAGTGTATTATAAGAAATAGTAACACACTCTTGATAATTATTAATATCATGAACTATTATAATAGATTGTCCTGTTGTATATGCTAATCCAGTATCAACAGTGAGCGTTCCTGCATATCCTAATGTGAAATCTGTTGTAGAAGATGTTTTATATCTATCACCATTTGATCCACTTGTACCTGAAGATCCGCTAGTACCTGTGGTACCACTAGTTGCAGATGTACCACTTGAGCCACTAGTGCCTGAAGACCCACTAGATCCTGATGTACCAGTTGTACCACTAGTCCCACTGGTCCCACTTGTACCAGATGTTCCACTAACATTACATAGTTTTTGATTTAACTTAACTATGACAGTCTCAAGAGTGTCATTAGTATTGATTCCTGAACATACTAAACTAGCTCCTTCGTAGAATACGCAGGTAGCATTTAGTATAACAGGACATGGAATAGCTTCACAAAATTGATTCATGGGTATGTTGTATAATGTGTAAAAATAATGTTTATAAACTTAACGTCAAAGTGTTATGAAAAATAGATGGTATAATATAGCGTTCGATTATCTAATTCCATATTGTGATTGCATTTTGATCCCAAGATCTTTAGCTAAGCTAGGATAGAACATTGGTAAATATCCAGATGCTTGACTTGCTATAGGAAATGATTTCATTAAATATTTAATTGGTGTAGCATCATCTTGTATCTCTTCGTTATTAGTAATTATCCCATAGTTCTCTGAAACAAAATTTGTAAAAAACTTTTTGTAATTATCCAATAATCCTATAGAAGGAAATATACCTCCTTTACCTGAAATTAAATCAAGAGGAGTGGTTGGATTATAGAAATACATAAGCTCATCTGTTAACTTATCTGTAGCTTTTAATAAAAACTTATATTGATTTCTAACAAGAACATCTTCATCATCATCTGGAGCTGCAGCTTTTAAACCTGCCAGTAAAGATATTAAACCTAACAAAATAATTAAATCTACTGCTTGATTTTTAATGTTTTGATTTACAAGAGCTATAAATTCATCTTCAGTCATATCAAGTTTCTTTCCTGTATTAGCTTCATACTCTGATTGCTTTCTTTCATAAAGACCCCTAACTTGCTCTAACCAAACATCATTGTTCCCTCCTAATGCAGATTGTAAACTATTGATTGATTTTAAAGTGTCTGTAAATACCATACCAAAGATCATCCTCATTCTTCCCCATTCATAAGCATCTGATGCAGCATTGTATTTTATATTTCCAATACGAACATCAACAAGTCTAGGTATCCAGTTTTTAAATACCATCATAGAAGATGCATACACATTCATGTTTACAAGTCTTTTATTTTCTTCACTCATAGAACCAAGAGCATCTGCTGTAAAACTTTGAACAATTCTTCTAAATTCTATAACAGAATCAGATTTCTTATCTACACCAGGAATAACAAATTCACCATCTACTACCTCTCCAAGTTTCAACACTCCTTTATCATCTAATAATTCTTGTACATCTTTTTCAAACTTATCAGCTCTCTCTTTTCTTTCTTGTTGTGTTCCAGAATAAAAAGCTTTGTATTCATCTGTGCTTCTTAAATACTCTCTAACATTAACTATTTTTCCATCTTGAACAATTGTATTTTTGATAAATGTATAAAAGTTTAACGCTTGTACACCTTCATCACCATTTCTCATCAAGAACATTAGATAATCTTGTACAGCTTGTTCATCTATTTTATTTAATGAAAGTTTTCTTGCAGCGTTCTTATTATAACTTTCTACAAAAGGGACAAAGTAATCAAGAGCAGCTAATGCTTTTTGTCTATCTTCACCACCTGTCATTTTACCTCCAAGCATCCACATTTGTGTTTTTAAGAAATCTGTTTTTGTAAAATACTTACCAGCATTAATTAAACCATTTGCTGTACCACCAAATAAGTTGGATATAGCAGATAGAGGATTAAGTCCTAATGTATTTAATTGAAACTGTGTATTTATTGTATCTAAAAATTTATTTGCTGACAATTGTCTTTCTTCAAGATTTTCTGGAAATAAAGTTATTCCTAGTTTCTCATTAAGAGTTTTGCCAAATCCAGATATTTTACCAAGAGCTACATCAAACACTTCGCTTTGAATATATTTCTGTTGATACACAACAGATTTGATCATGTCTTCCAGAAGCTTAGAATTCTCTAAGTTATTAGGATTGTATTTTAAATCATCTCCTTCTTTTAATAAAGATCCAAAAGTTGAAGTCATGATAGATTTTTTATTTCTTTCTATTCTTAACAATTGTAAACTTCTTTCTTCGATGTCTTTTAAATTCTTAAACTTAATAGCATATTCATTATATAAAGCCATTGTTTTAAACAAGTCTGTAGAATAACCTTCTCCAAGATCTTTTGTAAAATACTTAGGAACAGAATTTATTAACTCTCCTGTAATAGGATCTGTTTGACCATATCCAGCTTCATTCTCATCCATTGATATGTTTCTAAGGAATTGTTCACCAAGTCCTCTAGACTTACCTTCAAATACAAGTCCTTCTGTAAAACCTTTTCTTATCCATGGAAGAAACTTTCTTGAAGCTTTACCATTTAAGTATTCTACTGATTGGAAATATTTATTTCTTTCTACAATATAATCATAGAATTTTTTAGCTGGTGCATTCTCTGGTTTGTTTAGTTCTTTCCATTCCTCAGATTCCCATTTATCTGTTTTTGGGAACTGCCTAACTTCTTTATACATCAACCAACCATTAGAATTTTTGTTCTGAATATCATATTTAGCATAAACCTTAGCCATGTCTCTTTTGATAGAAGCTTTAACTTCTTCTTCTGTACCAACTCTAGGTCTTGATAATATATATTGTATTTCTTTTTCTGTTAGTTCTTCTAAGTGCTCTCTATATAAATCTTTGTTAACATTATCTAAAATCCAATCAACATCTTTTTTTGCTATTCTTGATTTCAACTCATCATAAAACTTTTTATCGTATTGATCTATTAGTTCATTCTTATCTTTCTTCATAAGAATATTAAAATAGTTACCAATACTCAATCCTTTACTAGATGCCCACTTAGTGTATTCATCTTTTAAAACATTTAATCTTTTTACCTGTTCTAAAGTTTCTATATTAGATAAACCAAATGCTTTATTAGCAAGTTTATATAATGTTTGAATGTTTGCAACTTGTATTGTAGATATACTAGAGAACCATTTAGTAATACCTTTTACAACTTTTTCTGGTGTACTACTAGTATTATTAAATTTCTCTCCAAAAGTTTCATCTAGTTCTTCAAGTTGAAATATATAATCTTCAACTTTATCTCTTGTAGCTCCAAGTTCTAGTTTTAGTTTATCATTTTCTTCTGTTTCATCAGTAAGTAATGTTCCTAATTGTTTAAGATTTAAGTATGGTTGCAATGCTTCTAAGTGAATTCTAATCATTCCTGCAAAAGCATTTATCTTATCTGCATCTACTTCTGAAGGGTCCTTTCCTTCAAAGTCAGTGTTGTATCTTTTCAACAACATTGACACTTGTTTGTTTAATATCTTAGCTTGATTAATTAATGGAACAACGTTTCCTTTAATTTGTAAATGTCTAATAGCTTTATACAAAGCATTTAATTGTTCAGCTTTACTTGATCTTTCAGATTCATTAACTTTTTCTTCAGCAAGTTTTCTGTAAGTAGCATTGAACTGCTCAATTAATTTATCAATCTTTTTGTTTCCTGTTTTCTCATCTGCTAAACCTACAGGAAGTAAGTAATCTTCTTCAATGTTTTGAATGTTTGCACTTCCTATTTTCACTTCTAAAAGTCTAGGAAGAATTTGTTTTTCAAAATCAGCTTTTGTATATTTAGCCAATATAGGAATCATTCTTGTTTGATCAAAGTCTTGACTCTTTACACCATAGTTAGTAGAGATGATATCTTTATACTTACCCATCTGTATTCTCCAAGCTTCCACTTTATACCAAGGAACATCTTCATACCTATCTGTATTAAGATCCATAAACTTCCAGTCAAGAATGCTAGTCTTTCCATCAGGAGTAACAGCAATAAAATCCACTGTACCAGCAATTTTTCTTTTCTTATCAAATATCTTTACCTCAGACATAAATCTAGTTCCAGGAGCCTTCTCATCAATAGCCAATAGACGTTCTTTTAGATTATCTCTAAGTATCTCATACATCCTTCTATCATTAGGATTAAGCTTTGATATGTAATCACTATCATCTTCCATTTCTTCTCTAAGAAGTCCTGTTGTAGGATCTACAAGCATCTTAAGTGCATATTCAATATCAGTATGTCCTGCTGTTCCTTTCTCTGCTTTAAGTGAGTTTACAGCATCTTCAAATTCAGACTTAGCTGATGGTGGAAATATTCTTTCATAGAATTCTTTAGCAAAATCAGAAACCCTTCTTACAGATTTTATACCATCTAATTCATATCCTCCATCTTTTGTTTTTATTCTCTTAGATGTTTCTAGTAAATCATTAAACACTCTTTCTCCAGTAGAGAGTTGGAAATAAGCACCTCTTTGAGAAACATCTATATCTTCTACACTAGCTATCTTACCTGATAGAACATCCATAGAAGCTTTATCAAATCCAGCTTTCATGAATCTAGGTGTTAGAAAATCAATAATTTTTTGAAACCAAGTTCTTCCTACAACATCTTCTAATCTATTAGCTAACACTTGAGCAATAGCTTCTTCTTTAAGTTTTACTATATCTCTAACTCCATCTTTCTGATAAGCTGGATCATTACCATATAAAGCTATTACAGCATTTAACTTAGGATGTCCATTTATTTCTTTTAGTAATTGTTGATATAGTTTTGGATTAGTTTGTCTTATAATCTCAACAGCAAAGTGCATAGCTTCTTCTGGAAGAGCTACATCTTCTTGTCCTTCTACCACTTGAATAAGCTTTTGCATTATAAGAGCTACACCATTTGCATCTTGTTTAACACCATCTACAACAATATCGCTAACAAGTTTGTAATCAACACCAATTGATTTAATGAATTCCTTCATTAAACTAATTAGTTTTGGAGAAGCTTCCTGTTCTATAACTTCTTCCTCTGTAGTTTTTACTACATCTTCTAATGCAGGAAAATTATCTAATCCGTTTTCTTCCTGCCACAAAGAAACCTTTGCAGCAAGAATTATTGGATTGATATTAGATTGTTCAGCTAATGCTATAAATTCTGGAGAACTTCTATTTACACAATGTGCCATATTAACATTCGTTTATTTTATTCTTTTCTTCTTGAGATAAGCCATCCCATTCTTCTTGAGTTATTCCTTCAGGTTTTTCACTTATAGTTTCTGTAGATATAATAGTTGGTTTACTAGGCATACCTAGTTCTAAAGGCAATACTCTTCTCATTGTAACTGTCACTCTATATGAACCTGGTTCGTAAGCTTTACCATCTAATTTAGTTGTTAATTCTGGTAAGAAACTATCTTGAGGTTTAGCAAAAGTTCTATGATAAACTTCTCTGTTTACACCATCAACACCAAATACATATCCTGCACCTGCTTTAAGATTTAATTGTTTAGGAGCACCATCTCTTGATTCAATAGAGAAGTTTCCTGTACCACCAATGTTAATTCCTATTACAGGATAACCAATTGCGGATCTACTTTCATCTACATCATTATGAGAACTAATAAAACTATTAGGTTCATAAAGATTAATAATGGCACCATCATAATTAGTCATATCTACACCTGTAGCCTTTTGCATTAACTCTCTAAAACGAGGAGTGATAGGTGCCAAAGGTTGATTGTTAATAGAACTATCATAGTATCCATATTTAGTTTTGTTTCCTGGATTGATAACATCTGGAATATTCATAGCTTGTTTTCCAGGATTGTTTGACTTATAATCCCATCTCAATCCTAATCCAATCATTTTACTAGCAGCTTCTCCTTTATTAGTTTTAGCAGCTTGTTCTTCTAAGAATGGTTTTAGATAATCAAATAATTCAAGTTGCTCATCTTTAGACAAAGCTTCTTGGTTTACATAGATTCCTTCTTTAACTTCTACTCCTTTTGGTTTTCCAATCATTTGTGTAGGTGCAACTATTTCTTCTTCTGTTGGTAAAGATACAACTTCTTCTGCAATCTGTGAAGCAAATTGATTAACAATATCTTGATCATTCAACTCTTGCTTGATTCTCATTGATCCATTATCAATAACAGAAGGGCCAAACTCTTTATTAAACTCTACAGCTCTATTACCATCTCCATACACATTGATTAGTTTATAATAGTAATTAGTCAAAGGGTCACCTTGCTTAGTAGCACCAATGGTTGTTAATGGAATAGGATTACCAAACTTATCTTTGTTAGTTGTGTACACCTTCTTATAATAATATGAATCATAAAGATCTTGTGAACCTTTTTGTTTCATTTTAGCATAGTCAGCTTTTGTAACTTCTATTCCTGTCATTACATTAACCTTCTTACCATCATCACTATTCTTATCAGTGATCACTTTAGGTATTCTTAAGAAATCAGAAGACAACTGAAATGAATTAAATCTATCACTTAACATTAATAATCTTCTTGATGTTTTAGAAACTCCTTTCATTGATGTAAATGCTGGTAAGAAATGAACTAATTCATCTTCTCCTGTATTAGGATTAGTTCTTATACTTAGTTCATTGTATTGTCCATTCTCATCAGGCTCTGGTGTGTACACATATGGTGTGAAATCAGTGATTACATCTTTGTTTGTGAAATTGTTTCTTTCAAACATTCCATTCTCGAAAGCATCTAATGTTGGGTTTGGTGTAAGCTGTTGTATAATAGGAGCAATCTTAGCTGCATAATCTTCTACAGGAATAATGTTTCTTATAGATATAGCAGATTGACCCACTCCTTGTAATATAGCAACATTGACAATGTTATTATACAGATTATTAAGTTCTGGAATGTCTCTCATCTCTCTCATCATACCTACATATAAGTTCTCACTATATGCATCTTTAACATTTGCTTTAAGCTGTATAGACTTAGCACTTCCATCTCTATTCCCTAGTACAGGAATAAGATCTTTTAGTATCTGCATATTAGGATACTTCTGCTTAGCTTGTTCTAATTGATTAACCACTGCAGTTTCAGAATTCACAAGCAAAGGTTCAACCATGTTAGATATAGTTGTATTATTCTGAATAACATAATCTACAAAAGAATTCTTGATTAAGTTAGCTATCTTTTCATAATCATCAGATGACATGTATTTTCTTGTAGCATATTTTTTCAATGTAGCAATAGTGTATGCTTTTATCTCAGGAAGTTCTGTCTTCATTATAGCACCAAAGGATGCAAATGATTTAGAAAGAAGTTCAGCTTGTTTACCTATAAATGTATTAGCCAACACCTCATCTACATTAGATATCAAGTTAAAGTTGCTAGTGTTGAATGTAGCCCATTCTTTCTTAAGAAGAGCATCTGAACTACCAAACCTTGTTGTATCATAGTTTGTAGACTGTGTATAACTAAATAATTGATCTGCTAATATTTTGTATTTAATGAATTCATTCAATATCAATTGTTGCTCAGCATTTTTACGTTGATCAAATTCACCTTTCTCACTATACTCTTGTATGTTATCTAATAATTGATCTACAGATATTCTAGCATCTCTCATTGCTTTTTCTGTTGTAGGGAATTGATCTCTAATATAAGAAAGATTATCTTTTCCCATAACACTCTTTGATCCAATACTATCTAAGTATTCTAAATACTTCTCAATGATTGGTTGGTTTAAGAAATAGATTCCTGTATTACCAGCACCAATAGCTTCTAAGAACATAAATGTAGACACCACTGTATCACTTTTTATAATCTTAGTGATGAAAGGTTTGTTAGCAATATCCACAAATGCTGTAGCATATCCAGATAGTCTTTGTGAAATAAGTTGTTTAAGATCAGCTGTTCTTGTTCCAGATAACGAAACATATGTTTTTCCTTCAACATCTAATGTATTATGTGGAAGAACTATGCTAATATTTCCTACAAGGTCTTCTACAAACTCACGTTCTCTTGCAGATAAAGATGTAATCTTAGAAGGATCTAAATACACTTTACTCTTCTGTCTTAATGAAAGGTTTGTAATATTAACAGCTGCAATACCTACCCATCTCTTACCAGTGATAAATGCATGACGCATATTGGTCATGAAGTTTCTATTGATAAGTCTTCCTTTTATATTTGATTCATTATATCCTCTTTTTTCATCTAACAACTCAGCAATTTTCTCAAGACCTGCATCATCAACAGGTGTAATTAATCTATTGAAGTTTTCAGGAAGTGTAAGAAGTTCTTCTAATGAATCATAGTATTCATTCTCAAGAGATTTCTTATACATATTATTTATATAAGCTTGTCTCAATTCAGCATTTATATTATCATCAGTTAGTTTATCTAACTCTTTTTCCATCTCAGCTCTAAATGCAAAAGGATCATCATACTTATCTTGTATAGATAGAATGTATTCTCCATATTTCTTTATTAATCCTTTTGTATCATCTAGTCCATAGACCAATGTATCAACAGCTTCTATAAGTTCTGCTTTCTTTAAAGCTTTTCTTTCTGTTGATTCATCATACACCTTAGTGAAGAAATCTTTTGTAGCTTGTTCTGTTCCTAACCATTTAACTAATTTAACATTTCCATTTTTATCTGTGTATATAGATTTAAGGTACATGTTCAATTTATCAATATCAAAATCCGATCCTGCTTTAGTAGTAATTTCAGAAGGAACTATCACTGTATAGCCCATATATTGAGGAAGGAATCCTTTCACTTTAAATACTTCCATAGATGAAAGAGCTTGTGTAGGAATACGAAAACCTATACCAGTTAATATCTTTCTACCTTCATCTGTATCTAAATACTTAAGAATTTGGTCATCTGTCATCTTTCCAAACTTATTCTTAAACCAATGAGGAAGTAACACTTCACAATAGCGTTTACCATCTTTATCTTCATAGAACTTAAGTGTATCGTCTGTAAGCATCACACCCTTCTTTTCTTCTTCTGTAAGAGCTTTATATTGAGCTTTAGTAATCTTAACCCATTTGTTATCAATCTTTCTAGCAAAACTTCTTCCCTCTGTAGCTTGTTCAAACATTGTAACAGGAGCCTGTACATGTGGAGCTCCACTCATTGCAGGAGAAATTAATGCTTTATTCACCATAGAATAAAGAATATTCTTAATCTGTATATAAGAAGGAGATGCTTCAAATGGTATTGGGAATTCACCATTCTCATCTAGCTGAATTGTATCTTTAGCATTCTCAGAAAGATCTCTTCTCATCATCTCATACATAAGAGTTTCTGATATGATTTGATTATTCTCAAGAGCATATGTATCTCCAAGATCTACAACACCAAGTCTATTCAATAACTCATTGTATGCATTTTCATTAAGCATGTCTAAAGTACCATCATGTCTTTTAACAGCTTTTCTAATAACCTCTTTTCTTTCAGGAGTATCACCAATTGGTTCTCCATTTTCATAAAGATCCATAGTAGCCACCTTTGTAGGTTGAGAACCTCTAGTTTGTGTCTTTTCTCCTTCAGACATAGTTTCTACTTGTGTACCATATATCTTCCAAGGAACCTCTACTATGTTTTCAAACTTAGCTGTATTAACTTTACCATCTACATATATATTATGATTTCCTTCAGACCCTACCTTTCTACCAGATATAACAATACCATAACCAATGTTTTGATCAAACATTTGCTCATATATTGTTCCTAAACTAGTATCCTCAACCATGTGATAGTAAAGAGGCATCTGTGATGTCTTATCTAATACAATATCTAATTCTGTTTTATTGTTTTTATTACCAGAGATGATAGGTTTTCTTACAGCAAGTTTGTGCTTAGGTATAGGAGATTCTAACAATTTAGCATCTTTTGCTTTTAATTGTTCACTTGTATATGCTTTAATTCCTTTTTTATCAAATGCTCTTCTTGTATAAGCCATGTGCCATTGATGAAAAGCTTCAGCTTCATCACTCCATTGTCCTTCTTTAAGTGCAATCTCTTTGTGCGTAGCATCCATTAACCAAGACATTGCATCTGTCTCATTAACTTTAGCATAATCAGTATTTATATTTACAGTGCTACCAACAATCTCTACATCATCAAATGTAATAGTGTTAGCGTATTCTTTGTACTCATGATATCCTGGTGTCTTATCATCTAACTCAACACCATCTACATTATTATATGTTGTCTTTAAGAAGTTATTATAATCTGGATGATCAAATGTTCTTCTTCTTCCTGAAAGAAATGATTTGATACGTTTTGTTTCATCTAGTTTTCCTTTCTCAGTTTTGAATTGATAAGGATCTCCAAACAGTATTTTGTGATATTCTTGATTGTTTATTGCATAATTAATGTTAGTGAAGTTTATAAGATTCATCACTTCATCAAGTGAAACTTGTCCATTTAAATTATACTTTTTCAAAAACTCTGTATCAAATTTATCAAGACTATATTTATTTTCTCCCACCATTCTTATTTGATTGGAGTTAATTAATGTATCAAATGTTCCTTCTGATGTTCCTTCTATAAAAGATTTTACAGAAGCATCTATTTCTTTTTTGTTAGCAGAAATATAATCTTGTATATCATCATAAGTATAATCTTCAAAATTTAAATTAATATTTTCAATCATTTCTTCAATGTCCTCAACAATATTCTGAGGAAGAATATCTCTCATGATTCTAAGTTCTTGAGACCTGGCTCTTTGATATATATTTTGTTTTCTATTCTCTAATGCTAAATTAATATCATCAGTTAAATAGTTACTATAAATACTATACACTTTACCCCAATGATCTCCTGACATAACATCATCCATAGATATGACATTACCTAAGTTCATCATCCATTCTGTTGAACTATCTCCAGGAATAAGAACATAATAGTTACCGTTAATGTTTTGATTCATCTCTTGCACAAATCTTTCTCCTTTAGCTAACTTAGCTGTAGATTTATCTTTTCCTGTAAGTTCATTCTTACTTCCTTGAATATATCCTACAGATATTGTAGCTATTCTTTCTCCATCTTTATTGAAGAATAGACCACCTGGTTTTAATATTTCACTTCCTCTAGAATATACATCATTTAACTGAGGCATTTTTTCTAAAAGCTCAGTTAATGTTTTTGATTCATTGAATGTATTTTCAAAATAAGAAGGAGCATTATTTTCTGAGAATGAACCAATACGTTGCCCCTCTACACCAAAATATGTAGAGTCTTGATTAGGATTGTTCACTCTAGTATATAGTCCAGCTAATGTTCTAAGAGGACCACCAATGTCTAATTTCTTAGCATCAAATGTCATCAGTTCATTATTCTTTCCTAAATAAGCTTTTATTTGAGCTACAGCTTTATTAAATTCTTTTATCTCTGTAGTTGTTTCTCCTTTTACAATAATCTCTCTATTAGTTAATGCTTGATAAGTTCCAATAGGAAACTCTACACCTATCTTACCTAAGAAACTTAACATGTCTTGATATTGTTTGGTAGGAAGAGATTTAATTCCTGTTTTAAGTGTAGTGTCTATTTTATAAACTTTATTAGCCTTATCATAACTAATCAATCCACCTGGACCTTTTCCAATAACCTTCATGTTATCTACCCAACTATCAACTGTTGCTTTAACTGTTGTAAATATGTTTGCAGATCCTGTATATACATCTCCTTCTTCAGAGATGTATTGAATCAATGCATCAGGTTTTTGTCTTGTAAATGTATTAAAGAACTGTATAAATAGTTTCCAATCTGATTCTTTAAATTTATTAGGATCAGCAAAATCAAATGTATGTGTAACTGGGTTACCACCTAATGATACAAACAAAGGAAGATAGTTTGAATCTTCTTTTGCAAGTTGTATGAATTTTTCAGTGAACTCAGCAGGATCATTTGTACCATGCAGTCTATCTAACAATGTAGCAAACACTCTATTGAAGTTTAATACTTTATATCCTTCCTTAGAGAAGTTAAATTCTGCAGGTTTTAATGGTGTTCCTTTTTGAACATTATTTTGATTTAATGCTTTTCTTTCAGCTAGTGTAGATAGTAAGAACTTAAGTGCTCCTGTAGAATGTTTCTTCCAATCTACAGAGAATGTATCTTGTGCATATTCTTTTCCATTAGCGTTCTCATCATTTATAGATACAACTTCTTCTGCATTAAATGATATACCTCTTGTTCTTATTGAATCAATGGTTCTTTTAACAAGTTCATTATATCTTTTTTCTCCTAATGCAGTTATTGCTCCACGTGATTCATAATCCTCTCTCACTTTATCAAATACTTGACTTCCTGTGAGTTTCTCAGGATTGAATAAAACATCTTTGTTTCCTTCTCTAAAAATAATACGACTAGCTTGAACCACCATATCATTGATATAGTTGTTAGTTTGCTCTTCTGTTAGTCCTTCTATTGCTCTATATTTAGGAGCCATAGTCTTGGCTCTCTTTGATAGTTTTGTTTCTTTAAATCTACCAGCTTCAATTGCTTCAAATAATTCATCTTTTAATGATGGTTTACTTCCAAATGATTTGAAGAAGTCCATAACCATTTTAAATAATCTACGAACTCTTTCTCCTAATGATCTAGCAGGAAGTTTACCAAGTCTAAAATCAGAGAAGTCATCCCATATTCTTTCTTCAGCTTGAGTATCTGTAGCATCTATATGCTCAATCTTCTTACCACTTTGTCTATCTGTAAATGTACCAGGTTTAGATCTAAATTCATTTAATAAAGCTTCTTGTTCTTCAGTAGATAACATAGTCCATATACCATGACCAATTTCATGATACTCTGTACCTCTTAATCCACCTCTTACAAACTTAGCTACACCATTTTCAAATACACCCCAAGCTTCTTCAGTGTCATTCACATTAACCATTCTTTCAAGAACTTCAAAAGGAATGAAAGGAACTTTTTCTGCATGCCATTGTTTGAATATTTCTAACTCAGCGTTAGTCATTCTATCAGAAACATCTGCTGCTCCCACCATTCTAAACTCAGGAGCATCATCTCTTCCTTTTAACTTAGAAGGATCATATGGTTTCTCTGATGGAGTATCTTCATTCTGTATCCAAGTAAATTTATTATCTTCAAAACTTCCTGAAACTCTTTCTCCATTATCTAATGTAATAGAATATAATCCTTTTTTAGCTTTGTTTTCTGTTACACTTATTATTTTACCAGTGATGGTTCCTTTATTGAAAGGTGCAACAGCTGTAATCTCTTTACCTATATTTGTTTCTTCACCACCTTCTAAAGCAGCTAGTTCTGCATCATACTCTTCAAAAGTTTTACCAGTAAGCTCTTTATATCCTCTATTAATTAAATCATATAATGCTCCATCAAATTTATCTTTAAAATATAATAAATGTTCTGCTTGAACTTTTTCACCATACATTTCATAATTAACCTGTTCTAAAAATTCTTTTCCTGTTTGTTTTGTATTAACAAACTGTTTTCCTCCTGCATAGCTCTGTCCTATCTTTTTTATTTTAATTACAAAATCATTATTTTCTATATCAGCTTTCTTAGCTTCTACATCTTGTTGAGCTACAACTTCTGGTGGAGCTATTGGTTGTACCACTTCTTCAACTACTGGAGCTTCTAATTGTGTTGCATATTCTTTTTCCAGCATTTGTTTTATTGCTGTAGAAAGAAATAATTTAACTTGTTCCTCATTTGAAAGTTTTTCATATGCATCTTTGTATTCTTTAGATGCACCACTTGTAAGTTTTTGTTCAAACTCATTAAGTTTTCCTTGGTTTGTAGACAATGCCTCTATTGTGTCATTATCTTTCATATCCACATCAATCACTCCTTCTGGAGATAATGTTGCTGTAAATAATACAGGACCTGATCCAACTTCAAGAGTTTCTTCTTTACCATTATTTACTTCATACTTACCAATTTTTTTTACACCTGGTGTTGTTGCAACAGGAGCTGGTTTAACTTCTTTAACTGGCACTCTATCATAAGGAAGAACACCTGTATCTGTTATAAATGCATACTTCTGTTTGTATGAATTTAAATTATCTGTAGGCTTGGCTGTATGTGTAATCAAAGGAGTTTCTCCTGTAGATCTTTTAGAACCATCAGGATTTTTACCAGATAATAAAAATGATTGATAATTTGTCCATACAACCTTTGTTAAATTTCCATCTTTATCAGTTACATATTCTGTAAACTTTTTAGATGTTCCTTCAGCTAATGTTTTATTGTTAACACTAATAAATGCATCTTGAAGAGCATTTGTTATTGCTTGTTTATTGTCAGCAATTTTAAATAAATCAAAAGATTTGTCTCCAATTCTAAACTCCATTGTTTTAGTATCAAGACTTATTTGACTAGGAGTAGTTGGGTTTCCTTTAAATTTAAAATACAGAACATTTTTCAAGAATGTAATATATCCATAGTCTGGTCTTCCTGCTTTAGCTGTACTAGATTTAGCAATTAAATCTTTAGCCATTGCATCTATTACAGCAAATACATTCTGAGCTTGTTTATTAGTTAAGACTTTGTTGTTTGCAAAATCTAAAAGATCACCAAATCTAATTAATGCTGTTCCTTCATTAAAAGATAATAGTTCTGCATTGTTTTCTACTTGTCCAGTAGTTACAACTTCAATCAATCCATTATGTTCAGCTATTATTTTTTCTGCATTTGGTCCAAGTATATCAGACATGTGATTGTCTTCATATACACCATTAACTACAATTTGATTTGGTATACCTCTTGATATAGAAAATGAATAAGGTGTATATCCTTCTTGAGCAAATACATCAGCTCTAAATATCTTATATGCTTCTAAAGCTATTTCAGCTTTTTCCTCTTGACCTTTTCTAATTTTTGTATATCCTCCCTCTGTAGTTAAACTAGCAGAAGTCATTGTTTGAAATACAACATCATTAAGTATAGTAGGATTACCTGGACCTATTTTACTTAACTTCTCTCCTTTTTCATTAACAAAGAAATCTCCTTCAGCTGTTTGTGTAATAAACACTTGAGCCATGAAACCCATTTCAACATCAGTTTCTTCTTTTGTAAGATTATCTATTACACTACCATCTTCATTGAATTCAAGTTTGTTGTTTGATAGTTGTACAATTCCTTTTAATCCTAAAGCTTCAGCATTATTAGGAGTGACAATAATTGCTTTTATTTTATTTCTATTCTTAAAGAATTTCAAATTATTCAAGAACGTTCTAGCTCTTTTTATATGAGGAATATTATTAGTTTCTTTATTCTTTTCTTCTTCAGAAGGAGAAATTGTTTTTAAAAAAACTATACTAACATCAGGTCTTTTATCTTCAGTACCAATAATTTCTCCTGCAACAATATTAACAGTTTCTACAGAACCTCCTGTAGGTGCTAACTTTTCTAATTCTTTATCAAGAGTTTCTTTAGTGGCAGCAAGTTTTTCTTTTGCTATTCTTTCTTTTTCTCTTTGTGCTAATAAATCTTTTGTTTTAGCGTTGAACTCTTTCTCAATAGCATCAATTAACTTTTGATCATCTAGATCATTTATAAATTCTCGTTTACTAAAGACATTTTCAGCACCAGCTATTTCTAATTGATCTTTGTAATCAGCATATTCTTCTTTATCTAATACAGTGTCAATAGCTTTATCTAAGATATCACCCATTTCTTCAGAAGTATTATCTTCATCTGAAATGTTATATTCTTTAAACTCTGTTGGTGTAAGAAACTTTATTTGACCATTAGGAAGTCTCACCTCAAACTCACCACCTAATGTTTGAGAAAGCACAGTGATCTTTGGAGCAAGCTGTAATGTAGACCCTTCTTTTCTTAAAGGTTCCTTTAATGAATACTCTTTGTTAACTTCTAACTCTTTCTCTGTGATTAAAGGTTTTCTTTTCCCTTTAACTTTTTCTTGTTGCTCTACTTTGACATCTAGTTCTTCAGACTCACCAAATTCAAATTCTGGATTGTATTCATAATTTAATGGGTTCTTTGTTATATCAGCATGCTCTTGTAAGAATAGTTTTCTACGTAAAGATAATTCAATAACATCTGATAGATCTGCTTTAAGTTGATCTTTCAAGTCAGAGCGTATGTCAAGTTCATTAATTTGTTTTAATGCTGCATCTGTAGCTTCCCTACTAGGTTTATTGTTTAATATGATACTTTGTAATACATCCATTGTATTAACACCAGCAGCTATAAGTGATGCATTGACTGCTGGTATACGAAGATCATAATCTGTAATTTTACTGGCTGAATAAACCATTTTATCAATTACATGTGGAGAATATTTTCTTAATTGTTTTCCATCAGGAGATACTACAGGATCACCTTTTTCATCTTTTAGTATAGCACCACTATACATTAAGTCAGTTGCTTTGTATATTTGTTCTATGTTCTTAGACATAGTTTCAAAACTATCAAGTCTTTTTTGATATGATTCTCTTGTATCATTTATATTAGCAAGTCCTTGTTCTTTCAATGATGCAAGTCCTTCTTCTGTTATACTATATTGTCTTAAGTCAGCAATATCATCTTGTACCATATCCATTCTACCATACTTGATACGAGCAGATAAATAGTTTATAGCCATGTCTGATCTTAAATCAATAGCTTCTAATTTATCACCACTAAGTACAGCATCTTGTTGTTGTTCTTGAAGTTTAATACCTCTATTAGCTGAATCTAATTTATCTTTAAATGCATCTCTAAATGTTGGTGCATCATTAAGTAAATTTAAAAAGTTAGCAGTTCCTGTTTTAGCTTGTTTCTTTGTAGCATAAGTTGATCTTGCTTGCATAACTCCTCCAGTAAATGCACCTATTATACCACCTTCAGCACCTGCTTTAGAAGTTAAAGCTCCAACATCTTCTCCTTTTTCATCTGTTCCAACAAATCCATAAACAAATCCATCAGTCCACATATTTGCAGCACCTGTCTCTCTAGATTTTTTATAATAGTTTTGTGTTCCTACTTGTAAAGCATATTGTCCTAATTCTTGACCACCTTCTTTAGGATCAAAAACATATCTACTTACTCCTGCAGCTCTGTTATATAATTTACCAAACTTAGTTGTAGCTTCTTTAGCTATATATTTCCCTTTGTCAAGAAGAACATCATCTGCTTTCCCTAATAAACTATTTGAAGCTTGTCTCTCAGCAGCGTATGAACTTCCTAATAACTTAGGAAGCTGCACATATTCTGTTATAGATAACAAAGCCATATTACCTAAGAAAGAAGCTCTTCCTACATCAGCAACTTCATTATCAATATCTGATAAATCTTTTCCTGTAGGACCAACTCCTCCATGTGTATTTTTATAATTATTAATTAAATTAGTTCTATGCTCATTAGAAGTTTGTAATGCTTCAAATGTAGCTTCACCTCCTGATGAATAAGCAGCTATTGCTGTTCTTCTTGCAGCATCACTAAAATTATTAAATTGATTTGTTATCTTAGCAATTTTTGCTATCTGTGAAGATTGGTCTGCTACATCTGCAATAGATGTTATACCTTTTTTTAATACTTCCGAAGCTTCAATATTTTTAGCTTTAGAAAAAGCTCTTGCTGTATTCTTTAATAATGGAGCAAATGCTTTGAATACTTGAGAAGATTCCATAGCTATAGCTCTAGCCATAGCTGACTCTCCTATAACAGCACCAGCTGCACCTAACACTCCATTAGCTATGTTACCAGAATATACTGCTCCTACAGCAAATCCAGCATTCTTAATAACTTTATCAAATAGAAAATTAGTAGTCATCCAGTTATCTCTATCATACCAATCTGCATTTGTTTCTTTTTCAGAATAGTAATTAGGTAGATACTCTTGATCAACTTTGTTATTCCATTTATCTAACCCTTGCATAATCTCATTATCCCATATACTAGATAGTTTATGTTCTGAACCAAACAAAGATTTACCTATACCATATAACATACCAAACCCACCAAGTACTGTTGTACCTGCTAGATTAGTTCCTTTAAGTACACCATTCCTAGCTTTCTCCCAACCAGATTGACCATAAGATGCAAAGTCTTCATAGTTCTCTATAGTAGGATTAAAGAAATCATATCTTTTATTAGCTACTAATTGAGCATCCATAACCCTAACACCTCTACCTTTCTGTCTAGAATTTGCTTGAGCTTGTCCTAATATATCATAAATATCTTTTTCAGTATGATCAGAAGTTCCTCCACCAAACCCTGATAACAGATCTGGCATAGGTTGTGGTCTTACTTCTTGTACATTTAAATCAAATCCAGGAAACTTTGTACTTTCAATTATAGGTTGAAGATTTTTATCAAAATCTGGCATAGGTTTATTATTTAAGGTTTAGTATTTCTTTTTTAATCTTTGAACCAACTTTAGGATTATTTAAGAACAGTTGCTTTATCTGATTATCTGTATTTCCTTGTATAACTTTTGCAGCTTCATCAGCACTCATTTTATATCCTTCTAGTTGCATGTAATACCAACCTGATGGAAGTTTAATATTATAGTTAATGTAATTCAATGAATGATTACTTTCATCCCATTCAAGATCAGCTGTTACATTTAAGTTTTTAACATTTGTAAAATCTTCTGGTTGAAAATATCCTTTATGAGGAATATGTTTATAATTTGTTGTACCGTTAAATTTTTCTTGTAATGATATTACATCAGCTTCTACAGGAGAAGGTTCATTTTCATTTTTAGGTAGAAACGGTATTTCTTCATTTGTTAATGGTACAACAATTTCTTCAGCACCTTTAATCATTACAATATATTGCTTTTTACCTTGTTTAAGTCTTTTATACTGTATATCATCTTTACCTTCTCCAGCTAACCACCCTCTTGCTATATTAACTTTGTCAGCACTTAAAGTTTCTGCACCTCCTTTTTGACCTCCTAGTGTTGTACCAAATTTTAATAATGCATTCATAGCTATTCCTTCCATATTATCTCTAGACGTAGCACCTTCTTTATTTGTTACATTCATATTATAGACAGCTGGAACATATGATCCATTTCTATCTAACAATATCTCATTAACTCTATCATCTAATTTTTTAATATTTCTATAGTTATTATCAACAGCAACACGATATCTATTTAAATTATTTGCTGCTGTAATATCATTTTTTGAAATACTATCTAGAATTTTTTCTTTTAATGTTAATGGTTTATTAGTAATATTTAAACCATAAGTTGCAGTGATAGGTTTAGTTTTTTTTGTGTACTCAACTAATTCTTCTTTCGTAAAAGAGTACACTTTACCATTAATATTATATTTTAAAGCAGGAAGTGCATTAACATCAGCTTTAAATTTAGCGTTAGCTATTTTAGCTTCATCAGAACTATATACTTCTTTTTTAGTTAAGGCAATTGCTTCTAAAATATTTTCAGATTCTGTTGTATTCTTTTTCCAGTTTTGAGCTTCACCTTGCCATCTACTATCAATAGCAGTTTTATCTCCTCTTCTGTATGCTTCAAATCTTTTCTGTGCTGTATCAAAATTAACATTGTTTGCTTTTGCATACTTAGATATAATAGAATTAGCAGCAGCGTCAGACTCTACAGCATCATTATTCATAGCTGTTAATGGATCTTTTATATTTGTAGCTTTACCACCATATACAACAGCACCACTTTGACTTCCTGTAGTTTTGAGAACTAACTCTTTAAGTTTTAAATCATAATCTCTATCTGAATTTTCTAAAGTTTTTATATCTTTCCATTGGTTAAATTTTTCAGCTTTAACAGATAAATCATATTTAGCCACGTCTAAACGATAATTCTTTTCTTTGTACTCAGCACTTAATATAGGATTTTCTGAAATTTTTAATTTATTACTTTCCCAAGAATAGGCATGTGCAAATTCTTCTATGGCTCCATTCTTATAAATTTTAGATTTAGCTTCATCGGGATTACTAATTGACAATTCAAGATCTTCTGATAATTCTATCTTAGCATTCTCTTTAGCTTTTTTATAATAATCAATTGATGCTAATGCTTGTTTCTTTACTTCAGGATCAGCATTGCTCATGTTAGCAAGACCTTCAAAATGTTTTATATAACCATCATATCCTTTAACTGCACTTTCATATTTTTTTGTAGAGTATTGATTTAATTGTTCTGGACCAGCACTTTGAAATTGGTATCTACCATTTATAGATAATTGATTTAGATCATCAGGAGTTAAACTAGAACGTAATGCATCTGCTATCTGTTGTTCAGATACTGTTTCTTTACTTATTTCAGTCATTGCTGCAGCTGTCTTACCATAATTTATAGTGCCATCATTATTTTTAACATATGGCATATCCTCTTCTGTTATACTAGGATGTAAAGTTTTAAAAACTTCTAACCATTTTTTGTTTACATCTGTATATTGAGTGTATCTTCCATTAAACTTTTCTCCAGCTTTAGTAGAATTTAAATATCTATTTGCCTTTTCTCCAAAGTCCCATTGATTAGCTTGTGAAGATTTTCCTTCTGAAATAGCTTTTTCCATTTCAGCTTGTTGCTTTCTCAACCACGATGTAGAACTTACAGCATTGATTACGTTCTGATCTTTGGTAATTTGCTTAGCCATACCAGAAACAGAGTTGACTAACTGGAAATTAGAAAAATCTCCAGCAGCTACCAATTTTAAGTTATTACCTAATGAGTTAAGTTTAGATTGTAAATACTTTTTATCTACATCATTAGCAACATCAAGTCCTGCAACATTGTCAATACTTGTTTGTATCTTTTGTACCCCTTCCTCATACTGAGCTTGTTTAGCCATACCAACCTTCACCATAGCATCTACAGGAAGTTGTTGTACGTAAGGATTGAAAGTTGGTATTTTATCTGCCCATGAAGCCATAGTCTGTTATTTTAATACATATAAATATGTAGATTAGCAAATTTAATTTAAATTATTATACTATCAAAATTTAATAACATTTTGTAGTAATGTTTTATAATGAGTTTAATTATATATTCTTGTAAGATTTTACGATAGAACCATTTCTTTTGGCAATACTTTCTCCAGCTAATGAAGGTTTCTTTTTCTTTTCTTCAGCAGCTTCTCTTTTAGCTAATGCTTTTTTATAAGCTGACATAGCATCGAGTTCTTCTGCTGAAGCTCCTTTATAATCTGTATCAAACTGTGCTAAAGGATTCATGTTCTGTGCTCTGAAGTTAGGACCAAATCTATAGTTGTACATATTCTCATATGTTTTCAACTCTCTGTTCTCTAATTTATTCTTAGCATACTTATCAGATATAGAATTCAAAGCAGCTTGTGTTGTAGCTTTTGTATTAGCTAATGCTTCTGTTTGTCTTTCGTATTGCTTATCAAAGATACCAAGGTTAGTAAGTTTAGCTTGATTAAGCATGTTTCTATTCTCACCATACACTTTATCTTTCATTGCTTGGTTAGCTCTGAACTGATCAGCTAATACAGATTGGTTAGCCTGATACTTCTGTGCATTTAGATTAGCTTGAGCTGCTGGGTTATAACCCATCATTCTTTGTGCTGCTCTATAGTCTGCTTGATTAGCATTCAACTGATCTTGATATGATATATCATAAGGAACTCCTAAATCAGGTTGGAATGTTTGTGCTTGTACAGGAGCCACTTGGTTAGTAGCCATAGCAAACATCTCTGGATATAACTGAGCTGTATCTAATCCTTCTGCATCACTTGGTCTAATACTAGGAAGTATTGCATTAAATGCAGTTGATGCTGTGTCCCACCAATTTGTTTTAGTAGTTTCTTCTGTAGTTGTTGTTGCTTCAGGTTCGTATACATCTGCTATCTCTACTCTATCAGCAGGAGGAGTTTGTTGTTTAGCTTGAGCTATTCTAGCACTTGCTGTTTGTTCTCCAAATGCACTATCTGGTTTAACATAAGCTTTTGATCCAATCTCTTTAGCTTTAGTGTTAAATGCATTTTGATAACGTAATACATCTGCTTTCTTAGAAGGATCAAAACCTGTCCAATCAAACCAAGGGTTTTCTTTTTTAGCTGTATCAAAAGCTTCTTGTGTCACTTTACCATACAAACCTGATGTACCACGTTTTTGTCCTGCAGGAATTTTCTCTAATGCTGTCCCTTCATTTGTTGCAGTATCAGTTGCTTGTACTCCTTTAACTGTTTTTTCATATTGCTTAGTTGTTGGATTGTATTTAAATCCTTTACTAATAGCTTCTGCTGTTGTCATTTTTGGAGGTTTAGTAATCTCAGTTGTAGTAGTTGCTGCACTAGTAGTATTGTCAGTTGTAGTAGCTGGTGTTTTAGCACCATACAATGCTTGAGCTTGATTTCTAAATCTATCTGCAACAGCTGTACCCTTATCTAATCCAATATGCAAATGTCCTCCAGATCCTCCTGTTTGTTTTCTTATGTCATCATCATATTCATCTATAGCTGTAAGATTATTATCTAACATGAATTGAGCTATCTCAGGATCTTGTAACATTGCGTTGTATGAATCTTTTCCTAATTTAGGAAATGTTAAATCCATAGCTTCTCCAGTACTATGTCTAGATGCTTTTCCTTGTTTAGTTTTTGAACCTGTTCTTATACCACTTGATTGTTTATAATCAAATCCTTTATTTCCTAGTAATTCTTTTAATTGTTCTAAAGGATCAATTATAGAACCACCATCTGCAAACATTTGTTTACCATATTCAGCATAGTCTCGTAAAGCTTTTTTATCAACCTTTGCTTTACCTCTAGCAAGATCATCAGCAACTAATCCATGTTCTTCTGCTGTATCATTGATAGCATTCTGAAGAGAAGCTGCATTTATCTTTTTATCAGCAAGATCTTTAAGTTTCATATTAGCTCCTTGTATATTAGCTTGCAATGCTGTAAGTTTTAATTTATCAAAAGAGTTTACAGGATCAAGAGCATTAAGTTCTTTAGATGATTTATCTATGATAGTATTTTGTTTTTCTTCTATCTTAGATAAATCAGCTACATAGTTTTTAAACTTTTTACCTTTTGCATTTTTATCTCCTAACATATCTATATATTGATTAGGTATTTGAAGATTACCAAACACCACTCCTGATTTTTGAACTTCTCCTGTTTCAGGATCTATTGTTCCACCTTCTTCTAATTCTACCATAGGTTCTCCTCTTTCTACTTCTACTGGGTTACCACCATATGTAACACCAATTCCTGTTTCTCCATTTGGAGAATATTCTTCATGACTCTTACCTCTAAACATAATTGTTTCTCCTGTACCAGGTAAGTAAGGGTTACGTGAAATAGTTTCAGCTCCTCCACCCCAATGTGTTTGTAACTCTCCACCTAATCCATAAGATTGAATCTCTCCACCATCTTCATATATTTCCATAGCTCTATCACTAGGAGGTGTGTAATCTCTTAAATGTCCACCAGCTCTTAGTGTATCCATTCCTTCATGTGCATAGTCATATACTTCTTGTTCATCGAGACCACCGAATGAAGCTATAACTTGTGGAGTCCAATCGTTAGATACCCATCCACCATCTTCCATATATGATTGGTTCTGTGCTTGAATACCTTTAGCCATATTAGCATTAGCCATTCCTTGCATATTTCTTTGTGTAGCATCTTGTGCTTTCTTCATTCTCTTAGCATTAGTATCTAAAGCATTACCAGCTAATCCTCCAACAAATCCACCAATAGCTCCACCTAGTCCTGGAACAATAGCATTACCAATACTTGAACCTATTGTACCACCAATTTTACCACCAGCATTTTGACCACCCATTAATGATTGTCCTATGCCTGTAGCTTTTTGTCCAATAGCTCCCCAAGGAGTTCCTCCACCATCTTGCATTTTATGTAATCTTCCACCATGGTAGTATTGTTTCACGTTACTATCATTCAATGGCTCATATCCACTATCTTCATATATATCATATGGATCATATGTATTTTGTATTTCACCGCCACCTTGTAACATCATACCATTTCTAGCAAGAACATTTGTACCTACACCATATATAGGAAAGAATTCTTCTCCTGTATTAACTGGCATTTGTGCTTCTCTTTGCTTAGCTATGTTTTCAGATTGTTGTCTTCTTGCATCTACATCAACACTTGTTGCTGCTTGAAGAGATATTTTACTTACATCTCTTGCTTGCTCAGCAGCTTTTCTTGCTTCTTTCTCTTTCTTTAATTCTCCAATACCACTAATAACATCTCCAACTGGTCCTGCATATTTACCTAACGCTCCTCCCACTTTAGACCATGTATTATCTTCTGCTTTTGAACCAACTCCTTGAGGACCTAATTTAGAAACATCAAATCCTCCTGTTCCACCAGTAGCTAAAGGATTTGTAGAACCTGCAGATTTTAATCCACTTACAGGTTGCACTTGTCCATAACTAGTTGAACCTCCTATAGGATTCTTAGAATACCAATCTCCATCTTGAGCCATAGGAATATCTGCTCCATATCTTGCTGCTGCTGCTACACCTGCTCCAGCACCACTTGCAGCTCCACCCAAATCACCTATGCCTTCCATGCCTTCTCCTCCTTGCATAGCACCTCCAGCTAGTTTCATAAGACCAGCAATGTCAAAACCTCCACCACTACCACTATCTTTTGAAGCAGCTTGTTGTTTAAGTGCAAGCTCTTGTCTTTGTGCAGCTGTTGAACCTGTTAACATTTTGTCAACATCATCAACTTGATCTTGATAACTTAAAGGTTTGAAAGCTGGTTGACGTACTTGTGATGCATTAATTGCAGCACCAGTCTGAGCTTTCTTAAACTCTTTACCATGTTTCTTCATAAAGGCTTCTTCTGAAGGAAACTTTTTATAGAACTCCTTTTCAGATTTAACTCCTGCAATTTTTAAAATTTGTGCTTTCATGATTTATATTTGTTTAGCCTTGATTTATATATGTCCATTTAAAACCTTTTACAGTATTACAAGACTTTTTATTATTACAGCAATTAGATATGTTATTTGCTGGTATGTTTAATTCTTTTTTTATGTGTTGAGCTGAAGGCCACTCTTTAATTAACTTCCCTTCTAAAGAATATTGATAAACTTTTTTGTATTTGCTTTCTTTAGATTTTGTAATTTGTTCTTCTGATTGTTTTTTTCCTAATTGTTTTTCTCTAAACAATTGTTTATATTCATCAGACCATTTTCTACCAGTAGCCTTTAATCTAATTTTTGTTCTAGTTTCTTCACTACACAAAGATAGGTTATCTGGATGTGTTGGTTTTAAATTAAATCCAAAACTTTTATTATGTGTATTTAACATATTACACCAATAATGTTCTTGAGAGTACAAGTATTTTTTGTTACATTCTTCCAATGTTTCAAAGATAAAACTTTCTTCCTTGTACTTATTAAAAGAATTTTGTAAATAATCGTTATCATGATTATTTCTTCTTAATCCTAATAAATGTTGATTTAATCTTTTTAGAATGTCAGAAGCAGCTCCCACGTATATATGGTTTGTAATAGTATTAGTTATTGTATATATACCTGTTTTCATTTGTAAGCTTCTAACCAACCTCCTGGTTGTGGTTTATTATAATTTGTAAAGTTAGTCAATTGATCTAATTGTTGCAAAGTTTTTTGATCTTGTTGGTTTACACCATTCTTAGCCATAGGATATTCTGTCACCTTCTTTCCTTTGAACTTATAATTCTTTCCTGGTTTCATTAGTTTAGTATCACCAGTATCTGATACACCAAGAACATCATAATGAACTCCTTCCATTGTTATTTCATTACTTCCTATTTCTGTTATCTCTCCTGGATGATCCCATTGTCCTCTATCATCTTTAATGATTCCTCCTTCTTCCATTGCTGATAATTTCTTAGAATAAGCATTAGTATGTGCTCTACTTTTGTTCTTCCATATATCAGGAGTAATCTCCCAGCTTTTAATTGGTTCTAATATTTTTTCACCTGGAGTTCCTAAATGTATATAATGTGAATATCTATCTATAGGATCAAACTCAGGATAATTTTTTTGTATAAAATCTAAAACTGCTTTATTATTATCTGGATTATTTTTTTGAATATTTATTATATCTTGATATAATTTCTCTCCTTCAGAAGTACCTTTTGCACTGCTCCAAGTATTTTTACCTTTAGTTGCAAGAAATTTGTCAATTATTTTATTAGTATGAAAAACTGAATTAGAAATAGGAGCTCTTTCCGTTCTTAATGTTTTACCACTATAATCTTCAAAAAAAAGATTTTTAGCAATTGCTTCTTTTTCTTTTTTTAATGCATTATAATAATTATCAAATATTTCATCATGCTCAGGAGTTTGATCCCAAATGCTTTCTGGTAATTCACTTATTTTGTGTTCTTTATGTAAATCTACATGTTTATTATTTGATTCTTCAAAATATTTTAACATTTTTTTATATTCATCATTGTTGATTCTTCCTTGCTCAAGAAAATCACTTGCAATTTTAGGATTAAGTTGATCTAAATTTTCAACACTAAATACTCTTGATGATGGTAATGAATTTTCATAATATTCTGGATTATTTTTAGTAATCCAATCTTTTCTATCTAAAGAAGAAAAGTCAGTTGGTTTTTTAACTTTTGTTATATAACCTTGTCCATAAGTGTAACCTTCAGCAGTAGGGATAGAATTAGATGTATAAATTGCATCTAACCCTTGTCCAAAAACTTGCTGATTTAGGTCTGCTCTACCATACCCTGTTTGTATAGGAACATGCGTTGCCATATATTCTGCAGCTGCTTTTGGGTTATTTTGCCAATCAATTCCTTTTCCTTCAAGATGTCTTAATATTTCAGGATTTCTTGTTGCAAGTTCATCCCAGTTAGTACTCACGCCTCTAACAAAAGTATTATGTCTATTCATCATACCTCTTACAGTTCTATTAGTAAGTTCATCAGATTGAGCAATTCTTTCTAAGTTTTCTGGTAATTCATATCCATATTGTTTTGCCCAATCTTTAGCATGAGTTAAGTCTTCTAAATTTTTTGATGTGTTTGCAGTATTTTTAACAATACTATTTAGTTGATTGTTCATTCCACTAAATATCTTACCTTCTGCATTTATATTTTTTAGATTAGATAATTTTGCAAGAGCTTTTTCTTTAGTTAGTTTACTTAATCCTGATAACTCACCAACACCTATCCAGGTTGAAGGATCTGCTATAGCATCAACTGCCATAGCTCCATAAGGATTTTTAATATCTAATCCTTCTGATGGTCTTTGCATTTCTCCTGTTAAAGCTTTCATTCCCATAAGTTGAGGAAGACTTGTAATAGCAGAAATAGGTGTACCAATGATTGCACCTAATAGCCCAGCATCTCTATTCTCTTCTGCAATCTTACTTGCATATTGTTCTAACCAATTCTTATCTTTCTTCTTTCCTTTTATTACTACTTCATCTAATTGTATAGGAGAACGAACTCCTTCATCTGTAATCACCTCACCTCTATTATATGCTTCTCTATATTCAGGAGTTCCATAAGTTACTTTATCCCCAGTATTATAACTTCCATTTTGACTAATAGATTTAGGTTTCCAATCTAATCCTTGTTGGTAGTATTGCATCTCTTTGCCATTCTGTGCAGAAGCATCTGTAACATCAGTTTGGTTTCTACGTGGTCCTTTACTAGGAGCTCCTGTTCTAGCATACATATGTCCTACAGCTCCTGGTATATTACCACCCATTTGAAATTGTCCTTTAACAGCAGGGTTTTCAAATATAGGACCATTGAATATTCCTTCTCCTACATATCCTTGAGGTAAATTTACATTAGAATCATTATAATTCTCTAACCAGTTTGATGTTTGTGTATTCTTTTTCATTACTTGTAACTGATTTGACTAGGGCTTAGGATAAATTGTGAGACAAGATGAGTTGTACAATTGTCATCTAATATATGACGTATCTTGAGTTCTTTAGCTCTTAGTGTAGCTTTCTTGAAACTTCTGGATCCATAATCCATATTGCTTTGGTTAATCACCTTATCAATAGAAAGACTTTCACATCCTGTATTAAACAATGGAACTTGAGAACTTTTCTGTAGAGCCCAGAATGTATTATACTGATAGAAGTTATCACTCTTAGTGTACGTGATTGTTTTACTATCTGTATTGAATATTGGATATTGCATGTATGCACGCATATCATTAAGAGGTTTAGCAACAAGAGTTAACACTCCTGAACTCTGTTGTCCATTATATAAAATAGCTTTGTTAAACCACTTGTTGTTTGTTTCTATTCTTGTGTTATCATTAAAGACACCATCTGGTATAGATATATATTCATATGCTTTAGTGTAATCTTTTACGTTCTGTAAGATCTCATCTTGGTTACTATAAGCAAATGGATATTCAATTATGTATGGTTCTGTAACACCATAGTAAGAATTGTATAATTGTATATTAGTTAAGTGTCTCCATATACATCCTGTTACAATTTGTTTTAATTTGATATTAATATATTCCTCTTCTGTAATGTCACTTACATACACTGTCTTTTGTATTTTACAATTACCTGTAGATTTTAATGTAATTGATAACACATCATCATCCACAGAATAGTTAATCCCATCAATGAGAGCTTTCTTAGTCACACCTTCTGCTATCACATTCCCAAACTGATCATAGATTGTAAATGGTCCAGAAGATGGTGACACTTGAGTTAACCTTATTGTTATTATTTTTGACATATTAATTTATTAACAAGATCCATTATTAATTAACGATACATCAGGAGGTACAGTTATGCTACCATTACGTGCACAGAACGTTGCTTCAGAAGGTCCACCTGGTGTTGGGTTACCAATATTTATACTTGATGCTACTCCTGAACAATTAGTATAAGTTACTGCTACAACACCAATTGATGATTTACGTATTGTGAATGAGAAACAATTTGATGCTGTAGTAGTACTTGTTGTAGTAACTGGATTACAATTAACTATTTCAGTTATTACACCATTTACTACATTGTATACTATTTCACTCTCTATAGTACTTGCTGTAAAATACCAACCATCAGGTATCAATGTACAATCTGTTCCTGTTGAAGTGTTGTATAAAGTCTGTCCAACTGTTAAACTTACAGCACTAGCTAAAAGATTAGTAACACTTGCAGTAGTATCATTAGTAAGTGACTTTAAATAAGAGATGGCATTACATGCATCTTCTTGACTTCCTGTAGAAACTACTGTTGAAGGAGGAGATATTATTACATATCCTGGTATAAGTGCAAATGTTAGTAAGTTCATAGGTCTTTGACATGGTTGTGGAATTATGTAACCTTCTCCTTCTATATCACAATTAGTTAATATTAATTGTCCTTCTATTGTACAATCTTTTATTGTAGTAGTAGAAGTAGTAGTTGATGTTGAAGTGGAAGAAGAAGTAGTTGTTGTTGTACTTGGTGTAGGTACAATAGATCCTGCAATAAAATCAAACTCATCACAACATCCATTAATACCAGAATAAAAGAAATTGTTTTCTGCTATATACCAGTTAGGAATATAACTATGAAAAGATATCCAGCTTTTAGTATTTACATTAAATGAAAGTGTCCAAGACTTATTACAAAAGTAATCTGAGTCTTTTAAACTTACAACTAATTTATTAAAAACATTATTACCTAATGGTTCTTCTATATAAAAATCTCTTGTTGTAGTATCATACTTAATATCATTACTCAATGGAATGTAATCTAACTTAGTAAGTATCACTCTATCAAACTTACTATCATACACACCATGCAATCCTACACCATTAAAATTGTTATCTGTATCTACCTTTGGAAAGTATCTCAAGATTTCAAAAGCTAAATGGTCTGTGAAGAATCTATTCATTCCAGAACCAAATGCAGATAAGTCTTCTACTTGTGTTCCTTGAATAAGAAAAACTTGTCCTCTTTTAGCATCAACTGTTATCTGTCCTTGAGGAATCTTCAATAACATTTTATTTTGGCTACCTACATATCCAAGATCTGTTTCTGCAAAGTCAATAGGAGGTGCTCCTTTAAACATATTAGGATTACCTACATATGCAGCTTGTGGATTACTCGTGTCAATTGTAAGGAGGTTGTTATACATTAATGTTTTATTCTCAAACCTAGCTAATACAGCTTTGTTTTGAATACCATCTAATGATATAAGTGCCCCATAGTTCTGAGGAAAATCAAAATAAGAAATAGCTCTATAAGTTAACCAACTATTTACTCTGTTATCAGCATCAGTGTTCTGTGCATCTGAATATACAGCTCTAAATGGATAGTATGTATAACATGGATTTCCATCATAATCTGCTGGTAAATGTGTAAATGTATTTTCTTTATTCTGTTTAGAGAATGTTACATTATATGTATATGTATTATCATTTGCTATTGATACAAAATCTTCTTGTACCCAATCATCGGGAATACCTGTAGATACATGTGGCCAGAAGTCTCCTTCTTTATTATTAAATGCTTGTCTTAGATCTGTGTTATAAGAACTCTCACAATAGAAATTAGGAATACCATAAGCAAACAAATAGAAATATCCATCATAGAATGTTCTACCAGTTCCCTCAGCAGGTAATGGATCATTAGGACAATCAAAGTTATGTGCTTTATATGAAATAATATTTGTTAATGTAGGTGTACCACCATGAGTATTAGTAAGATCAAAATTACTTAATATAGATCTAGCCGAGTGCCAGTATTTTGGATAAGCTACATTACCTATCTCATCATAGAATATATCACTATCATCAGGAGCATTAACTCTATTATCTATAAAGAAAGGAAGTTTAGTTTTAAATGCAAACCTAGATATGAATGTATCTCCTCCAAATACTACAGCAGTAGTATTAGATGTTACACTTGTTTGAAATCCTGTATCAATTGTATCATAAGAATATATTTGTCCATATTGATTTACAAATGTATTCTTTAATGATGCATAATAAGAAACAACACTTATATCTTGTTCTCTTGCAGGAGTAGCACAAGCACCGCTACCTCCTATTGTTAATCTAGATTTATCTGTAACTCCACTAACACTAGGAAATGGTAATCCAGTTTTATTTTCATCTGTTCTTAAATAAACAGAAGATTCTCGTTGATAGTTATTAATATTAAAATCATCTCCTACATTTTGTACTCCTGGAATTAAATATCTTTTAATATCTAATGTTCTTTGTTTGTTTCCACTATTAGTAATATCTGCATTGTAATCATAACTAGCTGTAGAGTTAAATGAATATGCATAGTTCCTTCTAGTTATACCATTTATATATATTTGTAAATATGCTTGGTATGCTGTAAACATAGCAGTAGCATTAAATGGATCTGTAATACTTCCTAATTTATTAGAGCTTTCTAAAGCATCTTCTTGCGCTTCTTTTGTAAGTAGTCTATACTTAGCATTACTCTTTACCTGTACAAAATGTGCGTATCCTTTACCATACATTACATTCTCTAGTTTAAGAATGTCTCCTAAGAACGGTTGACCAAAAGAAGTTTCTGGAGAATTAAATATTTGTCTTTTGCTAAGTTCTGTATTACTGCTAATAGGACTTAAAGGTGTTGGCACCTTACAATTTAATTTAGATCTTCTTCCTACATTAGGAAGAATTTGAGCTTCATCTTGATCAACTGCAGTAGTTAAATAAATAGCTTCAAGACCAAATGAACCCCAAGAATTACATTTACACAATCCATCCCAAAAGCCATTTGAACAATCACTGTCAATTCCAAATCCTTGTTCAACAGTTGCATATGTAGTATCACAACCTCCACTATTAAGATCAAGTACTCCAGTTCCATCTAAATAATCTTGTCTATGATTAACTGTTGAATTATCTATAGTGAAGGGATCATCCCAGAATATGTTATATCCTCTACATCCTAAACAACCTGTTGCGTACCAAACATCATAATTTCCTGGACCAATGTTACAAACTCCTAAAACAGTAATTGGCCTAGTTGCTGAACAAAACTCTACAGTTTCATTTAATTTTACATTCCATGTATTCTCTCTATTTGTATTTGGATCTGTATAGGAAACTTTTGCATATCCTAATGTAGGATCTATACTATTACAAGTAACTAACCAAGGAGTTGTTTCATTAGACCAAGCATTATTAGTTGCATTAAGAAATACATCTTCATTAAGATCGTTATATGGATAGTTAGGAAAGTAAAAAGATTGTTCTTCTCTTTTATATTCTCCTACGTTACGTAATATACCTTTTGCTACAATAGATTTATTTGTTCCTCTATCTCCTCTTACTATTTTGTATCCTACTATATCAGCTTTCTGATCATCTGTTAATGATGATGTCTGTATTAAATTACTAACTTGCGCAGTATCTAATCTAACTCCTATTGGATATACATAATCATTTTGTACAGCTAGACCAGCTAAACCTTTTGAAGAATCATACTCTATAACTGGTTTTGTAATAGGAGATACTAATACATCAGGAAACTTGTGATGTCTTATATTTTGACCAGCTAAGTCTCCCCAAAGATCTTTATTACATGGATACTCTTCTGTTGACTCCCAATATGCAAAGTTTCCATATTCATAAGGAGTTGCATTTCCAATAGAATCTCCTTGAGCAACATCAATGACAGAAGCTGTATTATATATCTTCCAATAAGGACTATATCCAATTCCTGTTTCATCATCTATTCTTGCAGGTGTTCCTATAAAATCATTATTTGTATCAGGGATTTCTGGAAGAAACTGTTCTTGTGTAGTTAATATTCTACCAGGAATATGGAAGCCATCTGTTTGTTTTCCATTCTTTAATAAGAATACAATTTCAAATGCATACACCTCATCACGTAAATATCCTCTAAGGTTTGTAGCATTTAATTCATTTGCGTAGTTTTCATTTGGAGGAATTGCATATGTTTCCCATAACAAATTTATTTGTGAAGCTATAGATTGATAATTAATTCTATCTATAGACGCAAGTCCATCCCATACAAGAACATCCTGCACAGCTGTTAAATCTTCTGCTACATCATAATATGGAAACTTCTCAAATATATCATTCATTGATAAACGAATGTCATCAACTATCTGTCCTGTGTAAGTTATATTTAAAGATGTGTTATCTATAAAATATGTTCCAATCAATTCTACAGATGTAATTGCATTAACTGTTTTGATAACAGCTAGGTTGAAATATTGAAACTGTCCAGATGAATCTAAGTTATCTACAGCAACAACTACAGACTTTCCTACAACATAGTTAAAGTTAACTGTTGCAATTTGTGGATCAGCAATTGGTGTAGGATTGGTAATAGAATAATAAGAAGTGAAAGGATTACCTACAGCATCAGAATACTGCACTGCAAATTGATATGTACCAGCAAGAAGAGATCCTCCTGTAGTAACATCTGCAATAGCAAGGTTTGGAATATTAAAATTAGGTTGTAGCTTTAATTGGTTACAATCTAATTGATCTGAAAAAAGAGGATCACAAAGTGCAGATCCACTTCTTAATATATATGGTATATCATTTATATCTAAATATCTTCTAGGATTGAATCCATCTGTCCAATATATCTCTGTTGTACAATTTGTAATTTTATGTACAGCTTTATGAATAGGATGATCAACATTGAAGTTAAGACATATTGCATTAACTAATGGACGATAGATACAATCATTGTTATCCATATATCCTATCTCACTATCTCCTGTATTAGGATTGGTGATGAAGAATATATGTTTACTTTGTTCATTAATAAAATGCGTTCCTATCAATACATATTCTTTAGGAAATGTAACACACAGTTCATTACCTTGTTCATTCTGATAGTTAACAGAAGAAGAATCAAAGTTTTCAACAGCAGCATTCAGAGCATACGTTAGCGTGCCCTGTTTAATTTGATTTAATGTGTTATCAAGGTTTAGCCCTATGTTAGCACTATTAAGTTCTTGTTTTATATTTCCTTGTGATTGTTCTTCAGCCATAATAATATTTTAATTAGTTACGTCTTCTACCATATCTACTAGTAGGAAGTTCGTACATATTAAATCTATTTAAGTCATTTTTGATTCTTCGTTGTTTCTCCCAGCCAGTTTGTTTCTTAACTTCTATACTTGCCATGATGAAAGATTCTTCATAAGCTTGTTTGTGATACATCAATTTCTGTTGCAATTGATTGAATGTTTCATCAACAGTTTGATTAGTAAGAGTTTCAAACACTTTAAACTTAAGGAATGCTTCTACATATTCTCTGATACGATAATTGTCAGGAATCAATTGATTTCCTATCTCATCATACTCTGTAGCATAGAATATTAAATGTACAACACCATTTCTAAAATTAGTTACAAATTTATTGTCTCTAATGTCAAAGCTATCAATACTAGCAGAACCAGGAGTAAAATTGTTTACAGGAATAGGTTGTGCTTGGAAGTCCCAGTTGTTTGTATATTCTACATCACAATTCTTTCTTGCAGATATGTTTCCAGGCTTAAGTAGGTAGTTGTGAGTAAATCCTCTAGCTACACTATTATTTGTCTTGTAAACAGCTTGTATTAATACAGGCATACACGCAGGACATCCTGTTGTGCATTCAAGATTTGTACAAGGAGCACCACCAGAAGTTACAGGAGAAACTTGTATTGTTGTTTCAGAAGCTGCTTGTGAATAGAATGAGTTAGCTGATTGATATGGATAGTTAGCCACTTCTGTAGTCATCCATGCTTCTCTAACAGCATAAAAGTTATCAGGAAGTCTAGCTTGAAAGTCTTCTACAAAAAGAATCTCATCAGTGATCACATAAGTTGTTCTTCCTAACTTCTTTAGAGCTTTATCTAAATAGGTAGGAAATAAAAGATCATCCACAGCACCTGTATCAAAATAGCTCTTAAGCTCTTCTTTAACAGTTGAGTAAACAGGTTCTGGGCTTACGAAAGCATATTTATAATAGTATGACATAGTTCATTATTTTTTCCATTCTTGGTAAATATGTTGGTACTTGTCGTTGGTCTTTAAGTAATGTGATAGTAGTCTTGATGTGAGTCTAGAAGGTTTGAAGTACCAGAGGTCAGAGTTCTTGAAACGTGCTGTGGGTTTAAACCACATCCAACCAAAAAAGTATCCTTCTGTGTGATAGTTAAAGTTATAGATAACCTTTCCTTTCTCTTTAGTTTTCTGCCAGTCGATGGGTAAGTTAACAAACTCTTTTCCATCAGCTTGCTTCATCTTCCTTCTCTTCTTCTTGTTGATAGAGAACTCTCCAAAACCATAAGGTAGTTTTGCTTTCTCTCCAGTCTCTAATATGTATTCTTTGAATAGTTCATTATATGTATATATAATGTTTCTCCATTCATCGTATGTAAGTTTAATAGATGGATGATTCTTACAAAATAAATTATAATTATCCTTACTAGAAGATCTCCAGTCCACTTTAACTCTACTCATTAATTAGTTGATTTTGAATTTGGAGCTTGTCCATCTATTCCTTCTTGACTTACATCTGTTTTAATTTGGAAGTAAGTAGATAGAAGTTTCTTGGATGTTAATTCTAACACTTGTTGTTCTAAGTATCCAGGAAGAGCAAACTCTTTATCTAAAGGATTTTGACACAATTGTTCCAGTGTGTAATTAGGAGTTCCACATCCACATTCTGGATACATGATTTCATTAGTTACATCTTCTTCAAATAAAGCTACAAATCTAATTGCTTTAAGAAGTGGATTACTTACATATAAATATCCATTAGATATCCAGAAGTATTCTTCTTTCTTGATTACAGGAAGTTTAAGTAAGTTTATATATCTATTGACAGTTATTTCTTTTAGCTTTCTTCCTTTTCCACTCATTGCATTAATAGAATAAACTCCCTGTATCACATACTGATAGTTTCCTTCAGATATACGTGGGAGTTTAAATGTAGTTCTTGCAACAGAACAAGGATCCACATAGTCACAACATTCAGATATAGACACTTCACACATTTCCAAACAAGGAATTGTTGTAAACAATGTATCTGTAGCCCATAGCTTTCTAAGATTTGTCTCACGCTTAATAAGCAATAAAGCATTGTTTCTTATCTCAGATGCAATTGCTCTATCTGTGATAAGACTATCTGTAGAAAGTATCTTATGGACACTTCTAACATCTGATACTAATTTCCGTAATGTTGACATAGTTATATTCGTGTTTCAAACTCTGCTATCTTTCCTAGCTTTCTATCATAAACTAGAGCAAGAGCTGCTCGTACTGAGTGTACGAAGTTATTATCTAGGTGCCATCTATCTGTTCCTGATAAGCTAGGCATTTGTTGTATTCTAACTCCTTTGAGTTCTTTTGCCATGTAGTGATGTTTATCACCTGTGTGTATCTCTCTGTAATTAGCATCTCCAAACTGATGACTAAATTTAGTATGTGTAGCAAACAATAATGGAAGATCATCTAGTTTACAATTACCATGGTGCCATCCTATGAATGTATTACCAACTGTAAGTCCTTTTATTGTACTGTGTGATCTATCAAACTCTACATCAAAATGGTCTGTGAAATACACATCTAGTGCGTGTGCTAGGTAGAATGATTTAGTTCTGTCATGATTACCCTGTACAAGTATTACCTTTACATCATTTGCATTCTGTCTCAACATATTGATTGTATCTACAAGAACTGCAAAGCCTAATTCATATTCATCTGCATAATCTACTATAGTGTCCTGTGGAGTACCATTTGTAGTTTGATGTTGATAGTTATCAGTGTGGAAGAAATCATTCGATATAGGAAGGATAACAGTGTCTATATTGTAATTAGCTCTCACTTTCAGTATCAAAGATTGTGCTACATTAAAATATCTTAATGCTCTACTTCCAGGATCATTATCTCCATCTACATGTTTCTTAGCTAAATGGAAATCAGAAATAGATATCTCTACATCTACATGTTCCTTAGTAATATTTGTTTCTGGTTTAACAACAGCTATATTGTTTGGTTTGTAGTTTTCTAAAAACTTAGCAAAGTCTTCAGGAGAGTAATCTTGTGGTTGTTTCTTTTTACTAAAGACAGAAGAAGTAAACTTCCCACTTGGTAACATCTTAGACCAGTAGTTGGTAATGATGTATTTATCTAAATTTATTTTGTGTAATGCTGCTAGTTCAATGTCATCCTTTGGATCAAAGTCACTAGTAATAACACTTTCTATTGTACCCTTCTCAACATTTACCTTTCTGCATTCTTCTATATTCTGAGTTTTAGATAGCAATATAGTTGCTTCACTATCATCTTTCTCTCTAAGTTCTTTAAGAAGTTCATTCACTTCATTTTCACTTATTCCTAATCTCTCTGCATAGAACTTTTTACTTTTCTTTTGCTTCAACAACTCTTCTAACTTGAATAATAAATCTTGATTCTCAGTCATATTTAGTTTAGTTTACTTAAAATTAGGGTAAAGATAAAAATAGTTTTCTTACTATGCAAATAAATTTAACTAAATAGGTTATTCTTTATAATCAAAATAGTTATAAAACAAAAACTCCCCAAGAATATCTTGAGGAGAAAATCTAAGAAAACCAACAAACTCAGATTTTTTTTATATTAGTATTGTAGTAATTATATTATATACAACAAAAACTAGACAAAGATGCTGTTGAAACAACAGATGTTATTTCTACATCATTTTTGAAATATCTAAAGTTTAATATGTTCAATGAATCATTTGTACATCCAGATGGATAAATAATATTTGTACCAGCTACTGTGTAATTCTGAACTGAAAATATACCATTACAATCTAAATATATCAAACTAATTACATTATTGTTTACAGGATTAGTATTTCCAGTAGCATCATCTAAATCTAATTGACTAATATTTGCTTGTATTTGAAAACATTCACAAGCTATAGTAGTGGTAGTGGTTGTAGTTATCTCTTCTACATATCCAGCTAATGTACAATCTGGTATTGCTAGTGTTATATATGTAGAATTTATACACGCTCCTGTAGATACAACTTTTACAGTTTGTGTACCATCTGGTGCATCTGTTGTATAACCTACTTCTAATGAAGATTTAAACACATCTGTTTCAAATGGAATTGTATATCCATCTAAATCAGAATAAAGATTGAATGGACCTGAATCAGATCCAGCGGTTGTTAATTGTAAGAATATTGTCATTTGGTTTTATTTTAAATTGGACAATCATTATATTCTGAAGTCAGTTGTCCTGGAATTACAACAGCATTTGTTTGACCATTAATTATTTCATAATAACTTGAATCAGTAAATTCTACATAAACAGTGTATATTAAAGAATTTAATACTGTGTCTGTAACTGCAGGAAGTAAATCTGTATCCCATGTTGCAAGAGGTGATACACTAAAATCCATAGGGATAGAACAAATAAATGTCCCAACACCAGAAACTGTATATCCAATTATGTTTCCTTCACAACTTGTAGGCAATATAGTTCTTCCAGCTAGTATTGCTGAGAAATCAATATAACCTTGAGTAGACATTTTTATATTATCTAGATTTGCTGCTGTCCAGTTTACACAATAAGTAGCTCCTATTGTTGTAGTGGTGGTTGTAGTTCCAGCTGTAGATAAATCTATGTAGTTAGTACATAAATTATTATCAGATTGAACTCTAACCAATGTAGTACCATCAGGAACTAGAATGGACACATATCCATCTAATAAATCTTGTTTAGGTACATCAGATTCAAATGCTGCTTGGTAACCATCTACATTTGAATACAGATTAAATGGTCCTGAGTTGAGGCCTGCGCTTGTTAATGTTATAAGTAAATTCATTTGTTTTTGGTTTTATTAAGGGACATATGTGTAAACTCTTTCAAAGCAACCATTATTTATTGATCTAAATACATTATTTCCTATAGGAATTACAATTACATCTGATACTATACTACCACCACTTGTGTATGCTGCATCATATATACTTCCTTGAAGTTCTATTATATTTGGACTTATCACAGTTACATACCAGAATCCATTTGCATTCATTGTACCCTCCACTCCATAAATATAAATATAATCATCTGTTAAAAATCCATGAGGGGTGGCTGTTGTCACTCTAATCAATCCTCCATTATCTGATGTTCCAGAAATTGATAATTCTGAATCAGATGGGGTAAGATCAAAAGAAGCTAATACACTACCATCTGAATTTAATATTATATAATAAAAAGAATCAACTCCATTGTAACTTGTAAAACCACCATCTATAAATAATTTATCACCCCATATCACACTCATGAAATATACACTATCAGTATCAAAACCTGTACCATAGTCAAATGAAGTATCTCTTGTTCCATTCTGGTTTAACTTAATAATACGATTAGCTGATATTCCATTGTAAGAAGTGAATCTTCCACCTACATAAAAAGAATCTTCTCCTGGAATTCTACAAGTATAAATTCCATGATATTCCCATCCTGGACTAAAACCTGTACCAGAATTAAATGAGGGATCTATTGTTCCGTTTTCATTTAATTTAACAATACCTTCTGCACCTACACTAGCATACGTTGTAAAATATCCTCCAACAATTAAAGAATTATCTGTATTGGTTAATACAGATGTTGTAACATTATTAAATCCACTAATAACTAATGTAGGATCAAATGTTCCATCACTTAATAATCTAGCTAATAGAGGAGCATAGTTACCATTATAATAGTCAAAAGCTCCTGGAACTATTATTCTATTTAAAGAATCTATTGCAGGAACTTGTGTATAGTCATTAAATCCACTACCGATCACAAATGTATTATCTCTAGTTCCATCAGTATTTAATCTAATAATACGATTAGCTCCCACCCCTTGGTATGTTGTAAATGAACCTGTTACAATTATTTTATCATCAGATTGTTCAATAATTGAAGACCCAGCATATAATACTTCATTAAAACTAGTACCAGCATCAAATGATGTATCTATTGTTAAATCATCATTTAATTTAATTAAATATGGTGAATTAGTTATAACTCCTTCTTCACTATATCCTGTAAAAGCTCCATAAGAATATATTTTATCAGATTTGATTATATTTGAAGTTAGATAAATTCCAGAAGGTTCAAATTTATAACAAGATGTTGGTGTGAATAATTCTTGTGCATTTCCATTAAACAAACATGCGGGAATGTTTATATCAATATAATTTGTACAATTGGCATTGATAGACTTAACTCTAATTGTTGTTGTACCATCTGGAATTTGATCTGTTACATAACCTGCTAGTAATTGTTCTGCAGTTATATATAAATCACCAAACGGTACACTAAATTCTGGGATAGATGCATTTGAATATAGATTAAATGGTCCAGCATCATCTCCCACTGTTGTTAATAATATTATTCCTGTCATTGGTTTAAGGGTATTAAAGGATACAAGGTCCTGTATTTGTCATTATTTCTGAAGCTCCTATTATAAGCCTTGCACATATTTCTTTGGTACAAGTTCCTGTTGTACAAAAATGTTCTAGTGTTTGTAAATTTCCTGAACAATTAATATATGTTATTACAATTCTATTATTGTATGGAGCACTTACAAATGTATAACATGGTGGTGGTAAAGTTGTAGTGGTGGTTGTAGTTTGAAATGCTGGCACCACTGGAATATTAATTGAGTTAGTACATGCACTAGTAGATGTCACTTTTATATTAGTAGTTAGATCAGGAACTACATCAGATATATACCCCCCACCTAAAACAATTGCATCAATTGATTCTGCAAAAGGATCTGTGTAATTATCGACATTTGAATATAAATCAAATGGTCCATCATCTAGCCCTATTTCTGTTAATGTTATTAGTACTGTCATGTTATTTGGTTTTATTGTTAGTCCTCAATCTGGTATTTTTTTATTTTTATCATAATGAATATCTAGTTATTATCTCTGAATTATATGAACTAACATCAAAAGAACTTAAATCACTTCCAGATACTATTGATAGATGCTTGTACTTATTAACCTTTCCAACATTCCCACCAATACCTCTAGTTGCTCCTAAATTTATTTTACCTATTAATCCTGTTGACATTCCAATTGCGTAACCACTTGCCCCTGATGTTAATGTTACTAATACATTATTTACATATACTGATAGCACTCCACCTATATATTTAAAAGTAACTAACTTAAAACTAGGATTTGAAATACTAAATCTATAATCAGCAATCATATTAGTGCCAATAGCACTTACATTTTTTTCGTATAATAACGTAGCAAAAGTGGATGTTGATGATGTTTCTATTTGAAAAGCAAGTACCACTTTACTACTAGTTGCTATAGTTAAATTAGCTCTTTGACTATTATTATTTTCTTCGCCATTTAAAACTATTGTTACAATCCAATCATTTAAAAATTTAATATTATGGTCGCATAGTAAAGTATTTCCGCCAAAAGGAGCTGTACCATATGAATAACTATAAGGATTTCCTGAATTAGATATTAACTTAGGTTGATATGTTGTATTAGTATTTGTTAAATTATAATTATCACCATACCATTTACTTATATATCCTGTAGCTCCTCCTGTTAAAAACGTATCGTATGTCCCATCAATTAATTGTGTATAATTAAATGTTTGTGTAACATTGTCAGTACTTCTTCTTACATCAAATGCATTATTTACAGGAACATAAGACTTTGTATCCCATCTTGCATTAAGTGAGTTTCTTTTCGAACCATATATCTGAAAGGCTACATTGTTCATAGGTTTCCTGTTGCTATATAGGTGTCTGCTGCTAGCATCCTCTTAAGTGTGAAACTTAGTTGTGGAAGCATAGTTGTGCTTGTTGCGTTGTTCAGTGTGTTACCAGTTGATACAACTGTTAGCGTCACACCAGATAGTGTCACAAACGTACACTCGAACCCATCAGCAAGTCCTGTTGGTATGGTTAGTGTTGTAGATGCTGTGAATATAACTATTCCTCCACTATCTGCATTTGTTAGTGTGTATGGTGATGCTGTTTCAACTACTAGTCTGTTGTTTACATATCCTTTATCTACTAAACTTCTGTTAGTATAGTTTGCTGAATAATCAGCTGCATACTCAATTCCTGTTCTTGGTGTCGCTCTACTATCATCTATTTTAAAACCTCCTGCTTGCTGACTAATATTTATAGAAACTTTATTACTACTTTGGCTACCACTATTAAGTGATACTATTGCATTAGTAGGAGCATATAAACTAATTCCATTTACATCAAAATATTGACGAGAAAAACTACCTGAGAACTCTAGTACATTTCTGTTTTCTTCTAAATAAACAGAAGCGTTTCCAGAATACATATAAACACCCTCTGCAAACTCCCAAGTTGAATTTCCTCCTGCAGAAATCTCTACTTTTCCTATATTATTATTTACAATATCGTTCCCTGTCTTAGTCCAATAGTTATCAGCCTGTGGTATATTAAGTGTGTTGCTAATCAATGTAGCTGCACCAGAACCTGTTGTTGTAAGGGTTATCTTTTCCTGTGTTACTAGTGGATCAATTGATATTACATTTGAAACAGCCTCTTGTAATCCATAACCAGCTGTTACTGCTTGTGCAGCATTGAACTGAATATAATTGATTGGTGTTATCCCAATGTCTATTGTGCCTTGTGTGTTACATATAAATCCAAACCCGCCATTTGTGTCTCCAGACAACACAAGCGTGTAGTCTCCATAGTGTATCTCTCCTGGAGGACTGTTGTCAGCATCTGATGATCTTGTTAACTGATACACAGTTACACTGTCACCTACTGTAGTTAGATCATATACACCATTTTGAATAGGATCTGCTTGTTGCCATACTAATATTCTCTGTAAATATGTAGGTGTCTCTCCATCTATTGATAATACTCCAACTGATGGTCCTGTTAGTGTAGCTCCTACACCAGCAATTCCATTATCATATGTAGCTACTAATGACACATCTGTTGCTACTACTACAGGTGGGTGAAAATTAATTCCAGAAACTATGTTATCTACATACTGTTTTGTTGCTGCTTGTAAAGCAGTTGATGGATCTTGGTTTAATATTAAATCTCCAAGCATTGTGTCACCAGCTTTATTAACTGGGACATATCCTAAAGGTGCAGGTATATCTGACACATGAGCAAATGGATCTACGTTTAAATTTGTAAATTCATCTAGATCATAATCAGATGGATTAAATGCTGGAATATCTAATGCTGTAATGAATGGATTTATTCCATCTTCACCATCATTAATCAACTGAGATGTTTCTGTAACTCCTGTTGGTAAATCACCTATAGGTAACACTGTACCGTCATCCAATAATAAATTAGTACCATCTCCACCAATCTTTACAAATGAATCTGCAATAATTGGTAGAGTGGTATAATTACCCATCTCTGTTACTCTCTGTAATGTAGGAACAGCATAGATAGCATCTAGCTTTTCTATAACTGATGTTAATACATTGTAAGTATTAATTCCTGAGTTTGGAAGATTGGGACCAGCATAGTAAACATCATCTGTAGAGATACAAGGATCACTACAGTCGCAAGCTTTTCTTTGTGGAATAGGTGGGTAAGACATATATTATTATGCTGGAATATAGATGAGATAGTAAACTGCAAGTCCTGGTTGAACATTAGAATGAGCTTCGTTCTGTCCTTGTGGTAATATTGTTAATGTTGTTGTAGCTGTTAAATTTACAGATGTAGTAGCTAACGTAGATGTTGCCCAAGTGGTAACTTCTCTTTCACTATTTGAAAACTGTGCTCTATTATTAGTAGTTCTAGTATCATAGTTATGACTATGTGGATTAGGAGAAATAATAGTAGTAGCTGTAGAACCAGTATGATTATGTGCTGGTATTTGTGGTAAACTTAATTGAATTGTATTAGTTCCTTGTACTTCTGTACCTGGATCTTTATAACCATATGTAAGATTACCTGGATTAGCAGGATTTGTTTGTGCAGGCCAGGTTGCTGTTGCCATATCTGTAGCACCTACAGCAACTCTTCCTCTTAAATCTGGAACTCCTGGATTTCCTCCATTACATAAATATACATTAAGCCAATATCCATATCCTGCACCTGTACTATTAAATCCATCTGATACAGTTGGATATCCAGATGCTGGTCCATAATAAGGAATAACACTATAAGGAAGCATTTTAGAACTAGCTAAAGCTGTTCCAATGTTATCATTTAAACATTCATCAACTAATGTACAGATTTCTGATTTTAGTGCATATGATGATAGTTGACTAATTACAAATGTTAAACTAGCATCAACACTACAAAGCTTTGTTATTGTAGCTTGTACAATAGCATGTGTATCAGATGAAGCTGTAACGCCTGTTAAACATCCGATTGTATAATCAGCGTTTAATACAGCAAGTGTAGCATTAATAGCATCTACTTGATCTTGTATATCACATGCAGCTTCTATTAGAGCTTTTGATATATCTGCAATAGATAGCTCTCCACACGTAGGAAGATATTTCTGTACCACTGTACATACATCTATGCTACTAAGATCTATTTTTATTCCAGATCCATTTAATGCAGAAACAAGAAATGTAGTTAGAGATTGTTCAATCACTGATAAAGGATCACCAGTGCTAATTCCTAATTCAGGAACATCTATTCCTGTATATCTGATGCATTGATCTGAAATAGTTTCAGTGCATCCATTAAAACAATTATTACAATTGGACATATTATATTTATTTTATAGTGTTGTTGTTGTTGTTGTTGTAGGACAAGTTACTGCCTCACATGTATCTTCTTGACTTGAATCTAATATATTTTCTACAGGATCTCCAGCTGAACATTCAATATATGACTCAATGTACATTTTAAAATTTCCATAAACATACCATTTACCTACAGTAAGAGGTTCTGAATTAACCACTGATCCTCCTCCTGTTTGAATACAATCATTACAATTGTATAAAGATATACTATATGCCCAACTAATGCAATTTACAGTGGTAGTGCTAGTAGTAGTGGATGTACTAGTGCTTGTACTTGTACTTGTACTTGTTGATGTACTACTTGATGTTGTTGTAGTGGTTAGTGGGGGACAAGTGGTTGATGTTGATGTTGTAGATGTTGTAGGGATTGGTGTAAAGATGGGTCTGATGTCACAGCCTAATGTTAATCTTATCACCTTACTTACAATCTTATCCATACAGAAATCACTTAGGTAATCTGGGTTACATTGTTTGTATGTAAGAATCCTTTTATACGCCAAAAGTTGAATCATTGCTCCAGCAGGAACAACTTGATTCAACATAAATACAACATTGTTATATAGACCATTAGCATATTCTGCTAACTTACAATCTATCTTTTTTAATAAATTAGGAATGTCCGCACATTCAGGACAGTTAGTTAATCTAGGTGTTAACATATTTATTATTTTTTAGCTGCGCATGTAGCACATAGTCCATTTTTTAATTGACATCCACATCCCACATTAGCTCCACATGAATTACATTGTGCCATGATTAATTGAAATTAATTTGATAGTTGTTACCTGAACAACCACAGTTAGATTTTAAAAAAGTATTTAACATATTATCTGCTTGATTATACAATCTATTTGCTTCATACTCTGCACAGTTATTACCTGCAGCAATTGCTCCTTGTATGAAAAAGTTGATTGTGTTTAATGTAACGGTAGATTGTGTTTTAATTGCTCTATCGCATTCCATTAAATCTAATTGAAGAAAAGCTCTGTCAAACTTCTCTTGTATTTTCTCTGTACGCATTATTGTTCTTTCTACAAAGTTTAAGTATGCTGGTGCCACAGAGTAACGTAATCTATAAATTCCATCAGGTAGAGGTTGATCCACACCAACTTCAGTAATGCCAAGATTGCCAGAGTTATATATATTAAATGAATTTATATCAAATGGTAATGTTGTATCACCAAATCCAGGAACAGTTATCCTAATACTTGGACTACTAATAGGTGGTGAATCAGGATAGGTTGAAGCGTCCATTACGCCAAGTGATAATGTACTATATGTAGGTACTACAATTATATCTAATTTTAAATCTGCCATGAGTTTGTGTTTGAAGGTTAATAAAAAGGGGAGAGAGTGTTTTACTCATCTCCCCTTGATACTAGGAATTTATTATTCTCTACTTATCCTTAAGGAATGTTAGTAGATGAAGTGGTTGTTGTTGAAGGCGCAGCAGTTGATGTAGTAGTGGTTGTAATTACACAATCATTATCATCTGCAACAGGTCCTAAAGCAGCTACTAAGATATCTTCAAAGTCTTGAGTAAGATCAGAACCACCTTGAGGGATAGCAATGATTACTGTAGAATCTTCCATGATATAATCACCCCATTGGTAAGCAGATTTATCATACTCATTGAATTTGATATAGTAGCTATTATAAGTAGCACCTGCAGCAACATAAGACTCAAAGTTCTCATTGTAACCGTTCATTCTGTAAAGGTGTTTCAAGTAACCAGCTTGGTAGCTATAGAAGTTTTTCTCCAATTGGATGAATTCTGCAGCTTGTCCTGAAGCATAAGAAGAACGTTGTGTGATAACAGAGTTAGCAACAATGTTACAGTTGTCAGCAACAATAAAGTCAGCAGTAGTAGCTGGACCAGCATATACAAAAGTTCTGAAAGTCATTCTGTCATATTCAAAAGGGAACGCAGCAATATCACATGGTTGTCCATATGCTGTTAAAGGTTTTCCTGTAATACGTAGAGTAGTTCCACCAAAATTTTCAAATGTGTAGAATTTGTTCAAGCTAATGTTGTCAGGATTGATACCAGGAGCTTGTGCAGTTAATTTTGCAATCAACTGGTTGATCAATTCGTTAGGATCAATATCAGTACATGGATCATCACCACAATCACAACAAGGTGCTTGAATAGTTACTGAACGTGTAAATCCGTTGAAATAAAGAGTTCTAAGGTAAGAACTATCAGCACGAAGTGTAAGTGTGATTACATCACCACATTGTGCAGAGAAGTTAGTTACATCAGTAATTTGGTTTGCCGCAGTTGGACATCCTATTACTTTGTACCATTCAGTTACATTACTTCCTGTACCAGCATTGTTTTTACCTGATATTTTATCAGATCTTTTAGAACCTTGAAGGTAAGTGTTTTCTCTTCCTTGTGCAATGTAGAAATAAGGAGAAGCAGCAATTGTACCTGAAGTAACAGGAACGTAATTACTGTTAAAAATGCCCACAGTACCTGCAGTCAGGTCTTGTGTTGAACTCGAACCAGAGCTAGGGATCGTTGCTTGCCCTACTGGAACCACAAATAATGTGGTTAATGAAAAATCAGCCATTGTTTATTTATTTAAATTAATAGTTTATTCGTTTGTTTGTATTCTGAACTGTGCACTTTGTACTGCAGCAGAGTTTTCAGTATACATTGCTAAATTCTGAACTGTAAGATCTAGAAGTTCATCTTCTAAGTATGTTTCTAATTCACAATCTTCATTAAATGATGGATTACCATCTAACATTATATATCCTGTTTTATTTATATATTTAGGATATCTCATGTACATTATGTATATATCACTTGGTGTAAATGTACCATCTGTAAATACACTTATCTCATCAGAAGAAAGCCAGTTGAAAGTTTCTTGATATTCAAAAGAAGGCTTATAATGTGTGTTGTTTACTATAAATTGTAAATCACCATGTTTAGCAAGATCTCTGTTAATCCATATCTTTCTATCCTTACATCTCCCTTTGTCTGCTAATATATATGAATCTACATAAAACATATATTCAGGCTGCAGTGTATGTATTTTAGCTGACCATCTATTTAATATTGGATCTGCTAAGGTTAAAGGTAAGACGCCATCATTGTAAGCAACTACTAATGATTGTAGATCTTCATAACGCTTTTTAAAAGCATCCATTCCTAATCCACTAACAACACTTATACCATCAACCTTTTGTTTTATCAACTTAATCTGAGCCTCATTCAAAGCTAAGATCTTGTCTTCTAATTGAATCTGTTGGTGCTCATTAGTTGATAGTTTATTTAGTCTTTGATCTACTTTATATAATAAACTATCTACTGGGATCATATGCTTTTATATTTTTAAAACTAGCTCCTTAAATAGCAGCTAGTTTTTTAGTTTTTAATTTACCTTCTAATATCAACAACTCATCTTGGTTATCGTCATCAGCTAAGAATCTAACTAAGTCATCTTCATCTTTTGCCACTTCATATTCACCTTCATATATCTTACCATTAGGTTTGATTCTATACACTGAATGTGCTGTTGCTTGTTTAACTAAATCTTTAATATGGAGTAAGTCATCTTTCATTGTAGCAAATCTATTAAACACTTCAACTGGATTTAATCCTGAATACTTACCATTCTTAAATTCTGTTTGTTTTAATACGTTATCTACTAAGTTGTACACAACCTCTTCTTTTGTTTCTTCTGTCACTGGAAGACCTAAAAGTCTTGCAACTTTTTTCTTCTTATCAGGAGTTAATGAATCAAACAATACAATTGCTTTATTAATCAATTGTTTTTTCTTGTATACCACTGCATTCTCAATCTCATCATCAACAATATAGAATTGTGTATCTGCTGGATACTCACCTCTTTCCCAAGCTTGGTGGCTTGATGCAATCGTTGGATGTACTCTCAACCATGAAAAAGCTATTTCTTGAAAAGGAACTGCTAGATCAAAATAGTTATCACCATCCATTAATTTAACAGATTGTACGTGAGTCTGGTCATCTGCTGAAGTTGAAAGTCCATAGTTCCAAAACTTAGAACGTGGACCAAGATCAATATCACCTAATTCAGCTTCAAGTTTAGCTTTTAACTTAGTAACTCTTTCAATTTCTAATTCTTTCTCAACTGGATCTTGAATTCGTCTGATATATGAAGCTTCTGGATCTAATCCTGTTCTGTACTTACCATCTAATTCTTTGTAAGGATATTTGAATACACCTGTTCCAGGGATTCTTGTCATTCCTTTTTGTGCTAGCCCACTGTCCATTGTCTGCAATTGCGAACTGTTATACTCACGTTTGATCGTAGAGATTTTGCCTGTCTTACCCATATGTAGTTAATTTAATTTATTTGGTTTAATTTGTAGAGTGTCCCAATTGAATGGAATGCGACTGTGGACACCACAATCCATCACTCTGTTTGAGAAGCTTCCCCTCTAGGAGGGAGAGGAGGTGAGGGGATTCTTCTCGGAAAAAAGAGACATAAGCTGTTCTATAATGGGAAGCTGTACGCCTACTGTTATTATTAGAATTGTGGGATTTCCTCGATCAACACAGTTCTAGACAAATCTTCGATGAATACATCACATCTGTCTTTCATCCAAATTTCATATCCTGGGAATTTGTTAGCAGAGCTCATACCTTGAGATTTTGCAAATCCTAAGTGATGACGAGTTCCATCAATATAACCCCAAGTCATAGAAGGAGCACCTTTCATACGTACTTCTCTAATGTTATTTACCATAGATCCATCACCCATTGGAGAAACATCAAACACCATAAATACTGGAGTAGATTTTTTGTTTTGTCCAAACTCTAGGTTAGTTTGTGGTAAATCTAATTCTTTCAAGTGAATAAGTTCAACACGACCAGTCTCACGTGTAACCATTGCATCAAATGCAAAGTTGTAAGTAATGTGTTGTCCTTCACCTTGCATATATCTGTTTCCAGAATCTGCCATAAATGTAAGACCTGAATTTAATGCATCAGTTTTCAAAGCTTGTTGGAATACATCGAATCCAGCTTCGTTAGTGTACATTTTAACTCGTCTGTCTTTAACATCCACTCTTCTGTAGAAAAGATCACCAAATACTGAACGAATCAAGTTAGCAGAGAATTCACCTCTGTTGTATTGTACTAAGTTACCATTGTTACGCATTCTGTGGTAAACACCAGCAGATGTACGTTTAACTTCTTGTTTAGAACCGTTAGTTTTAACTGTACCTGGTTTAGCCCAGATCATACGTTTAACTTTCAATTCCAACATAGATTTACGCATCCAGAACTCAATGAACGGTTCCCATTTAACATCATTACGAGTTAAAGGTAATTGGTTACGTCTTTGTGGAGCATATACTAAGATGTCAAGAGCTTTACCTGAAGCATCTTTCATCATTTTATCATCAGCCCATTCTGTGATTTTGTGCTCATATCCATATGCAGAACCTAAAGATTCGAACATAGTGATTTGCTCACCTAATCTTGGAAGACCTAATAAGTCTTGATCAAATTCTCCAATAGCAGCATCAACTAATTCAAGTTCAATACCATACTGTAAAAATGTAGAATTTACAAAGTCAATTTGAGGATTATCAGTTACTAATGTAAATGAATACAAAAATCCTGCATTCCAAGGCATAGGGTCTTTGATAACGTAGAAACGTGGACCATACTGACGAGTACCTACAGAAACGATAGCGTTTTTAGAGAACTCATTAGTATCTAATACTAATTGGAATTCTTGACCATCAATACCAGGCTTGCTGAGATCAGCAGTGCTAGCAGGGATGTCAATAATTTTTGGGAATTTGTAAGGAACTGCTACTTGCCATTTCCATGCATCACTGTTATTATCAATATAATAAGGTGTGCTTTTGTTGATCATGTCAAGAAAGTCATTACTATACAATGAGCTCTGGGTATAAAGACTGATGATTTTTTTGTCATAGTCTGCAGGCTCAGTAGAGTGAAAACTTTCCAAGTGATTCGAGTCTGTAAGTTTACCTACTGCACGTTTGTCCATAGACGCTACACGAGCATAAGTAAAACCAGTTAACCCAGGGATTGTTTGAACTGCCATTTTATTTAAATTTATTAATTATTAATTTGTTATTGAAACCACGATTTTGTATTTGAACTACTTGTTCCTGTACCAGTGCTCTTAGCTTTGGTAACTTGTCTTGCAACTTCTCCAAACAGTTCGTTAGATTTCTTTGTAACGCCTGTTCTTTGTATAGCTGATAATGTTGGATCTTTCTCTAACATCTTTAGGATGAGTCCTACCTTTACTTTCATTGCGTGATTCTCAGGTCTTTTCATATCAAGAATAGCACGATCAAAGTCTGTAAGAGTTTCTCCTGAAGGAGTTTTCCACTTATCTACTAATAAGAAGTCTTGTAGTTCTGTTGCTAATTTTGGATTGATAGGAATACCATCAAACTCTTTTGCTTTCACCTTATCATTTAAGATGGATTGCACATTGCTTATATATTGATTTCTGACTTGAGCTTTTTGTTGTAGCTCAGCTGCAGATTTAGCTTCTAATTCTTGTAACTTAGCTGCTTCTTTTTTAACTAACACCTTGTGGTTTTTAGCTGCAACGCTTTCTAAGTCACCATAGTTTTTAAGTCTTTCAACTTCTGTTTCTATATCTTCTGGATCAAACCCTTGATTAGTTAGAGCTTGTTTCATTATTCTAACTTGGTTATCCTCAATAGATAAATCCATTTCAGCAAATCCAACAACAGTGTTATATGTAGTGAAGTAATCTTTTGGATCAACTCCTTTTACAAATATGGCATCAAATGCTTCTTGATAATCTTCTCCAAATTGTCCTATGAAGTTTTGTACTATTTCACTAGCACCTTTTTTCTTCTCAGCATTGAATCTTTCTAGAAACTCTTCTGCTGTAGTTACTGGTTCTTGTTCATCATCATCTTCAGATGTAAACACTCCTAGTTTATATAGATCATTAGCAAGAGCTGTGAACTGAGTTGTTTCTGGTTCATCATCAGCTTCTTCATTATCAACTGTTGCAGATTTTGCAACTTTTGATACTGGAGCTTCTTCCTCTTCATCATCATCAGCATTATCACTTAAGAAATCAGAGATCATTGATTGACCTTCTAGTTTCTCTTCATCTGTTTTACCATCAACGCTCTTTGGAGGAACAATGTCCTTACCTTTTGGAACTTCAGGTTTAGCAGGTGCAGCAGGTGCATCAGCCTCATTGATAATAGGAGTTACATCTTCTGGATTAGATGATGCTGTCTCAGGTGAAAACAAGTCATTCAATAGTTCTTGATTACCTGCACCCATTTCCATAGTATCCTGTATACTAAAGTTTCCCATAGTTTCTAAATTGTCAGCCATATGTAGTTGTATTTGTGTTTGGTTTATTTAGTGTAAATGTATAATAAGAGTTTTGAATATCAAAGCATTATCAGTCAATGTGATTCAATATTGTTGATAATATAGCATTAATATTTTTATCTCCCCCGAAGAGGAGAAGTTTTTTAACCTTTTTTGTTATTCCTACCCTTAGCATTCTCTTTTGCAACAGCAAGATCGTTTGCCATATTCTCTCTTTGCACTGCTAATTTTTCTTTTTCTATAGACATTTTATCGTTAGCTTGTTTATTCTTAGATTGAATATCAGCCATCTTTAATCCATAGTCTTTGTTAGCTTTATTTTCAGCTTGTGTAAGTTTACTCATTTCTAATACATCAGGGATAGCATTAGCATTAACATCTTCGCTTTCAACATTACCAAATCCTGTAGCTTGTATGATAGCAATCTTTTCTTTAGATAGTCTATCAAGTTCTTTTTGGTAATCATTATTAGCTTGTTGCTCTTGAGCAAGTTGAGCTTGCTGTTGTAATTGAGCTTGTGCTTGTTCTTGTTGTTGTTGCAATTGTTGTTGTTGCAATTGATTAGCTTGTTCTTGTTGTGCAACCTGTCTATCTCTAAGATCTTTGAATGTTTTCTTAAGATCTCTTTGTGATTTAGAACTGTATAGTTCAACAACATCATAAAGTGTGCCACCATTTTGTATAATAGCTTGAGACAACTGTCTAAGCTCATTAAACATTTGTGTGTCTTCTGGTCTATTAGTAAGGAACACTTTCAAATCTCTAAATCTAAGATCTGTTCCATTCACTTGCACAAATGCAGATTCTCCTTCAGATGTAATATATGATAGAGTGGATTGTGGTTTGGCTGATTCTACATAAAGAGCAGCATCTATAATACTCTGATACAATTGTCCCATCACATACTCATGTGCTACGAACAGAGGCTCTGTTTGAGAATAACTCTGTTGTATTGCAGTGTTAGTACCTGTAGCTGATTCAGAAGCAGAAACAGACCCCATACGTTGTTTAGACATACCTACAAGTTCCCAACATTCTTGTTTAATCTGCATAGCAAGATTATATCTAGATTGTATCTCTTGTGTACGTGTAAGATCAAGAGCTGTAAATTGATTGAATGAGCTAGGGCTCTTCATATTCTCTGGGCTATCATCAATAAATACCACACCTCTGTTACGTGCTTCCATTTCCCATATATCAAGAGCATCTTGTGCATCTCCATCTTTAGGAATAGGAATGTGTCTCAATGACATAAGCTGCACCTTACCAACTTCTTTCTCAAGTAGCTTGTAAAGTTGATTCATACATACATTATATATCACTTGGAAAGGCTTCATAAGATCAACAAGTGACTTAGCCTCTGTGTTTTTTATCTCATGCGTAGTACCAATAATAGGACAATAGTTTAATAATTTAAACGGTTTGATATGATAGATGTCTGGACCAATCTTTGTTCCTTGGTACCATTGGTTAATCCATCCCCATTCTAATGATTCTTGTGTAGGAATAGTTCCTGATTTATATGATTCATCAACAAGCATGGATTGCTCATTACCCAATTCATCTACATATATAAGTTTACCTATTTTCTTTTTAGATATCCAATAGCTTCTTACAACAACATACTTATATCCAAATGAACTAACATTATTGGTAAGGCCTAGGAAATCTTTAAGTCCATCATTGTTCTCTTTCATCTCACTCTCTATCATCATTCTTGTTTGTAGAACAAGAGGGTCAAATGTATCATAGTTTACAGAATCAATACCTTCTGGAGCATTAGGATTACCAAGATTGGATTCACGTACATTAATAAGTCCATAATCTTGTAAGGATGATCTAAGGTGATCTATTTCTTCTTTTGTAAGATCTGGAACAGACTCAATGATTTCAGACAGTTCCATAACTGTCACAGTACCAGCAGCATATGCACCTTGTGCTCTACCTGTTGGATCTGATATATACTTTCTATCTGGTGTAGATAGGAACCAAGTGTTCTTTGGGTTAGCTACCTCTATGTTAAATCCTAGCTTCGAGTTGTCTTCATATATATGATAGAACTCTCTAGCTGTGATAAGCATATCTCTAAATGCATCTTCGCTTTTTTCTTTAAGATTGAATTCAGCTTTCTGACATGTAAGAACATGATTGGCCCACTTCTCAGCTATAGATGTATAGCTATCAAGCTCATCTTTAACTTGTTCCATTGTCATTTGTTGCAATTGCTCAGGATCAATTTCTTCTCCTTGCATTGCAGCTTTTGTAGCTAGTTGTTGTTTCACTTGATTGATTACATATTCTTGTAATGTATCAGTTTTGAACTGAAGCTCTTCTGCTTTACTGTCATCATCAAAAGCTTTCACTCTAAATGTATCAGGTCTCTTAGATATTTCTCCTACTAACTCATTAATAGGTGTTGTAACAATAGAATAATGTTTTACGTAAGCTGGAAGCTCAAGATCTGCTGTAAGCACATCTGTAAAGCTCTTCACCTCTGGTTCCTGATAGAAATCTTCCATACGAAGGATTCCTTTCATAAGATCATAGTTCTTTACAAATGTATCTCTATTCTTTATGTATTCAGCATAAGCTTTATTGGAAAAATAATCCATGGTATTCTTAATCCAGCTCTCATCTTGTTTCTCCTTCTCTGTCTTGAACTGATCAGGAAAGATGTTTAAGTAGGCATACCGTATGGTAGCGTCTTTTGTGTATCTAATTATTGCCATGTTATCTAAACAATTTATTTTTTGGTGTGTTAAACATTGATCTGCTTTCTGTAAACAGTGTATTTCTTTTGTTCTTTGTGAACATTGATTGCATTCTTACATCTTGTTCTCCCCCTATTTTTCCTATTATGGGATCTAGTTTCATTGCCAGAGCTATAGCTAGTTCTGCTGCAATGATTCTATCAAAGTTACCTCCCTCATTATATTGTATCATCTCTTCAAGAAGAACAGGATCAAATATCTTAGACATACCCTTTGTTTCAGACTTGATGTTTCCATCTTCATCCTTCTCTGTATGTATAACTTCTTCTGAATATTTCTTAAGACATCCATGTAAGAAGTCTCTAATTTTCTCAGAAGATCTATGTATTCCGTAATCTCTCCTTACAGTCGTGTTTGGAACTATTTCTTTTAACCAATCTGGTTGTCTCTCTAAATAATGAGCATCTCCCTTAGCTATCATATAGTCAATGAAACTGATTTCATCATTCTCACATAGAGCTCTAGCGTTATAATACTTAATTAGATAGCGAGCTTGCTCTTCCCATGTTTCTTTCTTCTCTGGTCTAGCACAATAGCTAGCTACAAACATATCTTGATACTTCTCTCCAGAAATGCTATGCATACGTTTGTATATATAGACAGATCCTAATGAGCTTGAATAGGCAGACTTTCCTTGTCTATAAGGGTCAATCCCTGCTACATATAATCCATAAGGAGGACTCTCTATTGGAAACTCATATATCACTACAGGAGCTTCTTTGTTATCAGTATTCTTAAGAGGGAAGTTTGATATAGGTAGCTTGTCTGTAAACTCATGTTTCACTCCTTGTCCATCATCATAAAGAATAACAGGTGTTCCTGTTCTTTCTTGTGCTAATAGTCTAGCTTTCTGACGTTTAGTAGCTTCTATATCAAATATGTTTGTATCTTCATTAAGGAATATATCATCCACTTCTTGTGGGTAATACATCTTCTCTTTTAAATAAGCTAGTCTATCACCAGCTTTCTTTAATCTGTCAAGGTTATCATTTGTAATCTTATCTGCTTTCTCTTCATTAGAGACTAGCATCTTTACATTATGTAACTCAGAATCTGCTGGTTGTTCAAGGTAGGCTCCTAATGTAGACTCCTCTTTAGCTTCCATTCTGTACTTATGGGAAATGAATAGCCCATGTACTCTCTGATCATCTTTAGCATTATTGTATGTAAGGAAATTGAAGTTCTCTACATCAAACATAAGAGATTTAGCATCCATAAAGTTCTGCATATCTCCTCCAGTACCTGTAAGGATAGGGCTACATCCCCAACCATATGGTGTAGTAAAACCTGGTGTTGCAGCTTGTAGTCCTCTAAGGAAACTTCCTTTACCAATCTCATCAATAATTAATTTTCTAGGTTTAGTACCTGCAATTGCTTCTTCATTGTTACCACCATCTAAGTTACGAATAAGGATCTGAGAAAAGGGGATTCGCTCTCCTGCTTTTGTCTTGATCCCTAAAGTAACTTGGTTTTTCCAATTGTCTTCCACCCTCTGCCATCTCCATGCTTCTGGTAGGAAGTTTAATCCTTTGTCAATCTTATCTGTGATAAGCTTTATATCGGGAGCATTCAACCCTGCTATAATGTTCTGGGAGTTCTCATCAAATGTAGCTCCCCAGCCTATATAACTGCTCTCAATTACTGACTTAGCCAAACGTCTAATGCCTAATATAACTAGGCCTTTCTTTTCTATTTGTGCTCTATCTATTTCTGTTGTAATAACCCATTCGTTATCACGTAGATAAGGATTGGCATATTTCTGTGATATACGTCCTCTCTCATCTATAATATCTACCTCTGTGTTCCAGAAGTTTAAATGCCAATATAAAAAAGGATTGATATATACTCCTCCCATTGTACAACCATCCATGCACAGTTGTTTATGAAAAGCATAGAATTCCTTATACTCTTCCGAGTCTTTTTGTGGAACTCTCTTCTGGTTGATAAACCAGTCTTTGTAATCAATACTTTGTAGGCCATCCATTATTTCCTACCCTTTAAGAAATCTTCTGCCATAGATCCAAGTTCAACACCACCTCTTACAGGCACCACTTTTGCTTCTTCTTTCTCACGTAGTTTCTCAACTTGTTCAAGAAGGGCAAGGTAGTTCTTCATTGTCTCTTGTACAAACTTACCTTGAGCTTCAATACTTGCAATCACCATAGGCATTGCTCCACCAGCTTTGGTTTCTTTCCACTTGATTCTATCCTCCAATGTATGCAATGGATTAGCATCAACATATTGTTTCCAGCTGGATAATTGTTCTTCAGCCCAATCAAGTTCCGTATTAATGTATGTAGTTTTCTTTACTGCCATGTTGTGTGTTTTAGTATTCCTCTTCCTCCTCAGCATCATTTGAGAATATACGTCCCAAATTCATACCATCTTTTATTATCTTATCAAGGTCTTCTTCATCTGGATGACTAACATCCATCTCTAAGCTTGCCTCATATTTCTTTAATGATGTAAGAAGCTCTTTGTCTGACACTCCCCATATATCTGGATAATCATTATCCAATGCTGTGGAAATGTGTCTTCCCATGTTATACGTTGGATGAGCTTTATGTAAGCTTTCCAATGTATTAATAATCTGTTTGTAATAGGTTGGTTTTGACATATGCGTTAGATTAGATTATCTATATCTTCATCCGAAAGACTTCTCTTATCCTCTATATGAATCTGTGTATGTGTATTGTTGGTGATATTATTATCATACTCATCATAATCTCCTGAATAATCCATCTCTATCTCTTCAATCATATCATCTTTGTCCATCATATATTCAGGTTTGATAGTGATTTTGATGATGTCTCTTAACTCATCACCCTCTGCATTATTTTCTCCTGATATATCAATGAAATCAGCTCCACTATCAAATAGATCTGTTAGGATTTGTAGAAGAGGCTCTAAAGGAATCTTACGTAGTTTCATTATCTATTGGTATTTCTGTGGCTAGCCATTTCTTTAATGGACATTCACATGTTAAACATTTAGTCTTTGCTGAGAGTGTACATCCACATTCTGTGCAATGTGCATCTGGTCTCACTGATTTGTGCTTAGAAGAATGCTTGTCACATTGTTCACATATAGCAGTTCTAGACTGGCTTGTATATTCTATAAAAGCTTTATTTCTTTCTTCAGGGAGAAGATGATTCTTCCATCCCTCATATATCTGTCCTAGGCTCATGCATCTTTGGTTTTAATGTTTTGATATCCTTTAACACTGTAATCATTCTTTGTTCTGTAGCATTTCTTTTCTTATCTGTAATAGATTCGTCAGTTAATGTATTCTCATATGCTTGCTTCATGGCTAGAAGCTTATTGTAATGTGCCTCTGCTTTCTTTGTATTGAAGAAAAACTTACCAAACCCTGATATCTCTACAGTGTTATTTAAGTTGAGAGCATCATTGGCAGAATCAAATTGATGTTGTACAACTTGATCAATAATCTTCTCAGATGTTACTAAACTAAGAGCCATCCTCTTAATGATGAACTCTTTCACAGACATTGTTGTTGGCTTATTCATGTGTAAGTGTTACTCCTAATGTTAAATCTTTAGTGAAATCAATAACAATAACTGGGTTCACCTTCACCTTACCACCTTCCTTAATAAATATACCAACCTTCTTCAACTTGCTGATGATGTTGTTAATTGTAGGACCTGTTGTTTTGTGTAGTTTGCAGAATTCTTCCCTTACATTAGCATATGTAATGTTTCCTTTAATAGATGTAAAAGCTATGAGTTGAATTTCTCTCTGTGTGAGATGAAGAGAGTTTACAGCTGATAGAATAGAATAATACTTCTCAGCTAGTTGTATATCAGTTGGTACAACTTTCCTTAGTCTTTGTAATGTTACTGTTGGTTCCATAATTTAGTTTCATATTCTACATACAAAGATATATAAATAAAACTAACAATGAACATAATACATAAATATTTTTATATCATAGCTATATTATGACTAAATATTTGTATAATCTATATAAATGACTTATTATTCTCTTATAGACAAACCCACCCACCCGCCAAAGATAGAATATATTTCACATACCAACCAAAACTTTTTTCAAATTTTTTTTCAAAATTTTAGACCCCCATTGTGTGTGTGGATAGGTTGACCACTCCAACCCAAGACCCCCAGTACAATTTGAGAGGTTGGGGTATTCCCCCTCTTTAATCTATTAGATCGGAGCATTATGCAGACTAATAGTCATCACCACAATAAAGTGGTAAAGAGCTTCTCTATGCTCAAGCACGCTGATTAATGTTCAGTCTAGAGTAGAGAAGCTGATGTTTACCTTATATAATAAATAGTTGTTAGGCTGAAGCTTCGTGCGAACCTAACATTAAATACCTGTGATAAGTTGGGTAGCTATTTATTTATATCATTCTCTCGTGTCTTGAATTCCATCCCAAGACCCCTTGCACAATTTAATAATTAACCCTTAATAATTAAACATTATGCTACACATTAAAATGCCCTTCGGTTACAACAGAATTGTCTTTGACCATTCTCACGCTATCTTCACAGGTAAGATACGAGTTAAGATTGACATCATTGATTGCCATAAGATTCTTGGTCATCATCCACAATTGCAATTGCAAGAGGGAGCCAATGGTTGCACTACCATTAAGTTCTTAACCACTTGCGAACAGACTAATGATTTCTTAATAGCAGAAATCAATGCAATGCTTTGCAAGATAATGCACGAACGCATTGATGCAAAATATGCACCAAAGAAATGGGAGCCTGAATTGAGTACTGAATACATTGCTCTTTAAAACTAATAAGGGAACGCATTATCAGAAATGATGTGCGTTCCTTTTAATAACTAAATAATATGGAAGCAACAGCAATCCTACTTGATAGAGAGAATCAAGAAATACTGATTTACTTTGGACACACAAACTATTGTGTTCATTCACCATTAGATTGGAAAAATTACAAACTCTATTGTTATTTTAATAACATTAAGATAGTGAGAGATGAAATAGTTAGCGTTGATTATCATGGTAAGCAATTGTCTAATGTAGACTTTGATAAACTAATAGACATTTAATGTGTCTATTAGTTTTATCTCCTATATATATATATATAGGAGTGAAATCTATTTTTCTTGTTAATATAATTCCATCAAAACCCCTTTGGGAACATTCCATCCCAAAACCCTTTTTACATTAGGAGTAAATAAACTCAATATAAATTTAATAATTAAAAACAGAAACATTATGTTACAATTTAAAAAAGCTTCAGAAAGAGTAAGCACATTAAAGACTATTGGTACAGTTGCATCATTTGTTGGTGCAGGTGGTAAATTTGAGCTTGCAAGCACAAACAACTTCAAAGGAACAATCAATAAAGAAGGCGTAAGAATTCTTAAGAAAGTTTCTATTAAGTTACTTGATAAGAATGGAGATTATGAATACGTTAATTGCTCAACACCTGTTGGTAATTGGTTGCGTGAATCATCATCAGAAACTGAATTGAAATCAAGACTTGATGAAGTTGGTAGTTTTCCAATTCTTGAACTTCCTCAATTAGAGCGTGACGAGAATAGTCCTAACTTTGGTCAACCAATAATGGTGGTAAACAAAGAAACAGGAGAAGAAGAGCCTTTAATTCTTTATTCTATCAGCTTCACAGGAGCAACAGACATGTCAGCAACAAGCGTGAGCATTACTGATGAAATGCTTAAGAAAGAAGTTGCTAAAAGAGCAATTAACTTTGAAGACCTTATTGCTGTTTAGTAATACAATAGTAGCAGGCTCATTAATTTGAGCTTGCTATTATATATAAGGGTGGGTTTGAAAAATATGGGTGGGAAATAAAAGAAACATTCTACCTATATATATGTATAAAACTTTTTACGAGGGAGAAAAAAACTTTTTGTAAGAATATTACATAGCAATCATATGTTTTTATGTGAAATGTGTGTGTAAATATGTCGAGGTGTGTACCTTCATAGTATAATAAGTGATAAAAACAAATCAGAAATAACGTATAACATAAATAATATATATAGCATTATGAAGACATTACTTGTAAACATTGGAGGAATATATGATACATATACATCTATTCTTATAGAAGGAGAATATACTAGATTATATAAAGGACTTAGATATGAATCTATTGAGTCTATATATATATTATCTACTATTGAGTTATTAGATCTTTCTGATGTCATTACAATATTAATGATTCAAGAGGATATATATAAATAATAGGCTCTTCTACGGGCCCTTTGTAATACAATCAACTACCAGTAGTGTGGTGCAATATTAGAAGAGCATTAGAAGTATGCTATAGTTGATTTTTATATTAACCTTCAGGAGTTCCATATGAGCCATCCTGAAACCAAAAGAGAATTATAGTAGAATAATAATATTCTCTCATAGTATGGAACATTCCTACTAACACATCTAGAGGACTATGAGAGATTATTATAACACAACATATAATTTACAAATACATTGTTATTTGTTAGTTATATTTAACATTATACAGACATGAACACAATTACAATTGACATTAGTGAGCTATTGATGCATTACATCATTCCTTACATTCTTATGTGTATTGGTTGGTATTACATTATATCAACTGATTATGAAAGAATGTATTATAGATTTATATATATATGTTGGGCTTGTATATTAGCATTGTTCTCAACAGCAGTATATGTTTCTGTTTATGCTCTTCTGTCACAAATACATTTCAACATTACATTATAATCATTTAACTCCTAGAACAGTAGGATGTAGTACATATACACCTTCAAACTCTGAAGATTTGGTCGTTTTCCTTTTATGAATAACTATAAATGATTTAACTAACACATACATTATGTATCACGAGAATAAAAAGAACCAAGGATTACAAACTATACTATGGATAATAGTTATAGCATTTGTATTCTTAATTAGATTATTAATCCCTTAATAACAAACAATATGAAATCAACAAAAATTATGCTTGCTATAATAGCATGCTTACTTACAACATGGACTTCTATGAGTCTAATTGGTTGGATGCTATCAGAGCTATCCTTACGTGAATGTTACACACATGGTGGAACATTAATGCTTATGTTAATATTTGGTTGGATACCAGCTGTTATAATAGCATGTGATTATGACAAACATCTTAATAGTTTTTAATATGAGACAGTTTAAGCCTTATGCAATAGCATTAGTTCTTTTCACAGTTATATTACTGTGTTCTAGTTGTAGTAGTAATCATTGTTTCCACAAATCAAGCAGTTGGACACATAATAGTAGAAGATAACAACATGAAAAACATTAAAAAACAATTAGCTTACATGTGGAAACATAGAGAAGCTGTAATAGGGCTAATAATACTATTAGCTCTATTATTTTCTGGATTAGTATTAATAGAAGTAATAATAGATAAAGCATTATAACATTATGAGAACAGAACAAATTGAACAGAGAATCAAAGACATCACTAATCAAATCTATGTATTAGATAGTGTAAAAGACATGTATGATGATACAAATATCCATGAGATAGAACATCAACAAGAAGGATTAATTAATGAACGATATACACTAACACAATTGTTAGAGAGTTGTTTTGATCAAATGATAGGACTATGATAGTATTATATATTATTACATCATACTTAGTTATGCTAGGTGTGTTCATAGAGATTTATGATAAATTAGATGATGTGAAGGCTCAGGCTTTCGCATCATTTATATTTAGTCCCATTCTATTACCAATTCTTATTGGTATGATATTAGGTAAGAAATAATTAAACAAACAGATAACAATGAAGAAAGATTTAAAGACAATAGATCAGCTATTGAATGAATTAAAGACAATTAGAGCTGATGTACATGATTTTCATGTAAAAACAGAAAGACTAATAGACATTAAAGACAGTATAATAAATGTGCTAGAGAAACAGAAAGCTATATATAAGCGTGATTTGAACATCATGACTTGGATATGTGCTGTATTAACTGTAGCATCAATAACTGTATTCATCACTACGCTGTAACATGAGACCTAGAATTAGCAAGGGAACATTAGTTGGTTCAACTAATACCTACAGACATACATTGTCTAAGAGACTAATAGTGGAAGTGATATATAATTTCAAGAGAGGAATTATAAAACAAAGAACAATTGATGTAAGACATACACTTAATCAATAATAATTTATTATATTTGCAATTATTGTATAATCACTGGGGACTATAAACGCCACATAGCAGTTTAAATAGTCAATGTATGTGCTGCGTATCATTGAACTTACCTATATTATACATTTAGGTTACAGAGGAGTATTTAGAAAGGTTTGAATCCTTTCCTGAAAAATAGCTAAGCTGTGTAAAGCGTCAGAACTTATAATCTGTTAGAAGCTAAGTCAGGTGAATTGGTTCGGTAGTTTACTACAAGTGGGTTCAACTCCCACCCTGACTACAAAAAAATCGTACACTATAGTTTCTCGTTTAGAATGCAACTATAATGTGTGAATATGAATAGGCCATTCATAGTAGGTTAAGCGATATCCTACAAATTGGGGGTGACATGGAATTGATTGCACATGTTACTTATTAATGTTCAGCCCAGAGAGATAACTGGTTAAAACTAAGGTGAATCATTTTAAATGGAAACACAAACGAGAATGCCCAAGTACGAGCTAATATGACTGTTGTTCACAACATCCTTAATGGAGAAGTTTCTGCTTCAAGAGAAGTAGAGTTAGCTGTGGCTGCCTAACCAAAGACTAGGTGATTGAGTCAAACACTGGCTGACTATAAAAATTGCCATAGAAGACTTGTATGTTACTTTAAAAACATTCTGGTGGATGTCTTCTTAATAGTTGACCCTTTCTAACGTAAAGAGTTTAAACAAACGTAAAGCTGTATAAAACATTGATAATGAAGTGTGTAAGACAGGAGTTCGACTCTCCTCACCTCCACTTCCACAAAAATAACTGAGCACTTCCATTGTTATTCCAAATGTATTTATTATATTTGTATTATTAAATTAATACAACTATGGAAAAGTATAAAAGAAAACAAGAAGAAGTGCAATGTTGTTATTGTAAAACAATCTTTAAGAAAGATATATCTGAGATAAAGAGAAGTTTAAAAGTAGGTAGATTACATTATTGTTCAATGAAGTGCTCAAAGAGTATTCCTTCTAATATAGAACATTTGAACAAAGTTAATCCTAGAGATGCTACTCATCTTATTGCTAATAATAGAAGAGATGAGTTTAGTGACTTTAGAGAGCATCTAAGAAGAGCTAGTAGAAGAAACAAGTCTTTTGACTTATCTTTACAAGATTTAAAAGATCAATGGGATAAACAAAAAGGTTTGTGTGTATATTCTAAGGTTCAACTTATACATCCTACACCAGGATCTAATTCTCATTTATACACAGCAAGTGTAGATAGAATAGATTCTTCATTAGGATATGTAAAAGGTAATGTGCAGTTTATAAGCATTGCTATGAATCATATGAAAGCAAATATGTCTGATGAAGATATGTTTAAGTTATTAGCAATATTAAAGATAGCAGTTACTTGACGCAAATAGTACAGTAACAGACATTGGGTAGTTTGCATACCACGAATGTTAAGTCCTTTCTACGCAAAGAAGGTGTTGAGTACTTAAGAGAAGGAAGTTCCAACCTCAACAATCAAAGCCTCTGTAACAAGAGGCTTTTTTAATTTGTATTAATCCTTAATAACAATAGAAATGAAGACAATTAAACTTACTCCTGTAGATTTCTACAGGTTCAGACAATTAGCGTTTGCTATGTGTGTAGCATTCTCATGTACAATAACACAAGGTGTGTATATTGTAGAAGCCAATATAGACCAACTGCATAAGTTGGGTTATTAGGGAGGAGAATTCAAGGGCTCTGTAGTGGAGCCCTTATTCTTTTATAAACTACATCACAATGGGAATATATGTACCAAAGAAGACAGCAGAAGAACATGCTGCTTATATGAGAGCATACAGAGCTAATAACAAAGAACGTATTAAAGCCATTAATAAGAAATGGTGGGCTAACAACAGAGATTTTATTAAACTAAAGAAATCATTATGACACAAGAAACACTTGAAGAAGCTAAATATAGAGTTTACAAAGATTATTGGAACGAATACCATACACAACATACAAAATCAAATTTCTTAACAGCTTTTAAATTAGGTGCTAAATGGCAACAAGAAAGAAGTTATAGTGAGGAAGAATTAAAAGAAGCATTTATGGTAGGTCATAATATATGTAGATGTATTACAGATAATAGAGATGAAGCTAAAGAATATTTTAGAGAATGGTTTAATATATTTAAAAAGAAGTAAAATATGTATAAAGCAATTGAAAATAAAAAATATTACTTAGCAGTTGAAACTTTCAGAAAACAACGTAAATCACTTAGCAAAGTTTATATTAGTGGAATTAGGATATGGGATTCTGATGATTCAAAAACATACTCTATAGTAATATATACTTTTAGAATTATGTTTTCAATTAAAAAAGAATGTGGAGAAGTTTGTGGAACAATTTAAAAAGAAATGAAAGAAATAGAAACAGAAGTAAATGTATATGATGTACGTTTAGATGTACATGGGTATTACTCTCCACCAGAACCAATGGTTATGTATTATCCAGATGGATCTGGTTATCCAGGATGTTCCGCTGAGTTTGAAATATCATCAGTTAAGTTAGAAGGAATAGTTATCACTGATTTACTTAGTGATGATGTATACAATGAAATAATAGAGAAAGTATTAGATAACCAATTAAATCAAAAATAATGAAAATAATTAACGGAAGATGGGTTGATGATAATGAACAACCTATAGATCATTTTAACATAACAGACTTCTTAGAAATAGGAGAGAATGTAAAGAAGATGTATGGAGAAGATATAACATATAGTAGAATCAATCTTGTTTCTGCTATCAAATCTCTTACACCACAACAAGAAGACTCTCTTGCTTATATATTAAGTCAAGATGGATTAATGGCAAAACTAGCTGGATATTAACTTAAAACCCCCTAATAACATGGAAGAGATTTACATAGATGGTATACATGAGTATGACTATCTAAAAACAAACACAGAAGGTTCAATGATACACACATTGTATTATAGTGATCACCTTGAATGGGCTAGTAGTATTGTAGGAACAAAGGCTATTGAGCTAATTGATAATGGTAATGGTGTACAGATAAAAGGACTATCATTAGAAGAAGAAGAAAACTATTTAAGAATAGAACAACTTCACATCATTCTAAGACTATACAGTCAAGAGTGTACATATGAAATATCACCACAACCAATTAAAACAGGATTCTAATGTGGTATACAGGAGAAATAGTATTAAAGAGTTACCTTCCTTTTACATTAGAGGAGGGTATGCTCTTTGTCAATAGAATATCTGTTGGCATAATGGAACCATATGTAGAACTATGGGCACTAGAAGAAGTTCCTGAAGATGCTGATGCATTTATGGCTGCTAGTGGTGCGCCTGTTGAACTATTCATCATAGATGATGATGAAGAACTATTAGCAACTGAAGAAGAACTTGGTTGGTGGGATGAGGGACAACATACAGATGAACTTAGAGAAATATCATTAGATGATATCAATTACTTATTAAGAGAGTGTGATGGATACATAGATATAGAACTAAGTGAGAATGATGAAGAACCAGGGCCTATATTATTTGAAGATAGAGTGATATTAAGAGTTCCTGAATCAGATGATGATTGGGATGAAACATTAGATGAACAATTAGAAGAAGAATGACATGGCTGAAAGAAAGAAAACTTATATAACCTCTAGCAACAAACATGCTGTTAGAGAGTTTTTAATCCAAAGGTTCCAATTTGAATCAATAGTTGGGTTAGCTGGTCCAGACATCAATGAATATCTAACTTATTTAGAGAGCAAAGGATGTAAAGAATTTGAAATTTATGAGAACAACTCATCAGTAGCATTAGCACAACTATCTAGAATCAAATCAAAATCAAAGATAGCACTGATATGTGGTGATATTCTTAAAGCAAACCCTAATAAACAAAATGTATTGTTTGATCTTGATTTTTGTGCTTCTGTTAGATTCTTAACAGAGCATATAGCTAAGTTCAAGAACAATTTCATTATGACATTCAGTTATAGAATTGGCTTACAAGAGACAATTGATACATTTTTTAAAGCTAGGAAAGAGAGAGTGATAAGCAGTGTTGATGAATCATCACCTATGCCTCACACAATTTACACAACAAACAACGGAAACTATTTATTTATCAAGTATTATGACACATCAGCTATGTGTTGTTTTGCTAAAATTTAGAAACTATGACAGATTTAGAAAAAATTCATAAAATATGGAATGCATATGATGAAGTGATGGAACATACATCACTTACTCAAAGCAAGAATATAAATTATCAAATATCTGAAATAACAGACATTGATGAGAAAACAATAAAAGGATTCTTTAAAGTGGTAGACAGTGCAGCACAATTTATTAATGATAGATTGTATAGAGGCGAAATAACTATTAGTGAAGCATTAGACTTAATGAAAAATAACAACAATGAATTAAAACCTATGGAACAAATAAAAAAAGTAGTTTTTTATACAGAAGAACAAACAGAGGAAATGATATCCATCTTAAAAAGTGGAAAAATAAACGTAAATGAATTAAGTAGACAACTAGCTGTTAAATATGGTAAGACTATATTTTCTCTTAGATTTAAACTATATGATCTAAAGAAAAAGTTAAATCTTACTAAGGGTAGACAATTAGATAAAGTAAGAGTGGGTAAAGTGATTAACAATATTCAACCATTAAACTTTGAACCTAATATAGAGCAAAAACCTGCAGAGATAGGAATAGAAGTACCACATGGTATGACATTCGAGGGTAAGCCTAAGAAGATTATGTTACACTCTGATCACTTCAGAATATATTTCTAATATGCAATTAATATTTTCAGAGAAATATACAAAAGAAAGAAGAATAGCTGAATTAATAACAAAGAAGCTAAAAAAGACAGCTGCTACATTAAAATCAAATGATCCAACTCACAAGAATGGTGTTAAATACATGATATCAAGAAAAGTGTATGATGATATTATAACAGTTGAGCTTAGTAAAAAAAAATTATCAACTGATACAATGATGATTGTTGTAGAGTTTATTAATTGTAAACTTAAACCAATTAAATAACATTTTTGCTTATCTTTGTAGGCTATGAAATTTATAAATTATTTAGTTAGATGGATATCAAATAATCTTGCTATGCCCTTCTGGGTAGTAGGACATATCCATCTTTCTATTAATATATATGAAGACATAGCAGAAATATTAGCATCATTTGGTATGAATATTATTGTAGCTATAGGATTTTGGTTAGATTGGAAAGATCATAAAAAAACAAAACTATGAAAGAAGTAATTATATATGACATAGAAACAATGCAAGAACTGTTTGCTGTTGTTTGTATGGTGCCTGGTAAAGCTGGTAAGAGCTTTCAAGTGTCTAAATGGAAGAATCAACTAGATGCTTTTGTTAGATACACAGAAGCTAATAACAATGCCTATTGGGTGGGATATAATAATCTACGCTTTGATAGTCAGGTGGTTGAATGGATCTTGAGAAATCATGACAATTGGCATGAGTTAACAAACCTAGAAATATGTGCTAGAATAGCACAGAAAGCTGCTGATGTGATACATGATGCTAATTATGATGTGTTCCCTGAATACAGAGAGCACGAACTATCATTAAAACAACTTGATCTGTTTAAGATACATCACTATGATAATAAGAATCGTATGGTCTCTCTTAAAAGACTGGAGTTTGAAATGGATCTTGAGAACATAGAAGAGATGCCTATACATCACACTAAAACAGATATGACAAAAGAAGAGGTAGCAATGACTATTGAATATTGTCACAATGATGTTGATGCTACGTATGAATTCTATAAGATAACACTTGGTGAGACAGATCATCCCTTATACAAAGGAGATAACAGAATAGAGCTTAGAATGGATATCGAAGAAGAATTTGGTATTCCTTGTCTAAACTATTCTGATAGTAAGATAGGGGATGAGATGATTAAGAAGTATTATTGTCAAGAGAAAGGAATAAACTATAGAGAGCTCCCTAAGAAGGGATATTTCAGAAAGAGTATTGATGTTAAGAATTGTATTGCTAGGTATGTTGAGTTTCAAACACCACAGCTTAAGACATTCTTAACTAAGATAAAGAAACTGCAGCTTGGTCTGCAAGATGATTTCAAAGAGCATATAGATTTCTATGGAAATGTATATTCTTTTATGAAAGGTGGTCTTCACACAGAGAATAGTCCTAAGATATTTGAAGCTGATGAAGACTATGAGATAATCGATTGGGATGTTAGTTCTTATTACCCAGCAATCATTATCAACAACGGTAAGTTTCCTGCTCATTTAGGGAAAGAGTTCCTTAGGGGATACAAACAGATGTTTGATAAAAGATTAGAGCTTAAGCCTCTTGCTAAGAGTGATAAGAAGATTAAAGGAATTGTTGGAGCACTTAAACTTGCTGTTAACTCTGTATATGGTAAATCATCAGATATGCAAAACTGGATATATGATAGGCAACTCACAATGTTCACCACAATAACTGGTGAACTATCATTGATGATGCTTATTGAACAATACGAGTTAAATGATATACATGTGATTTCTGCCAACACAGATGGTGTAACTATCAAGATTAAGAAAGATTTGATTCCTTTAATGTATGAGATCAACAAAGACTGGATGGACCTAACACAATATGAATTAGAGAGGACTGACTATTCCAAGATTATTTTTAGTACAGTGAATGATTACTTAGCAATTATGACTAATGGAGAAATTAAGAAAAAAGGTGATTTCCTTACTGATTTTGAATTGCACAAGAACAAGTCAGCTAGAATTGTTCCCATTGCTCTTGAGCGTTATTTTGTTTATGGCACTCCTGTGGATGTTACAATTCGTTCTCACAAAGATCTGTATGATTTTTGTTTAAGACAGAAAGCAACTAGAAGCTTTCATTATGAAGGAACGAATAGAACTACAGGAGAAACTACTGTGTACAACAAGTTGATACGTTACTATGTATCAAACGATGGTGATAAGATATTTAAGGTGAAGAATCCTGAATGTCAAACTAGAGCTGCTGCAATTAGTCAGATAGAAGCAGGCGAATGGGTATGTAAAGTTTGTAATTACTTACCAAAACGCAGTAAAACTGATAATGTAAACTATGATTATTACATAGAGAAAGCAAACAGACTAGTCACCAAGATTAACAATGAAGGCAGAAGAATCAAAACAGTGTATATACCTAACCAATTAAATTTATTTGAATGAAAAAAACAATCAATCGTACAAACATTACGGATCATCTAATAGAATACCAACTAAAAATGATTGGTAAGACTGTTGATGAGATTAAAGAAGATGAGTTGTGGTATAGTAATAATACTATGACAGAAGAACAACATGAGGAATTCAAGCGTTATGCTATTCCATTACTAAAGAAAATATTTAAGTTTAACAAGAGTAAAGCTGAGTCAACCTTCGGATGGTTTGACCTACAGTTTGGGTTGAAAATTAAATCATAAATAATTAGTTGGTTTGATTATTTTGTTATATCTTTGTTTTTTAATAAACAAAATATAATAGAATGGATTGTACTTGTAATATTTGTGGTTTAACAAAACCATCTACTGAGTTTAGATCACGTAGTAAATGTAAAGAATGTAGAAAGAAGTATTTAGCAGAATTTTCTAAAAATCATTATCAAGCAAATAAAGAACTATATAAAGAAAGACATACTGAATGGAGAAAAAATAATTCAGAAAAATCTAAGGGATATAGTAAAAAATGGATTGAGAAAGATGATAATAAAGAAAAACAATATGCTAAGTCAAAAGAGTATCATACAAAAAATAGAAAGATTCTAAGTGAAAAAGAAAAACTTAGAATTCAGAATGATGTAGAGTTTAAAATTAAAAAAAGACTTAGGACTAGATTGTACATAGCTGTTACTTCTAAAGGAACAATTAAAACTAAAAAAACTTCAGATTTATTAGGTTGTTCTATTATAGAACTAAAAGAATATCTAGAATCTAAGTTTATTCCTACAATGACTTGGGAGAATTATGGTAAGTATTGGCACATTGATCACATTATTCCTTGTTCTTCTTTTAATCTTATTGATGAAGAAGAACAGAAAAAATGTTTTCACTATACTAATTTACAGCCACTGTTTGCATTTACACAGATTATAGAAGGTGTTGAATATATAGGGAACATTAATAAAAGTGATAAGATTCTTCTTATCAATGAAAATGGTGAGCAATATTTGATAAATTAAAAAAGAAATTAAAAATCATTAACAATTAAAGAAAGAAAACATGGAAACAAATTCAGTTATTATTATTACAGGAGTGGTTGCTGTTGCTACAGCAATAATTTTAAGTCTATTCAAATCATCTAGAGACTTAACAGTTACAATTAAAATGGAGAATGATGAGGATTATCCAATCAAAAGTGATGATGTAGTAGAGCTAGAAGTTAAGCCAAAGAGAAAATACACAAAGAGAACTCCTAAGGCTAACGTTATCAAAACTACAACAGGTGCTAAGAAGCAAGTTGGAAGACCTAGAAAAGCTAAATAATTATGGACTGGCTGTTACAAGATTGGGAATACACCAATGATGAAATCTATGCTGTTGAAAGACAAAAAGAGATTGAGGCAGCATGGCATAAATGGGAAGATGAACAGGAGAATAAGAAAAGAAAACCTGCAGTAATTAAAATAGTAAAACATGAAATTAACAATAAGCCCTCAACAATACGAGGAGCTCATCAAAAGAGGACACAACCTTGATGTTATATTTCTACTGAAGCTGATAGACGAACAGTATGATGTCTCTCCTCTATGTGAGGGGAGTATGAAGATTGCTTCTGTCTATCAGTCTTTAATAAGAAAGGCATTGATAACAAAAGATGATGAGAAACTCACAGTGCTAGGTAGAGATTTGTTGGTGTTTATAGACACTAAGATGAACACTAAGATTGTAAGAAGAAGACCTGCCACAACAGATTTTGAAGAGTGGTGGAAGACTTACCCAGGTACAGATTCATTTGAACACAAGGGTAAGACATTCAAGGGCACTAGAGCACTTAGATTACATAAAGATGATTGTAGATTGAAATTTGATAAAATACTCTTAGAGGGAGAATATACAGCTGAACAACTTATAGCTGCTCTCAACTTCGAGGTGAATCAAAAGAAAGAAACATCCATTACAGAGAATGCCAATAGACTTAAGTTTATGCAAGGTTCTTCTGTATATCTAAATCAAAGAGCATTTGAGCCTTTCATTGAACTAATTAAAGATGGTGGAACAATCACTGAAGCTAAACTAAAACCAACAGGAGGTACAGATATCTAATGACACCAAAAGAAAAAGCTAAAGAATTAGTATATAAATTCTATCCTAACGTACAATGGAAACTTGGACAAGAAGATTGTTTAGAAAGAGCTAAAAGTTGTGCATTGATACTTTGTAGAGAAATGATTGAAGAATTTGAAGACATGCTTGAAGGAGATGAAAGACCATCTGCTGCAGTTTATTATCAATGGGAATACTATAAAGAAGTTAAACAAGAAATAGAACTATTATGAGCTTTGAACTATTAAATGCAGAAGTTGAGAAAGGCATGAATGATCTCAATAAAGGAATTCCTATGGGATTTGATCGCTTGACTAGATATGTAGGTATTCGTAAGAGTATGTATTATCTTGTAGGTGGTCTAACTGGTAGTGGTAAGACATCTTTCATTGATGATGCATTTGTTCTTAATCCTGTTGATTGGGCTATGTCTAAAGAAGGAATTGCTTCAGGTATCAAAGTGAAAGTGTGGTATAGGTCCATGGAGAGAAGTAGAACATACAAGATGGCCAAATGGGTATCTCGTAAAATATTTCTAGACCAGGGAATCATTATTCCTGTAGGTAAGCTTCTTGGTTGGACTGAGAAAATGACTAAGGATGAACATGATCTGTTCTTACATTACAAAGATTATGTAGATAAGCTAAGTGAAATTGTTACTATCATTGATGGACCAGAAAATCCTGTAGGTATAGCAAAAGAACTCAAGACTTACGCTGAAGAGAATGGTGAGATACAACAATTGGACAAATGGAATAAAATATATGTTCCTAATGACCCAAGTCAAATCACTATGGTGGTGATAGATCACATTGGTTTGCTTAAGCTAACTAAAGATCAACCTACAAAGAAACAAGCTATTGATAAGATGTCTGATGAACTTAGATATGCTAGAGATTTCTACGGATATTCACCAGTGGTAGTTAGTCAGTTCAATCGTGACATTTCTAATCCTTCTAGGATAAAGAATGGTGATGTAGAACCTCAACTAGAAGATTTTGCAGACAGCTCAGCAACACAGAATGATGCTGATGTTGTTATGGCATTATTTGATCCTATGAGATATAAAGTAGCAGACCCTAGTGGTTATGACTTAGATAAACTAAAAGATCAATACGGAGCTAAGTATTTCAGAAGTGTCAGACTAATTAAAAATAGTTATGGTGCAGACGATTTAAGAATAGGACTTGCATTCTTGGGTGAAATCGGTTTATTTAAGGAGTTGCCTAGAAAGAAAGATATAACAGATTCTGATTATGCAGCAATTACTAACAAATCATATTTCCTAAGAGAATGAAACCAATAGCACAAGACAGAGAAGGTAATGATCTGTATCCAGGAGATACAGTTCTTAGAGATGGAGATATAGAAGAGACAATTGAGTATGGTGAGTTTCGTGAGAAGTTTGACTGTGGTTATGTTGTTGGATATTATATTCCTGATTATTGTATAAAAGTAAACAAAGAAGAATGACAATAAGAGATAAAAGACAAAAAGTTTGTTAAAAATTTGGTTATTAAAAAGGAATGTTAATAACTTTTAGCCCCACGATTAGGAAATATCAATACTAATTTTTAAATTTACAGAAAAATATTAATATGTATAAATTTAAAAGATTTGGTAAAGATTATTCTTTATTAAAACCAAAAGCAGTGTCTTTATTCTATTCTGGCTTAAACTGTAATCAAATTGCAGAAGAATTAGAAATATATAGAAAAACTGTAGGTAAGTGGTTAAGAGAGGCAGGTTGTGAGTATTCTAAAGTAAACAAAGCTAAAATAAATTCCTCTGTGTTTAATAATATAGATACAGAGGAAAAATCTTATTGGTTAGGTTTTATTTATGCTGATGGTTACGTATCTACCACTTCAAATTTTGAACTATCATTATCTTTAAAAGATATACATCATTTACAAGAATGTAAAAAGTTTTTTCAATTTGAAGGAAAAATATACATAGATAGTAAACTTAATAGATGTAGATTACAGTTTCAAGATCCAGAGATTGTAAATGATTTAAAAAAAATAGGATGTGTTAATAAGAAATCTTTAGTTTTAACTTTTCCTAAACTAGATGATGACTTGATATCCCATTTTGTTAGAGGTTATTTTGATGGAGATGGTAGTGTGAGTAAACCAGAAAAAAGCATTTCAGTTTCTATTGTTGGAACTAAAGAATTTTTAGAACCTATCCACGATCTTTTAAATATTCCAAAATATAAAATAAAGCATAGACAAGTTAAACACGCCAAAGAAGTTCATATTAGTGAATTTTCAGGAAAAGATGCTAGAAATTTTGGAAAGTTTATTTATAAAGACTCAACAGTTTGCTTAGAAAGAAAAAAAGAAAGATTTATGAAACATTTAGATAAAAATTTATGAAAGTAAAAACTTTAAGAGATATTCGTCAAGAAGAATTTGCTAACATGTGGTTAAGAAAAAAAACAGGTATACTCAACTTGTGTCCCAGAATGGGAAAATGTAGAACTAGTATTAAGATATTAGAGAAGCTTAAACCTGAAAGCATACTTATTGCTTATCCAGATAATAAGATTAAAGAATCTTGGCAAACTGATTTTAATGATCTTGGGTTTGATGACAGTATTGTCACATATACAACCCATCTATCATTAAAGAAGTATGCTGAGTTAAGCTTTGATGTTGTTATCATAGATGAAATACATCTACTGAGTGAAGCTCAGATAGAAGTTTGTAAGGACCTGTTCGATGTTAATGGGCAGATTCTTGGTCTCACTGGTACACTATCCAGTTGGACAGAAAGAAAATTAGAAGAAGAACTTGATTTACATGTAATAGCTCACTATCCAATTGAAAAAGCAATTGAAGAGGGAGTTATTGTAGATTATGAAATACATGTGATAAGAGTTCCTCTAGATAACACTGTGTACAATGATTACAAGGGTAAGCTCAAAACTGAGAAGAAACATTATGATGGCATATCCTGGGTGATTAACAAACTACAGAATAGTGGCACAGATACAATGTTTTTACGTCTAGCGAGAATGCGTTTGATTCAATCATCCCTAGCCAAATCTATAGCTACAAAGGCACTTTTGGCTGAGTATAAAAATGAGAGAGTCTTAGTGTTCTGCGGTACCACTGCTGTTGCAGATAATCTAGGTATTCCTTCCTATCATAATAAGTCTAAAGAAAAAGAAATCTTTGAAGACTTTGCTGAAGGAAAAGGTAATCATCTAGCTGTAGTGAAAATTGGTAACACAGGTGTGACATATAAACCTCTAGACAAGGTGATAATAAACTATTTCGATAGTAATGCAGAGAACTTAGCACAGAAGATAAATAGATGTATGGCTATGGAGTATAACACACCAGATAAGAAAGCTCACATATATATTGTCAGTAGTGATGAGCTTGTAGAGCTAAAGTGGTTACAAAAAGCACTTGAATTCTTTGATAAAAATAAGATAAAATACTTGTAATTGAAATAATTATTTTGTATCTTTATACAATGAAAATAACTAATTAAATAAATTAAAACACATGAGTTCAAAGCTAGTAGGGATTGTTGGTGCCACAGGTACAGGGAAATCAACCAGTATCAAACACCTAAATCCAGAGGAAACGTACATTATTAATGTTGCAAAGAAAGAGCTTCCATTTAAGGGGAGTGAAAAGCTTTACAATGTAGAAAAGAAGAATTACAAAGAGGTAGATGATGCTAACGAGATATCTCGATTGCTAAAGACTATTTCTGAAAAAGCTCCACACATTAAGAACATCATCCTAGAAGACTCAAATTATGTAATGGGTTTCACAATGCTTGATAAAGCAACTGAGAAAGGGTATGAAAAGTTTAGCGTAATGGCAAAAGACACTGTTACAATGATTAAAACTGCTAGACAGTTAAGAGATGACATCACTGTGTTCTATTTCTCTCATCCAGACACTATTGAAGATGGTGGAGATATTATAGGATACAAGATGAAGACATCTGGAAAACTTATTGATAACCAAATCAATCTTGAAGGATTATTTACAGTGGTGTTATACACTAATGTAGAAGAGAGTAAAGATGGAAGTGTACAATACGGTTTTGTAACAAATCGTTTTAAAAAGGTACCTGCAAAAAGTCCTGATGGAATGTTTAGTGAACTAAAAATACCAAATGACTTACAACTAGTAGTGAATACATTAAATGAATATTATAACGCTTAAATAAATAGAAATTATGCAAATTGGAGGAAAGAAAAGAGAAAACACAGGATCTGGAGATTTTGGAAAAAAGGTAGGCCTCTTCGAGGCTAACGTAATAGCTATTAACCCAACAATAGAAGAGTTTAAAGATAAACTTGGTATGGACCTAAAAGAAGATAGCAAAGCTGCTGAGTATTTAGGTGAGACTAAAGATGGTAATAGCTATGTTCGTATTGATATATGGTTACAAAGAGTTAATCAAGAAGATAAGTTCAAGGTGAGCTTCTTCTTAGAAGATAAAGAACGTGAGAATAAAGATGGTACAAAACATCAATATATAAATTCTATTGGTATGTGTTCTTGGGCAGGTGATGAGAATGATCTAGCTGAATGGTTTACCAAAGGAAGAGATTATAGAATTGCATATGTAGGAGAAGAAGATCTTTATAACTTCATGCGTACATGGTTGAGTAAATTAGATTATCGTGATGCAGACACTGTTCTACAATTAGAATGGAAGAAGTTGATGAGAGGTAACTTGAAAGACTTAAAAGATCAAGTTGATGGAGAATGGTGTGATACAGTTGCTGCACTAGCTACAGTGATTGTTAAAGAACGTGATGGAGAATCTAAAGAGTATCAAGGAATCTATAACAAAGCTTTCTTAGGAGGTTATGCTCTTAAACAATTCAGACTTGTTGATTATGGAAGTAAGAGAGTGCAAGGTGATCTTAAGAATAAGAAACCTCGTGATTTAAAAGCACATGAGAAGTTTGTAATGAATGTTATTGGAGAATATGGTTGTAAAGACTATTACATCCTCAAAGACTTACAAGATTATAATGCAGATGATAACTTAGTTGCGTCTGATGCATATATCAGTGAAGATGGTGATGATTATTAATTCGTTTGTTGTTAATAAAAGCCCTCTTCATTAATTTGGAGAGGGTTTTTTATTAGTAATAGTTTGCGAAAAGTACCAATAATTGGTACTAATAGCAATAATTTACATTTAGAGCTATGATAAAAGGAACAAAGAGAATAGATTTAACATTTGAAAATGTATTGAACAAAATATCAGAGTATGATATATATCGAATGTACATGCCTCATCAAAACTGGAAGATAAACCAAGTTACTTATTCACCATTTAGAAATGAGAAGAGCCCTTCTTTCCTTATAGGATATCCAGGTAAAGCATTAACATATATTGATTTTGGTGATACAAGCATTAAAGGTAATTGCTTCAAGTTTGTAATGACATTATTCAATCTTGCTAACATGAATGATGTTCTTATGATGATTGATAGAGATTTTGATCTTGGTATTGTTAATTCTTCCTCTACAAAGAACTATGAGAGAATTGTTTCTGAATATAAGCAACCACCACCAGTGAGCAAACGTGAATTCTTTATTCAAGTGAAGACAAGAAACTTCACACACGAAGAACTGGCATACTGGAATGAATACTATCAGGACATAGATGATCTTAGAGCTAACAATGTATATTCAATAGACACTGTATATCTAAACAAGAAAAAGTTTCCATTAATGGATAATGAGCTTAGATTTGGGTATCTATATGAAAGCTATTGGAAGATCTATAGACCATTTGCAGACAAGAAGAATAAATGGATGCCTAACAATGTCCCTATTACAATGATGGATGGATTAACTGACATAAGAAATTGTGATGTTGCATTCATCAATAAGAGTAAGAAAGATTATATGGTGATGAAGAAGGTTGTACCATGTTGTTGTGCTGTACAGAATGAAGGACTAGGATGTTTCTCTGAAGAGAATGTAGAATACATCAAAGAAAACTCTGACACACAAATCCTCTCGTTTGACTCAGATGAAACTGGTGTAAAGAATTCTCAACTCATAACAGAAAAGTTTGGGTTTGAGTATTGTAATGTACCAAGAATCTATTTAGAAGAAGGAATAAAAGATTGGGCAGACCTTGCCAGAACACATGGATTAAAAACAATTGAGAGATATTTAACACAAAGAGAAATTATATGAGTAAATTAACATCAGATGAACTAAATGACATAGTGATAGAGAGCTTATCCCTCTCTGTTGCATTATTGGAGAGATTCGAAACAATGAATGAGAATAATTTGTTTACACATAGAGCTAAACAGTCTCTTAAACAAACTATTCCACACATTGAAGGCTATGTAGGTAAACTTATTGAAGTGAGAGATGAAGAAGATGCAGAACATTTCAAAAGAGGAGCTACAGTGATAATGGAACTATCAAATAGAATAGATAGTGCACTTAAGGTGAATAACATATTAGATATATCATCCAGAAAGAGGTATTTAGAAGCTCTGATTGATGCTACAGTGTTATTCCCTCCACAGAAGAAAGAGCTTTATGAAGCAATTAGAGATTCAGGAATTTTAGAATATTAATTATGACACTAAGAGAAAAGTTTAAAGAAGTAATTATTAATCCTATTTGGCAAATGACAATGATTGATAAACAAATAGAAATAGCAGATGATTTTGCTATTGGATTTCATAGATGGATGAGGAAAAATGATACTATAGAAAATGCGGATAAGTATTTTCATTATACAAATAAGGATATGTTAGAGAAATTTAAAAAAGAAAAAGGATTATGAGAGTAACAGATGATGAGTTAGAAATACTTGAAGAAGAGATTAAAGAGAATATCGAATGGTTATCCACTACAGAATATTATGAAGTGGAATGTATAGGAATAGAGAATTTAGAAGGAATATTAACAAGGTTCTTTCATAGAAAGACATCATTAAGCTTAGGATAGTATGCCAACATTACCAAGAGATTTAGAAAAAGAAATTTATTCTGTAAAAACAAGTGTAGAATCAGTAATTGATCAACTGTTAAGTATAATAGATGATCAAGAAAAAGAAATAGACAATTTACACAATAGAATACAAGACTTAGAGGAAACATTATCAACATTAGAATAAAACATTATGGGAGATTTTGCAGATGATTTAATGATGAGAGGTCTTGATGCAGAGTTAAGATGGGAACATCATAATACTCATTATAACGGTATTCATTATACAGCATTGCTAAGAGAGTATTTTAAAGGAGAATTATTTTGGTGCAGAAAAGATGGTAACAATGTGCTTATTCAGAATATGACTGATTCACATTTACAAAACTCAATATATTGGATTGATAAGATGGGAAGAAATCAAACAACTTCAATACTTGAGATGAAAGATATATTACTAATAGAACAAAACAAAAGAAAATCATTAAAATTAAATTAACATGGAAAATTATAATACAGCAAGAGGAATGTTGCTAGCAGCACCAATCCCTCAACAGACCAAAACTTACAAACCAGTGAGTCATGAACAATTGATGGACCTCACACTTGAGAGTATACATCAATCAGGATTTGTTCTAGACCAAGAACTATACACCTCTGCAAGAGAAGGTAAAGTTGCTAATGGTAAGTTCACAATTAAAAATGTGGCAGATAGTGAAATGCAATTACAAATAGGATGGCAGAATAGCTATGATAAGTCATTATCATTGAAGTTTGCTATTGGTACAAGAATATTCATTTGTGAGAATGGATGTGTTAGTGGTGATTATGGTGCATTCAAAAAGAAACACCAAGGAGAAATACAAACATTTACACCACAAGCTATTGTAGAATATATCAAGAGAGCAGGAGAAGCATTTACAAAGATGCAAGTGGAAAGAGAAACTATGAAGAACATTGATCTTGATAAAAGAGCACAAGCTGAATTGATTGGTAGAATGTACATTGAAGAACAATTTATTGAATCAACACAATTGAACATCATTAAGAGAGAATTGGATAAACCAACTCATGATTACAATGCTAGCAATTCATTATGGGAGCTTTATCAGTTTACAACATTTAGTATGAAACAAGTACACCCAAGCTTATGGATGAACAATCATATTGATGCTCATAGTTTCTTTACAGGAGCAGCAGATATTATTACATCTAAACAAGAATTAGTTATACCAACTGTTAATCAATTAGAATTATTTGAAGTGTAATGAATTGGAGCAATTTTAAACATCAGTTTCACCCATCATGGCATGCTAAAATGCGTCCATTTATAGAGAGTGAGCAGTGTGATAAGATATATGCATTCCTAAAAGCAGAGAGTAAGAGGGGCAAGCGAGTTGCTCCTCTCTCTATGCATGTTTGGAGATGTTTCTTAGAGACACCATTAGATGAACTAAAAGTGGTGATGGTAGGCTTATGTCCCTATCACACACTTAAGAATGATGCGCCTGTTGCAGATGGGCTACTTATGGGATGTTCTATTACAGAACAACTACAGCCTACGTTAGAACATTTCTATATGGGCATAGAGAGAGAATATTATAATGGATTGAACTTTGACATCATTAAAGATCCAGATGTTAGTCATTTGGCTCATCAGGGTGTTCTTATGTTCAATGCAGCTTTAACAACAGAGATTAACAAAGCAGGTAGTCATCTAGATGCATGGGAACCACTTGTTAAATATCTGTTTGAAGAGGTAATTAATCATTTAGGAGTGCCAATTGTGTTTCTTGGTAAGGATGCAGCTAGATATAAAAAATACACAGGGATATTTACTCATGTGTTTGAGCTTAGTCATCCAGCTAGTGCTGCATATAAACATTCTGAATGGGATACAGAGGGTGTGTTCAGTAAAGTGGACATACTATTAGAAGAAAATAACGGATTTAGTGTTCAATGGGTGCCAATAGATGTACCTTTTTAATTTAACAATATGAAAATAGAATATTGGAATTCTCCTTATGGAGGAGCAAAATCAGAATTAGCTAGAACAGAAGAATGGCCTGATACAGAAGAGTCTTTTGTTAAATTCTATGATGCTAACAACAGCTTAAAATATTGTAATGGAAGTCATTATATTATTGTAGATAAAGATGTTAGTGAAAGATATAGAAAAGAATTTTTACCAAAACATAATACAATTGAAAATTATTATAAAGGAGGGATAGTAGATTAATTTAAAACAAATAGAAAACATGGCAGAAACAACAGGACAATTAGACAGATTGATTGAAGAAAAAGTAAATACTAAGATCAGCGAATTTACAAAAAGTATAAGAGAACAAATAACAAAGTTTCTTGTAGATAATGGAGATTATAGTGGAGATCATGTCTATACAGTAGATAAATGGACAGCAGATAGAAATGGTTCTAAAACACCAGAAACATTTAATCACGTATCATTATATCATGTAGAAAAAGGACTTATAGCAGGAATATCTAAGTCTGTTAAAGATAAAATGGTTGCTAGAGCAACTAAACAATTATTAGAAAAAGTATCATTATTAAGTTAAACAATATGGAAAATCAATTAATAAAGATAGAAGAGCTTGAAATAGGAGATGAAATCTTAACACTTACGCAACAGCCTAAGTATTTAAAATTGGTGGAAGTTCCTAGAAAGAGTAAAGTGGTGCATAAATGGAGACCACTTGATGAAAGATACATAAGTGTAAAATGTAGAGTTAATGTAACTATCAGACAAGGACAAGGTCAAAAATGGGATAGTGTATTAAGACAAAGTGTTCCTTATACATATGATATAAAGAGTTATAAAATAGAAGCTCCTGAAGAGGATAGTCCTGTTGAGAAATTTGACTTAAACTTTAAACAAATCTGGTTAGTAAAAAGAGAAACAATATGAGAACAGTAAATTATGGAGGTGATCTTAAAATAGGAGACTTTATAGTTATTAGTTATTCAGGTGGACTTACACTTGGTTGGTATTGTGGAGAAGGTAAAAATACATTACAATATTTTGAAACACATTGGCCTACTACATCTTTAGATCATTATAACAGAGTGAAAGCTGATGCAGCATATAGAGATCATGAGAAAGCTAATTCAGAAGAGTTTAATAAAAACTGGATAGCAAAATCATATGTAAATAATTGGAAATGGAGAGTGATGAAAATAGAAAACCCAGAGAGTTTATTTACAGATCCAGAAGACTTAAATAGATATATAGAATCAAAACAAATTTTAGAACAAATTAAATTTATATAACATGATATTAGAAAAACAGACAGAAGCACACGTCCTAACAGAAGGACAAACACAAGAAAGTATTGGTATGTCCTTAGACTTAGATTCTGCACAGATATTGATGCAGATGTTAAGTAAGAATTTATATTCTGATGATATAGGCTCAGCTATTAGAGAATGCGCAAGTAATGCTCTTGATAGTCATAGAAGAGCTGGTGTGGACACACCAATTGTGGTTTCATTAAAAGCTGCATCATATAATAATTATGAGTTTTGTGTAGAAGATTTTGGTATAGGCCTAGATGCTGATGATGTACGTAACATCATTAGTAAGTATGGTAAGAGTACAAAACGAAATAGTGCTACAGAATTAGGTATGATGGGATTGGGCTTCAAGGCTCCTCTAGCATATAGTTCTAGTTTCTATTTTGTATGTAGAAAAGATGGTATGGAACGTAAGTATATGATGTATGAAGGAGAAGACACTAACACTATTGATCTTTTGTATGAAACAGAAACAACAGAAGCTAATGGTGTAAAGATTATTATTCCTGTTAAGTATGGTGATAAGTATAACTTCCAAAGAAAGATTAAAGAACAATTGTGTTATTTCGAGAGTGTGTATTTTGATGTACCAGAAGATTCATCTATTAATAATGATTTTGTAATATCCAGACATCCACATTTTCAATTCTCTGAAATGTCTACAGATACTAGATTACACATCTGCTTAGACAATGTATATTATCCACTAGACTTTGAGAAACTTGGTATAGACAGACTTGAGTTTCCTCTAGCTCTTAGATTCTCTTTAACTGATGGATTGTTTCCTACACCAAATAGAGAATCATTGAGATATACACAAGAGGCTAAAGACATCATCAAGAAAAAACTTGCACAGGTAGCAGATTATTTCATTGGTAAGTATAATGAAACTGTAATCAAGAGTGATGATATCAAATCTATGATTAATTACTTGGAGAAGAATGGACATTTTGTTGAAATGACAAATAATAAAACACTCAGCATTAGTCCTTTGATTAAATATGCCACTATTAAAGCAGCTGTCCCAGAACTAAAAGGTGTAACTCTATTAGATTTCCCTGCTATATATGGTAGAACTAAGTCACATATGCTAGATAGTGCATATGTTCTTAAATTCACATTGAAGGATAAGAAGATGAAAGATGCTACTAAGCATTATAGTTGGGGGTATAACGTAGAGAATATATGTAATGGTAAGGTTAATGTGTATTTATATGAAGATAGAATTTCTCAATTGAAGAAAGACTATATGAAATCTATATGCAGAACAGATGTTCAGCAATGTTTTGTTAAACGAAATAAACCTATGAAGCTAGGTAAACCTAGCAGTTATGATTCAGACACTTACTACCACAGATTACAATTACATCAGTATAAAAGACATGAATGGAGACAAGTGATTAAGGAATATCAATATGTTCTATCTCTTATTGAAGCAAACTTCATTGATCTAGATGCAATTACTGTGTCACAATCATTTATTGATGGTAGAAAGAAAGTGAAAGTTAGTACAGCTGGTGTAGCTAGTGGTAAAAGACTTAAGATTCAAGGAGAGATTATATGTAAGAAAGGTGTTCCATTGGCTAGATATAGTAATGGTAGAAACTGTAAATTTGATTCTCAATTGTATAAACTGGAAGAGTTACACAAACGTAAACAAGTGATTGTATATGCTAAACATGAAGATTCATTGAAACTTGATTCTCTTTATGCAATGATGCAAAAACAAGTGATGGAAGTGGTTACATTTTCAGATAGAGAATTAAAGATAGTTAACCAATTAGAGATACACAATTTAATATCATATGATAAATTTATGGAAGGAAAGAATGCACCATTCAAAAGAATGATTACATCAGTGCTAGTATATGAGCTGATTGAAAGAAATAGATATGTATTTGATAAAGCAAAAATGATTGCTTACACTTCTAAAGATCTAGCTGATAAACTAGAGAAGCTAGTTCAATATAAGCGTTTGAATTATGTAACAAGTGATCCAGCATTAGTTAAATCAATGTTATCTGTAGCACAAGATCATAATCTATTTGATCCATTGATATACACAGAGTATCTAGAGATGAAAGCTTTGCTTGATAAATTGTATTTCTTGAATCCTTTGTGTTCAAGAATGGGTTATTTTAACGCTGAAGATCCATTATGTAGCTTGATGACTGACTTGTTCAAATATCACAAACATAGAGTGAATCTTGAGAATTATAAAATTAGAATAAATGATGAAGTGTTAGACGAAGTAAGTATTGAACAATTAATAAACTAAATAAATAAAAACAAAATGGAAAACAAATTTTTAAGTCTTGACTGGTTCAAGCAAACAGCAGAATCTGCAATTACTAAAGTGGTAGCTGAAAAGCTAGAGAGTTTAATGCAAGAAGAGGAAACTCCAAGGGTAAAACCCTATCTTAGAATTCAATTAGCTAATGACACACTCACTGTAGTGTTAACTGATGGGACTGTACTTAGTAAACCTGGAGCAACAGAAGATGATTACTATGCAATCATTGAAGCAAAAAGTGCACATGAAATACATGCTATTATAGGTTCTAAAGATGTTGCAGCTGATGTAGAAAAAGCAAAAGCTGAAGCAGCGAGAATACAAGCTCTACAGAAAGGAATTCAATTGCTTGGTGATCTTCCTGATTTCACTGTAGAGGGTAATTCTGTTTATCTAACAGGAACATCTAGAAGTATGCCTCAATTACTTGTAGAGAAATTCATTGAGATAGTTGATAGAGTTAAATATCACAAAGGATTTGGTTTTACTCCTGATTCATTGAATGAAGATGATGATTACATGGCCCATAAGAACTTCTTCATGTGGTGTTGTCTTAATCCAAGAGCTGAGGTTGCTAACGAACTATACAGATTCTTAACAGACAATAGTTTCAAGATTACTAAACAAGGATTCTTTGTAGCTCTTAGAAATGTTGTAACACTTCATGGTTCACCAGAGCTTGTATACTTTGTAAGTAATGCTTACAACAAAGTGAAAGCTGTGTGGAAGAAGAACCCAGATGATTATACAATCTTCTTAGAAGAAGGAGAATACAAACTTGTACATAAAGATAATCTAACCAAGATTGAACCTCATACAACAACCACATGTCCTGATTGCTTAGGTGATGGTGGATGGGAAGATGAAGATGCATGGGAAGATGGAGAATGGGTAGAGTGTGAAAGATGTGATGGAACAGGAGAAGTGGCAGAATACACTTATAATGAAGAATGGCCTATAGACCATGGACAAAGAATTGGTACACTTACAGAAATCTATCTAGATCTTCCTAATAGAGAAGAAAATAGATTCACTGATAACTGGACTAGAACATTTGATATTCGTGTGGGACAAGTTGTTAGTATGCCTAAAGAAGAATGTAACTGGAGTACACAAGATTGTGCTACAGCAGGATTACACTTTGCAGGTTATACAGCTCCTTATGTTCTTTGTGGTGACACCACTGTTATGACTCTTCATAATCCTATGAAGGTGGTAGGTATTGGTACAGAGAAAGGTAGATGTTGGGAATATCTTCCATTCATGTTAACCACTGTTGCTGAAGCAGATCAAATCATGAACGATAGAAGCTTTGATTTCTTACAATTGGATGAGCAATATGCTATTCGTGAATTGGAAAGCTTAGCTGAAAAAGCGAAAGAAGGATTTGCAACTGAAGCTAAGAAACATGAGTTTAACATGCCTTCTATATCAGCAGCTGAGATCAATGCTATTGTGTTGAATCTTAATGAAATGAAAGCCAAGATTACTAATCGTGTGAATACGATTAAGTAGTAAAATTAATTACAGTTGTGTCGCAAATTTATCCTATATTTGCGACATAACTTAATTATAATAATATGGCAAAGAGAGTGTTAGTCCCAAAGACAAGATGCAATGGTACAATGAGTGAGGCAGCCTTCTGGAGCTTCATAAGAAGTGCTTTGAGACAGAAGAGTAGATGGTGGAAGCCCATATCAGTATGTAAATTAAATGCACGCAGAGATTACAAAGGACCTAGTAAGCGTCAGAAATATGAATATCAATGCAACAAGTGCAAAACTTGGACTACTGAAAAAAATATTAATGTAGATCATATCATTCCTGCAGGAAGTTTAAACACATCACAAGACCTACCACTATTTGTGGAGAGATTGTTCTGTGAACAAGATAACCTTCAGGTGCTATGTATGACCTGCCATGATAAGAAAACTTTAAAAGAGAAACAAGCTAAAAAGAAGAAGATATGATAACATTATATCAATATTGTGACAAGTGTAAGACAGAGAGAAACTTTGATCCAGAGACACTAAAATGTAAAACCTGTAATAAACAAAACAAATAAATTATGAGCGGAGGACATTGGGACTACTTACAGTATAGACTTACTGATGTAGCAGAGGATATAGATAAATTAATTGAAAAAAATGGTCAACCTAAAACTGAAGAAGAACTCAAAGAAGAAAGATGGTGTGATGATGAATGGTATGAGAAATATCCTGAAGATAAGTTTCATTATAAATATTCTGATGAAGTGATTGAACAGTTTAAAGTTTCTTCAATGATGATTAAAAAAGCACAACTCTATATGCATAGAATGGATTGGTTATTATCAGGAGATGATGGTGATGAATCATTTTTAAGAAGAATTGATGAAGACTTAAAAAACTTGAATCATGAATGAAGTAAAACAAATAATACTCAACAGAGTACAGTGTAAAAACTGTGGAGAAGTTCTCACATCATATAACAGACATGATTACAAAACATGTGAATGTGAGAATGAAACAATGGTAGATGGTGGTACAGAGTATCAACGTTATGGAGGAAAAGATCTAGATTTAGTTGATGCTAGTTCTACAATATATCTATCAGATGATCATGAGATGAATAGAAGTGCTGCTCATTGGGGTAATAGAGGTAAAGATGGTAGATCACCATTGTCATACAAATCTATAGCTGATATGTCAAATACTCATCTTGCAAATATTCTAAAAGACTTGGGAGGTAGAATTGCTCCATGGTTAGAGAATATAATAATAGAAGAATTAACTTATCGTATAATTAATAGTATAACAATAGATGACTAACGCAATAACAATCAACAAGACTCCCTCATTCTCTGAAATATGGCATGAGGGCCACGTAGAGCATGAAGGTAAATATCATTATTTCTGGTTAATACATCCACAAGGACTAGATTCAAATGGAGATCAGTATGAACTAGAGGTGAGATGGTTTTTCTCAAGAGTACCAAGGGAGGTAAGAGCTCTTTACCCACAAATTATAGAAGCATTTAAACAAACATTATGACACTAACAAAAGAAGAAGCTGAAGCATTACGTAATTATTTTGATGAGACCAGTATTAATATTACTAAACTTATTAAGAAAATAGGACTGAAACAAACTAAAAAGTTTGAGGAAGTAATTGATAAAATTTATAAAGAAACATTATGACACCAGAAGAAAAAGTAGAAGAATTAGTAGAAAACCTAGGAGTTTTCGGTGCCCTTTATTTAGCAGAACATATGTTAATAGTCCTTGAGGATTATGAAGAAGTTGAGAACAACATACATGAATGGGATGAAGTAAGAAAACAACTTGAAATAAGACAACAATCATTATGAAAACCTGGATATGGGAGAACCAACAACTCTTTATTATAAATAGAGAGTTACAGCAATTATTAGATGATAAGATAGTTAAGACTGTTGTGTCAATGTCTTTAGTAGCTACAGAGGATCCAAAATCATCACTGTCATTATACAGTACAATATTAATATATAAATAAACAATCATGATACAAGGAGTAGCAAAAACAGAAGCTCAATACAGAGCAGTGGTAATGGACAGTAGTAGTTCATTAAAAGAATTCTCACAAGATAGAAAGAAATATTACAAGAAATATTATCTTGGTGAGAAGGTAGAAGACAAAGATTCAGCTGCGGCTAATATGGGTAGAATAGTAGAAACCCTACTTATGGAACCTCATTTATTTGATGAGAAGTTCTATATGTCATCTTGTACATCTACACCAACAGGACTTATGCTTGAGTTTGCTGAAGCATTATATCGTGTAACAAGAGATGCTACAGATGAATTTGGTGTAGTGAAGAGAGACTTTGCAGATATATCTCAAGAAGCATATGCTCTATCAGGATTTAAGATTAAATACGAGGCTGTGATAGCTAAGTTTTATGGATCTGATGCTGAAATATATTATAATGAAATACGCACTGTCAGAAGCAAGAATTTGACAGTGGTGAACACAATGGAAGTGTCTGTTGCTGAAAAGATTGTTGAGCAACTAAAGACTAACAGTACAACAGCACCAATTGTTAATCTAGTGAACAGCTCTAGATATACAGTGATAGATCAGATGCAGATTGAAGGATATGAAATAGATGGTCTTCCTCTAAAGAGTATGCTTGATAAAGTGATCATTGATCATGATAAAAGAGTTATCCAGCCTTATGATTTAAAATGTACATGGAGTGTAGAGAATTTCTATGAAGAATACTATCTTTACAGAAGAGCATATCTCCAAGCTTATTTGTATTTTCATGCAATGTTACATTTAGCAAAAGATCCAGAGAGTGAGTATTATGGATATACAGTGGAATTCTTACAATTTATTGTATGTGATTCAACTAACTACTATCAACCATTAATATATACACTTGATAAGTCTGATATGCTAGCTGCATATGAAGGATTTGTACATAAAGGAAGAACATATCCTGGTGTAGAAGATATTGTTAAAGCACTTAAATGGTGTAAAGAAACAGAAACATGGAATATAAGCCACAAAAACTATTTGTCTAATGGAATAGTTAACATCAAGGGATAAAATATGGAAGTAAAAAAGAATATAACTAGTATCTTTATGGTGCCCACTCTTCGGGTACCAAAGGATGCTTTACGCTCAAATGGATTCATAAATGGATACATTAAAGATGAAAAAATGCAACATGGATATGAAGATCCTATCTATCTTTTATTTAAGCCTGACAATCTAGATAAGTTTAGGGAGTTCTTAGATGGAGAATATGAAAGAACTAAATCCATAATAGAAGATTATGATTATGAAGATGGATTTGTTGTTGTTGTATATCAGCTCAATGAAAGATTCAAGCAAGATTATGAACTTGTTAAACAGGGGAAATATTCTAAAACATCAAAAGCATTCCAGAGTGAATTCCCTAAGTCTGTCAAGGTTATTAAATCAGGACTAAGTAAAGATGAAATAAGTTTGCAACTTAGAATATTTAAGAAGAGTGCAGATCTTATAGAATTCTGGGAAGACAAAATAGGAATCACATTTGAAGATGATTTTGAAGTGTGGGAAGGCTGGGATGAAGAAAAAGAAGTGTTAGTAATCGATAAATTAAAAGAACATGTTTAATAGACAAATATTAGAATCACTGATAGAAGAGTATGGAGCAGAGAAATCTGCTCTATTTTGTGAGATGGCTGCAATGATGTACGATCTTAAGTACAAAGCATGCAAAGAAAAGGAACCATTAACTGAATTTGATTTTGAAAGAGTGTGGTGGATAGAAGCCTCTCTAGCATTACATGAACAACCAATAATAGAAGACTAGTATGAAAGGAATAGAATTATTAAATAAGTACCCAGAATCAGCTAAGATTATTAGAGCATGGTTCTTAGAGAAGATGATTGAATCATTGCAGACAGCAGATGTTCCAGATGAATTCAAAGACATGATGAGAGAAACAGGTATAGAAGATGATAAACTATCAATCATGATTGATTCAAATCCTAGAATGTTATTAGATGTATTTGATGATAATGAAATATTTATTTTCATTGATATGAAAGATTCTAAGTTTGAATATCACATTAATGGCTTAAGTTTCTTTCTTGATGGTTCATGGAATACAAGAAAAGAAGCAGAATTGTTTGCTATTGATTCTGCATTTAAACTCTTAGAGAACAAACTATCTCCAAAAATAGAAGAAATTAATTAGGAATAATCAGGGAGATGGATTATATTTGTCTCCCTATAATACAAAAATATGAGAACAAGTAAAGAATTTAATGAGAAGTATACAGATTATTTAGAAGAAGGACATTATGGAATGTCTATTGATGAACCTTCTGTATTAGCTTATGTTGATCAGGTGTTCAATGATCTTACAAAGATTCCAGAATTTAAATACCAACAAATAAAAACAAAATTTGGTCTTGCTAGAGTGTATACAAATCTTCAGGAGATAATGCCATTCGCAGGAAGAATCTTAGATCAAGAGATTGAGGACAAGATTAATTTTATTCTGAAAGTGGAATATGAGTTAGAGAATAGATTAGCAAGTTTAAACCTAGACAAAGATGGAAAAAGTATTCAACCAGTTTAAAGGAATGTTGATAGTGCATCCTAATTATAAGGGACATGTTTGTGGATATAACGATAGTCACATCATTCTAGCTATAGAAACTACTAGTAAAGATTTTTCTAGAAAACTTCAAAATCCATACATTATGGATGAATATAAAGATGCTAAGTATCGATATGCATTTGAGGATGAAAGAGAACTTATAAAACAATCTATGAATGAAACAAGTAAGAACATATAAATATTACAGCATTCTTGATATATCTATAATGTTAGGTATAACTCAGAAATCTACAAGAAATAAAATATCAAGATTAGGTTTAAAAAAGTATAAGACTAATAAAAATAGATTAGCATTGTACACAGATGAACAAGTTGAATTATTGAGAGGAAGTAAGAAGTTAAATGATCTATCGTATGAACATTTAATAAATGAACGCAATCAAGCACCAGTTGTAATTACTTATTATATATATGAATCTAAAATGAATAGATAATGAGTGAAGAGAAGAAAGAATTCAAAGAATTTCAAGACTATTACTTAGAAGAAGGAAGAATTCATTTCACTAAGGAGTATCTATTGAAGACTAAGAAACAATGCTGTGGTAATGAATGTAGACATTGTCCGTATGATAAATGTGAAAAAGGTAATACATCACTTAGAACAAGTGAATAAAAAGTTCTGTTCTGTTTTGTTATGTTTTTTTAAATTGTGAAGAAAGAGCCCTATAGCAATATAGGGTTTTTTTGACTATTGACTATTAATAGTCAAACCTATTTTTCACCAAAACAGATCAGATATACCTATTTTTCACCAAGAATACCTATTTCGTCCCAAATTTACAGGATATAAGGGACCAATCGTGGATAGATAAACCCTAAAAAATGGGGTCTATCCTACCACAAAAGGTAAAGTAAATGATGGAAGAAACCTGACATTTTACTTGGAAATAAACACAAAAATGATTAACTTTAAACAATTAAAACAACTAAATAATGGCAAAACAGAAAGTAGTTAAAGAAACTAATAACAAGTTTCAAGATGCAATGGACAAGTTGAACAAGACCTATGGTGTTGGTTCAATATTAGCGTTAGATTCTAAACCAGGAGGAGAAACTTATGATGTTATCAGTACAGGAAGTATTGGATTTGATCACATCACACTTGGTGTAGGAGGATTTGTAAAGGGGAAACTCTATGAACTTATGGGCTGGGAGGGCACAGGTAAATCTACAATATGTGGACATGCTGCAGCTGAATGTCAAAAAGCAGGAGGAACTGTTCTATATATAGATGGTGAGCATGCTGTTGACAAGAACTATTTCAAGAAACTAGGAGTGGACACAACAAAGATGTTGATTGCTCAACCATCATGTGGTGAGGAGGGATTCAATATTGCTATGGAAATGATTAACACTGGAGAGATTGATTTGGTTATCATCGATAGTGATTCATCATTGATACCTAAGAAGATGCTTGATGGTGATGTAGGAGACTCTACAATCGGTAGAAAAGCTTTATTGAACAGTAATGCTTATCCAAAGCTTAAAGGGGCTCTATCACAACATAATGTATGTGTTATCGTAATATCCCAATATAGAGAGAAGATTGGTGTTATGTTTGGTAACCCAACAACAACACAAGGAGGACATGCTCTTAAATTCTACAGTGATGTAAGAATAGAAGTGAGCAGAACATTAGCTAAAGATGGTGATGTAAACTATGGTAACATTACTAAGCTAAAAGCTGTCAAGAATAAAATGTCTCCTCCATATAGAAAATCAGAGTTTGAGATTGTGTATGGTAAAGGTATTGACACTCTTGATGAGATGATGACTCTTCTTAATGAGTTTGAACTAGGACGTAAGTATGGTAAAACTATGACAGTAGATGGAACTAAGTATGACTTAGAAGAATTCAAACAGTTGGTAGTTGATAACCCAGAGTTCTATGATGAGCTTAAAGAGAAGATTGTAGCTGCAATCAACCAAACTGATCTTCCTGTTGAGGAAGTAGAAGTTGAAGAAGATGTTGTTCCAGTAGCAGCATGTGCTAATCATAGTTTATTTAATGACGAAGAGTTATGATAATAGGTATAGCAGGTAGAATAGGAAGTGGTAAAGACACTGTTGGAGAAATTATACAAGAGTTATGTCTTAGTAATCATGGTCCAGTGTTTGAAGTTAAGAAGTTTGCAGGGAAGCTAAAACAAATAGCTTCCCTACTCACTGGTATTCCTGTAGAGGATTTTGAAGATCAAGAATTTAAGAAATCATATCTTGGAGCTGAATGGGGAACTGTTGAATCTAATCCTCTCAATGCTGTCCCAGTGTTTGAAAATATTGAATTTAATCATTTAATGTCTGTAAGAGAACTTCTTCAGAAGCTTGGTACAGAAGCTATACGTGATGGATTACATCCTAATGCTTGGGTGAACGCATTGATGTGTGAGTATAAAAGACCAAAGATGAGTGAGTACAATCCAAGCAATTGGATTATTACAGATGTTAGGTTTCCCAATGAGTTAGAAGCTGTAGAGGATGTAAAAGGACTTACACTTAAAGTGGTTAGGCCAGTTGAGAAAAGTAAAACACCTGCAAGATTACATCCTAGTGAGACAAGTCTTGATAAAGCAGAGTTTGATTATGAAATCATTAATGATGGATCTATAAAAGATCTAATAGAAAAAGTTAGAATAATATTAATAACAGAAAAAATAATATGAAAAGTTACAATGAATTAGAAGCTCTTGTTATAGCATGGGCAACACAGAAAGGAATCTTTCAAAATGGTACACCAGCTAGACAATGTGATAAAACATTAGAAGAGGTACAAGAACTATCAGATGCTATCTTTGATAACAATAAAGAAGAGATAGTTGATGCACTAGGTGACATCCTTGTTACAATCATCATCCAAGCAGAACTGCAAGGAGTGAGTTTGACAGAATGTTTAGAGAGTGCATACAATGTAATTGCTAAACGTACAGGTAAAATGGTGAACGGACAATTCCAGAAAGATGCTTAGTTTTGATTTCCCTCAGAAATGTACAACTTGCCAAGGGTATAAATCTATGCCTTATAGTTGGAACAGTACAGGGCAACCACAAATGTGCACATGTCCTAAAGTTTCTTTATCATGGGAATGTCATAGATGTGGAAAGATAAATGCTCCATGGAAAGGAAGTTGTGATTGTACACCTACACCATTTAGTAATTTATCAATAACTAGTGATATTAATGCTCCTACAATTGGTAGTACACAACCATACACTGCAGGAATTGATCCTTACACTTCTACTCTTACTGATCCGTTTACACCTAAACCACCTAATATTTAAAGATGAAGTGTAAAACATGTGGAAAGAACGCAGACAATGAATACTGTTTTGCTCATAAATCTAGAAAACCCTTACCTTCTGGTAGGGGTTTAACTAGTAGTATGAATGGTAAATCATTCACTAAAGCTCCAAAGAAAGATAATGAACGAGTTATCATACAAAGAGACTTCTTTCTATCTATATGGAAAAAAAGACCACATAAATCAGAAGTGAGTGGTGTATATCTTGGTAGTGAGGCTATGTCTACATACTTCCATCACATTTTACCAAAAGAAAAGTATCCAGAAGCTTGTTTAGATGAAGAAAATATTATACTTTTGACGCTAGAGGAGCATTCTAACGTTGAAAACGATATGTATAAGTATGAGGAGGTTAATGAAAGACGTAATCAATTAAAACTTAAATATGAAAGAACCTAACAGGGAACGTAAAAGTGATATTAAATATGCTGTTACCCTCAACGAAGAACAGAAGCTTGCTAAACAGTTAATAATAGATAACCAAATAGTTATTGTTACTGGTAGAGCTGGAAGTGGTAAGTCTTTAGTATGTGCCCAAGCAGCTTTAGATTTTTTAATGAAGAAACAATGTAATCATATTTATGTTACAAGAGCAACAATTGAGGTGGGAGGATCATTAGGATTTCTTCCAGGAGACCTTGAAGAGAAGTTCAATCCTTACCTAGAAGCATTTCAGGAAAACCTTGAAAAGTGTTATGATAAAGTCAAGATTCAAGAACTGGTTAAGAACAAGAGGGTTATTGCTTATCCTGTTCAGTTTATACGTGGTAAAACTATTGATGATGTATTAGTTGTAGAAGAAGCACAGAACCTGTCAAAAGGAGAAATGCTTGCTATACTAACAAGACTTGGTAAAACAGGTAAGATTATCATTAATGGTGACAATGAACAGAAAGACATCAAAGAATCATATACAGGCTTATCATATGCTATAGACATCTCTAAGAAGATAGAGGGTATAGAATGGATCAAACTTAAAGCTAATCACAGAAGTGATCTTGTTGGTAAAATATTAGATAACGAATACAATTAAAAAACAATGGAAATCGAAGTGCTTAAATTCAGTGCCACATGGTGTGGTCCTTGTAAGGTGTTAGCATATACATTAAAAGATGTAGTTGGTATAACTAACATAGATATTGAAAAAGATATGGAAACAGCTATGAAGTACAATGTACGTAGTGTTCCTACATTAGTGTTCTTGAGAAATGGTAAAGAGGTGCACAGATTGTCTGGATCTATGCCATTAGAGAAATACAAAGCTATTGTTACAGAAATAAATGATGCAAAAGAACTTAATAACTAAAACTATGATTAAACAATTATTATTAGCCCTATTGGAGCTAAACAGTGAAAACATCACTGCAAAAACAGGACAAAGAACAAGAGTTAGTGGATTGTTCAGAAGTGGCAAAGAATTTATAGCTTTGACAAAAGGGGAAAAGTTCCCACCATCAATATCTAATGTTTGGACATTAGTAGTAAGTGTATAACAATTAAAAAACCAATATGAAACTATTAGGAAATCGTATCTATTTAGAGATACCAAAGAAAGAAGAGAGCAAACTTATTGTAGATGAGAATACAAAAGAAGCTTTAGAGAAAGAAATGTACAAAAAGATGGCCAGATTAACTGTTCACAGTGTAGGAACAGCTAACATGGATGTTAAAGCAGGAGATGTTGTTCTTGTAGATCCACAAGCTCTACAGAAAGCTCCATTAATTCCACTATCAGATGAAGAGAACGTATTATTAGTTTCTCCATTTGATGTTATAATGGTGTGGTAAAATGGAATATCCTTTCATATCTGCTAAATGCATTACTTATGGAAGAGTAGATACTCTGGAGGAATCTATACAAAGTTTCCTCCAACAAGAGTATCCTGGTAAGAAAGAACTTATTATAGTTAATGATTACCCTCTTCAGAAGTTAGTGTATGATCACCCAGAGATAAAAATTTATAATCTAGATGAAACATTTCCCACTATTGGAGATAAAGAAAACTATGCTATAGAAAGATGTTCTGGAGAACTAATAGCTGTATGGGATGATGATGATATAGCTTTGTCTAATCATCTATCAAACATAGCTAAATTTTGGAAAGAAGATACTAACATCTTGCATTGGCAAACAGGTGTGTATTACAATGAGCCCAGTATAACAAAGATAATGGGAATTGGTAACTCAGGTATTGTATACAGTAAAAAAGTTTGGGAAGCAATTGGAAAGAGTCCTATAGAGAATGCTGGAGGAGATACTACATTAGTTAGTAGAATACATTCCTTTGGTAGAGCACATGTTATTGATGCAAAAATGCCTGACTCAGAAGCTTCTTGGTTTTATATGTGGGGTGGTAGAGGTTATCATCAATCTGGAGAAGGTACAGACACTGCAGATAAGCCTAACATCATACAAAGACATAGTAAACATATAGAAACCTTGAGACAAAAAAATCTTATCCCTACAGGAGATATTCATTTAAATCCTCATTGGAACAAAGACTATGCACAAATGTTAAAAGATTTTGTCAGTGAAAGCAATAATAGTAAATAGAAATCTTCTAACTACATTAAAAGAAACAGTAGAGTTCTTATCTAAAGAGAGTAGAATAGATGTGATTATATATGATCAACAATCTACATACCCACCATTATTAGAATACTATAAAACTTGTCCTGTAGAGATTGTATATTCTAAAGTGAATGGAGGTCCTCATAGTGTTTGGGGAAATGATTTAAAACAACACTTGACAGATTATTTTATAATAGCTGATTCAGATTGTTCTTATGAAGGAGTTCCAGATGATTGGTTAGATGTAATGTTAAACATTGCAAAAAACAATGTGAAGGTTGGATTCTCTTTAGATTTAGATCTTCCTGAAACACCTCTAAAACAGAATATAATAGAGTGGGAGAGTAAGTTTTGGATTAACAAAAATGAACATGGTTGGATTGCTGATATAGATACTACATTTGCATTGTATCCACCTAACTCACCGTTCACATATAAAGCAATCAGATTAGATAAGCCTTATTGTATCAAGCATGTCCCTTGGTATTTGAATGAGATACCAGAAGAATGGGAATACTATTTAAATCATGCTTCAGGGATATCATCTTGGGGAAGTAAATTAAAAAAATTAAATAATATATAAATAAATGTTGTATATTTGAACTTCGTGAAAACAAATAAATGTTGGCTAATAGAACTACAATTCTATTAAATGAAGAAGCCCCTCTAGAAATAGAAGGGCTTTCTTTTATTTTGATAATCTCTTTTGCTTCATTGGTTGTTGCGGAGAAGTTCTAATAGCTTTATCATCCATTGACTTAGTCTTTGAAAAAGGTTTATCCTTTCTAGGAATTCCAACCTTAGGAGCTTTTCTTGGTGCTCCTGATTTCTTTGCTTTACCAGAAGTCATTATTTACAACCAGTTTTACATTTTTTCATTTTAGCTCCTGATTTAGCCTGTTGTGAACCCATCATTCCATATTTTTTTACTTGTTCAGGAGTTGCTTCTTCAATAGTAGATTTAGCTTTAGGTTTAGCTTTAGGTTTAGGTTTTGTACTAGGATAGTTGTTGTATCTTTCTTCTCTTGATTTAGGAGCATACCCACCAGGTAATAATGTATTAATACCAGATTGTGCTTTCTTAATTGTAGCACCTTTCTTAGCTATAACACCACGTCCTTTAAGGATGTCTGCTTTTGTAACCTTTCCATCTTTATTAAGATCAGGGAATGATTTACCATTTTTAGCTTTGACAGGACCACCGTTCTTTTTTTCTCCTATTTTTTTATATTTATATTCACCTCCAAGAGCTTTTTTAACTTTACTATAACCTCCAAGTGTAGAAATATTCAAGGCATCTTCGCCAGCATTTTTAACATCTCTTAATGTTATGTCTCCAATTCTTTGAGAAACAGTTTTAGGTTTTTTAGTAGTTTTAGCACCGCTTTGTGCTTTTTTTATTGTTGCCATAATATATTATTGTTTAGTTGTTATAATCCAGGAGGAGGGGGAGGACCAGGCTTCCCATTTTTGTTTAACAGTTCCATTTTTTTAATGCTAATGCTTTACGTGTAGGTTTACCACTGGGTTTCTTCATAGGTCCTTTTACGCCACCCATTCTAGCACAAAAAGATTTTCTTCTGTTAGCAGACTTACTTCCAGGTTTAAGTTTAGAAGGTTTAGTTGTAACAGCCATTTTTAATTTACTACCAGGATTAGCAGCTCTATATGAAGCTACACCCTTTTTGTTTAATCCGCCAGAAGGATTCTTTCCTTCTTTACGAGTCCATGCTGCTGTTGCCATTATTTCTTAGTTTTAAATATTTATATTTTTCCAAGTCTTTCCTCTATGAATATCTTTTATAGAGTAATAACTAAGTTCAAGTTTGTCTGCTACCTGTTTAGGAAGAAGACCACTTGCTAATTGTTTTTTAATTTCAATTACTTGTTTTTCTGTAAGCTTAGCCATTCTATGAGAAGCTCCACTTTTCCAATTCTTTGATAAATTTTTTAAATGCTTACTTCTATAATCATCATCTTTCCAATTTTCTTTTTGAGATATAGATTTTTTAAGCTTAACTTCTTCTGTTCTTTTGATTCCAAGATTACTTCCAGCAATCTTAGCAATGTTATAAGTAGGATTTAAACTATCTATATAACTTTGTTCAGTCTTTAGTATTTCTTGAGTAGAACATTCACATAAAATTTCAAATGTGAAGTTATCTTCTCCATGCTTATTAACTGCTCTAATTAGTTTTACACATGTAGATTTACTAGTTCTTATATGATTAATATGAGTGTAATATCTTTTTATCAAATTGTTTGTACTTCCTATATAGAACTTACCATCAATTTGATTAGTGATTTTATAAACAACTCCTCCTTTCTCTTTCTGAGAAAAGTATTTTTGTTTATGCTCATTACTAATATCTAATATCATTTTCCTTTAGACTTTATTTTTTTCTCCTGAGTCAACATTGCTTTAGTAGGAGCTTTAGGTTTTGCACCAGTTTTTTTATTCTGAGCTGCTTTGCTTCTCAAATTATCCCATAATCCACGTTTAGAAAAAGAACCATCAGCACGTTTAATCATACCACCAGCTTTCAATGTACTTCCTTTGAATTTTCCTGTCTTCTTAATAAGAGGACCATCAGGAACCTTAGTTATATTCTTTGCCATTATTTCTTATTTTTCTTAGCAATTTTTTTGAAAGTTTTAGCAAGAGTCTTGGCCTTACCAGTACAACCAGGTTTAGTGATAGGTGTACATTTACCAGCAGTACCACGCTTCTTGATAGATGCTGCAGCTTTTTGCATCCACATACCATCTTTGGCTATAGTAACTCCTGATTTAGCTTTAGATTTTTCTTTAACTTTAGACTTTAAGTAATCGTCATAAGTATTGATACCTTTACGTGTTTCAGCTTTTCTAGCAGAATCTGTAACAGTCTCAACTCTCTTACGAGATTCTTCTAAATATTTTTTAGGATCTACACGCTTACCAGTCTGCGCTTTCTTAATAGCAGCCATTATTTCTTAGACATTTTAGTTCCACATTTAGCCATTTTTGTAGCACCAAGTTGTTTGTCTTTGGTAAGAGAAGCTTTTCCTTTAGCACCAGCTAATGTTTTCTTTTGTACCTTTGTGTATGCTCCTTTAGGATCTACAGGACCAACTCTTTTGTTGGAGGCTTTAAGTCCAGTTAGACTTCCACCATTTTTCATTTTATTTTTCTTTTCAGCTGCATCTGCTAGTTTTCTATAACGATCTGCATTAGATTTATCTTTTGATGATGACTTGTAGTTTTTTACAGATTCATCTGTAGCTTGTCCTTTATTTTGTTCAGTTTGTCTATACATCAATCTAGTTTTTCTAGCTGCTTCATTATCTAAAGAATCTGCTACTTGTCTAGTTTTAGAAACAGTTAATTTTTTACCTGTTTGTGCTTTTTTAATCTTTGCCATAGCGTTTAAATGTTATATTAGGTTTAACGATTATATCTTTGTGAGCGTATTGCCACATCTCACCTGTTGTATTAATAATAATTGTATAGATAGTATCAGTTTCATGACCATAATCTATCATGTATAAGATTATACCATCTCCTTTTGGAGTTGTTACTTCAATTCTATTTCTAAATTCATATATCATTAGATATAGTTTTATAATCTTTTAGATATACTATTGAAGTATTATTAGGTTTTTTTCCAGAAAGTTTTTCTTGAAGTTTTTTGTAATTTGTAGACTTTTCACACATTGATATAGAATCATATATAATATTAGTTTCTGTATCAATAACTTTTATTCCTCTTGGGCTAGTTTTTCCATAATAAGGATGTTTTTTACCTTTTATAGAATCACTAAGTTTTTTTCTATGTTCTTCAGAAATTTTTCTACCCCATAAATGAGCAGCTATTTTTTCTTTATGTTCTTTTGATAATTTCTTACCAAACCAATAAGCTTTTCCATCTTTTTGTCTTTCAGAAACTTGTAATCTATATTCTTCTGATCTAACTACCCCTACCATTCCATCACCACCCTTTGTCATATTTGCAAGAGTTCCAGTTTTTAAATCTATTCTTCCATATAAGGTAATGAATTCGATTTCTTTTTGACAAGCTTGTTCCCAAGTTAAATCTTCAAATAAAATTTCTACTTCATAAGAAGTTTTGTTTATTATATCTAACCAAATTTTATTTCTCTTACTTTTATATTTATAATGAGCTCTACTATAAGAAGAGTCATCATTTTTAGCTATACCAATATAAAATGGTTTATTTGTATCTAGTCTAATATGTCTATATAAATATGCCATCTAGTCTATTCTTTGGTTCGTATATTCTCATAGAGAAGTGCTTTTGTTCGAGAACACCTGTTTTTCGTCACCCAACAGGTATGTTGTGATTTACTGCATCACTTCAGCTTCTAGAGCTTCTGTAGGAGTGTCAAGGACTTCCTTGATAACATCTGCTTCAACACCAGCTTTCATGATTTTCTCAATAACTTCGTTAGTTTGAGACATCAATTGAAAACGTGCGCCATCTTCTGATGCTAAATAAGATCTTACCATATTAAGGATTAGACCAAATTCTTGTCCTGATAATTCAAACTTGTCTTCAGGAGTCCATGTATACCTAGCGTTAGGATTATACTCTGCCATAATGTAAATATTTAATTGGTTTATAATTGTAACAAATGTATAACAAATATGTTACACTTCCAAACTAATTTCAAATGTTATTACAGAACTAGTCTTGATGCTTTTGCTCATATCAACTCTTATGTTGAACATGTTGCAAAATTTTAATACTTCTTCTATAAGCATATTGTTATACTTAGGAAGGCTTGCTGCTATTCTAAATCTATAGCTGTCTGAGAGCTTTGTTATCTCCAGACTACACAGTTCATCAACAGAGCTTATTACACCTTCCAAATGAGCAAGAAATGTTTCATCATTATCTTGCATCAATTTTGGAAAATGTTTTTTATTTACAAGCATTTAAGACAGTGTTAATAGGTATTTAGTTTTAGCTGCTTCTCCAGATAATGAATCTGCTAGATTACATACATCATGATAGGAATTCTTTTCACCATATGCTTTTAACTCTGAAGCAAAAGATAAAAGATCTGATGCACATTGCATTCCTGTACAGTTTATAAGAGGTTCTATTTTATATGGACCAGGTCTTTTACCTGTATATCCCATAATCTTCTCTATCAATCCATCTTTGAAATCGTGCACATAATCATACAATGCTCCAGTAGCTTGATGTTCTGCATATGATTTAGTTTGCCAATGAGTTAAATGTAGCTGCTCATGAAAATAAGTTAGCTTTCCTGCAATAGTCTCTAATGTAAGACTAGAGCCTTTATCTCCCATCATTTCATCTGGGAATAGTGATTTCATTGCCATAATTTAAATATTAAGGTGCAGGGGTTGTTGTTGTAGTTGTTGTAGGAGCTGCTGTTGTTGTGGTGGTAGTGGTAGGTGTATAGTTACAACATTCATATGCTGTAATTTCTTGCCACTTACCAACCTTTGGTTTACTTCTTCTTAGAACTAAACTTCCTGCTACAATTCTGCCAGATCCATCGAATCTTACATAGGCCTTAAGGTCTCTCTTGTTACTCATGATAATTGTTTTTGTTATTAATAATTAAGTTTATATTTTTGTTTTATGTTGTTAAGTTCGTTTGCATAGAACCATGTGCAATACTTCTGTGATTCTATGTTATTTAATACATCATCTAAATGTGGATCCTTTGTAGGATCAGTCCCTTGATGATATTTTCCTTTGTAGAAACAAGGATATCCATTCATTGATACTCCTGTTATTCCTGCATTATGAAAGATTGTATGACTGTCTAGTTTAGATATAGGATCTGTTGCCCAGGTAAATGCTAGTTCAGGAACCACTTTTGTTTCTTGTTCTCTAAACCATAAGTTCCAAAGAACAGCCCACATATCTGCACACCATGATTGATAACCTGTATTCTCATCTTTAAAATATTCTCTATTCACTGTTTGTAAATAGGTTCTAATAAGAATGCAATCATTCATCACCTTACTCCAGAACTCACCATCTACATTCTTTAGTAGATATTGTGCTCCTCCTGAGTGTAGGTTGTTAGCTTCACATGTTGCTCTATCTATACCAATAACACTAGCTATTTCTCCAAGAACATCTCTTGTTTTGTATGCTTCTAGCTTCTCTGGGAGAACATCTCTTTCTTTACTATCAAAATATGTAGCATTGATGTAGCTGTTTGTATCAGATAGATAATTAACCTCATCATCTAAGAACTTGTCTACATTAAAATCTTTAGTGAATAGAATATCTGAATCACAATAGAATATTGCTTTCTCACTTAGTTCTGGATTAGCTTTAAAATGTTTCCAAAGTACATATGGTCTTAGTACAGGAATGTATATTCCTAACAGTTGATTTAAATTGTCTTCATCATTATAATAATGAAACTCTGATTCTGGATAGAGGTCTTCTATCTGTTTCCATTTGTCTCTATTCTCTCTCCCCTTGGGTGTGAATATCACTGATATAGCTTTATCACTATGTCCAATGTTTCTTAAGCTCTCAAGCCATAAATGCACTTGCCATGTGTAATATACATCACTTGGGCAGCTTTGTACAAATTTTAAATCTTTCATATGTAGTTGGTTTATTATGTTTTTAATCTTTTATTAATCTTACTGGGAAACCACCTTTCTTATCGTAGGTGGTAACACTAATAGCACCAGCATAGTAAACCAGGAACCTGGTCACTGCGTTTATAATATTGGACTGCGAAAAAGTCCACCAGTAAACGGTCTCACCAATGCCGTAGAATATACTACCATCACTGACGCGATAACCTCCAGGAAGACCTGTAAAACCGCTAGAGTTTGTTGCATTAGTATTAGGACTTAGCCAAAGTGACGTTCCTGTTGATTTCATTTTCCCTCCTGCAATACTTGTCCCTCCTAAAAATGAAATCAATGTTGTCCACTCACTATTTAAAGGTATATGATAGCCTAAAGGTGCTAATCCTCTTGCATCGTTAACAGCATACCAATTGTATAATTTACCATAAACTGCATTATTTGTAGGGTCATTGTTGTAATAACACCAGGCACCAGTTGTTAATGCTCCCCAAGCAGTTGGATCTGTTACTTGAGGAATCACATCACCATTTCTATATGTTGTAACATCAAGGTTTCTATTAGTCCATATTTGGGTACCTATAGGTATAAGATTAGGATCTAATGTAGTTGTGCTAGTGGTTGTACTTGTTGATGTGCTAGTAGTAGATGTAGTAACATTTGATCTAACTTCAATTAATCTTTCTAATTGCTTAGATATCTGCCAAAGAAGATTATAGTTTATACTTCCACCTATTTGTTTACTTGGTATAGCCATTTTTATATTATTATGGTGCTGCTGTAGTTGTAGTAGTGGTGGTAGTGATTACACCAGCTGCTGTCACTTTAATTAAAAGTTCCAACTGCTTAGATATTTGCCACAATAGATTAGCTTCCGCTGATTGTCCGACTTGTTTAGCTGGTATTGCCATAATTGATTGTTTGTTTGGTAGTTACAAAAATATGAATAATTTATGTAAACATACATGATTGTTAATGAATTAAAATAATCAAAAAAGTTATCTACCTTGCCCAGAATAACTTTTTTTGTAATTCTTGGAAGATTTAAGTTTAGATGTTTTGTTTTTAGAATGAATGCCTGGTCTACTTATTTTAACCTTCACTCTCTTTTGTACTGAATTGGTTTGTTTTGCCATGGTTTTAAATTATTTATTCTGGACATGGTGGCAGTGCACCACATGTATCTTGTTTAGTTGAATCTAATATAATAGTATTAGGTGAACTTAAACTAGGTCCTAGATATGTAACTATTTGTACTTTTCTTGAAATGTTAGTAATACTATTAGTATAATTATACCACTTTCCAACTGTTAAAGGTTCAATATTAGCTAAAGATAGTCCTCCAATATTAACACATGTATCACAATCATAATATTGTGCTTGATAATTATATGAATTATAATTACTTGTTGTTGTGGTTGTAGTTGTACTACTTGTTGATGTAGATGTTGATGTACTTGTGCTAGTGCTAGTGGAACTACTTGTTGTGGTAGTAGTTGGTGGTAATGTAGTTGTTGTAGTTGATGTAGGTGTACTAGTTGTATTAACACAGCCAGTGGGATAGTAAACAGTTACTATTTCATATACATCATTACATCTTCTCATTATTTTTTGTTTTTATTAATCTTCTGAATAACTTCTCCTAATAAAAACATTTCTTCATGTGAAAAATTATTCATTCTTGTTGTATTACAAATTCTGCAACAAGGTACTACATTTGTTTTTATATGTCCTATAGTGTTATCAATTCTATCACAACCTATATTTTGTATAGACTTGCAGTAAATACAAGACTTATTAAAAATTTGAGTCATCATAAACTCTCTATCTAAATTACAAACTTGTCCTTTTTTCTTATCTACTTTTCTATAAGCACATATTAGTGAAGTTGCTCTTCCCAAACCTTCCGATGTATATTTTCTATTTTTACTTTTATATACTTCTTTCTGTTCTTCAGATAGTTTTTTATATCTTTCTTTTCTATTATCTTTTTTAATAGCATCACATTTTTTACATCTATAAGAAAATCCAGATTTTCTGTTTTTATCTGAACAGAAGTTAGTAGAAATAAGCTCTTGTTCTTTCTTACAACAAGAACATACTCTATAACCTTCTCTATTTTTCATTATATAGTCTTTAACTGAAAATGCATACCATCGACCCTACCAGTCCAAGTTCCACCCCAATCAAATCCTGCTAATGTAAAACAATTAACAAACTCTTTACTCAATTGTGGCTCCTTGTTTAATCCATTCCATGCAGCGTTTACATCAATAGCTATTCCCCATGAATGTAATGACATTGATGCAAGTCCTCTTTTCTTTCTTATATTGAAACATCCATCCCAAGTTTTTAATTCTTTAACACATCCTGTAGATATAAGATTTTTAAAAGCTTTCGTTAATGGTAGGATCATATCTTTATTACAATACAATCTCTTAGGGAGTACACCAATTTCTAATTCTTTTGGTACATCCCATAATGTCATACTAGATTCTTTAGTTGGGTCTCCGTATTTCTTTAAAGCTTGTGCACTTGTTACCATTAGTCTATTTCTGTGTTTGAGTTTTTATTTGCCACCATAGTTGAATATGTGGTGAGTGATAGAAGAGCAGCTATAAGAGCAGCTTCTAGTCCTAGTAACATAGCTACATCAGAATATGATTTTCCTATTTCCCATTTATGTATAACAAAAGAAATGTTGCTTACAAAATCAATAGAAAAAGCCAACGATAAAATCTTGCGTATAGATATCTTATTGTTGGTTCCTAACCATAATGGTTCTATGTATTTAAATAGTTTTATCACTTACCTAATTTGATTTTCCAATAGCTTTGTAAGCCATATTGTACTTTTCCATCTGTGTTCATTCCTGTATACACTCCATAGATTTGATCTTTCTTAGTCTTGAGGAGTAATCCTGCACTAAACTGATTAACTATGTTATACTGGTTTCCTTGTAAGCCTCCACCTATATACACTTGTGTTTTAGGAGGTGCTTGAAGAGTGATGGTCTTTGTGACTACAGGATATTTTAAATCATACTTGAATCTTCTTCCTTGTATTCTGTTTTTTGAAATTGTATCTAAAACATTTACATATCCAATAGAATCTATTTTCAATGTATCTGAGTATACATTCTTTGCTGTGCACAGATCAACTAAACTTTTATATTGTATAACAAGTTTTGCATAAGATGTATCTGGTACATATTGTATCTCAGGAACTCCTTTGATAACTGTAATCACTTTAGGCTTAGAATATATAAGACTATCGTGTTTCACCCATACAGTGTCTATTTCTACAGTTGGTGGTACAGGAGTGATAGGTTTATCAGTGTCACATCTCTGTAAAAATATCACAAGCACTAGAATGCCTATGATTAAATATAAGTAGTTCTTTTTTATAAACATCATACTCGTTTTATATTATAATATATACTTGCTAAATATTGTAGTATAACACCTATAGCTACCACTACACCAACAGTCCACATAACTTTGTTTTTAAAGTTTTCTTGTCTGCTTAATTTATCCTCTAGGGTTTTTATTTTGCCCTTTAATTCATTCAACTCAGCAACAAATCCTCCTGCTTTTGTTAATGCGTTTCCTAATATAGCGTCTACAACTTGTGTTAGTTTTGTGTCTATTGAAGTCATCTTCTCCTCTAGATCATATAGGCGTTGGTCCATGCTTTTTAATTCTTGTTCTACTTGTTTTTCAAATGTGTTTTCCATAATTGCAGATGGTGGGAGTATTATAATAATAGACAATCACAGAGTGTGATTGCGCAGAAGAAATAATTATAAAAATTTATAACAAATGTAAATCATATATTCCATATAATAAAATGGTCAACTCACATTTCCTTCATAATATAGCATAAGCTAAATATATTTTTATATCTTTGTTTTTAAAAGTCGAATGTCTAAACAAATGTCTAAACAATGTCTAAACTAAAAATATTATTTGTTGCTCCTCACCTATCTACAGGTGGTATGCCTGCATTCCTTCTTAAGAGAATACAAGCGTTGCAAACTCTGCCAAATGTATCTATTCAAGTGGTAGAATATCAATGTTACAGCAAAGATTATGTTGTACAGAGAGATGAAATTATAAAGCTCACAGGTTTATATACACTGAATGAAGATAAGATGAGAATCTTCAAGGTGGTGGAAGAGTTTAAACCAGACATTATACATATAGATGAGATGTCTGAAAGACTAGATCTTAAGATGGTGACAAGATTATATTCTCCTGATAGGAAATATAGAATAGTTGAGACATGTCATGATGTTTCTTTCAATCCTTCTGAGAAGATATTCACACCTGATGCATATGCTTTCTGCAGTCCTTATCACTTAGATACATTTAAAGATGTAGATGGTTATAGAGAAGTGATTGAGTTCCCCATTGATAACTATAGAGTGTCAGAAGATAACTGTTATGAAGCTAAGATAGCTCTTGGTATGAATCTAAAGATGAAACATGTTGTAAACATTGGTTTATGGACTCCTGGAAAGAATCAAGGAGAGATGCTTGAATTAGCTAGACAAATGCCAAATATAGGGTTTCACTTTGTAGGTAATCAAGCTGGTAACTTTGAAGACTATTGGAAACCATTAATGAAAGATCTTCCTGAGAATGTAAAGATATGGGGAGAAAGAGATGATGCTAAATATTTTCTAATGGCTGCTGATATATTCATGTTTAATAGTACATGGGAATGTAATCCATTAGTATTAAGAGAAGCTATTAGTTATGGTAAAAAGATTATTGCTAGAGATCTTCCTCAATACAAGAACATGTTCACTAGGTATATTACAACTCTAAATCCTATAAAATTAAAACGTCAGGTAGAAGATATGTTAACAGATCATACAAATTATCATATACTAACTAATAATACAACTGATGATTTTGCTAAACATCACATATCATTATATGAGAAAGCAATGTCCGTTATTCCGAACAAAAAGCCTATAAATGATTATAATATCATACAAAACTTTGTTGGACAACCATTCCTTGAAATAACAGGAACTAGCAATAGCACATTTGATGTAGAGTTTTATGATCTAGAAAGTGATAAATTAGTTCATTATGATACAATAAAGTGCAACCATTGGATAAGACTTAACAGAGAATACTTTACTAGATGGCAAACTATAGTGTATAAGGATGGTGTGGAAGTGTATAATAACATACTAAATCTAGAGAACAGAAGAGTGTATATAGCTTTTGATAGTTCATCTCTAGGTGATACTATAGCTTGGATGCCTTATGTAGAAGAGTTTAGATGTCTACATAACTGTGAAGTTATTGTAAGTACATTTAAGAACTTCTTATTTGAAAAAGAATATCCAATGTTAGAATTTGTGGAACCAGGAACTACAGTTAATAATCTGTATGCAATGTATAAGATTGGTTGGTTCTATAATGATAATAAAGAACCTGTTCTTCCTAATACAATTCCTCTTCAGCAAACAGCTACAAACATTCTAGGACTTCCTTATAAAGAAATCAAACCTAGAATACATAACTCAGGACTTAAAGCAAACTATAAACTAGTTACAATAGCTACAAATAGTACAGCTGGATGTAAGTTCTGGACCAGAGAGAACTGGCAAGAAGTGATTAATTACTTACATGGTCAAGGATATATAGTGAAGAATGTATCACTAGAAAGCAATCCATTTGACAACTGTGATGCATTACTTGACAAATCAATTGAGAGCACAATAGAATGGATAACACAAAGTGAATTCTTTATAGGACTATCTAGTGGACTAAGTTGGTTGGCTTGGGGATTAGATGTACCAGTGATAATGATCAGTAATTTCACTGACAAACAACATGAGTTCTCATGCCATAGACCAGTTAACACAAATGTATGCCATGGATGTTGGAATGATCCACAATATAAGTTTGATAAAGGAGATTGGAATTGGTGCCCTGTTCACAAAGGTACAGATAGACAGTTTGAATGTCAGACTAGTATAACTCCAGAGATGGTGATAGAAAAAATAAAAACCCTCATGTAGAGGGTTTTATTATAATAATGATGTTCCGATTAATGCACCTAACACTGTGAACCAAATGTCATTATAATCAAATGGAGCTTCATGAAATTTAGCAAAGTAATACTCCCACATAAATCCAATACAATAAGCAAAGAAGCCAGCAATAAATACCTGAGCTATCTTACCTATATCAAAAGATGGGTCAAATTTAATCAACAACCAAATTATTGGTGTTACTGTAATGGCTCCACCTATTAGGTGCATGTACCATCTTTCTTCTATAAATTTATTCATTGATTGATTTTATTGCGTGATTGTTATCTATCTTGTCTAACACCCAAACTAAGATCTTTCCAGCGCAAGTGAGTGTACCTGTTAGTTGATTCTTTCCTAAAACACTAGATATGGTTTCTTCAATATTACCAAATCTATGCCCATTATTATTTATAAGTACTTTATTAAACAAGGTCCTGAACTCTCTATTACCAAACCTATCTAAGTTAACAGCACTGCTCTTAAAGTATCCAGACTTTTCCTTAACGAATAGCCAGTTGATTAGAGTTAGTGGAAGATAGAGTACATATGCTATTGTAAATAGTATCATAATAAGATTGCTTCTGCTTGTATGAATAAATCATCTACCTGTTCGTCCGTAAGTTGCAATGCAGACTGTAGCAACATAACCGTCTGACTTGCTCTCTCTACAGTTGTACCAAACTTCCATATATATGTTGCAGCAGTTTTAGAAGGTTCTGGCATAGCGTCTATAGCAGACTCTATCTGTGCCTCTAGCTGCATCAACTTTAACACAGTTCTAATTCTCCATAGTTGTACTTCGTATGGTACTGTTGGTGGCTGCATGTCTACATACTGTACAAATTCAGGTAATTCATCCTCTGATATCTCAAAAAGATCTGAATGATTTATAATTGATCTGTGACTCTCTAATGGCTCTTCAGCTACAACTACTGTGTAGCTATTTGTTCCTACACTATTTATTTGTCTTATGTGTCTCATTATGCAAAAT